>Ga0302326_10028587_pt1 | contig 11218 bp, 10 predicted proteins | sample Palsa_T0_3_FD_202264 | JGI IMG/M metagenome (GOLD analysis project Ga0302326, IMG submission 202264) | Peat permafrost microbial communities from Stordalen Mire near Abisko, Sweden - Palsa_T0_3 | ecosystem: Environmental > Terrestrial > Soil > Palsa > Peat permafrost | place: Sweden: Abisko...
ATGCCGCTGCGACAGATGGGGATGCCGATCCACGGGGAGCATGTTCCGAGTCTGGGATACGGTGTCCGTATGTCAATACGGCGTTCTAATATTTGGAACATGCCGCATGACGATTCCGCAGCGTCGTCGCAGTCGCTGGAGCGAGGCCTGGCGATCCTCGCCGCGTTCACCCCCGACCGCCCGGCGCTCGGCATCAGCGAACTGGCACAGCGGCTCGGACTCACGCGTAGCACGACGCACCGCTACGTGGCCACCCTCGCCAGGCTGGGCTACCTCTATCAGGACGAGGCGACGCGCAAGTACCGGCTCGGCATCCGCGCGCTTGACCTGGGATTTGCCGTCCTCGGCTCGCTAGAGTTGCGCGAGATCGCTGCGCCGCACCTGCAACGCCTCACCGCAACCACAGGGCACACCTCGAACCTCGCCATCCGCGATGACACCGACGTAATTTTGATCGACCGAATTCGCGGGCGCCCCGGGCGCTACCACCATCTCGAATTCACCCTGCACGTTGGCTCCCGGATACCGTCCTATTGCAGCTCGACGGGCAAGGCACTGCTCGCGTTCCTGCCCCAGCCTGACCTGAACGACCTGCTTGACCGCATCGAGCTCCTGCCGCGAGGCCCGCGCGCCGTGGGCAGCAGGGCCGCGCTCATGGCGGAACTTGGCCAGGTGCGCCGCACCGGCGTCGCCATCAACGACGAGGAACTTGAGAGCGGTCTGCGGTCCATCGCGGTCCCCATCAGGTCCCGTGCCGGGGCGGTCGTCGCGGCCATCAACCTCGCGATCCCCTGGTCTCCGGTGGCGATGACCGAGCTGGCCGACCAGTTCGGCCCCTTGCTGCAGGCGACCGCGCGGCAGATCTCAGCGCTGGTGCTCTGAGGCTCAGTCAGGGTCCTCACAGGATCACTCGGCAAGAGCCGGGTAAGCGTCAGTTGTCCGAGCCAGGCTGGCTCTCGGGGGGCTGCAGCGCGTACCGTTCCATCGCGTTCATGGACGATCTCATGAAAGTCGCGTAGGAACGGTCCAGGAAGAGCTTCGTGAACAGGAATCGCCCAAGGGGCCCCAGCATGCCCGGGAAGCGATCGCTGCGCAGCCTAAAGGAATAGCGCCAGCGCAAGGTAGTTGCCTGGCCGTGATCCGCGGGCTCGTACCAGAATTCTCCCTTCCCGTACCTGATAGGACGAGCCGTCCTGAGGGTGTACCCCCAGACCTTGTAAGAGAAGTAGCTGGCCGGCGTGTTCTCGATCACTTCTTCGGTGGCGGTGCTGCCGTCGGCCAGCATTACTTGTCGGCGAGCTCCCGGTTGAGGGAACGGGGTGTCGTTGAGCGCCGCGGTGCCCACCACGGCCGGAATGCGGCCCGTACCTGGCAGAAGGCCCTCGAGCGGTACACCGTTCAGCCGCGAGTAGACCTCCTGCGGCGAGGTCGGCCGCCGGGCGGGGGTTTCGCACAACGCCCCGTACAAGCACTTCGCCGGCAAGGAAGCGCTGCTCGCCGCGGTTGCCGCCCGTGAGCTGAGGCGGCAGGGCGCGACCGTGGCCGCAGCAACGACCCTGCGGTCGGTACTGCGCAGGTATGTTGACTGGGCCCTGGCTCACCCCGAGCGGTTCCGACTTGTCTTCGGCCCGTGGACCACCGGTTCGGAAGAACTTGCGGCCGCTGCGGAGACGGCAAGAGCCACGCTTATCGCTATCGTCACCGAGCAGCAGCGGGCCAGCCGGCTCCCGGACGGGGACCCCGAACGTCTGGCAGCCCTCCTGCAGGCACTGGCGCACGGTGCCGTCGCCCTTACGCTGGCCGGCCACCTGTCACCCGGCGGGAAGGGCCACGCCAGCCCGGGCAACCTTATCGATGACCTTATTAGCCACCTCGGCGCCGCTGCGCAACAAGGAACGCGACCCTCGCCAGGCGCACACAACGCCGGCTGGCCCGAGGAGACCTAAAGGGAGCTACCTGGGCAAGACGGCCACGTTTCCGCAGAAAATAGCTTGTGAACCCGCGCGCAAGGCGTTTCCGCGGAAACGTGGCCGTCTGCCCGCCGCGCGGAAATGACGAATTCCCGCAGCGGCGAAGCGATGGTCAGACAGGCAGTGACACCTCGCCTCGGGCCAGGGCGTGAACGGCCTCGGTCGTCAGCGACTGACCGCCGATGGCCCAGTCGCCGCTCTTGACCTCCTCGATGACGCACCACGTGACGCCGCGCATCCGCTCGCCCTCGATGGCGACCAGTGCCTCGGTCAGGTCCCGTGCGATCTGCTGCTTCTGCTCGGCGGTGAAGACGTTCTCGATGAGCCGGACGTTGATAAGCGGCATCGGATCCCCCTGGGAGTCGGTAAGTCGGTAATGGATGGCTCAAGTCCACCACCGCCCCGGCCCGCGCGGCATCGAGAGGACAAGCCATCTCGCGATGGCCCGATCGGGCCATCGCGGCGCTATTGGTCACAGCAGTCCGGCCCGCGCGGCAGCCGCAGCCGCCGCGGCGCGGGTGGGCTGCCCCAGCTTCGCCAGGATGTTCGCCACATGGCGGTGCACGGTATGCGGGCTGATCACGAGGCGCTCGGCGATCGATGCGTCGCTCAGCCCTCGCGCGACCAGTCCGAGCACCTCCCGCTCGCGGGCGCTGAGCTCACCCCGGGCGCCGATATCGGCCCCGCCAGCCTCCGCGGGCGGCCCTTCGATCCCGAGAAACGGCGCGACGATGCGCAGGACGGCATCCCCGTCACCGTGCCACGGCAGGTGGGCGTCACCCGGCAACGTCACGAGGTCGGCCTGCGGAAGCAGCGCGGCCACCTCGCGAGCGCCTCTCAGCCCCATCGCCCGGTCGTGTTCACGATGCACGACCAGCGCCGGCACGCGAATCAGGGGCAGTTCGTCGCGCACATCGGTCTCGTAGATCAGCGTGAGCAGATCGGCCGCGACTTCGGCGTCGGCGGCCGCGCGCTGGAACCCGGTGAAGACGGCCCGGTCCTCGGCTGACCAGGTCGGGCCGAACACGTCCGCCAGCAGACGGCTCCCCAGCCCCCAGTGCGAGCGGACCAGGTTGATCATGCCGGCCCGCGCTGCCGGCGGCCCAAGCGCGTTGCCCTGGGCGTAACTGCCGTAGAGCACGAGGCGATCGACGCGCTCCGGCCGCCGGGCCGCGAAGCTCGCGGCAGTGCAGCTCCCGGCCGAGATACCCATCAGCGTCACCCGCGCAAGCCCGAGCTGGTCAAGGACAGCGCAGAGCGTCGCATCCTCAAACTCCGGCGTGAACGTCGCGGCCGGCCGCTCCCGGTCCGACAGGCCAGTCCCGAGGCGGTCATACCGAACGACCGTGCGCCCGGCCGCCAAGCGTTCGACGAAACGGCGCAGCGGATCAAAATGCCAGTCTTCGACCAGGTTGGAAACCCACCACGCCGGCATCACCAGCGGCGGGCCGCTCCCCACCACCGCCAAGGCAATACGCTGCCCATCCGGCAGCCGCGCAAAGCCGGTGGTCTGTCTCACCGCCTCACAGTAGCTCCAGACTTGACGCCGCGTCACCGCTACCGCCACAACGTGGTGCCCTTATCCTGCTTGTAGTTGCATGCCGTTGAAGGCGGAAGGACAGCGGGTGTCGTCGGCGCTGCTCAATATCGTGATCGGGCTAGTCACCAGCGTTCTCAGCGGCACCGCGGTCCTGCTCTGGCGGCGCGCCGCAACCAGCCGTCTATTGCACCGCAAGGCGGCATTCTTCGGACTGCGCCCGGGCAGCCCGTGCCTTATCGTCATGAACAACCACTGGCAGTTGCCGGGAAGCGCGAGTCATGACGACGTCCACGTCATGCTCGAGCTGGCAGCCCTTGCCCACGAAGCCGGATGCCCGGTCACCGTGATCCCGGCCGACGATCTACGCGAACGCGCCGAAGATTCGGTCGAGTTCTGCATCGGCGGACCGCTTTCCAACCCGCGCACGGCGGCTCACCTCGCTGCCTACCTTCCGGGCGTTAAGCAGCGCCCCATCAGCGCCAGAAGCGATTCCGGTGCCATCATCGTCGGCGGGCAGAAATTCTCATTCAAGCGAGGTCGGCAAGAGTACGCCGTGATCGCCAAATTCACCCAGACCCACTCGCGTTACCCCGTCATGGTGATATACGGTCAGCGGGCCATCGACAGCCGGGCTGCCATCAATTTCGTCAAGCATAATTACAAGGCTCTGTCTAAAGCCGTCGAGTCCGTCAATAAGTTCTGCCTGATCATCGCGGTGACCTCATCGGACACGTACGGCTCGCAGGCAGCGGAACTGGCGGCCGACGTCACGTCCGCCGCTTTCACCGCCTCCAAGCGCCCCTCGGCCGTGGCAAGCTGACCGCTATCACCCGCCGGGTGAACGTCCGCCGGTATGCCGGGTCCAAACGGGCGGCCCTCGCCGCGCATATAAAGCCGGCCGATCGCAAAGGGCGCACGACGCGGCTGCTCGGCCTGTCAGTGGCACTGCCGGCGTCGGTGTTCGGACTGTTCCTGGGACGCGAGTGGTTCGTTGAGCCGGGCGCTGGACCGGGTCCCGTCCTTGACGACGTCCTGCTCCGACGCGATCGGCCCTGATCTAGGCCAGGGCCATGGCGATGGCGTGCAGCGCCAGGCCCACGCCCGCCCCCACGACCGTGCCGTTGATGCGGATGAACTGCAGGTCGCGCCCGAGTAGCAGCTCAAGCTGGCTCGAGGTCTGCTCGGCGTCCCAGCGCTGGATGGTCCCGGTCACCAGGCCGGCCAGCTCGTCGTGGAACTGGTCGGCGAGCGCCCGCGCCCCCGACTCGACCACGCGCTCGAGGCTCTCCTGGAGGGCGGAGTCCGAGCCGAGGCGCCGGCCGCCCGCCGCCAGCGCATCGGCCAGCCGCCGGCGCAGCTCAGACTCCGGGTCGGCGGCCTGGATGCGCAGCGTCTCCTTGGCGTTCTTCCACAGCGTCGATGACCAGTCCCGCAGCAGCGCGCTGCCCAAGACCTCGCGCTTGATGCTGTCCCCGCGCTCGCGCAGCTCCGGGGATGTCTCAAGCCGGTCGGGAAGCCCGGCGATCCAGTCCTCGAACTGCTTGCGGGTCTCGTCGTCGGGATCGGCGGCCATCGCGGCCAGCCGTTCGCGCAAGCGGGTGTACAGGCGGTCGAAGGCCCGCCCGTACACCATGTCGGGCACCCAGCGGGGCGCCTCGGCCTCGAACCGATCGCGGAGCTCCTCGTAATGGTCGGCCAGGTAGCGGTCGGTGGCGGACGTGATGGTGTCGAACAGTTCGGAGTGATGCCCGCCGGCGATGATGACGCGGACGATCCGTCCGGCCAGCGGGGCCACCTCGATGGAGGCCGCCGCCCGCGTCAGCTCCTCGGTCAGCACTCGCTGAACATCCTCATCGCGCAGGCCGTCGGCCGCCCGGACGACCATGTCGGCGGCGTGGCCGGCGAAGCGGCCGGCGTTGCCGGGGTTGGTCAGCCAGTCGGCCAGCCGCGACGCGAGATGAGCGGAGCCGAGCCGCTCGGCCAGCACGTCCCCGTTGAGGAAGTTCTCCTGCACGAACTGGCCCAGCGTGGCGGCGAACTGATCCTTGCGCTCGACGATGACCGCGGTGTGCGGTATCGGCAGGCCAAGCGGATGACGGAACAGCGCCGTCACCGCGAACCAGTCGGCGACGCCGCCCACCATCGCCGCCTCGGCCCCGGCCTGCAGATAGGAAAGAAAAGTCCCGTGCGCGCCGACCGCCGTCACCACTATGAACAGAATCGTCACCGCGCCAAGCAGCGCGGTGGCCCGCCTGCGGGCGGCGGCCAGGCGGCGCGTCCGCAGCTCCACCGACTCGCGCTTGATCGCGGACGCCGGCGCAGTGGACATCGGCGCGGCAGGTTCCATCGGACAGCCCCCGGTCGGTCGGCGGCGCGTCAGATGACCGCGACCGCGTCAGGCGAGTAGTTCCAACTCAAGTCATCGCCAAGTCTTGCAGGAAGACCAGAGTCCCTCGCACCGGAGGCCGCACCGTCCGGCCCCTCTCCCGGCAAGAGGGAACCGGACGGCGCCGACGCTCGCTGCTCAGGTCACGCACACGCCGAGGAGAGGTTGCCGATCGCGGTGGTCAGGGTGGTCGTCGCCTGCGCCTGGGTCTCGGTCATGGACTTCCCGAGCGCGGTGATGAACGAGCCGAGGGCGGCCTTGCCGCCGGGCGAGGTCAGGGTGGCCTCCTCGGTGGTCAGCTTGGCCAGGTACGCCTTCAATGCCACCGTCGCCTTGGCCGTCGACTCGGTCTGCAGCGGGGTCAGCGTGGAGATGACTCCCGAGCTGATCTTGTTGATGGTCACGCAGTCCGCCGCCGACGGCTTGGTGGAGGAACTGGCCGCGGTCGAGCTGGCCGGCGCCGAGGCGGAGGTGGCCGGGGCCGAGGCGGACGCGGGAGCAGACGTCGCCGCTGCGGTCGGCGTGGAGCTTGACGACGAGCTTGACGAGCTGCAGCCGGCGATGAGGGCGCCGCTCGCGGCGAGCACGGCCAGGACAGTAAGCGATGAGCGTCTGGACACTTCAGGAACCTCCATGGGAGTGGAACGGAGCGTTGCATCTCATGAGAATCTGGTTCTACCATAAGGATCAGCCAATGTGACCTACATGGCAATGGGAAATCTCAGTGATCCCACGGCAGAAGGGACGTCACATGCTGCCTAGCGACGCCAGGGTCATCTCGGTCGATGACCACGTTATTGAGCATCCTCGGGTCTGGCTAGACCTTCGACGACTACGGCCGCCGAGCACAGGAGGACTGAACCCATGACGGAAATAGCGGCCGGCCAGCGCCTGCGCAGCCAGGCGTGCGGGACCGAGGTCATCGTGGTGCGGGCACCGGACCAGCCGGTGGAGCTAACCTGCGGCGGATCCCCGATGACGGCCGAGCCAGCCGCCGCAGGCGCCGCCGCCCGGCCCAAGCCGGCCGCCGGCGGGGGCGGGGGCGGGGGCGCACAGCTCGGCAAGCGCTACCTCGACGAGCCGACCGGCCTCGAGCTGCTCTGCACCAAGCCCGGCAGCGAGGTGCCCGCCGCCGACGGCCGCGCGCTCACGCTCAAGGCCGCCAGGCCGCTCCCGGCGTCGGACTGAGACCGGGCCGACTCGTTGAACATCGTCACGCTGCTTGACATGGCCGCGTCCGGCCACCCCGACCGGGTCGCCGTCGGCCGGCTCCGGTCAACGGCCGCAGACGCGGCCCCGCTCAGCTACCCCGACCTGCTCGCCCGGGCCCGGGCGGGCGCCGTGGCGCTGCGCGAGCGCGGCGCCACCGAGCTGGTCTATCTCGGCGTCAGCGGCAACGCCTTCGCCCAGGCCCTGTTCGCCAGCGCGTGGGCGGGCATCCCGCTGGTCCCGCTCAACTACCGGCTCGGCCGCGACCAGCTGGCCGAGCTGCTCGGACGGCACGCGGGCGCGCTCGTCGTCTCCGACCTCGAACCGCCCGCCCGCGGCCCCGTCCTCACCACCGGCGCGTGGGACGCGCTCTGCGCCCGGCCGGCCGCGGACGCGGACCCGTGGCGGGACGACCAGGACGCCACCGCGATCCTGCTCTACACCAGCGGCACCACCTCCGCCCCCAAGGCCGCGGTCCTGCGGCACCGGCACCTGACCTCGTACCTGCTCGGCAGCGTGGAGTTCGGCGCCGCCGACGAGACCCACGCCATGCTGGTCAGCGTCCCCCCGTATCACATCGCGGGCGTCTCCAACCTGCTCAGCAATGTGTACGCGGGCCGGCGGATCGTCTACCTGGAGTCGTTCACCCCCGAGGGCTGGCTCGAGTCGGTCAGGGACGAGGGCGTCACCCACGCGCTGCTCGTTCCCACGATGCTCGCCCGCCTCACGGAGCACCTGGCCGGCCCCGACGGGCACCTGGCCGGCCCCCACGCCGCCGCCGTCCCCACGCTCAGGAACCTCGCCTACGGCGGGGCGAAGATGCCGGCCCCGGTCCTCGAGCGCGCTACCCGCCTCTTCCCCGCCGTCGACTTCGTCAACGCCTACGGCCTGACCGAGACCAGCTCAACGATCGCCGTGCTCGGCCCGGACGACCACCGCGCCGCGCTGAGCGGCGATCCGGTCGCCAAGGCCAGGCTCGGCTCGGTCGGCAAGCTCCTGCCGGGGATCGAGGCGCAGGTCCGCGCCCCCGACGGCGCCGTCATGCCCGAGGGCGGCATCGGCGACGTCTTCGTCCGCGGCGACCAGGTCTCGGGCGAGTACCGCGGCACCGCCAGCGCCGTCGACGCCGACGGCTGGCTCGCCACCCGCGACCGGGGCTGGATCGACGACGAGGGTTACCTGTTCATCGAGGGCCGGGCCGACGACACGATCATCCGCGGCGGCGAGAACCTGGCCCCGGCCGAGATCGAGGACGTCCTCCTCGATCATCCCGCGGTGGCCGAGGCCGCCGTCGTCGGCATCCCCGACGAGCAGTGGGGCCAGGACATCGCGGCCGTCATCGTGCCCCGCGCCGGCCACGCCGCCGACGCCGGCGAGCTCCAGGCCTGGGTCCGGTCCCGCCTGCGCAGCGCCAAGACCCCCGCCGTCATCGTCTTCCGCGACTCCCTCCCGCATACCCCGACCGGCAAGCTCCTCCGCCGCGAGGTCCTGGCCGACCTCCTCGCCAACCCATGACCCCGCTAACCGCGGTCGGAACCATCATTGTGTGCCGTTGGGACACGACAAGACAGGACACGACACGACCCGAACGGCACACGATAATAGATATCAGTCGATTTGACTCAGGCATAAGACGGCAAATGCCACTCCGATAGGGCACCGTCTTCAGCCGAGGAGCGCTCACAATGGCGCAGGTCGGTGTATGGTCGCTCCCTGAATGATGACTTTCTGTGGCATGTGGGGCTAATCGGGGAGTATCCATGCGATCGATCACTGTAACCACCGGCGTTGTGCTGGCTCTCGCCTTGGGCGTCCCGGCCGTGACGGTTGCCGCGTCCGCAGCCAAGGCCGGCCCGACGACGGCGGCGCTCGGCAACGTGGCCTGCGGGAAGATGGCGGACTGCATCACCGACGGCGTTCGATAGCTGAAGGCCGGCGGCAGGGCCGTAGCCGCCTGAGCGCCGAAGGGGCATAGCAGCGGGGTGGAACACGGGACCGTTCAGGATGAAAGGATTTTGAATTCTCCTGAACGGTCCCGTGCGGTGCCTAACTGCCCGCGGTCACGAGCCGAAGGCGATGGCCGTCAGCGCCGAGTTGAGCGCGCTCGCCTGGCCGCCGCCGCTGATGGTGTCGGTGACGGTGTTGGTCGCGGTCGAGATCACCGAGATCGAGCCGGTGTAGCCGTTGCCGACCCAGACCTGGGAGCCGTCCGGGGTGGCCGCGATCGACATCGGCAGCCCCTGGACCGCGATCGAGCCGGTGACCCGGCCGGTCGCCGCGTTGATCACGTCGACCGAGTTGGAGTTCTCGTCCGCCACGTAGACGGTCGAGCCGTTCGGCGTGATCGTGACCGAGTACGGCTCCTCCCCGGCGTTCACCGAGCCGATGACGCGGCCGGAGACGGCGTTGATCTGCCACAGCAGGCCGGCGTCGGGGCTGGTGACGTACAGGGTCGAGCCGTCGGGTGAGATGGCGATGCCCTGCGGGTCGTCGAGGCCACCGATCACCCGGACCACGCGCGACGTCGCGGTGTTGATGACGTAGACCCCGCCGGAGGAGGTGACGTAGGCGCGGCTGCCGTCGGGGCTGAACACCACCTGGCGCGGGGCCGTGCCCACGGTGATGTCGCTCGTCACCGCGTTAGTCGCGGTGTTGATGACGGCCACCTGGTTCGACCCCCCGGGGCCGGTGTCGCCGCCGGTCACTGTCGCGTAGACCAGCGCGCCGGTGGGCGAAACCGCGACGTCCTGCGGGTACGCGCCGACGAAGATGGACGTCTGGGCGTCCGTCGTCGTGTTGGTGGCCAGCACGCTGTACTGCCCGGTGCTCGCGATGTAGAGGGTCGAGCCGTTCGGCGAGACCGCCACGCCCTCGCCGGTGTCGTCGGCGCCGCTGATCGCCCCGACGATCGTGTCAGTGGCGACGGCGACCTTGACCACCTCATAACCGCCGGCGGCGGCCACGTAGGCGTAGGTGGGCAGGGCCGCCACGGCGCCGTCGGCCTTCTGGCCGGCTGACGTGGCGGCTGGCTTGAACACCTGCTTGCTGATGGTCCAGTGCGGCGCGCCCTCGCTGTTGCCGCTCGCGGTGGCGTGCGCGTTGGCCGGGGTGGAGCTGAACGTGCCGGTCAGGGCGAACGCGGTGACCGGGGCGCCGACGATGAGCAGGCCGGCCACGGCCGCGCCCGCGACGATCGTCCTGCGGCGGTAACGCTGAAAGGGTGATGACATCTCAGTCGGACTCCTTCGCTGTCGACTGCGCTACGGGCGCGGACGGGGACGAGGCCCGGTGGCCTGCACCGGAAGGACCTGCTCACTGGTGGGGACCACCGGGGCAGGCAGGTTGTTGACCTCGTAGACGGCCTTGGCCAGCGCCGCCTTGGTGTCCGGCAGCCGGGGGAACCGGCCGCCGGGTGCGAACCCGCCGAAGGCCGACGACAGGTCGCCGAAGGTCTGCCGCCGCCACGGGGTGATGTTGGGGATCGTCACGCCGGTCAGCCGCTCGAGGAACTGCAGGGTAGACGTGTGGTCGAACGTCTCGCTGGCGATCCAGCCGCCCATCGTCCAGGGCGAGATGATCAGGCACGGCACCCGGAAACCGCCGCCGATGGGGCCGGCGAAACCGTCCGAGCCCGCTGCCAGCGGAGAGTCGGTGAGGTACTCGCCCGGCGTGCCGGGCGGCGCGGTGGGCGGCGGCACGTGGTCGAACAGGCCGTCGTTCTCGTCGTAGTTGAGGATGAAGACGGTGCTGTTCCACACGTCGGGATTGGCCGCGATCGCGTTGATCTTGCTGGCCACGAAGTCCGCGCCGGCCGCCGGGGTGTAGTCCGGGTGCTCGGACTGGTAGCTGGTCGGGATGAGCCAGGAGACGGTGGGCAGCCGGTCGTGCAGCGCATCCCACTCGAACTGGCCGTCCTGGTACGAGCGGAGCCCGTTCTGGTACAGCGGCGAGCTCACCGGCGCGGTCTGGAACGAGTTGAAGTACTCGAGCACGTTGCAGCCGTAGTTGTCGACCTCCTGGTAGACCTTCCAGCTCACGCCGGCCGCGGTCAGCGCCTCCGGGTAGGACTTCCAGCCGTACGGCGTGTTGTGCTGGTTGGAGATGATCGGGCCG
>Ga0302326_10028588_pt1 | contig 11218 bp, 9 predicted proteins | sample Palsa_T0_3_FD_202264 | JGI IMG/M metagenome (GOLD analysis project Ga0302326, IMG submission 202264) | Peat permafrost microbial communities from Stordalen Mire near Abisko, Sweden - Palsa_T0_3 | ecosystem: Environmental > Terrestrial > Soil > Palsa > Peat permafrost | place: Sweden: Abisko...
TTCCTTGAAGGTGGTTGCCACTCCGGTCGTCAACGGGTGGCCGCTCGAGTTCTTGAACTGAAGGGTGTGCCAGACGTCTGCCGGTCTCCCATCCTCGCTGGACGGTGCGTAGTTGAAGTTGTTGTATACGGGATCGGCCACGTCCCACGTGTAAACCTCCTTGTACGGGGTTTCGGTGCGGAAGAGCATGTAGAACCCTCGGTCGCCTTTGTTCAGGCTCAAGCCGGGCTCGTCGTAAAAGAACAGATCCCCCAAACGCATGCCCTGCTCTGCCGGCATGACAAAGTTGCCGCCCTGACTGACAAGTTCCGCGCCGAAGCTCTGAACTCCTTGGCCCCCGAGCCTGTTCGAGGTAAGCGCTGCGGTCACGCTCGAGGGGTTAGCGTTCTGAAGCACGGTCGTGAACTCGTCTACCGATTGGCCGCTGACGAGCGGATCCAGGATTCCCGCGTAAGGGACGTTGGGAAAGCCCGTCACAAAGTTGCAGTCGACTGCGTTGAGGTCTTCGAGATCGTTAATGAGAGACGCCTTCGTGGTGAGAACGAGGGTCTTCTTTTCGGTCATGTCCACCGAGTAGCCCGGAACCCAGGTGAGTCCGCGCTCCATGGAAATCATAAAGACCTTCCCGCCGTGGCCGGATACTTTCAGCTCGAGGGACCGATCGATCTTTGAAGTCGCCAACGTGTAGACGAGGGCGCCCTTTTCGGCGGCAATGCTCGTGATCGAGCTCTTGGGAATGGCAATCGAGCCCCTGGCGGATTCCATCACTACGATGTCGCCTTCCGTCGAAAGCAGTTTGCCGCCGACGGATTTCCCACTGACCGTGTCTCCGTCTTTCAATCCGAGTTCCAGGTCTTTGCCAAGGTTCGCCTGCAAGATGAGCCCGAGATCGCTGGCGGTGGTCTCGCTGGGCGATTGGTGAGTCACCGTCTTGAGCGAGTCGATCGTCGATCCGTCAGTTGCGGAGAACCAGAGAGTGCCGAGAGAGCTTTGCGGTATCTTCGTGATTGAATATTCGCCCGCGCTCGGGACATCGATCTCCCTCATCAACACCGCGAATCCGTTCTTGAAAACGGATGCCGCGACGATCTTCGGCTGGACCGGGGTTGCGGTCAAGAACAGAGTAAGCAGTGTTGTGATTGTCATGCTGTTGTAAGGACGTGCAGTATTGGCCGACGGGTCTGTCGAAGAACTCATAACCCTCCGTGAGCCAACGCGGCCGACTAGAGGTATCTTTCTCTCGCACCTGCCGAGCCATGCCAACGTCGGACAAGAGCCCCGCAAGTTCGTTCCTCGGCTTCATCACTGCAGCCTACTTTTGCTGCTTCATCGGGTCAGAAGGAGCGTTCCAGGGGATAAGCGGCTGGTATCTGATCATCCAGCGCCCTGCATGGGCGCCGGGGCCGGTCCTGCTTGAACCGCTGTGGCTGCTTCTATACGGCATGGCCGGGGTCGCGATCTATCAGGCGTTCCGCCAAGAGCGCGCGCCCAAGGTCGCGGTGATCGTGATCTCATCCGTCTTGTTGGAGCTTTCTGCGCTGTGGGATTGGCTCTTCTTTGCGTGGCACCTCCTGGTTCCGGCACTCATTCTCGGCATCCTGTTGTGGCTCACCATGCTCGGCTGGGTCGGCTGGTTGCTGAAGCTGCGAATTTCTGCCGGCTTGCTTGCCTTGCCGCTTCTGTGCTGGTTCTGCTACGCGAGCGCCCTGAACATGGCAGTGTGGCGGCTCAATTCTGGACCCCAGACAGCGCCAACCCTTGTTCCAAGCTCGCCAGTCCCCTAGTAAACGTGTTCATCATTGCGTCGCAATGCGCAAGAAGTCTTGGCCCATTGATGCCCATGGCGCGTCTTACTAAGTGTCCGAAGCGAATTTGCTCTCCCCTTGATCGCAGAGGACCTTGAAATCATTTCCCCGCTTAATCAAGCGGGGTTTTTTCTTTTACGACCACCTCGTCTCCCACTCGGACTGAGCCGGGTTGACCCGCTGCAAAGTAGGACCCGAAGCAGACGTTTCCGTCAAAGTGCCGAAACTTAGCGAGAGTCCGGAGCGGTTCTTCGCCTTGACGCTCTCCCGTTTCGTGATCAAGGGTGGTCATGATGCACCGGCCACAACGCTTCAAGAAGTGAAACTCGCTGCCTGCGAGTTCGACAGTTCGCCAGCCGTCCTCTTCCCACGGGGTCGTGCCATCGATGACGAGGTTCGGCCGAAACCGCTCCATTGGAACCGCTCTGTCCAAGCGGGCGTTCAGATCGCCCAACGAGCCGGTTCCAACCACCAGGATAGGGCTGGAGTCAGCGAACCCAACCCTATCGCCATCCCACGCAAACGGTGAGTTCGGCTTCCGCTCGGTTGTGTCCGGCATCGCGACGAGGTGGCATTGAACGCCCAGCCAATCAGATAAGACCCGGTCGGCAGGTTCTCCCACGTAATTCCCGAGGCACTCCGTCTTCCAAACCCGCACAACTCCCGGTCGACCGGCGAAGTCAGTTGGAACGGTTACCGAATCTGTGCCCGCATATAGCATCAGGACGTCGCTGTCTAGGCAAGTCCGGATGGTGGCCATTTTGGGATGTGAGCGCTGGCTGAGGAAGGCGCCGGAACCATCCACCACCATCCATCGTCGGTCAAAGGTCAAGCCGCGGCTGCCAAACGTGGAATCGTTCAGCCTTATACCGCGAAGGGACTTGACCGGATAGACATAGATGGCCTCGACCCGCACAAAAGCCATTATGGGGTCCCCAAGGTTCCTCGATCGGCCGGCAAATAAAAAGCGGCGGAGAGAAATTCTCTCCGCCGCCAGTTACTGAGTTGTTCTTTACTTGAGCTTGAGAGGCCGAAGCGCACTCGTGGCCGAGCAGCCGTTCACCGTCGGGGTAGCTTGTGCGGTTGAGAAGATGCATACCGTACCGTTAGTGAGCGGATTGGTGTTGCTGAAGTCGATCATGAACCGCTCCCCGTCTGTGTAGGTCTGTAACGGCGCGTCGCAGGTTAGAACCCCAGTCTGATAGACGTTTCCGAGATACTCCATGTACCGCTGCACTGACACAGGCAGTAGCGCCAGCGACGCGTTCGTCACCGTGAAGGCGGTGGTGCTCGGCGGGATCGAGGCTCGGAATGTTCCGTCATAGGCTGAATCTGCCTTGCCTCGAAAAACGAGCGGGCTCCCGTTCACTGTCGGGTTCTGTGGGCCGTAGAAGTCGACCTCGGCGCCAAACAGAGGAAGCTGGGTGTCGGCGGTTTTAACGATCCCGCGTAGCCGAACCTGTCGGGGAAGCACGCTGTAAGTTGCTGAGTACGTGTAACCATCGAAGTTAGTGGCGAAGAGGAGCGGATTCAAGTTTTGGGCCGATGAAGCAACGAAGATTCCGCTGTTGTAGGTGAGTTGACCGTAGGTACCTGCCGTATCGGAGGTCGACCAGTTTCCGGGGTTGATAACGTGCCGGCCCTCTGCGTCCTCGTAAGCAAGCTGAAGCTGGATTTGATCCAACGATTCGATGTTGTTTAGGTCCTGGACTATGAATGTCTGTCCACCCGTCATTGAACCGTTGTCGTAGGTGGTTGGATTCAGAACCACTGCCTCGATGTGAAGCGCTGCGGGATTGATACCGGTCGTTCCGGTGGTCGAGGTCCCACTCGAATTGTTGCTGTTTAGGACGCTATCGGTGCCGCCGCAGGCGACTAGAACAAGGGCAAGACCTATGCCTGCAAGCAAATGAGTGTGCTTCATCTTTTTGTTATTATGCCGCTCCACGCAAAATAAGTGAAGTGGACCATTCTCGTATTAGATTGACTCTGGATTGAACCGGAACCTCATGGCCGCCTACTGGCAGCCATCAGGAGGGGGAGGGGGATCGGTCGTGTCGTTTACGTAGACGACAACCGAGTTGGGAAGAACCGTCACCACTCCGTCCTTCAGCGCTGGAAGGGAAGCGACACATCCGCTAATCGAGGACGCAAACGTGCTGGTGCCGTAACTGAAAACACTGTAGTAAGAGGAACCCACCGTTACGCTGAACTTGGTCGCGCTGGCCGGGACGAGGCCGACGAATGATCCGTTTTGACCCGAGGTCGCGGTGCCGGCCAAAGCGCCCGCGGCGGTCGAAAACTTGATTGTGGCGCCGGGAACCGCGCCTCCGTTCGAAGTCAGCACCGTTCCAACCACCTCCGCAGAGTTGGTATTGACGACTGAATAAGTAGTGCCGTAGGTTTGACCGCCGTAGGTCACGGAGACCTGATAGGTCTGGTTCTTTGACCCGCCCGTCGCGGATAAGAGCCCGCTGGACGTAATCGTTGCGATGCTGCTCGGAGCGGTTGTCGTCCAGCCGGTAGGTTTGATCAGGGCCGAGTTTCCGGTCTCCGAGTACACCCCCTCCAGTTCAAATTGAACTTTGGTGCCGACTGGAAGGGGAGTCGTTGAAAAGCTCACCGGCGACGATGTACCGCTTATTAATCCGACCAATTGAATCTGAACGATCGCACCCTGATCGGTGTTTGAGCCCCCCCCGGATCCGCCACCGCAACCGGCCAGCAAACAAAGCAAGCCTGCCTGCGCCAAGATCAAATTCCAGCGTCTTAACATTTCCTCTCCCGATATTGAGACATGGCCTGAGTTTGACTCATCGATGATAAAGATGTATTACATCCTCAAATCGTTCTCGGTCGTTGAAAATCGTGGCGTGTTTCCAACCTGGGCACTCGCAAACGGCCGAGGAAAGAGGGCTCCGAGAGTCGTCGGGCGCTCTGCTCCTCTTTCGTCGCAGATGAGGATCGGCATGGCGAGCGAATCCTTTGCGAACTCCGCCAAGACCTGGAGGCAAGTTCCGCAAGGGGTACCGCCGTCTTGGGTGACAAGGGCCAGAGCAAGAATCTTGTGGTCTCCTGCCGTAATCATCCGAGTCACCCCATTGCGCTCCGCGCAGAGACACGCCCCGTAGGACACGTTTTCCACGTTACACCCGGCGTAGATCCCGGAGTCTCCCAGCACGGCGGCCCCAACCGCGTAGCCGCTGTACGGGCAGTAAGCCCTGGATCGAGCTTCGTGGGCCGCGAATTTGAGGGGCTCCCAATCGATCGCACTCATTTGAGCACCGCAATGGTGACCCCGTGTCCGCCCTCTGCCGGTTCGCCATCGCGGTAGCGGGTCACGGAAGCGTGCCTGTGAAGCAGTTCTTGGGTCGCCTTCCTTAGAATGCCCTCGCCCTTGCCGTGGACGATGCGAACGCTGTCCAAACCCGCCAGCACAGCGTCGTCTACGAACCGCTCCAGATCTCTCATCGCTTCTTCCGCCCGAAGATGCCTGAGATCGACCTCGGTGCTGGCCGACAGAGCCCTTTGGAGTCTCATGTTGGACTTGGGAGCCTCCTGGTGTCGGACTTGGCTGTCCGCCTTCGCAATGCGCTGCAGAGGAACCGACATTTTGAGCGCTCCCATCTGAAGGGCGACCTGTCCATCCTTGGGCTCGCCGATCACGGTGCCGACCTGCGAAAGGCCTTCAACCCGGACCAACTGGCCCTTGTGGACTTCGATGGGTTCTCCGCGCGTGCGTCGTGGGACAAACTCGGCCGCGAAGTCACGGCCAACCGAGTCCAACTCCCGGAGATCTCGGCGGACCTTTTCGATCCGTTGCGTATCGTTGCTGGACGTCTTGACCTCCTCGAAAAGGCGCGTTGCCTCCAGCCGGATCTCGCGCAATGCCGCCTCGATTACCTCATTTGCCCGGCCGTGGGCGTTCTGCCGGATTTCCTCGGCTTCCGCGAGCTTTCGTTCGGCCTTTTGCTCCGCCTTCCTAAGCTCGGCAATTCGGCGGTCCGCCTCGCTCTGGGCTGTGCGAGCCTGCTTTTGCGACGCCTCTAACTGCTCCATCATCGCGGAGAGTTCCTGGGCCTCCGTGCCGAGTGCTTCTCGAGCCTCCTCGATGATCGTCTTGGGAATCCCGTAGCGTTCTGCGATTCGCAGCGCCTGGGAAGCGCCGGGTGAGCCCATGAGAAGCCGATAAGTCGGCTGCAAAGTCTTCTGGTCAAACGCCATCGCGGCGTTGACGAAACCATTCTGGCTGAAGGCGTACGCCTTCAGCTCCCCGTAGTGGGTACTTGCCAAAACGGTGGCGCCGCCGGCGGATAGGGCGGAGAGCATTGCCTTGGCCAGCGAAGCGCCCTCTGCCGGGTCGGTGCCCGCCCCTACCTCGTCGAGCAAGACCAGCGCTCCTGGCTTCAGGTGTCGGAGGGCCTCCGCGATGTTCTTTAGATGGCCGGAGAATGTCGAGAGTGACTGCTGCAGGCTCTGCTCGTCGCCGATATCGGCCCAGACCTGGGAAAACGGGCTAATCGCCACATGACGCGCCGGGAGCATGAGGCCCGATTGAGCCATCAGCACGAACAGCCCGACCGCCTTGATGGCAACTGTCTTGCCGCCGGTGTTGGGACCTGTGATGAGAACCGACCGACCGATCCCAACCGTGAGGTCGAGCGGAACGACTTCCACGTTTTCCAACAGCGGATGGCGGCCGCCCTCGATCTCGACGACGTGAGGGCCTCGCCCTTTCACGGGAATCGTGCCTTTGTGCTCGTATCCCAACCTCGCTTTCGCGAGTGCGAAATCGATTGAGGCAGCCGCGTGAATCCCGGCCAGGATCTCGTCTGCGGAGGCCCCCACTTTGCCGCTCCACACGCCGAGCAGGCGCTGCACCTCGGCTCGCTCTGCCGCCTCGACCTCTCTTAGGGCGTTGCCGAGTTGGAGGATCTCTTCCGGCTCAATGTAGATGGTCTGTCCGGAGGCCGATGTGTCGTGGACTATCCCGCGCAGCTTGCCTCGATTCTCCGCCTTTAGAGGAAGCACGTAGCGCCCGTCGCGAACCGTATAGATCGGGTCACTCAGGAGGTCGCGCGTTTTTCCGGACAGATAGGACTGGATGCGCTCTTGAATCCGGCTCAGGGCGGACTTCTTCCGGGATCGGATCGTGCCGAGGGCCGCGCTTGCCCCGTCCTTGACGGTTCCATCCGGTTCAAGCGAGTCCAAGAGCTGTTCCTCCAAACGCTTGAGATCAGGGAGGCTGCCCGCAAATTTAGCGAGCCGAGGCAGGTCGCCCGTTCGAGCCTCAAGAAAGGCCCTTAAGCTCCGCATCACGCTCAGGCCGTCGCCGATCCGGAATAGCTCCTGACCGCCGAGGGTCGCTCCCTTGGCGGCAAGCTGGAGCGACTCTCGCGGGTCGCCGATCGCCCCCAGAGATGGAGGCGAATGCTTGCCAAGCGCGTCGTAAGCTTCCTGGGTTGTCTCGATGCGGCTCCAAACTTCGGACTCCTCGAACGACGGGGTCAACTCTTCCGCCCATGACTCCGCCAAAGGCATTTCGCAGTGAAAGCAAAGCCTTTGCCGTATCGTCTGGAATTCCAGTACCCGGAGCGCGTGGTTCATGACCCGCATGTATTGTGGAGCATGCGGGCTGGCCGGCTATTCCAAATTGGGTCTCGAGCCCAGCCAGGGGCTGCGGAGGCGGGAGGGAACTGGACGACCGATCTCGGAAGCGAGCCCGAGGTTCGGGTTGTAGAAGGGATCCAGAAAGTCTGCCCCCCACCGGCTGGCCAGAATCCCCGTCTCGACCTCGTGCCTGGGATCCAGGCCAGTGCCTCTCGATTGAGAGCACACATGGGTGGCGCGTATCGTTCCGGCGTAAACGTTCTGACGCCCCGTCGCCCGGAGTTTGAGACACAGGTCGACATCGTTGCAGGTTATGGCCAGTGACTCGTCAAGCCCCCCGACCTCCAGGTATTTCGCTTTCTCGACCGCCAGCACCGCGCCCGTCACCGATGAGATCTGTCGGTCGCAGCCGATCTTTGGATCCAGGGCAACATCGCCTGGTGCGGCGCCCTCGTAGACGTGCTGACTGTACGAGATCCCGGAAAAACCGATCACCTGGCCGGCGTGTTGGATCCGGCCGTCCGGATACAGCAGCATCGGCCCCACCGCTCCGATCTGGGGCTTCGATGCGTAGGCGGCCATTCTGGACAAAGTGTCAGGCTCCGTGAATTCGACATCGTCGTTGACAAGGGCCAGGATTTCGCCTTGGGCGTGAAACGCGCCGATATTGTTGAGCCGGCTGTAGTTAAACGGCTCATCGCAACGAACCACGGTCACTCCCGCAAGTCCGGCCAGCTCGTCCAGATAGCGAACCCCTGCTGGAGTGCGGCTGCCGTTGTCGATGATTACGATCTCTATTGCCGCAGAATCGAGTTTGCGCAGGCTCTCCACACAGCGGCGAAGAAGCTCGGGGTGGTCCCTCGTCGGAATGATTGCCGAGATCGTCTCGCCAGAGCGCCGGGGAGGCGACGCCCGACCGACGCTCACGTCGAGAGTGCCGATTTCGACCGGGAACGGGACGTGTATCGCACCGAGGGGAACCGCGCCTCCGGGACGCGAGACGCGGACTCCCCCGAGGTAGTTCCACTGAGCCGCCAGAATCGGGTCGAAGTCCGGTTTGTAGCCAATTGGAGGGTTCGACCCATCCAGGCAGTCTCCGTAAAACAGGCCCGCGTGTGGAGCTCGACGAATCGCATCCGCGAAGTAGAACAAGGCCAGTGGCGTCAATGAGAAGCCCGGCGGCAGCTCGACGATCCAACGTTCGGCGGACCCGGGGGCTGAACTCCTCACCACGTATGATCTGAACCACTGACTGTCACAGCATCCGCCATCCGCGGAGATCACTTCGAATCGGACCGATGCCTCCAGTCTCTCAATGTAAGCCCTCAAAATAGCTGCTTCGAGTCCGGTCGGGAGATCAAGACTAAGGCTCTTTTCCCCCGTGGTGGGTGCTCTTGGGGGCGTTCGGCCGACAAGCCTCACCAAGTTTTCGCGCAAACGGAACAGCGGCGTCTGGGCGATCGCCCGCAACTCACCGGTTAACCGGTCAACCTCGCGCTGGCTAAATCCGTCTTGGGATGCGAGGGTGTACAAGGGACGCGGCATGCTCCATGGACCTGTCCGGCGCGCCTCGAGCTCAGCAAGGAATGCCGTACGATCCTGACTCTGGTTGGTGCCGGCTGGGATCATAGATCGGCCGCCTACCTCTGCAAGACTCGGGCTTTGACCTTGCCGAGCACCATCCTCAGGGACTTGCGGTTTTTTGGCGAGGTTTTGTCCCGATATTGAGTGATCGCGATGCCCCGAGGCGTCGGCACGAAAACTCCTTGGAGATGTCCCTGGCGGACTAGCTGATCGATCTGCTCCCGGACGATGCTGTGGATGCTGCTCGTGTCGTGAAACACAACCAACGATCCGGGCCGGAGCCGGGGCTGAAAGTGGCGGAACTCCGCGCCGCGAATATCGATCGCGGAATCCAGAAAGAGGAAATCGATCTCTTCATCGGGCATGTATTCGAGGCTCTTTGTTTCGATCACGGTAGCGAGTTCGCTCAGGCCGTAAGCTTCGATCCGCTTCCGCGCAAAAGCGCAGCACTCGGGGTCTAGCTCCAGAGTCACCAGCTTCCCGCGCCCATTGTCGGCCAGGGCACGGGCGATTGCAACGGCCCCGGCGCCGAGCCAAGTTCCCGTTTCGAGGACGTTCTTGGGCTTGACCAATCGAACCAGTGAGTAGATGAACTCCAGCGACTCGACCTCCGCCGTCCAACTGTCGATCATCGTCCAAAGCTGGGGCTCTGGACACTCGGCGCTCGGCTGCGAGATCTCGGGGGAAAACTCTTCCCGGTCAAAGATGAGCGATGAGCGTTTCGGTCGAGGTCGTCTTCGCCAGTCGGCAAGGCGCCGCTCCATCCCCTCGATCCGGAACCACTCCTTGCTCTCGTAATTCTTGCGGTAGTAGTCCAGCCGGGATTCGATCTCAGACCCAAAGTGCCCCACGTTCGTGACCAGGTACTGGTCGTTCCAGGCAACCACGTACCCAGACTTGCGAATGTCTTCGGAAAGCTCGCCATCGGCGGGGAACTTGAATTCGCCGCTCGACGCCAGGTTCTTGACGCGGACGCCGGCCCCAACAACCTCCCTGCGCAGAACACTGGAAGTGCCCACATTCAAATCGGTCTGATAGAGAATGTGGCCGCCGGAGTGGAGCATCCGGCAGGCTTTCAACTCCCAGGCTTCCTCGTCGGTGGGCACCGGTCCGAAAACCGAAAGCTGCCCGAGAGTCGGGAAGACCTCAAATTTCTCAACCACCTTCAGGTCCCAGCCCGGATGATAGATGAGGTCGTTTTCGCTCAGATGCACCAGACGGCCCGCCGCGAGTTCGATCCCTTGGTTGAGTGCGATCCCGCCGATATTGTTTTCGAGCAGAATCGTGCGCACGGCCCCGCACCGTGCGGGATTCTCATTTGAGGCCGCGAACTCACGAATGAAATCGGCGGAACCGTCGGTCGAGCCGTTGTCGATGAGTATCAGCTCGTGAGGAACGGTCGTGGTCGCCGCAAGACTTTGGAGCGTCTTCTCCAAGAGATCCTTGCGATTCCAGTTGAGAACAATGGTCGATATGACCGGCTGGGAAGCTGACATATGTTAGACCCGTTATGACAGACTCCCTCGCCCGCTGGGAGAGGACCGGGGTGAGGGTTCCCCGGACTAAGAATTTCGAGCGAAGCGAGGTCCTTACTCCGCCCCTTCCGCACCAAGTCCCCGCCGCCGAACCTATCACCATTAATCGGCAGCGCAGCGCAGTCGACTCCCTCGCCCGCTGGGAGAGGGCCGGGGTGAGGGTTCTCCGGTCCACCCAATTCGAGCGCAGCGAGGTCCACATTCCAGGCGGAATCCGTCCGACTGGGTAGCCTCACCGTTCAAAATGTCGATCTCTTACTCCGACGGCGCGGAAATCGAGTCGTTCATCTTGTCGCTGGTTCGATCGGCAAAACGAATCGATTCTTCCGCGAATATCGGTCGGGAACACTACAGCCAATGGGCAGTCCAGTATCACCTCAGCGCCCAGCGACAAAACCTCGTCCGACACCTTGACTGGTCTGGCCTGAAGGTGATGGAGGTCGGCGCTGGGATGGGAGCGGTCTCCCGGTATCTGGCCGAGCGGTGCAAACACCTTACGGTGGTGGAAGGAACGCAAGCCCGGTTCGACGTGTTGGCCGCGAGGTTGCGGGATCTGACGAACTGGGACGGCAAGGTCGGCAATTTTGAGAGCGTTAGGACGGAATCGGATTACGACGTCGTCTGCCTGATCGGCGTTCTGGAGTATTCAGAACTTTTTGTGAAGCCGGCCCAGGGCGATCCCAG
>Ga0302326_10028589_pt1 | contig 11218 bp, 7 predicted proteins | sample Palsa_T0_3_FD_202264 | JGI IMG/M metagenome (GOLD analysis project Ga0302326, IMG submission 202264) | Peat permafrost microbial communities from Stordalen Mire near Abisko, Sweden - Palsa_T0_3 | ecosystem: Environmental > Terrestrial > Soil > Palsa > Peat permafrost | place: Sweden: Abisko...
AACCATCAGCAGCCCCCGCGCCAGACGGCCGCGGTGGCGGCGGCCAGCAGTCGCAGCCGCCGCAGCGCTGCCCCTGGCCCTGGCCCTCTACGGCTCTACGGCAGCGTCCGCCTCGGCCGTGCCCACCTACGTCGTGACCGCCACCATCCATGTCGGGGGCTACCCGGCCTCGGTGGGAACGGACGCCGCAACCTCCACCATCTATATCGCCGACTACGACGGGGATGTGTCGGTGATCAACGGGGCCACCAATGCCGTCACCGCCACCATTCCGCTCCCCAGCGCGGGAGCGCTGGCGGTGGACCCTGCTACCCCCACCATCTACGTCACCCATGACGCCTCGGATACGGTGTCGGTGATCAACGGGGCCACCAATACCGTCACCGCCACCATCGCGGTGGGCAGCGTGCCGCAAGGGATCGGAGTGGACCCTCTTACTCACAACGTCTACGTATCTAACACAGACTCCGGGACGGTCTCGGTGATCGATGAGGCCACCAACACCGTCACCGCCACCATCCCCGTCGGCAGTGGCCCGCAAGGGGTGGGGGTCGACCCTGTCACCCACACCGTCTACGTGCCCAACTACATCTCAGACACGGTCTCGGTGATCGATGAGGCCACCAACACCGTCACCGCCACCATCCCCGTCGGCAGTGTCCCGTCCGGGGTGGCAGTGGACCCCGCCACCGGGACCGTCTACGTTGCCAACTTCCACTCCGGAACGGTGTCGGTGATCGATGAGGCGACCAACACCGTGACCGCCACGATCGCCGTCGGAAGTCTCCCGATCGGGGTGGCGGTGGACCCCGCCGCCGGGACCGTCTACGTGGCCAACTACGGCTCGGGCACGGCCTCGGTGATCGATGGGGCCACCAACACCGTCACCGCCACCGTCCCGGTCGGCAATGACCCGGATGGAGTGGGAACAGACCCGCTCACCCACATCGCCTACGTCACCAACAGCGGCTCGGATACCGTCTCGGTGATCAGCCCGCCCCCGGTCGGCCCGACCGGCCCGATCGTCTCCGGCTACCGTGCCACCCTCTGCGTCGCCGACCGCGGCGACTCCACCGTCAACGACACGCCCATCACCATCGCCACCTGCGACGGCAGCCCCAGCCAGGACTGGACCGTCACCAATTCAGGCACCCTGGAGATCAACGGCAGGTGCCTGGACATCTACCGCGACGAGAAAACCAGCAAAGCCCCCGTCGAACTCTGGACCTGCACCGGCGGCGCCAACCAGCAATGGCAGGCCACCAACGGGGCACTAGTCAACCCGGTATCCGGCAAATGCCTCGACGACCCCAGGTTCAGCACCACTCCCGGCACCCAGCTGGAACTCTACACCTGCAACGGCGGTGCCAACCAGCAATGGAAGCTCCCCTGACACTAGCCCAGCGGCAGGTAATGAGGCCAGTTACGCCCCACCACAAATAAAGGACGAGGCCTGAGCTATCAGAGATAACGGGCCGTTATCTCCCAAGTCCGATAAGTTTCCGTCGAGACCGCCGCGAACCGCCTCACCTGCGTTGATGAGATGACCCTCGGCCGGGCTATCGACGCCTACCTCGCCACGCTGCGCGACGCTGAGCAGGCGAACACGCGCCGCGCTTACGGCCAGGTTCTTCGCCGCCTGGCCGCCGAGTTCGCCCGGAGACCGCGCCCGGCTCCATCGCTGCTGAGCGGTTCGTCGGCTAATCGGGTCCGCGAGGAACTGCTGGCGCACCTGAAGCGCGAGCAGGTCGAGCCGCCGGCCCGTGACCGGATCCGGCGGATCATGGGCGCGGCCCTCCGGCAGGCCGAGCAGGCGCTGACCACGCGAATCGCCAGCCGGGTACCCGCTGAGGCCGTCGGCCGGATCCACGCGCTGATCGCGCGGGCAGCTGACCCTGGCGAGGAGAGGACGTCGGCCCCGGCGGCGACGGCAGGCCGTTCGACGCCGCGGAGGTAACCGGGGTGGACGCGTTCGCGGCGATCCGTGACGAGCCGGGCAACGTCATCGTGAAGACCATCGAGCAGTTCAAGCTCGGCGCTACCCGCGCGGTCGGCCTGCCTAACGACCTGTTCGCCGGCGTCGCCCGAAGGTGCTGGCGGGCTGGCGGGCCCGGGTCGCGGCCGAGGGGCCCAGCCACCCGCGCTCCCACCCGCACGAGATCATGGAGACGCTGCTGGCCGCCTACCTGTACCGCCGACAGCGGGAGATCACCGACGCCCTGGTCGACCTGCTCATCGCGACCGTGCACAGGATCAACGCACGCGGACACCAAGGTGACCAAGGACTTCGTGGCTGAGCTGAGGCAGGTGTCGGGCAAGGAGAACATCCTGTTAAAGATGACCGAGGCCGCCCTGGGGTCGCCGGGGGAGCGGGTGGAGGACGTCATCTACCCGGCGGTGCCGGGCGGGCAGGAGACGCTGGCGGCGCAGCTGCGCAAATACAGGGCCAACGGCACGTCCTACCGTCAGCGCCGGCTACAGTCTTCGAAGCCTCCTACACCAGCCATTACCGGACCGGGCTCGTCCAGATCATCGAGGTGCGGGAGTTCGGGTCCACGAACACCGTGCACGCGCCCATGGTCGAGGCGGTCGTGCTGATCAAGCGCTACGCGGTCGGCGAGCGTGTCCCCGTCGACGGGATCATCTCGGCCGAGCTGGCGGAGCTGATGTACGCGGGCGACGGCAAGTGCTTGCGACCTCTTGAGAAGACCTAAGGACGGGTCTTCGGGCATGCAGGCCTTCTAACCGGAGGGAGACGACGCCGACGCCCCGCTAACTGATCTAAAGTCACTACCACTAGCAGCTGTTCTTCGCCTCTGCGTATGCATACGGCCGATGGGAGGTTGCGTGACGCTACGGCTGGTCTTGATTCACGGTATCGGTGGAGCCCGGCGGGCCGATATAGATCGGGAGCTGTGGATATCTGCCTTGGCAGATGGTGCTCGCCGCGCCGGACATTCCCGCGCCGCAGAGAGCCTCGTAGCTGGCAGCCTGGTCGAAGTTGTTTTTGCCTACTACGGTGACCTGTTCGAAGGTCCACACAAGCAAGGTGCAGACGGTCTCGTTCTTGACCAAGAAGAGGCCGTGCTGCTCATTGACCTCATCGCAGAGATCATTGATGCCCATCGCACCGAACAAGACGGACCAGCAACCGCCACGCTGGCACACGCCAGGGCGCAGCTGCGGGTGAGTACCGACGCTGAGGGTACTGGTAACCTAGTGCGCCAAGCTATCAATGCCGCCACCACACTGCTGGGCGCAGCTCCGTCGAAGCGAGCTAGCCAGTGGGCGGGAGGGAAGCTGCTGGTTCGTGACCTGGCACAGGTTGCCCGCTATCTCAGCCGGGGGGAAGTTGATCGGGACAATTGCACGATTGATGCGAGAATACGCGGGGTCGTGGCAGCTGCGCTTGGCCCGGGCCCTGCTGTGGTTATTGCCCACTCGCTCGGCAGTGTCATTGGATTCGAGACTATGCACGATTACGCCAGTACCGTTCCCCTGTGGGTAACCTTGGGTTCGCCACTTGCAATGCGGACGGTCGTATGGCCTAAGCTACTACCCAGGCCTCCGGCGACACCACTTATGGTGCACCGGTGGCTCAACTATTGGGATCGTGACGACATTATTGTTTCCCGGCCGATTCTGGAAGCTGATTTTGCGGCCAATGCATCTGGTATTCTGCCGGAGAGCAGAAGGGTGGATTCCGACGGCATATGGGTCCACTCCGCTGCCAAGTACCTCGCTCAGGCAGGCGTTGCGGGCCCAGTTATTGAGGCCATTGAATCAGTCAAGTCACGGACATGAGCTCCACAGCAGGTCGTCACGTCCTGGTCGTGGCCAGCCAGTGCCGGACTATGCCTGAGCTGACTGGCCTCTGGAAAGCTGCCTGCGACTTGCGCGACGTGTTCCTGGATCCCGATATCGGCGCCTGCGAGCCTGGCCTGCCCAGCAACGATGCGCTAGTGTTCGGCGAGCTGGCGGCGACAGAAATCGAAGCGAAGGTTAACGAGTCGATTGACTATGCGTCGCGAAACGGCGCCACACTGGTACTAGCACTGCTCGGTCACGGCTTCATTCCAGGAAATGATCCGTCGCTTTACCTGATGGGACGGGATTCGGCAGAAGGAATCAGGGACAGCGCGGTCGATGTAGGCAGGCTTCTTCTCCACGCCGCTGACCGGCCGGGCGTCAATGGCGTCATCGGAATCATTGATACGTGCGCGGCGGCGGCCGCCCAGCCGTCGGTTTCGGCGCTCAGTACCGGGACGCTCGGCGGGCAGACGCGACTATCGCTCCTTATGGCCTCCTCGGCGGACCAGCCCGCCTACGGGATGAACCTATCGCTGAGCCTGGCGGGGTTGCTGCGTGCCGGGGCTCCGAAGGCTGGCCCGTACTTGTTCCCGACCGCTGATGTTGTCGCGGGACCCTTGCGTGCTGCAGTACCTGGACAGAACCTGGTCATTTTCAGCTATGACGGTGACTATTCCGAGAATCCGATATGGCTCGCACGCAACCGACGGCCAGAGATTGGCGGAGAACCTGTTGGATCGTATGGCACAACTGAGTTGACCGCCGCCCTCAGTGCGCTATTTCCGGACAGGGTATTTCCGGCAGTATGGGATGTCAGCACCCTAAGCGAACTCGGCCGTGAACTGAGCCTAATGCGCGCGTCACCTGCTCGTACCCGAGCGGCAAGAGTCATCGAGAACCTTCTTGTCGCGCAGCAGACGATCGCTTTCCTGCAAAGCTTGATGCCAACCGAGCTGAGCTCTCAGCGGCTGTATCGCGCGCTCGCGGCTCTTGCGAGCTCCGCCGGGTCTGCTCTCGGCGCTGCGCACGGCCCGGAGGTGAGTACCGAGGTGGATGCGGTCGAGTACGTAGCATTGAGGTATCCGCGTGCCGAGAAGTCATGCCGGGCCCAAATGGCACGGTTCGTGCTGGAGCTGGTCAACGACGCCGGGCTCGATCCAGGCCGCCGTGAACTGCAGGAATGGGCAGGTTCGATTGATGCGATCGTCGCTTTCAACGATGCGCGGTCGGACAGCGGACTGCGGCACGCCGAGCGTCGGCTGCGGCTGATAGTCAGTCTGCATTACTCGCTGACCGGAGATTGGCCGGAGGCACTTGGCGCATGGCTCATCTATGACAACGGTTTTTACGGACATAAGGACTTTCCTTGTACCCCAGACCAGCCCGGTGCCGAGGAAGCGCTCGCTTGTGCGGTGGACTGGGCCGAGGAGCAGGCATTGGCGCTTGAGGTCTCGTTGCGGCGCATTGAGGTGGCCGCACCGGTCAAGATGCTGCTGCGATGGCGGCCTGAAGAAATCGAGTACGGGGCCCGCCTCGGCGTCAACTACGAAGTGATAAACCGGTGGAGCCAACGGCTGGATTCCCGTCCTGTCATGCGGCGGATCAACCGAAACGCCGGCCGACGGCTCGCGGAGATCGCCGCGTGTGCTAAAGGAACCCGGATGCACTGGCTCTCCGGACAGCAAGTCAGCGAGTTGTCGCGGTTGTCCGAGGATTTCCGAGCGGGCCGACATGCGGGTGCGGTCGGCTTGATCGAGGATCCCGGCGAGAATGATGAACTGTTTCAGGTCATTCTCCAGTTCGCGCCAATCCTGGTGTGGCCGCCTGCTGCCAGAGTCACCATGGAGCACCGCCGAATGGTTGATAGTCAATGGCATCTGCTGCCAACCGGCTTCCTGACCGCCTACCGGGCACGCTGGCGCGCCGAGGACGGCGGCCCTATGGCCGACATGCGGGCAGTTTGGGACGACGAGGAGTGGCTCGCCTTCTGCGGGACACTCGTGATTCGACCCCAAGCACAAACCAGGAGTATCTGATGGCATGGGGTTCTTACTACCGCGGCGATGGCAGCGTCCATGCTGAGTCCCTTGGCCCGCCGCCGCCTTGGCGGCAATTCCCGCGAAAACCGCTAGGTTTCAAGTTCCAACCACCGGAAGGTCTGACCGACGCGGTCAACGCCGCGCTGAGCTTGCGTCGGCCGCTACTGGTGACTGGTACACCGGGTTCCGGGAAGTCAACCGTGATCGAATCCGTGGCGGAGGAGCTCGTACTCGGTCCGGTTCTGCGCTGGCATATCACGTCGCGTAGCGTGCTCAGCGAGGCTTTGTATCGCTATGATGTGCTCGGCCGGATCCACGAGCAACAGCTCGGGAATGCTAGTCCGGGTAATGTCGTGGACGACATCGCCCCATTTCTCCAACTAGGTCCGCTCGGCACCGCGCTCGTGCCTTCGACCCGACCTCGCGCCCTGCTCATCGATGAGATCGACAAGAGTGATCTTGACCTGCCCAGTGATCTGCTCGACGTGCTCGAGCGCGGCGAGTATGAGATCGCCGAACTGACCCGCTACAGCGCGGCCGATGTCGCGGTGCGCATCTGGGACAGTGAGAAGAGGTACACGGTCCATCGTGGGAGAGTGCAGTGCGCCGAATTCCCGTTCATCGTGATGACCAGCAACGAGGAACGGGATTTTCCTGCGCCATTCCTGCGCCGTTGCATCCGGTTCTCGATGCCCACGCCCGACGATGAGGCGATCCGAAAGATCGTCCTTGCGCATCTTGATATTGAGATTGGCTCCGACGGGCCGATGGCTGATTTGGTCGCGGGGTTCGTCGCCCGTCTGGAGGCGGGTGAGAACCTTGCCATCGATCAGCTGCTGAGCGCGGTGTTCGTCCTATCTGGCCGAGAGGCACCGGTGGGAACCCAGCGCGAGGAATTGGCCAGGATGCTGCTCCGAGAGCTAACCCGTGCCTGACGGTGAACTGCGGCGATGCGTCCAGTCGATGCTGGTTCTTGAACAAGACCTCGACGGCACGTCGATCGCCGAGGCACTTTGGCTCGCCGCAACTACGTCGGCACCCAGTGTTGGCCAGCCTGCGGGTGCTATGAGTGCCGCCCCAGTCGACGCGGAGATGAATGCCGAAGCCACGACCCAGCGGTCGCATCCGACGGTCCGGGGTCCCGGGGGGCCGGACCGGGGGGGAATTGCCCAGCAGGAACCTGACCTCTCGCCCGGAATCGCGACCGTCCCAGGAAGACGAGTTCGGGTTCAGCACAGGAATGCCCTGCCACAGGCTCTTGAGCTGAGCCGTTCCCTTAGGCCCTTCAAGCGGCGCTGGCCGCAGGGACGGCGATTGCAGCTAGACATCGACGCGACCGTGCGCTCCTACGCTCGCACCCGGCGACTCCTCCCAGAGTTCCGGCCCGCGCCAGAACGCTGGTTCGAGGTCGACATGGTTGTCGATGACTCACCCTCGATGGGGATCTGGAGGGAGGTGGTCTCCGGACTTTTGACGCTGCTGCATCAACTGGGCGCATTCCGCAATATCAGGACCTGGCGGATGTCGCTGAGCGGGACAGCCCCAGTGCTCCACAACAAGGGCGGCCTGGTCTCGGGTACCGGCGAGCTCCGCGCTCCAGGCGGCCGCCGCCTGATCATCGTCGTGTCGGACGGCTCGGCTCCAGCCTGGTTCCGGTCGGAGGTCTGGCAGATGGTGCGGGGCTGGGCCGGATCGACCCCGACTGCGCTGATCAGCCCGCTGAACACCCGGCTGTGGGGGCGAACCGGCCTCTGCCTGCCCACCGCGCGAGTCGGCCCTGGGCCTCCCGGCAGCCCAAATACCCTGTTGCCGTACACGCTACCTGGGGAACTAAACATCGCCGAACGTCACGAGGAGGAGTGGCTGCCGCTGCCAGCGGTCACGCTTACCCCTCACATGCTGGGCCGATGGGCCAGAATGCTGATGAAGGGCGATCCCCGAGGCTGCGACGCGTTGCTTATCCCGGCAAGCTCGCGTACGCCCGAAGACGGGACAGGCGCCGTAGGAGACGACATCTCGGGCAGGCAGCTTGCCGACGCCTTCTGCCGTACTGCGTCACCGGAGGCTGGTCGACTCGCCGTATTGTGCGCGCCGTTCAGTGCGGTGAGTCTCCCGTTGCTCCGGTTCATATGTGATGCGATAGTGGGTAAAGCTTCAACAGCGGATCTGGCCGAAGTCATGGTGGGAGGGCTGTTTCTCCCCGCGGCCTCCGGTCCAGGTGGGGAGGTGCTCCGCTTCCGCAAAGGCGTCCGGGAACGCCTGAGCGAGATGCTGCCGGAGACTGACGCCTGGCAGATCTACGAGGCCCTTCGACAGCACATCACTACCTCGGCGGGCCTGTCAGCGACCTTTCCGGCCGGGATTCCGGATCCACTCGGCGACATCTCGCTACCGGCGGAGTTGTTGCCGTTCGCCGCGGCGTCACGCGAAGCACTAGCGTTCCTTGACGCGCTCCCGGCGGACTCAGCAGAACAAGAGCTGATCACCGTCACACCGCCCCTAACGAGTCAGCTCAATCCGATTATCTGGGGTGACGTACCGCCGCGCAACAGATACTTCGCTGACAGGGAGGACCTGCTCGGCCAAATGCGAAACAAGCTGCGTCGCAGCAGGACCGATGTACCTCCGGACGACCCCATCCCGATAGTGCTGCTGGGCCTGGGTGGTGTGGGCAAGACCGAGATAGCCGCCGAGTACGCGCATAGGTACGCGTCTGACTACGAGGTGGTTTGGTGGATCTCGGCTGATCAGGCACCGCTGGTGCGTTCGTCGCTAGCTGAGCTGGCTGGCCAACTCAGCCTGGGCGCAGCGGACACAGGGGTCAATGATGCCGCGACGGCCGCCCTCGGTGCGCTCTGCCAAGGTGAACCTCTAGCACGCTGGCTGTTGATCTTTGACGGTGCCGATGAGCCGGAGGCCGTCATGGATCTTATCCCCCGAGGTCCCGGCGATGTCCTGATAACATCCCGAAACAAGCGCTGGGTGTCGCGGGGGCAAATACTTCAAGCAAATGTTTTTTCTCGGCGAGAGAGCATCGCTTTCCTGGTCCGGCGCTCGCGCATGCCAATCACAGATGCGGACGCTGATCGCCTAGCAGACCGGCTCGGGGATCTTCCCATTGCCCTCGACCAGGCAGCTGCCACGCTGACCGAGACTGGGATGCCTGTTGGTGACTACCTGCGACTGTTGGACAACCAGGTTACACGGGTTCGTGCGGCGGAGCGGCCGCTAGAGTACCCCGAGTACATCACGGCCGTGTTTACGGTCGCCATTACCAGTTTGCGTGAGTCGGCTCCTGAAGCAATCGAATTGCTGCGGTATCTTGCCTTCTTCGGCCCGGATCCGGTTCCTCAAGATGTATTCTTTAGCGGCGCGATGCGTAGCGGGAGCCCACTTACCGACCCAATCATAATGGCCCGAGCGATTAGAATTCTCCATCAATATGGCCTGATAACTATCAAGGGTCGTGCAATTTCGATTCACCGCCTGACTGCCGCCCTCATACGTGACGACGTCCCCTCCGACGATGGGGAGCGATACCAGCATGAGGTTCACTTGCTCTTGGCTGCCGCCGCACCGTCGAATCCGGCGGACCGCGCGGAGTGGGTACGCTACGGCGAGCTAGCTCCGCACATCGCCGCTCCAGCTACCGGCCTGGCGCGCTGCACAGATTCCGCGGTCCGAGCTTTCGTCCTAAATTTCTTGAGCTACCTATACACATCCGGCGATCTCGCCTCCTGCAGGTCGGTGACCGAGCATTTCATCGGACGATGGACCATTGACTCGGGCGCCGGTCATCCCGATGTCCTCATCGCCCAGCGCCATCTCAGCGATGCGCTCAGGGAGCTCGGAGAGCTTATTGAGACCGATAGCCTCACCGAGGCAGCCAGCAGGATCCGATTCCGGATTCTAGGCCCCCTGGAGATCCGGGCCGGAGAAGACTGGCGCGGGATCGGAGCGCCGAAGTGGCGTTCGGTCCTGGCTGTCCTGCTGATCAAAGCCGGGCAGATCGTCCCGGCCGACGAGCTGATCAACGAGGTGTGGGGCGGCGAGCCGCCTGCCAAGGCCTCCAACCTGATCAGCATCTACGTGCTCAGGTTGCGCCGGCTCATCGGCGACACCGACGGCAGCGTCCTGGTCACCCGCGCCCCGGGCTACCTGCTGCGGCTAGCCCCAGGGGACACGGATGCCCAGTTGTTCGAGACCTTGGTACGCGAGGGCGGACGTGCCTACACCGCCGGAGACCCGGAGCAGGCCACTGCGCAACTAGCCGAGGCGCTCGCCCTGTGGCACGGCAGCCCGCTGGCAGACGTCCCGCAGACCGCGCTGGTCGAGACCGAAGTCCAGCGGCTGGCCGAGCTCCGCCTAGACGCCGCCGGGCTCCGGATCAAGGCCGAGCTGGCCTGCGGCAGCCACGCTGAGGTCATCCCGGAGCTGCGCAGGCTGCTGGCCGACCACGAGCTCCGGGAGAACCTGTGGCTGATGCTCATGCAGGCCCTGGACGGGGCAGGCCGACACGCGGAGGCGCTCGATGCGTACGGACAGGCGCGCACCGTAATCGCCGACGAGCTCGGCGTCGACCCCGGTGCCGAACTGCGTCAATATTACGCCGACCTGCTAGCCGCTGACATCACCGGTGACCACCCGGACAGCGTTACCTCGCTGCGCGATCGCGCGACCAGCGATGCGGACGCGGATGTGCGGCGGGCGGCGGTACAGTCGCTGGCCGCCCGCTGGGGTGATGACCCGGCCACAGCAGAACTGCTGCGCGATCGCGCAACCAACGACCCCGACGAGTCCGTACGACAGGCAGCGGCAGGACGGGATTAATCCTCATGGCTGATCCGTGGGGATCATTCAGTGCATGGTATCGGAGCTTGTTCTGTCCGAGGTGGGTTGGGCGCGTGAGCGGTCGGGGACCTTCCGCAGGTCCCTACTCTACGATGGCTGAGCCGCCGCGCAGGAACGCGATCCCTTTGGGAATCGCCTCCGGCCCATCCGCCGCTCGATGGTCACAGCGGCGGCAGTAGCCCTTCGAATCGCCTGGCAGCTGACTCCCCGGTTTCGTCGAGCACATGCACGTATCGGGCTGTGGTGCGCAGGTCGGCTTGGCCGAGCCGGTGCATTACCGCCTTCGGGTTTTCTCCGGCATCGATCAGCCACGAGGCGTGCGTGTGCCGCACCTGATAGGCCGTCGGCTTGAACGGAATCCCGCTGTCCGCCACCGCCCGGGCCCAGATCCGATCCCAGAGCTCCTTCTCAAGGTAAGGCTCGTCGGGATCACGAGATTTCTCCCACCGGCGCCGGGCCGGGCCGGACACGGCAGCCCGCCGCACCCGCAACCGCTCGGCCTGATAGTCCCGCGCCCA
>Ga0302326_10028590_pt1 | contig 11217 bp, 8 predicted proteins | sample Palsa_T0_3_FD_202264 | JGI IMG/M metagenome (GOLD analysis project Ga0302326, IMG submission 202264) | Peat permafrost microbial communities from Stordalen Mire near Abisko, Sweden - Palsa_T0_3 | ecosystem: Environmental > Terrestrial > Soil > Palsa > Peat permafrost | place: Sweden: Abisko...
CCGGCGCCCGTAACGGCGCTCGAAGCGCTCCACCCGACCGCCGGTATCGACCAGCTTCTGCTTGCCGGTGTAGAACGGATGGCATTCGTTGCACAATTCGGTGTGCAGCGAGTCCTTGGTGGAATGAGTCACGTACGTATTCCCGCAGGAACACGAGACGGTGGCGTCTACATACTTGGGATGAATATCAGCTTGCATTTTTGGTACTCCTAAATGGAGGGCGCCGGGGTCTTGGCGATCTCGGCGAGGAATTCGTCGTTGCTCTTGGTCGATTTGATCTTTTCCATGAGGAGCTGGAGCCCTGCGGCATCGCTACCGTCGGCCCCCAGAGCGCTGAGCACCCGACGCAGCTTCCAGACCTGCTGCAGCTGCTGGCGGTCGAACAACAACTCCTCGTGACGAGTGGAACTGGCGTTCACGTCGAGCGCGGGATAGATGCGGCGCTCGGCCAACTTGCGGTCCAGTCGCAACTCCATGTTGCCCGTGCCCTTGAATTCTTCGAAGATCACCTCGTCCATCCGGCTGCCGGTCTCGACCAATGCGGTAGCCAGGATCGTCAACGATCCGCCTTCCTCAATATTCCGGGCCGACCCAAAGAATTTCTTGGGTGGGTACAGGGCACCGGTGTCGATGCCGCCGGACATGATCCGGCCGGTGGCGGGCTGGGCCAGGTTGTAGGCCCGGGCCAGGCGGGTGATCCCGTCAAGCACGATGACCACGTCCTTGCCCAGTTCAACCAGCCGCTTGGCCCGCTCGATGGTGAGCTCGGCCACCTGGGTGTGCTCGTCGGCCGGGCGGTCGAAGGTGGAGGCGATGACCTCACCTTTCACTGAGCGCCGCATGTCGGTGACCTCTTCCGGCCGCTCGTCCACCAGCAGCACCATGAGGACGACCTCGGGGTGGTTGGCCTCGATGGAGTGGGCGATCTGCTTCAACACCGTCGTCTTGCCCGCCTTGGGGGGCGACACGATGAGCCCCCGCTGGCCCTTGCCGATGGGCGAGATCAGGTCGACGATGCGCGCCGTCAGGTTGGCCGGGTCGCCTGGCGTCTCCAGCTGCAACTTCTGATCGGGGAACAACGGGGTCAGGTCCTCGAAGCGAGGCCGCACCCGGCCCTCGTCGGGGCTGATGCCGCTCACGGTGTCGATTCGCAGCAGGGCCGGGTATTTCTCCGTGCTGGCAGCGGGCCGGCACGCCCCCTCGATCTCGTCACCTTTGCGCAGGGCGAAGCGGCGCACCTGGCTGATCGACACGTACACATCGTTGGGGCTGGCCAAGTAGCCGCGGGTGCGCAAGAAGCCGTAGCCCTCGTCCCGCAGATCGAGAAAGCCTTTGACGGCAACGGGTTCTCCGGAGTACGCGACCTCGGGCGGTTGGGCCTGGAGATCCCGGTCGCCGTTGGTCACCACTCGGTCCGGGGTGCGCTCGCGGCCCCGGCGGCGACGGTTGCGGCGGTTGCCCGCGTCGCCGTCGAAGCGCCCTTGGCCGGCGCCCGGCACCGTCGCCGATTGCGCCGTCTGGGGTCGGGACTGGTAGCTCCCGGGGCCGCCCTCGGACAGATCGCCCCTGCCATTGGCCGAACCATTGTTTGTCGCCGGCTCGTCGCCCTCGTCCTCAAAGCCGATCGGGATGTAGCCGCCACCGTTGCCCGACGTGTCGCGTCTGTCGTCGTCGTCGGTTGCCTCGGGCACGGGGAGCGATGCGTCGTGCCCTCGCCCCTCAATGTCGCCGGCCGCCGGCTGGGGGTCGGTGGCGGTGTCGTCGGCGCTTTGCGCGGCGGTGGGGCTGTGGGGGGTGGCGTCGTTGGTGTCGCCGTCGCCTGCGGTGTTGGCCAGCAGGTCGCCCTGGCCGTTGGTCGGCACTACGGCCGCCACCGCCTTGCGGGCTCGGGGCGCCCGGCGGGGCTTCTCGGGGACCGCCTCGGCGTCGTCGACCACCACGCCGGTGGCCCGCAGGATCTGGAGGATCAGGTCGGACTTCCGGGCTCGGCTCCCGGGCTTGGTGCCCAGGGCCTCGGCGATGGCATAGAGCTCCTCGCGCTCTTTGGCCTCTAGGACCGAGCGCTCGAGTTGGGGCTCGCTCATCGGTTACCTCATTTGGATATCGGATGGAGTAGGCGGGCGACGTCGCGGCGGGCGATCAGGATGGTCAGCAAGGTGTCGGGGTGTGGCCGCTCGAAGTGCCGACCAACATCCGTCTCCTGCCTCCGGAACCCCCCGCCCAGCACTTGGGGCCGCTGGTTACGGCACATGCCCCGTCATGGAGTGCGACGACCCAGCCATGGTACTCGGGATTCCGGGCCGGGAGCAACCGCGGCTAGAAGCGGTAACCGCAGATAGCACCCAATGGCACCCGCTCGAGCTCCGCCTCCATGCAGCCCTCCTGCGTGCGCACGAAGGTCGGCAGCAGGCCGTGGGCTTGGGACAGGGCCACGACCACCATGGCCGCGTTGCCCTCGAGCTGGACGGGGATCTGCGCCGTTTGGGTCTTCCCGTTGGCCACGGTGAACGACCCCAGCGTGACACCGGGGTCGCTGGTCGGCTGCGAGGCGAAGAACAGGCGGTCACCGCCGGGCGCCCACCCCACGAGCGCACGGGCCGCGACGGCGTCGGCCACGATGCGCGACGTCCCCGTCACCGTGTCGACGACCACGAACGACGATGCCCTCGGTCCCACGGCCACCACGGCGAGATACCGGCCGTCGGGGCTGAAGCGAGCCGTCTGGGCCTGGAAGGCGGTGGTGCCGGCGGGTGGCGATACCTCCATCTCCCCGTCCAGGACGAGGTTGGAGACGTGCAGCACGGTGCAGTCGGTCTCGCACCACGCCAGCTGCGCGCCGTCGGGCAGGCCGGCCTCGGGTTCGCCCGATCCCAGCGTCTCGGTGACGGCGTTGGTGGCCGCGTCCCACAACATCAGACCCTGCGTGCTCTGGAACGCCAGGCCGTGGGGGATGCCGACCAGCGGGACGTCGGATCCCAGTCCGGGGACGGTAGGGGGAACGATGACCCGGCCCGTCGTTGTCACCTCCGACACGCTGAGAGTCCCCTGGCCGATGGCGCCACCGGCCCACGTGGCCAGCCACACATCGTTGGCCTCGGCCGCGGGGAGCGAGACGGTGGCGGCACCGAGCAGGCGGGACGGCCCGCCGCCCAGGGGCGCGGCGTACACGTTCCCCCATCCGACGATCAGGTCCGAGCCGCTGGTGGTGAGCCGCCACGGCTGGTCACCCGCCTGCTGGCCCACGATCGCCTGGACGGCGACCGTGCGAGTGTCCAGGTCGACGGTGGCGACGCCGTTGCCCCCGTCGTCGAACACCACGGCATCACCGGTGGCCGAACCGAAGACGGTGGCGGCGGGCGCCAAGCCCACCGGCGGCCTGGTCTCAACCTGGGTGTTATGCCCGCCGCTGGTGGTCGCGGCCGCGATCAGGCTGATCAGGACCACGATCACAACCGCCGCCCCGGCGGCCAGGCCTTGGGCGGAACGACGGCGCCGGGCTCGGGCGGCGAACGTCTCGATCGGGGGCGGCGGCGCCGCCTCGAATCGATCCGCGGCGTGGTGCAGGAGCGCTGTTACCTCCATGTCATCGGACATTGCCGACCTCCTCCCGGGCTTCCACCAACAAGCCGCCCTCGCGCAGGGCGGCCAGGGCTCGTGCCGTTCTGCTCTTGACCGTGCCGGGACGGCAGCGCAGCACTTGGGCCGTCTCGGCCTCCGTCAGCTGGTCGTAGTAACGCAGCACGAGCACCGCCCGCTGCGTGGCGGGCAGACGGCCGAGCAGGCGGGCCACCTCGTCCGCCTCGTCGATGGCTTCAGTGGCGTCGTCGACCGACACGACGTCGAGCGCGGCGGTGGGCTGTTCGCCTCGCCAGCGCCGCCGCCCCCAGCGCAGCGCCAGGCGAACCATCACCGTGCGCGTATAGGCCTCGGCGCTGGAGCGCTGCGCCAGATTGTCCCATCGCAGGTAGGTGCGCAGCAGAGCGGACTGGACCAGGTCCTCGGCCTGGCCGGTGGCGCCCAGCAGGAGGGCGGCGGTGCGCACCATCGCCTGGTACCGGGCCTGCACGAAAGCCTCGAACTCGCGCCCGTCGTCCACTACCTAGTACAAGAGCACCTGGCCCTTCACATGGTTCCGTGCGGGATTCCGGTTCTTTGGGTATTTATCGCCAAATGTGGCGATAAGTACCCAAAGTACGTTTATCCCGCACAGTTCAGCCTGGGACCACGGGCTACAGGCCCAGTTCGGCCCGGATTATGGCCGTGTCGGCTTCGATGGGGGTGGGAACAGCGATCTGGCTGATGGCGATGTCGGGGTCCTTCAGGCCGTGGCCCGTGAGGACGCACACCACGTTGGAACCGGGATCGACGCCGAACTTGATTACCCCCGCCACCGAGGCGGCCGAGGCGGGCTCGCAGAACACCGACTCGGATTGGGCCAGAAAGCGATACGCCTCAAGGATCTCGCTGTCTTCCACCGCCTCGATGCCGCCGCCCGACTCCGACGCCGCGGCGGTGGCCCCGTACCACGAGGCGGGGCGGCCAATGCGGATGGCGGTGGCAATGGTCTGCGGGTCGTCAATCGGGTGCCCTGCCACGATGGGCGCCGCTCCGGCCGCCTGGAAGCCCAGCATCCGGGGCAGCTTGGTGATGCGCCCGGCGTCCTGGTACTCGCGGTAGCCCTTCCAGTAGGCGGTGATGTTGCCCGCGTTGCCCACCGGCACGCAGTGGTAATCCGGCGCATCACCCAGCGCGTCAACTATCTCGAAGGCGCCGGTCTTCTGGCCCTCGATGCGGAACTGGTTGATCGAGTTGACCACCGTCACCGGGGCGGTGTCACCCAGCTCCCGCACGATGTCCAGGCACACGTCGAAGTTGGCCCGCACCTGGAGCACCCGGGCGCCGTGGATGAGCGCCTGGGCCAACTTGCCCAGTGCGATGTGGCCCTCGGGGATGAGCACCACGCAAGCCAGTCCGGCGCGGGCGGCGTAGGCCGCAGCCGACGCCGAGGTGTTACCGGTGGAACCGCACACCACCGCCTTGGCCCCCGCTTCGACCGCCTTGGAGATGGCCACCGTCATGCCGCGGTCCTTGAACGACCCGGTGGGGTTGGCCCCCTCGACCTTCAGCCACACCGTGGCGCCCACCCGCTCCGACAACCGAGGCGCGGGCACCAGCGGGGTGCCGCCCTCCAACAGGGTGACGACGGGTGAGTCAGCATCGACGGGCAGGTACTCGCGGTACTCCTCGATCACCCCCCGCCAGGCTTTCACCGTTGGCTGTTGATGACGCGAAGCAGTCCGCCGGTGCGGTCGACCACGTCGAGTTGGCGCAGGTCGCGCAGACACGCCTGGACGTCGCGCTCGAGCGCGGGGTGCAGGATGATGACCAACCGGGCCTCCGCCCCGTTGCCCACCTGCTCCATCAGCCGGATCGACACGTCATGGCCGCCCAGCACCCCCGCCACGGCGTGCAGCACGCCCGGCTTGTCGGCCACGTCGATCGACAGGTAGTACTCGGAGCGCAGCTCGTCGATGGGGAAGATCGAGGCCGGCCGCAGCGTGATCGTGCGACCCGCCCCGCCCGAGGACAGGTTGTGGGCCGCGTCGAGGAGATCGCCCAGCACCGCGCTGGCGGTGGGCATGCCGCCCGCACCCCGGCCCAGGAACATGAGCTCGCCCACCGAGTCGCCCTCGACGAACACGGCGTTGAAGGAATCCCGCACCGCGGCCAGGGGATGGTTGGCCGGGACCATGGCGGGGTGGACGCGGACCGCGACCGTGTCCCCTTCTGCCTTTTCGATGATGGCCAGCAGCTTGATCACGTAGCCCAGCTGTCCGGCGAAGGCGATGTCGTCGACCGTGACCCCCGAGATGCCCTCGCGGTACACGTCGCCCGCCACCACCCGCACACCGAATGCCACGCTGGCCAGGATGGCGGCCTTGGCCGCGGCGTCGTAGCCCTCGACATCGGCGGTGGGGTCGCGCTCGGCGTAGCCCAGGTGTTGGGCCTCGGCCAGGGCGTCGTGGTACGAGGCGCCGCCTTCGGTCATCTTGGTCAGCACGAAGTTGGTGGTGCCGTTGACGATGCCCATGATGCGGCGGATCTTTTCCCCGGCCAGGGACTCCCGCAGCGGCCGGATCAACGGGATGCCGCCCGCCACCGCCGCCTCGAACAGCAGGTCTACCCCGCCCGCGCTGGCCGCCTCGAACAACTCCGAGCCCACATTGGCCAGGAGCTCCTTGTTGGCCGTGATGACCGGCTTGCCGCCCTTCAGGGCCTGCAGAATGAGGCCGCGGGCCGGCTCTATGCCGCCGATCACCTCGACCACCACGTCGATGTTGGGATCGTTGACCACGGCCTGGGTGTCGGTGGTGAGCAGGCCCGGGGGCAGATCCACGGGACGCTCCCGGGCCAGGCTGTGCACCGCCACCGCGCCCAATTGCAGGTTGATACCGGTGCGGGCCTCGATGTCTTTGCCGTCGCGCAACAGCAACTGGGCCAACGCGGCACCCACGTTGCCGCAGCCCAGCAGTCCGACCCGGATCTTCCCTGGTTCCACGGGAGTCGAGGCTACTTCCCGAGATCGAGGGCCAGAAGATCCTCGTCGGTTTCCCGCCGCACCACCGTGCGCGCCTCGCCATCACGCACGAACACCACCGGGGGCCGCCCCACCTTGTTGTAGTTGGACGCCATGGAGTGGCCGTAGGCGCCGGTGACCGGCGTGGCCAGGATGTCGCCCACCGCCACATCAGCGGGGAGAAAGGCGTCCTTCACGATCATGTCCCCCGATTCACAGTGCTTGCCGACAACCGTGGCGGGAAAAGGGCGAGCGGTGTTGGTCGCTCGCGGGAGAAACGCCTCGTACCCGCTGCCGTACAGGACGGGCCGGGGGTTGTCACTCATGCCGCCATCGACGCTCACGTAGGTGCGGATGCCGGGGATGGTCTTGATGGTGCCGACGGTGTAGCAGGTGATGGCGGCGGCGGCCACCACGGCCCGGCCTGGTTCGGCGCTTATCCGCACAGAGGGAGGAATTCCAGCGGCTCCCGCCGCGGTGCGCACCGCGGCGGCCCACTGGGCGATGGATGGCGCCTTTTCCCCAACTACATAGGCGACACCGAGGCCGCCGCCCACGACCAGCTCCCCCAGGTCGAGCGGGGCGAAGAAGTCGGCCAACACCGCCATGGCCCGCTCGAAGGACGACAGCTCGAAGATCTGGCTGCCGATGTGGGCGTGGATGCCGACCAACTCGACCGCCGAGCCGGGGTGGCGCAGGCGGCGCACCGCCTCGGCCGCCGCCCCGCTGTTGATGCCGAAACCGAACTTGGAGTCGTCCTGGCCCGTCTGCACGTACTCATGGGTGTGGGCCTCGATGCCCGGCGTGACCCGCAGGAGGACCTCGGGGCGGGCGCCGGTGGTGGGCGCGAGGCGGTCGAGGCGGTCCAGCTCGTCGAAGCTGTCGACCACGATCCGGCCCACCCCGGCAGCCAGGGCGGCGGTCAGTTCCCGATCGGATTTGTTGTTGCCATGCAGGACCAGGCGGCGGGCGGGCACGCCGGCGCGCAGCGCCACGTACAGTTCGCCCCCGGTCGACACGTCGATGGCCATGCCCTCTTCGTACGCCAGGCGAGCCATGGCCAGGCAAAAGAACGCCTTGGAGGCGTAGGCCACGCCGTCGCCGAACGACTCGACCGCCTGGCGGCAGCGGCGGCGGAGGTGAAGCTCGTCGTACACGAAGACGGGCGTTCCCAGCTCCTGGCACAGGTCGAGCAGGTCGACACCACCGACGGAGAGGCGGCCCCGGTCGTCGACCTGCGCGGTGTCGGGGAGCAGGTCCAGGGGAAGGGCGGCACTCACATCTTCTCGGTCACATTTTTTCCGGGGCGCTCACCCCGAGCAGGCCAAGGCCGATGCTGAGCCCGATGCGGGCCGATTCGACCAGCCACAGGCGGGCCTGGGTCAGCTCGTCGGGCACGTCGGAGTGCAGCACGTAGCAGTCGTGGTAGAAGCCGTGGAAGCGATCGGCCAGTTCCCGCACCCAGGTCGTGACCTTGTGGGGGGCGCGCTCGGCGCACGCCAGGGCCACCACCTCGGGCAGCTCGGACAGGCAGCGCAGCACGTCCAGCTCCCGGGGATGGGTCAGCAGCGTCAGGTCGGCCTGGGCGATCGGCTTCCGTTCCACGTCGCGCTTTTCCGCCTCCCGGGAGATGCCGGCGATGCGGGCGTAGGCCATCTGGATGTAGAAGACCGGGCTGTCCTTGGACTCGGTGCGGATCTTTTCCAGGTCCACCAAACTCGCCTGGTCGGGCGAGTTGACCAGGCTGAGCAGGCGCATGGCATCGGGGCCGATGTCGTCCACCAGGTCGTCCAGGTCGACCGCGTTGCCCGCCCGCTTGCCCATGCGCCCGCTGGCCAGGGAGATCATCTGGCCCAGGCGGATCTCCAGGCGGGACGGGTCGATACCCAACGCCGCCACCCCCGCCTTGAGGCTGGGCACCTGGCCCTGGTGGTCGGCCCCCCACACGTTGATGACCAGGTCGAAGCCCCGGGCGAACTTGTTGCGGTGGTACGTCAGGTCGCCCGCCAGATAGGTCCAGTCGCCGTCCGCCTTGCGCAGCACCCTCTTTTCCCGGGGGTCGCCGAACTCTGCGGTGCGCAACCACTGGGCCCCGTCCTCCTCGAAGATGACGCCCTTGTTCTGGAAGTCGGCAATGGTCTCGTCCATGGCCGGGCTTTCCTCGATGGAAGCCTGGCTGAACCATTCGTCGTAGTGGATGTTGACCTCGGCCAGTTGCAGCTTGATGTAGCCGAGGGTGCGCTCGGCCGCCCACCGCCCCGCCGCTGCGATGTCGTCGGGGCCGTCGTAGGCCGCGGCCAGGCCCTTGATGAAGCCCGACGGGTAGCCGCCCTCGGGCAGGGGCTCGCCGTTGCGCCGGGCCAGCAGGCTGGCGCCCAGGCGGCGGATCTGGCCCCCGGTGTCGTTGACGTAGTACTCCCGGGTTACCTGCCAACCGCAGCGTTCCAGCAGGCGGGCCACGGCGTCGCCGTAGGAGGCCCACCAGCCGTTGCCCACGTGCAGCGGGCCGGTGGGGTTGGCCGAGACGAACTCGACCTGGACCTTTTGGCCCCGGCCCGAGTCGAGGCGGGCGTAGTCGGTTTCACCGGCGGCCACCACATTGGTCAGTACGTCGTACAGCCAGCCGTCGTCCAGATAGAAGTTCAAGAAACCCGGTCCCGCGACGTCGATCTTTTGGACGTGGCGAGGTAGGTGGGCGCTGAGCTGCGCCTGCAGGTCGGTGGCCAGCTGGTGGGGCGGGCGGCCCGCCGCCTTGGCCAAGGTGAGGGCGAGGTTGGTCGACCAGTCGCCGTTTTGCCTGCGGGCCGGGCGCTCCAGGTGGATGGTCTCCGGGTCGGCCTTCCCCCCGGCCTCGATGCCCAGGGCGTTCAGGGAGGCGATGAGGGAGTCGGCGAGGATGGTGCGCTGGGCGGTCACGGCTGGGTGAATGCTCGCAGGTCTGGCGGTGGCAGCAAAAACCATTACCGCTATTGCGGGGTAGAGCGCTCCTCGACAAACCCGGCCACCCGGTCCAGCAGCTCCAGGGGGTCGAACGGCTTGGTGATGTAGTCGTCGGCCACTTCCAGGCCGCGGGCCACGTCGTTGGCCTGGGCCTTGGCCGAGAGGAGGATGATGGGGATGGCCCGGGTGTCTTCGGACTCCTTGAGGGCGCGGGCCACATCGAGGCCGTTCATACCCGGCATCATCACGTCGAGGATGATGATGTCGGGCTGGCGGTCCCGGGCGCGCAGCAGGCCGGCCGGACCGTTCTCGGCCGAGATCACGCGGTAGCCCTCGATCTCGAAGTTGACCTGGAGGAGCTTGACGATCACGGGGTCGTCGTCGATCACCAGTACTGTCCGGGGCCCCACGAGGGCGATGGTACGGGAAGGTGGCCCGCTAGCGACGCTCGCCACGCCCCGGTCGCTATGCTCGGCCGGGCGGGCCCTCGTAGCTCAGGGGATAGAGCACCGCCCTCCGGAGGCGGGTGCGCAGGTTCGAATCCTGCCGGGGGCACGACGAACGACCGACGCGACGGCGGCGGGCCACACCTGGACTCATACAAGTCTGACCAGGGAAATGCCCTTATCGGAGCGAACACACCATCTGCCACAGTCGCGTGACCGTGCCGAGTGCCTCCTCAGATCCCAGCGAGTTCGCCGGACTTCCCGAAGTACCGGGAGTGGGTCTTGACCAGCGCATCGCGGTCCGTGGCACCCAGGACGACAACCTCGATCGTCTTGTTGCCGCTGGCAACCCGCCGTACCGCACAGCTCGGCCCCACCAGTCTCCCTGCAACGTGGACGAACACCGGACAGCTCGTCGCCACCTTGAGGGAAACGGTGGGAAAATGGCCAGTACCTCCGTGCTTATGCCGCCGGCGTTCCATGGGTCGCTGTTGCCCTTCCGGTCAAGGCTCCGACAGCTACGGAGATGCTGGATCGGTTCGACGAAGCGATCCGTTGGGTCGAGAAGTTCCGGCAGGACAGCCGCACAGCAGGCGGGTCGGAGCGGTTCAGGATTGAATACCGCACCGTCCGGGGAAGGAACCTTGGCGCCAATAACGTGCCGGCGCGGATCTGGATCGACAGCTTCGAACGCTTGTGCGCGCTGCTCAGCACCACGCGCGACGTCAGCTCACTCGATCGGATATTGGAGGCGACGCGCACTCGGATTCCGGAGTTGGTGCCGTGGGTGATCGGACACCCCCTACAAGCTATTGGAAACCGAGATATCTGGGATGAGCTACTGGCCACAGTCGCCTGGATCGCGGCGAACGACACGCACCTCCTCTACCTACGGCAGATCGATGTCGAGGGGGTCGATACCAAGTTCGTCGAGCGCCACAAGAAGCTTCTGGACAACTTGCTCACGGCCATGTTGCCGCCGGAGCGCGTCCACGCTGGAACCACCGATTTCGCCCGCCGTTTCGGTTTCCGCTCGAACCCCGATTACACGCGGTTCCGCCTACTATCTCCACAACGTGGTCTTCCGCCCGGTCTCAGCGAACTGAGGCTCCGGACTGACGAGCTGGCCACGTTCGAACCGGCGGCCCTTCGCGTGTTCATCGTCGAGAACGAGATCACGTACCTGGCCTTTCCCCATGTTCCCGACTCGATTGTGGTGTTCGGGTCCGGGTTCGGTCTCACGGTGCTCAAGGA
>Ga0302326_10028591_pt1 | contig 11217 bp, 9 predicted proteins | sample Palsa_T0_3_FD_202264 | JGI IMG/M metagenome (GOLD analysis project Ga0302326, IMG submission 202264) | Peat permafrost microbial communities from Stordalen Mire near Abisko, Sweden - Palsa_T0_3 | ecosystem: Environmental > Terrestrial > Soil > Palsa > Peat permafrost | place: Sweden: Abisko...
CACGCATATCCCTCGGGGTTTTGGCGCATGCGTTCGGCCGCCCGCGCCTGCCGCTCGAAAAATTCGGTCATCCTCTGCTCCGGCGTTTTTGCCCATGCCAGCTTCCGCCGATATCGGTCGCGGCGGGCGAATTGTTCGGCCATGTCTTCCATTGCGGCGGGATTGTACATCAAGTTGATCGACCAGCGGAATTTTCGACGTTCCTGAGTTCGCTGCCAGGCATTAAAGTCCGGTACGGAGAAATTTCATATTCCGGCGACGCATGGAATGAGGCGTGAGAAGGCATGGAAAAGAAAAGTCCCGAGCCGATCGTCATTTCGCTCTTGGCCCCATACAACGAAGAGGTCGCGCTGATCTCCAGTTGGAATGGGTGGAAACGCGAGAAAATGACCAAAGGCGATGATGGATGGTGGCGCATCAGCGTTCCGCTCAAAGACGGCAGGCATTTTTACAAATTCGCCGTCAAGTCCAACAGTTATTTCGCGCGCGGAAAATGGGTGGAGGTTTTTGATCCGTATGCGCTTTCGATCACCGATGACCAGGACGAGCGCACCATTCTGGACATCAAGGACGGCAAGCGCGTCTGGGTGACTTATCATTGGAAACACGATGACAAGCCGCTGCCGACCAACGAGCAACTCATCATTTACGAACTGCACGTGGGCGATTTCAGCGGCGGCCTGGGGGACAAGGGTTCGCCGCGAGTCAAAGGGCATTTTAAGGGTGTCCTGGAAAAGCTGGATTATCTGGTGGATTTGGGGATCAACGCGCTGGAGCTGATGCCGGTGAAGGAATTTCCGGGAAAATCCTGGGGATACAATCTGCGCAGTCTTTTTGCGGTGGAAAGCGGTTACGGCACGCCGGACGATTTGTGCGAACTGATTGATGAATGCCACGGCAAGGGAATTCGCGTGATCATCGACGGCGTTTATAACCAGGCCGAGGCGGAAGCGCCGATGGCGCAGATCGACTATGAGTATTGGTTTTACAAAGACAATCCCGATCCGCCGGAATGGCACTGGGGACCGAAGTATAATTACGCCCATTACGATGAGAATCTGAAAATTTTCCCCGCGCGAAAATATGTGATCGAATCCATCCGCGATTGGGTGGAGCATTTTCACATCGACGGCATCCGCTTCGACGCCAGCCGCGCGATCGGGGATTTTGCGGTCATGCACGAATTCACGGACATGGCGTTCAGCAAAGTGGACGGGCGCAAGCCGTTCCTCGCGGTGGCCGAGCATGTGCCGGAAGACCCGGCGATTGTGGGATATCCCAAGGGCCCGATGGTGGCGGCATGGCACGATGTGTTCGCCAAGCAACTGCAAGCCATCGCCACCCGCCATGAGAAAGACGGCGAACAGCCCTGGGACCTGGACGCAATCGAGCAAAAAATGAACCCCGCGACCAACGGCTACGGAACGGGGAATCACATCGTGAATTACGTCTCCAGCCACGACCATGAGCGGATTCTCAGGCAGATTGGCGAGGTGTCGCAGACATTTGGCGAAGCGGCATTTCGGCGCGTCAAGCTGGCGACGGCGCTTCTGCTGACGACGCCGGGTTTGCCGATGATCTGGATGGGACAGGAATTGGGCGCATCCAACCCCAAGTCGATGGATTCGCATCCGATCGACTGGGCGCTGCTGGCGAACAAGGACAACAAGGACCTTCAGCTATATACGGCCGGACTGATCAAGTTTCGCCGCAATACTCCGGCACTTTCTGGCGATCAATTTCAGATGGTGCTCAAGGACAAGGAGCGATTTCTGCTCGGATACAAACGGTGGAACGACGCCGGCGGGGTCGTGGTGGTTGTCGCCAATCTCAGAGACAAGCCGGCTGGAGAATTCATCATCGAAAACGCCGGCCTTGAGGACGGCGACTGGCACGAGCATGTTTTCAATTTCGATACGAAAGTCGAGGGCGGCAAATTGAAAGGTGATCTGGGACCGAGCGAAGTGAAGATATTTTTTAAGAAATAGAATCTTATCCCCTCTCCCGGTACGCCGGGAGAGGGTTAGGGTGAGGGTTTTGGCAAAAAGGCCCCGAGCGCCCAATCGAAAAATCGGCCCTCACCCCGTCCCTCTCCCGGAGTACCGGGCGAGGGGGAAACGCGGCGCAACAAAAAGCCCGGCGCGTGCTGCGCCGGGCTTGCCCCCTCGTTAGCGATGATGCAATCTTTCAATTCGCCGCCGGTATGGTCGTCGGCTCGGTATCCTTCACCGGCGGCGGAAGCTGATCGGCGGTCACCTCCTTGATGCTCAAATCGCCGAAGACCGCCATGAGTTTTCCGGTGTCTTTGTCGTGATGCCAAAAGACGATACTGCCGGCGTCGCCGAGATGGACCGTTGGGATGTAGTCATAGTCCTTCCCTTTTTCCTGCGGAAAGAGCAGGCCAAAAAGCGCTCCCACGGCCGAGCCTAGTTTGGTGGAATCGGCGGTTGGCTGGCCATTGGCGTCGATTTGAATCAGCTTGGAGAGCACCGACATATCGTTGATCCGCGGTGGAAAATTGCCCTGGTTTTCAGCGGAATATGCCTTCAGCACGGTCACTACGTTGTCATCGAGATTCAGATTCACGGACTCGTTCTGGGTCTTCAAGGTGTATCCCGCGGGAGGCTCCAGGCTGAAAAGGCTTTCGTCCAGCTTGGCGTCCACAACTATATCACTAAGCACGACGTGTGCGGTCGTGCTGCCCATCGGCATCGTCATTTCCACCCGCAATAGTGCCCCGCTCTTAGCATCGGCCCATACGGTGGTCAGCGTGCTGCCTTGGGTTACGCGAAAACCCTTGGCCGTGACGCCATCGATTTGCTGCTCGCCAATCACATCGCCCTTTTGGTTGGCGATCTGATGAAATTGATCGACGAAATCGAGGTCTTGCTGAGGGTTTTTTTCACCGCCGACTAAATCGAAATTGATCACCGTCGCCGTTTTTTCCGTAGGGTTGAGCGTCAGGAATCGATGCGCGGCATTGTCGGAGATGAACACGATCGAGCCGGGAAGTTCCTCGCGCACATGGTTGGCATCCAGGAACATCATCTGCATGGTCGTCGGTTTTCCATTGGCCATTCCCGTGACCACGGCCGTGCAAGTCATCGAATGAACGGAACGAAGCGTCGCGGCAACCTCGGCATAACCGACTGAACTGAACATTGTGAACATGAACCACAGCAACATGCCAGCCAGGGTGAACGCAACCGTGGCGAAGATTTTTTGTGTGAATGTCATGGCTAGAGCCCTTTGCAAGAGGCCGATGGGATTGACCATGCTTCTGGAAGCACGGCCTTTGCTGGCTGCCTTACGCAAGGCGGCCAGCAGGTCGGCGTTTGTCTGGGCATCGGGACCTTCGGGGACAAGCTCGGCATTAATCGCGGCGAGAGATTTGGCAAGCAGATCGTCGGAGTCCAATTGATTTCCATCGTGATTGTTCATGACGACACCTCGTTCTTCTCGCTGAGCAATTCGCGGAGCTGTCCTCGTGCCCGGTGCAACCAGACGCCGACGACATCGCTGGAGATCGCCAAATGCTCGGCGATCTCCGGGTAGCTCCAGCCATCCAAATGAAACAAGCAAAAAACCTCGGCCTGCCTCGGACTGATTTTCGTCAATGCCGCCCGCAATTTGGCGGATAACTCGGCATTCTCCGAACGCTGCGATGGCATCGCATCCGAGGATTCAAGCGGTTCATCGGGCAAAGGCATTTCCCGCCCCCGCCGGCGCATTCGCTGCCGCAACTTGTCGATCGCCCGGACAGTCGCCAGTCGCTGCAAAAGTGCGCGCCAGTGAGAGACTTCATGCTTGCGGGAATATTCGACGGCCGCCAGGAACGCTTCCTGATAGACTTCGTCGGCGTCAGCTCGGTTTCCCAGCACGCGCCAGGCGGTTCGCCATACGGCTGGCCCATCGCGGCTAAGGATGCCTTCCCAATCAGTCATTCGCTGAAACTCCCGCCGGCTCAGTTGCCGGCGAAAGTGTAGTCGATGGGGGTGGGATGTTTCTTACAGGAAAATTTCGGAGCGGGTAAGGTATTCCCCCGTTGGGAATGCATATTGGAGACCTGAGCATGAACTTTGTGGACCTTTCCGGCAGCTCGCGCATGGCGGCGCTGATGGACCTGACGCGAGAGCTGCGAGGTTGCCAGAGCCCTTACGAAGCGCTGCTGATGTACACTCGATATCTGCGGGATGCCAATCCGGGCCGGGCGCACATCGTGTTATCAACTGTGGGATTGCCGCCGAGCGAATATCGGATGTGGCGGTTGCTGCGGGATGATGGCACTGAACATTTTGAATTGACCAATCCCTGGGACAACCTGCAGCTTCCAATTTATTCCGGCGGAGTTCTGGCGAAAGTCATCGAAGATGCGACTCCGCTTGTGGTGCACAACATCGACTGGAGCGACGACCCGCATTTTGCCCAGTTGCTTGGGAAATATCGGTCGATGCTCGCGGTTCCATTGTTTAACGAAGGATTGCCGCTGAACTGGTCGATTGGCTTGACGCGTGAGCCGACTTATTTCACGCCGAGCCATCTGGAAGAATCGGTGATGCGAGCGACGCTGGTGGGCTCGCTGCTGGGAAGTTTGCATGTGAGCCGCGAATTATCTATCGCAAGCACCCACATCGAATCCGAACTTCAGCGAATGGCCCGGATTCAGCGCGCCCTTCTGCCGGAGCCGATTCCGGAAATCCCCGGAATAAAATTGGCCGCCAGCTACGAAACCTTCGGCCAGGTCGGGGGCGATTTGTACGACTTCATTCCGCTGGACGAGAATTCAAATCAATGGTGCATTTTCATCGGCGACGCTTCCGGACATGGCCCATCCGCAGCCGTCGTCGCCGCGATGGTGCAGGCAACTTTGAACGATTGCGCCCCCTTCTCGTCGGGGCCGGCCGATTTGTTTCACATGCTCAACCGCCGGCTCTGCAAGAAACGGATCGAAGGTTCGTTCGTCACCGCATTCATCGGATTCTATGAACCATCCACCCGGCGATTGCGTTACGCCTCGGCCGGACATCCGGGCCCATTGCTGCCGTCATTGATAGGACATGCGACGAAATTCCTCGACGCCGCCGGCGGGCTTCCGCTCGGCATCGACGATGGCGCTTCGTTTAACGATGAGACGATCCATCTTCGCCCCGGTCAGACGGTTTTGCTCTACACCGATGGCATCTCAGAATCCCGCGCCCCAGATGGCAATATGTTCGGCATTGAAGGAATCGAACGATCGCTGCAAGAATCGTCCGACGACGCCGATGCCGTGATTCATCGGCTGCGCGCGTCACTGCTCGCCCACCAGCGCGGCCGACGCCCCGACGACGACCAAACCGCCGTGGCGATTCGGGTACATTGACTCTATAGAATGAGCCAGGAAAAAGAACATCTTCAAATCGAACCGGCGATGCCCGCTGATGCGGAAGCGATCGTGATCGTGCATTTTGCCGCCGTGCATGTCACTGGCGCATCGGCCTATCCAATCGAAATCCTCGATCGCTGGTCCGCGCCGGTGACGCCTGAACGAATCGCGCGGATGGAACGCATTATCCGCACCGACCCCGACGAACTCGTCTTGGTGGCGAGGCAATCCGGCAGAGTCATTGGATTCGGAGTCATCGTTCCCAAGAACGAGGAACTGCGAGCCGTGTATGTCCATCCGGAATCCCAGCGGCTTGGAGTGGGGACGGCATTGCTGAAATCTTTGGAAGACCTCGCCCGTCAACACAGCGTAAAAACGCTGAATCTCAGCAGCGCGATCAATGTCGAATCCTTCTATTTGCAACACGGCTATGAATCGCTGGAACGCGGAATGCATCCCATTGGCGGCGGGATTGAAATGGCCTGCATCAAAATGCAAAAAACACTTGCAATTTAAGTTTATGAACACTAACATGTGGCGATGAGATACCTGCCATGTCTTGCAATCGTGGGGTTATTGCTCTCAGGCTGCGCAACGTCACCGGACAATCCCTCGTTTCCCGTCTCGACATCCGAAGCCCACGACGACATCGCCCGCATGCAAAAGCATCCGGTTCCGTTTCAGCGGCCGCTGGTGGTGATCGGCGGGTTTCTCGATCCGGACGTCTCGCCGCCGATTTTTGCGGATTATTTCCAAAGCATCAGTTGCGGAGCGAAGATCATTCCAGTTTCACTGCTCTTGTGCGGAAACATGGAAGATTGCCGACAGACCGTGATCGAGGCGGTGGACAAGGCGTGTCCGGATTCTGATCCGATCTGGACGACGGAAGTGGATGTGGTGGGCGCTTCGCTCGGCGGACTGGCCGGCCGATATGCCGCCGCCCCTTCGCAGGATTCGAATCATCTCCGCCGATTGAAAATCGCTCATCTCTTCACGATCAGCAGCCCGCATTCAGGCGCGAAGATCGCCGGGGTAATCCCCCTGACCGGTTTCGGCCCGGAACTTTCACCGGGATCGGATTTTCTGAAATATGTCGCCCAATTCGACGGAACAGCGAGCTACGAGATTTACCCGTATGTTCATCTCGACGATGAAATTGTCGGCGACCGCAACGCCGCCCCGCCGGGGCAAAATCCCTATTGGCTCCCCAGCAACGCCCCACTTCCGCCGCATATGGGAGCCGTGCTGGATGAGCGAATCCTGGCCGACATCTCCCGGCGGCTGCGTGGTGAAACGCCCTACACAATCCCCCCACCCGAACCATTGCCGGAATATGAGGGGTTTCAGTAGACGCTGCGCGAGTGTGCGCTTCGATTCCCGACAACACTTTAGAAAGACGAATTGGATCGATTACGATTTCCGCGCCGACGAGGGTGCTCTGGCTCGAATGGGTGAGAGGGTTGCCGCCGCGAAACCCGCTGGCTGGCCCGGCGACGTTCGCCGCGGCATTTTCGATGGGACGAGGAAGAGGGAGTATTCCGCCTGCGGCGGCGGGATGCGGAGGAGTTTCGCGCCCAAGCGCGACCTCAACCGTCCAATACAGCCCCGCTTGTCCGACCTGCCCTGGGGATTTCCAAGGAATGCTGGTCTTGCTCTTCCAGCCAGAGGTCGGACTTGGGGCGTGACGGACGGTTGAGGGTCGCGCCTGAGCGCGAAACTCCGCGGCATCGGTCGCCGCAGGCGAGAGCTCCATTCTGCCGCATCGAGAAGGAGCGCACGACCGTCGCCGGGCAAGCCGGCGGGTTCCGACGCGGCGGCGCGTGTCCATATGCGAGCCAACGCGTCATCGTCGGCGCGGAAACTAAAACCGATAAAAATATTCTGTCGCCCTATTCCAACCTGTTGCCCGTCCCTCGGATTGCGGACTAAATTGGCCGTGGGCACCCTTCATTTCTTTCCCAATTTCCTCGCAGTGCGGCGGTATGATTCCCCCTTTCGCAACCTACAATATGGAACCCCTATGTCCGCAGGTTTGCTTAGTTCCGACGATGTCCAGCAACTGCTCCAGCTCGCCCGCGCCGGCGATGAAGCGGCCACCGGCAAACTGCTCGAATCCTACGCCAAATACCTGAATCTCCTCGCCGGCGTGCAGATCGGCCGGCGGCTTCAGGGGAAGATGGATGCGTCCGATATCGTTCAGGAGACCTTCCTCGAAGCCCATCGCCAGATCGCCAATTTTCGCGGCCACAGCGAGGGCGAACTGCTCGCCTGGCTTCGCCGGATTCTCGCCGGGCAGATCGCGCTGATGTGCCGCAGATTCCTTGGCACCAAGGGCCGGGATGTGAAACTCGAGCGTGAACTGATGGTGCAAATTGACGAATCCTCGCAAGCACTGGACCGCAATCTCGCCCAGTCCGGCAGCACGCCGAGTCAGCACGTTTCCCGCCGCGAACAGGCCGTCTTGCTGGCCGAAGCACTTTCGAAATTGCCCGAGGATTATCGACAGGTGATTATCCTCCGGCACATCGAAGCGCTCAGCTTTCCCAAGGTGGCGGAGGAAATGAACCGCAGCGAAGACAGCGTGCAGAAATTGTGGGTGCGGGCGCTGGCGAGTTTGCGGAAAAGTCTGGGGGAATCGCAGTGAGCGACGAATCGACCAAAGATCCCAACGACGACCCCCGGCTCGTGGATGCGATGCGCGAGTACATGTCCGCCGTCGATGCCGGCAAACGGCCCAACCGCCAGGAATTTCTTGGCCGACACTCCGAAATCGCCACGGAATTGTCGGCCTGTTTGCAGGGATTGGCATTCCTGGATTCAGCCGTTGGGCAGATGCGCAGCGGGATTGATCGGCAATTAAGTTCCGCTCGCGCATCGGATGCGGGCGTGCCGACTTCGCAACCGCTCGGCGATTTTCAATTGATCCGCGAAATTGGCCGCGGGGGAATGGGCGTGGTTTACGAAGCCACGCAACTTTCGCTCAATCGTCGGGTGGCCGTGAAAGTCCTGCCGCTGGCGGCCGCGCTTGATGAAAAGCATTTGCAGCGGTTCAAAAATGAAGCCCAGGCGGCCGCGCAATTGCATCACACCAACATCGTGCCGGTGTACGCCGTCGGATGCGAGCGATCCGTGCATTTCTACGCCATGCAACTGATCGAGGGACAAAGCCTCGCGGAGATCATCAAGCAAATGCGGCCCGGCGATTCGGATGTTCATGGCGCGACCAAAACCATGGCCGATAAAGACGCTTCATGGACCAACAGTTCCGCGCTGGCCGCCGGACCGAGCATTGCAGCGGCCATCGAACCGACCAATAGTTTCTCCACGATGCGCGCCGGCAAAAAAGGCGATTGGCACCGGCTGGCCGCGCGACTTGGAGTCCAGGCCGCCGAAGCATTGGATTACGCACATCAACTCGGTGTGGTTCACCGCGACATCAAACCCGCCAATCTGCTGATCGATCAGCGCGGAATTCTCTGGATCACCGATTTCGGCCTCGCCCAATTTTACGGCGAGAGCAATCTCACCCACACCGGCGATCTGGTCGGCACGTTCCGCTACATGAGCCCCGAGCAGGCGTCCGGCCGCGCGGCCGTGCTCGATCAGCGCACCGATGTCTATTCCCTGGGCATCACGCTCTATGAATTGATCACGCTGGAACGCGCCATCCCCGGCGAGTTGCGCGAGGAAATTCTTCACAACATCGTCATCGTCGATCCCAAACCGCTGCGGGCGCTGGACAAATCTGCCCCGGTGGAACTGCAGACCATCATCGCCAAAGCCATCGCCAAAGACCCAGCCGATCGCTACGCCTCAGCCCGCGCCATGGCTGAAGATTTGGGCCGATTTTTGCGAGACGAACCGATCCAGGCGCGACCCCCATCGCTCTGGGACAAAGGCGTGAAATGGACCCGCCGGCACAAGGCATTGGCGAGTTCCGCCATCGTTGTTCTCTTCCTGGCGACCATCGGCTTGCTCATCGCCAATTTCATGATTGCCCGTGAAGAGGCAAAAGAAAAAGCCCGTTCCATCGAGGCCAATCAAAATTTCCAGGAAGCCCGGCAGGCGGTTGATTTGATGGTGAAGATCGCCGACCAGGAAATGCCGCGCGATCCGCGCTCGGTCGTGGCTCGCACCGAATTGTTGGAAAGTGCGTTGTACTATTACAAGAGCTTCATTGCCCAGCACAGTCAGGATGCATCGCTGGATGCCCAACTCACGGCCGCGCAGGATCATGTCCAGGAATTGCTGGATGACATTCATGCGATGGACGACAATCAGCGCGTGGCCCAGGGAGTTTGGTTGCTCACAGTCCCATCCGTCCAGGATGAATTGAATCTGACACCCGCCCAGCTCGACAAAGTCAACGATCTGCCCACCGGCTTTGACTCCGGCCCACCAGGCGGTTGGCAGGATTCGCAACAACTCACGCCCGAGCAGATGCATGCAAAAATGGTTGCCAACACGCTGCAGGCCCAGACCGCCATGCAATCGCTGCTCACGGGCGCCCAGTGGAATCGGCTGCAACAAATTCTCCGCCAGCACCGATTCCTCCGCACCTTCAGCGACCCCGATGTCGTCGCCGCGCTTGGCCTGACACCCCAACAGCAGGATGCGATTCTGGAATTGCAAATTTCCCACGACGCCCCACCCGGCATGCCGCCGCCGCAATTCAGAGGTTTTCAACGTTTCGACCGCGGCCCCGATCCCAACCAACCCGCCCGCGACGCCGATGCCGTCAAACGCGCGCTGGATCAACTCACGCCGGCGCAAAAAGAAATCTGGAACCAATTGATCGGTCCACCGTTCAACGGCGAAATCCCGCGCGGACCCGGCGGACCCAATGGACCGGGCGGGCCTGGTGGACCCGATGGTCCCCGCCCGTTTTAATCGTGTCACGCGCTTACCTCACGACGAACCGAACTGTTTAGCCGCGACCCGAAGGGGAGCGCGTCCGTGCCCGCCCAACAACGCGCTCCCCTTCGGGTCGCGGCTAAACGGTTTTGCATATCGAGCCCTTCGATGTGCCGATATCCATTGCTCATTCTTTCACAAGCAACCGAATTTTTTGATCGAAATGAGCTTCAACCGCACAGTACAATTCGACGCCATGAAACGCCCGCTCATTCGGCTCTTCAATGGGCTTAGCGCCATGTCACTGTTGTTACTAATCGTTGTGCTGATCCTTCGGTTCGATTCCGATCAAACGTCGCCCCCAACGATGCAAATGACGCAGTCTGCGGATAAGGTCTGGACCTTTTACTACTACGATCCCCCGAACCAACTGCGGGCGTGGATTGCGCCCGCAGCCTTATCCGTGCTGCCGATCATCTGGGCCGCGAGGTTCATGCTTCGAAATAAAGCCATTTCGGGCTAACCCGTCACGCGCGTCCCTGCGACAGTTCCCACGAAATTTGTTAGGATCAACGCATGGGCGCTCTCTCCTATCGCACCGCCGGTGAATCGCATGGGAAGGGGATGATTGCGCTGGTCGAGGGCATGCCCGCCGGCGTCACGATTGATTCGGAATTCATCGACACCGAACTCCGCCGCCGACAGGGTGGATATGGCCGGGGTGGGCGGCAGAAGATTGAGACGGATCATGCGGAGTTTCTCAGCGGGGTGCGGATGGGGAAAACCATCGGGTCGCCGATCGCGATGCTGGTGCCCAACAAGGATTCCCGGCTGGACGATCCCGCCGCCACCCCGCCGCTGTATCGGCCGCGCCCGGGACACGCGGATTTGGCGGGCTCCGTGAAATGGCTGACCACCGATTGCCGCACGACGCTGGAGCGCGCCAGCGCGCGGGAAACCGCAGCGCGTGTGTCCGCCGGGGCATTGTCGCGCTGTCT
>Ga0302326_10028592_pt1 | contig 11216 bp, 8 predicted proteins | sample Palsa_T0_3_FD_202264 | JGI IMG/M metagenome (GOLD analysis project Ga0302326, IMG submission 202264) | Peat permafrost microbial communities from Stordalen Mire near Abisko, Sweden - Palsa_T0_3 | ecosystem: Environmental > Terrestrial > Soil > Palsa > Peat permafrost | place: Sweden: Abisko...
ACGACGCCGTCGTCTCGCTGTGCGACCACGCCCTGCTCCGCCAGATACGGCGAACTGCAGCGCGCGAACGGATCGAGAATCTCGCGAAACGAGCCGGGATCGGCGAGCGCCGCAATCCGTTCGCGCGGCGTCGACTCGACGTAGGAGCGGCGCAGGGCGGTCGGGGTCATCGCGCGAGCTCCAGAGCCTGCTCGAGCCGCAGCGACACCATTGCGGGGGTCGCGCCAAAATCGTTGATCTCGATTGCGGCGGCGATCGGGTAGCGCTCGAGGAACCGTTCGAGTGTGGCCCGCCAGACCGGCTCGAAGCCGTCGACGCTCGTCGACACGACGATCGTCGCGCGCGCTTCCGCCGGCGGCTCGCAGAGCACTTCGAGATTCCCCGAGGCGACGGCTCCGACGTGCGCGCGTTTTGTTACCGGAACTCCGCCGGAGCGTTCGACGACGATGCGCTGCATCACCAGCTCCGGAAACGGGCCGGCGGATCGTACAGGCCGTCCGACCAGCGCACGAGGTCGGCCATTGAGGTCGCCGCCAAGAGCGAGCGCCGCGCATCGCCGCGACGCACGCCGAGATCTTCGGGAAACGCGACGACCCCGGCCGCGCGCAACGCCGTCGTTCGCTCCTGCCTGCGCTCCATGCCGACCGGCGTCACGCCGGCGATCGCGGCCAGCGCCGCGCGCCGATCGTCGACGTTAGCGGCACGGTACAGATACGCGACGCCCTCTTCGGTCACGACGTGCGTGACGTCGTCGCCGTAAATCATCACGGGCGCGATCGCGAAACCCGCCTTCCCGACCATGTCGGCTGCATCCAAGCGCTCGACAAACGTCGGCACGCCCGACGCGCGAAAGGTTTCGACGAGCTGGACGACGATTTTGCGCCCGCGCGCAATCCCGTCTTCGCCGCGCGCGAGCGCAAGCCACGCAGCGCTTGCATGGCGGCGGCCATGGGGATCGCTGCCCATGTTCGGTGCCCCGCCGAAGCCGGCGATGCGGCCGCGCGTGGCCGTCGACGAGTTCGCATCCCGATCGAGCTGCAACGTCGATCCGATGAACAGGTCGGTCGCATAGAGGCCGGCCGTCTGCGCGAGCGCGCGATTGGAACGGAGCGAGCCGTCGGGACCCGTGAAGAAAACGTCGGAACGCGCGGCAATGTAGCGCTCCATGCCGAGCTCCCCGCCGAAGCAATGAATGCTTTCGACCCAGCCGCTTTCAATCGCCGGAATCAAGGTGGGATGCGGGTTGAGCGCCCAATGTGTGCAGATCTCACCGCGCAGGCCGAGCGACTCGCCGAACGTCGGCAAGATCAACTCGATTGCGGCCGTATCGAATCCGATGCCGTGGTTCAAGCGCCGGACGCGATGCGGTTCGTAGACGCCGCGAATCGCCAGCATCGCCATCAGGATCGCGACGTCGTCGATTTCTGCCGGGTCGCGCGTGAACAGCGGTTCGATCGCGTAGGGCCGGTCGGCGACGACAACGGCGTCGACCCACGACCCCGGGATGTCGACGCGCGGTAGGACGCCCGTGATTTCGTTGACCTGGGCGATCACGATGCCGTTGCGAAACGCGGTCGCCTCGACGACGGTCGGCGTTTCCTCCGTATTTGCGCCGGTGTAGAGATTGCCGGCGGCGTCGGCCGAATCGGCGGCGACGAGCGCGACGTTCGGCGTGAGATCGACGAAGTACCGGCCGAAAAGTTCCAGATACGTATGAATCGCGCCGATTTCGACGCGCCCGTCTTCGACGAGTTGCGCGAGCCGCAAACTCTGCGGACCGGAAAACGAAAAGTCGACTTTCCGCGCGATGCCGCGTTCGAAGAGATCGATGTGCTCCGGCCGTCCGAGCACCGAGAGCACGAGGTGCACGTCGTGGACGCGCTCGGGGTCGACCGCGGCCAGACTGCGGGAGAGAAAGTCCGCTTGTTTCTGGTTGTCGCCTTCCACACACACGCGGTCGCCGGGCCGAATGAGGCGTTCCAGCACCTCGACGATGTGCCCGGCGTCGAGAATCTTGCCGTTTCGTGCGAATGCGATCGAGGCGAGGCGCCCAGCCTTGTCGGCGGCACGTGAGTTCCAGCGACCTTCGAGCGCGAGCATTTCCACCATCGTACCGGCCGGGCTCGCGGCGAAGCAACATTATCGAGCTCAACGGTAGTTGCGTCCGGCGTAACGAATTTTTCGGCGATGGGCGAAGAGGTAAGCTTTCACGATCTCGAGGTTTTCTTGGCCTTCGCGGAACTCGAGCATCTGGGCCGAGCCGCCGAGGCCCTCGATTTGAGCGTTCCGGCCGTCCAACGCACGGTTCGAGCGCTGGAAAGCCGCCTGGGCGTTCCTCTCGTCCGCCGCGACGGGCGGCGGGTTCGGCTGCTTCACGCGGGGCGCATTCTCGCCGATCAAGCGGCGCGGGTGATTCGGGCGCGCAGCGACGCGATCGATGCGGTGCTCGTGGCGGCCGGGCGCGAGCGCCACGTGTTGCGGATCGGCTACATGTACTCGCTCGGGCTGCGGGTGCTTCCCGACCTTGTGGCCGACGTGCTCGAGCGCGAACCGAAGCTTCGCGTCGAGCTTCGCCACGGCGCAACGGACGAGCTGGTCGACGCGCTGCTCTCGGGGACGCTCGACGCCGTCTGCGTCGCGCCGCTCCCGTCGCTCCCCGACGTCTCGGTCTTCCCGCTTTTTACGGAGCATTTTCGCTTGAGCGTGCCCGCCGGCGACCCGCTCGCCCGGCGCGCGCGCATCGATCTTCGCGAGGTTCGCAGCCGTCCGTTCGCCGCGCTGCGCGAAGGATTCGGCACGCGCCGCTTTATGCTTGAAGCGTGCGCGCGGGCCGGCTTCGTACCGCACATCGCGTTTAACGCGGGCGACATCTTTACCGTCGAAGGCTTCGTCGGGGCGGGGCTTGCGGTTGCCGTTTTGCCGGAGCTGATCGCCGATCACGGTGGGCGCCGGGTCGTGCGCGTGCCGTTGCGCGAGACGGTGCCGACGACGCGGACGGTCGGGATCGCGCACTTGACGGCGCAGAACCAGCATGCCGCGCTGCGCGCTTTCCTGAACGCCGGCGTTCGTTACGTGCAGCGTAACGAAAAGTGAAGGAAAGTTTCTTGTTTCAAAGCCCTTCGACGAGCTACCATCGCGCCAGCGTTATCCGCTTTCCGATCCGTGGGGGTGGTATGTCCTCAGCCATCGGCGTTCTTGCGAAGCCCGCAAAGACACCGCTTAACCGCCAGCAAATTCTCGGCTTTTGGGCCGCCTGGGGCGGTTGGACGCTCGACGGCATGGACTCGTTCATCTACGCGCTGGTGCTGACCCCGGCGCTTACCGAACTGCTTCCGAATTCGGGCTATTCCGCCGCACCGGCCGACGTCGCGGTGGTCGGCTCGATTCTGTTCGCGCTTTTCCTCGCCGGTTGGGGCATGTCGTTCATCTGGGGTCCGGTTGCCGATCGTTTCGGCCGAACGCGGACCCTCGCGTTGACGATCGCCGTTTTTGCGGTTTTTACCGGCGCCGCGGCGTTGTCGCAAAACGTTTGGGAGCTCGGGTTCTTTCGTTTTCTCGCCGGTATCGGCATCGGCGGTGAATGGGCGATGGCGGGAACGTATGTCGCCGAAGCATGGCCCGAGGACCGGCGCAAGAATGGTGCGGGATACCTGCAGACCGGCTATTACGCCGGATTCTTCCTCGCCGCCGCGGCGAACTTCACGATCGGCGCGCACTACGGCTGGCGCGCGATGTTTGCGGTCGGACTCATCCCCGTGATCCTGTCGATCGCGACGTTGCTGCGCGTCCAAGAACCCAAACGCTGGGTCGCCGCCGCTTCCGACGCTCCGCGCCATCGCCCGCTTGCGGAAATCTTCTCGCCCGTGTATCGCAAACGGACGCTCGTGAACGCAGGACTCTTAACGGTCGCGATCATCGGGCTCTGGGCGGGCGCCGTCTACGAGCCGACCGCGATCCAGCAACTCGCCAAAGCAGCCGGATACGGCAAACCGGGCGCGATCAAGCTCGCTTCCCTGGGAACCGCGATCCTTTCGGTTGGAACGATTCTGGGCTGTTTGTTCGCTCCCGTGCTTGCCGAGCGGATAGGGCGCCGTGCGGCGCTCGCCGCGTACTTCGCCGGCATGGCGATCATGATCGTCCTCTGCTTCGGTGTATTCTTCTATTTGCCGAGTGGTCTTTTTCCGTTCATCGCCGCGCTGTTCTTCCTCGGTTTCGCGGGCGGGAATTTCGCGCTGTTCAGCCTCTGGCTTCCGGAACAGTACGAGACCTCCGTGCGCGCGACGGCATTTGCGTTCTGCACGTCGGCCGGCCGCTTCATCGGCGCGGGCATCAACTTCGCAGTCGCGGCAATGGTACGCGGCATGGGAACGCTCGGGACGCCGATCGCGCTCACCGCAATCGCGTTCGGGCTCGGTTTGCTCTTGATACCGCTCGCATTGGAGACGCGCGGCGAACAGCTTCCGCCGTAAGCAGGACGATTTGCCTAGGCAAATCACAACGGCTTCAAGCCGGCTCGAGCACGGCGACCGGGAAGTCCGCAAAGAGCTCGCGGGCCTCGAGAAAGGGGGCTTCGGCGTCGATTTTAGCGGAGTGCGCGGCGCCTGTGAAGCGATCGGTGTAGGTTCGTGGAGCGCCGGGATTCAAGACGATCCGTTCGTCGGTGAAAACGAGCTTCGGCGAGTCGAGGTGTTCGAGGAGACGGCGCACGAGGCGCGGCGCGACCACCACGACGTCGTCGCGCGCGAACGCGACGAGGTGCTCGGCGCGCGAGCCGCTCGTTTCGAGGGTCGTGTATCCGCCTTGGCGGCCGAACGTCCGGCTGCGTTCGCGGCGCAAATGCAGAAGACGCCAGGTGGCATAGGCTTTTACGCGCCCGTCGTGCCACGTGTCGACGAGTTCGCGCGCGAGCGCCGCGCTTTCGCCGCGCTCGACGCGCTCGCGGAAAGCCTCGATCGTGCGCGCGCGCAGTGGGTAGTCGACGCGGCTGCGGTTATCGGGATCGACGAGTGACAGATCCCAGAACTCACAACCTTGATAGATGTCCGGCACGCCGGGACACGTTAGCTTCAGTGTCGTCTGAGCTAGGCTCGACACCGCGCCAATCGTCGCGCACTCCCAAGCGAGCTCACGCAGCTCGCGCAGGAACGGCGTCTCGCGCTCGTCGTCGAGGATCGCCCGTGCGAAATTCAACGCGGCTTCTTCGTACGCGACGTTCGGGTTCGTCCAGCTCGTGCGAAACTTCGCTTCGCGCATCGCCTTGCGCAAATAGTCGCAAATGCGGATGAGGTAAGCGGCGCGCTCGGCGGCGCTCGGGCCCGGGGGGCCGAGCCAGTTTGCCGGCCACGTGCCGATCAGCACCTGGTAGAGGTGGTATTCGTCGTTCTCCGTCGGTGCGGGCGCCCCGTCGACCTCGACTTTGCGGCGGGCATTCAAGCGATTCCAGCGCCGGATGGCGCGATCCCACACCCCGGGCAGCTCCGAGAGCGCGTCGATGCGCGTGCGCGTATCCTCGCCGCGTTTGTGATCGTGGGTCGCGGTGGACAGCAGCGTCTGCGGGTATCTTTCGGCGCGCTCGGTGTTCGCCCGATGGAACTCCGCCGGCGACCTCCCGAAGCGGCGCGGATCCCCGCCGACTTCGTTGAGCGAAACCAGGCGCACGTACCGGTAAAAGGCGGTGTCCTCGACGGCCTTGGCCATCACGGGGCTCGTGTATTGCTGAAACTTCATCGCGAACCGAAGGATCTCGCGACGATCGTAGTTTGCCGATTGCTCCGGGGCCGCGACCGTGAGCACGTCTTCGATGAAACTGAAAACGAGCTCGTCACCGAGCTCGCTGCGCTTGCGCGCGGCGCCGATCGCCCAACCGATGTACTTGCGGTCATCACTTTCGAGAACTTCGCTGGTCACGTAGGTCCGGTAGACGGGAAAGGACGCCACGACTTCGCCGAGCGCGTCGCGCAGGACGTTGAAGGTATAATCGTTCGAGCGGCGATCCATCTCCGCGATCCGGTCGAGCATCGTCGTCAGCACTTCGATTTCGCTTGCGAGCGCCGTGCGCATGATGTCTTTTTTCGCGCGATAAGCGAACTGGTCGAAGCCCGTACCGATTCCCGCGAAACGCCGGTAGATGCGATCGAAGGCGAGTTCGGCCCGGTCGTCGACGAACAGGCCGTTGACCAGGTTCATGAAATCGTAGCCGGTCGTGCCCGCAATCCCCCAATCGTCGCGAAGGCGCTCGTAGGGCGCGAGAATCTTTTCGACGACGAGATATTGCGGGTGACCCAGTGCCTCCGCGCGGTCTTGAAGGAGCGCGCAGTAGCCGCCGGGATCGAACAGGCCGTCGACGTGGTCGATCCGCAGGCCTTGGATGCGGCCCGACCCGATTAGCTCGAAGACGAATCGATGCGTCTCGGCAAGAACCAGAGCGTCTTCGACACGCACGCCCGCGAGATCGTTGATATCGAAGAAACGGCGGTAGTTGATCTCGTCGGCCGATACGCGCCAGTACGCGAGGCGGTAGTGCTGTTCGGCCAAGAGCTTGTCGAGCCGGTCGACGGCGGCCGGCCCGTCGCCGACACGAACCGTCGACAGCGCCGCTTCGATCGCCGCGGCGGTCGCCGGCTCGCGCGCGACGCCCGCAAGCTCCGCTTTCAATTCGATGGCGCGGTTGCGCGAGGCGCCCGCGAACTCCGCCGCCAAAGCACGCAGCGGCCATGCCGACCCGTCGAGCCGCCCGGCTGCGACCGCCAGCAGCGCCGCGTACGATCTCGTCGCTAGCGGGAAACGCCGCTCGCCGTACGCGATCGCGAACGCCCCGCTCGCGGCGTCGAAACGCGGCACGAGCTCGCCGCGCTCGAGAACGCGGCCGTAGTAGTCGCCGAGGAACGGGACGAGGACCTTGCCGCTCATCTCCGCGCGCAACGGATGCCAATCGATGTCGAAATAGTCGGCGTACGGCGAGGCCTCGCCCCACTCGAGCACGTCTTGCCACCACGGATTCTCGCTTCCGCCGATGCCCATGTGATTGGGGACGAAGTCGAGCAGATGTCCGAGGCCGGCGGCTTGCGCCGCGTCGATCATTGCCGCGTGCTCTGCCGGCGTTCCAATCTCGGGGTTGAGGGCGTTCGGATCGACGACGTCGTAGCCGTGGGTGCTGCCCGGCCGGGCCTTCAAGTACGGCGAAGCGTACACGCACCCGACCCCGAGCGCTGCGAGGTACGGCACGATCGCGCGCGCGTCTTCGAAGCGAAATTGCGGTGTGAACTGAAGACGATACGTCGAGAGCGGCGCCGCCGAGACGCTCACCCGATGGACCAACGCGCGCTCCACGCGGGCGCTCGGCCGCCCGCGTAGGTGGGCTCGTGCGTACAGAACACAAGCGTTCCTTCGGGCGTCACGTCAAATCCGCCCTCGGTGCTCGGCCCGAGATTTGCATCGAGGCGTAGGACGCCGCTTGCGAGCCGCCAGCGCGCACGAATGCCGGCCGCCCCGATGAGCTCGAAGCCGGCGTCTGCACCGCGCACGCCAGCGACTCGCGGCGCGATCTGTTCGCGCCGGATTTCCAGCAGCCGCGTGTAGTACGCAAGCCATCCCCGGTGCGGCTCGCGCAGGGCCTCGTCCCAGCGCAACTTGCTCTTCTCGAACGTTGCGGGGTCCGTTGGGTCGGGGATGCGCTCGCGGGCCTGGGGGTCCGCGAACGATGCGAACGTGCGAAACTCGTTGCGCCGCCCTTCCGTCACCTTGCGCGCAAGCTCCGGTTCGAAATCGCAGAAGTAGAGAAAGGGCGTACTCGCCGCCCACTCTTCGCCCATGAAGAGCAGCGGCGGCGACGGGGCGAGAAAAAGAACCGCCAGCGCCGCGCGCAGCGCATCGGCCGGTGCCAGCGTCGCGATGCGGTCGCCGAATGCCCGGTTTCCGACTTGATCGTGGTTCTGCAGAAACGTTACGAACGAACCGAGTTCCAAATGCGCGCTCGGTTCGCCGCGCGGGATATCGCGAAACGTCGAGCGCTCGCCCTGATAGGCGAATCCCTGCGTCAGCGTTCGAGCCAGCAACGCCGGGGCATGCTTGGCGTAGTCCTGATAGTATCCGTCGGCTTCACCCGTAATCGCGGCGTGGGCGGCGTGGTGTGCGTCGTCGTTCCACTGCGCGCGGTAGCCCGATTCCAACAGGCCCGCTTCGTTGCGGTAGTTCTCGATCACCAAGTAAACGGGGCGATCGATGCGTTCCTCGACCGTGCGTGCGAGTTGTCGCAGGAAACGGCGCTGAGGGTGATCGTAGATTTCGTCGACCGCATCGAAACGCAGGCCGTCGAAGCGATATTCTTCGAGCCAGTACAGCGCGTTTTCGATGAAGAACTGGCGTACCGTCTCGCGGTCGTCGTCGACGACGTCGATCGCCGAGCCCCAGGGCGTGGAGAAGCGGTCGGTGTAAAAGACTTTACCGTACGCGTGCAGATAATTTCCTTCGGGGCCAAAATGGTTGTGCACGACGTCGAGAAAGACGGCCAATCCTCGCGCGTGCGCCGCGACGATGAATGCTTTGAGGTCCTCGGGCGTCCCGTAGTTGTGCGACGGCGCAAACGCGAGGACTCCGTCGTATCCCCAATTCCGCGTCCCAGGAACGTCCGCGAGCGGCATCAGCTCGACCGCCGTCACGCCGAGCGCCGCGAGGTGATCGAGCTTCGTCTGCGCGGCCGCGTACGTTCCTTCGGGCGTAAACGTCCCAGCGTGCAGTTCGTAGAAGACGTGCTCGTTCCAAGGGCGCCCATTCCACGCGTCGTCCGGCCACGCGAACGCGCGCGGGTCGACGACGACGCTTGCCTCATGGACGCCCTCAGGTTGAAAGCGCGAAGCCGGATCGGGAACGAGCAACTCGCCGATCGCGAAGCGGTAGCGCGTCCCGGCCCGCGCATCGGCGCGCACGGCCTCGAACCAGCCGTCGGCGCGGCTCTCGAGGGGGACGCGCCGTTCGCCGCTTCCGCTGTCGTAGAGCAGGTCGGCGCGCTCGTTGCCGGGCGCGTAGAGACGAAAGCGGACACCGCCATCGCCGTCTATTAGAGATGCGCCGAAGGGCATCTCGTGACGGTAGCTGGACATTCGCCCAAGCTGTACCCGCCCGCGAGTGGGCCTAAGCCGGTTTCACCTTGAAGTCGAGCGCGACGCCGTTCATGCAGAAGCGCAGTCCGGTCGGCTTCGGCCCGTCATCGAAGACGTGCCCGAGGTGGCCGCCGCAGCGCCGGCAGTGAACTTCGGTGCGCGGGACGATCATCGAGAAGTCCTGTGACATCTCGACCGCATCCTTGAGGGGTTCGTAGAAACTCGGCCAGCCCGTTCCACTATCGAACTTTGTCTTCGCGTCGAACAGCGCAAGTTCGCAGCCCGCGCACAAATAGGTCCCGGCCCGCTTCTCGTGGTCCAGGGGGCTCGAACCGGGCGCTTCGGTCGAGTGCTGCCGCAGCACGGCGTAACTCGCCGGCGTCAGACGCGCACGCCACTCCGCATCGGTATGCGTCACCTCGAAATGCTGCTCCCCGGCGTCCGCCGGCTTGCTCGGAATGCCCAGAGCCGCGGCCAGGCTGCAGAGTCCACCCACCATCTTCATTCGCGAAATCTTCCCATCCATCACGATCAGCATAACGTAGAAACCCTTTCAAAAGACGTAGGTTGCCTTACACGCCTTTTCGCTGAGGCGGATTCGGCCTCGCCCCGCCGAACCGGGGCGGTCTATGAGTGAGCCTGTCGTCCTTCAATCCGCCTCCGGCCCCGTGGTGACGATTCGCCTGAACCGGCCCGACAAACTCAACGCCCTCAACGAGGAGATGACCGAGGCACTGATCGCGGCCTTCGCGGACGCCGGGCGCGACCCGAGCGTACGCGCGATCGTCCTCGGCGGCACGGGGCGCGGCTACTGCGCGGGCCAAGACCTCGAAGCGTTCGTGCGAATGCAGCTGAGCCCGACGCCCGTTTCGGTCGCCGATCACCTGCGGCGCGGCTACAACCACCTCGTCACGCAGATCCGGACGATCGAGAAGCCGGTCATCGCGGCGCTCAACGGCATTGCGGCCGGCGTCGGGCTCTCGATTGCGCTCGCCTGCGATTTGCGCATCGCGGCCGACGACGCCGTGCTGACCTTGGGCTTCTCGAAGATCGGGTTGATTCCCGACGGCGGCGGAAGCCTGATGCTTCCGCTGCTCGCCGGATTCGGACGCGGCCTCGAACTTGCGTGGTCGAGCGACAAACTCGACGCGCACGAGGCGCAGCGCATCGGTCTCGTCAACCGGGTCGTGCCGGCGGCGAATTTCGAAATCGAGACCCTCGTCTACGCCCAGAGGTTCGCCGCGCTGTCGCCGATTGCGGTCGGTCTGACGAAACGCGCGTTCAATCGCTCAATGATCCCGCATCTTGCGCAATGGCTCGACGAGGAAGCCGAGATTCAAGACGAAGCCGCCAAGGGGCCCGACTTGCGCGAAGGCGTCACGGCATTCATGGAGAAGCGGACGCCCGCGTTCGCCGGCCGATGAGTACGACGGCGCAACCAGCGGTCGGGAGCGACAACCTCTTCGATCTGGGCGGAAAGGTCGCACTGATCACCGGTTCGACCCGCGGCATCGGCCTCGCGATCGCGAAACACTTCGCGCGTCACGGCGCCCGCGTCGTTATCTCGAGCCGCAAGGCTGACGCCGTCGAAGCCGTGCGCTCCGAGATCGCCGAGGCGGGGGGCGAGGCGCTCGCGGCCCCCTGCAACATCAGTTACAAAGAGCAGTTGCAGGCGCTTGTCGACAAGACGGTTGCCGAGTGGGACGGCATCGACATCCTCGTTTGCAATGCGGCGATCAATCCGTATTTTGGCCCGCTCGCCAACATCCCGGACGACGCCTACGACAAGATCATGGCCTCGAACGTGCGCTCGAATCTCTGGTTGTGCAACATGGTGCTGCCGCAGATGGCCGCGCGCGGCGGCGGCGCGGTCATCATCGTCTCGAGTATCGCCGGCATCAAAGGGACGCGGATGCTTGGAGCCTACGGTCTCTCGAAAGCTGCGGACTCGGCGCTCGCGCGCAACCTCGCCGTCGAGTGGGGCCACAAGAACGTACGGGTGAATGCGCTCGCCCCCGGCGTCATCAAGACCGACTTTGCCAAGGCGCTGTACGAGAACCCCGAGACCGAGAAGTTCGTCATCCGGCAGTATCCGATCGGGCGCCTCGGCGTCCCCGA
>Ga0302326_10028593_pt1 | contig 11216 bp, 10 predicted proteins | sample Palsa_T0_3_FD_202264 | JGI IMG/M metagenome (GOLD analysis project Ga0302326, IMG submission 202264) | Peat permafrost microbial communities from Stordalen Mire near Abisko, Sweden - Palsa_T0_3 | ecosystem: Environmental > Terrestrial > Soil > Palsa > Peat permafrost | place: Sweden: Abisko...
GTCGCCGACGAGGGCTTCGAAGCCCGGTTTCTCGACTGGTACGAGCGCGAATCCGCCCGCCGGGTCTGCTGGCTGGGTGAGCTCTCCGGCCAGCCGGTGGGCATGGTGAACCTCGCGATCTTCGAGCGCATGCCCCGCCCCGGCCGCGACGCGGGCACCTGGGGCTACCTCGCCAACGCGTTCGTCCTCGCCCCCTACAGAAACCAGGGCATCGGGGCCGGACTGCTCGCCGCGCTCCTCGCCCACGCCGACGACCATGGCTACGTCCGCGTCGTCCTGCGGCCCTCCGAACGCTCGGTCCCTTTCTACCAGCGGGCCGGCTTCACCCCCGACGGGGGCTTCATGGTCCGTGACCTCCCGCGGTCCTAGTCCCGCCGTCACTCCTCCGACGCAGCCAGCCCCCGGATCCGCGCCACGATCCGTTCCGCCTCATCCTCGCCAATCGGCACGAAGTCCAGCATGGTGTCGCCGCGCTCGGCTGAATACAGCAGCGGTGAGAACTCCCACTTCAGGTCGCGTGAGAATATCTCGTCTGTCGTGCCTTCGGTGCTCTCGATGCGCCGGAACGCCGTTCTGGGTTGATCCCGGCTCGTGTGTTCATCGATCATCGCGTAATAAGTGATCGTTTCATTCATCGTCGTTTCTCCGGGAAGTCTCTGATCTCGGCGGTTCCTGGGGGAGTGCCGAGCCGTTCATTCACCCGACGCTGGAAGTCCTCAAGTTCCGAGCGCTCGGCAGGTGAGGCCGGGCCGCGGATTCGCTCGTATGCCCTGTGCGTTAGTTCCTTCGCCTCCAGGCTCTCGGGCGTGTGGAACTGCATCTCGAAGCGCAGCCCCGTCTCCGGCCGACGCCACTGGCTGTTGATTCCCTTGTACTGCTCTTCCGCCCACAGATTCTTCAGCTTGATCAGCTCGAATCCCTCTGACTTAATCCGATCGACGTCCGAAAGAACGCCTTCAGCGTAGCGTTCCGAGTCATAAGCGAGCGTGAATCGCACAGCATCGGGCACAGTATCCAGCGCTTCGGACACCGTGGTACCGGGCGCCCGCAGGTAATCAGCCATCTTCTCCTTCAGCCGCTCTTCGCCCTTGAGCATGTGCTCCAGCCCGGCGAGGCGACGTCCCGGATCGGCGGCTTCCACCCGCTCCATCGCCGGCCGGATGATCTCCCTGCCTTCGGTCCGGATGTCCTCGCACGCCTTACTCGCGTCCGTGTTCTGCTCCGGGGTGAGCCTTCGATCACCGTCGCCCAACCAGCCCCCGTCGGCTTGGGAGCGAGGGGCCGACCGGCTTCGCTCGGGAAACTCCCGCTCGTGTTTCTCCCACTCCGCCCGCAGCCCAGGGAACGCCTCAGCCCACGCATCCCGCCCCCCCGCGTCCGTCGCCTCTGGCGCCTCGGCTTCACGTGCCTCGCTGTCCGCGTCCCGCGCCCCCGCGTCCTCACCGGCCTCGATCCGCGTCACGTCGTAGGTGTGATCGACCCTGTCCCGGTAGAGGCGATGGGCGGCGGCCCGTTCCTCGGGGGCGGCTAGCACCGCGTCGGTCCGAGCGCCGTCGGACGGCGCGCTGTCGACGTCCGGCGAGTCGGCCGGCAACGTATCGCCTCGCTCGCCGCCCGCGGGCCGGTTCCGGGCAGCGGGGACCGCATCGCCGTCCCAGTCCCCGGCCCGGTCGATCACCCTCGGCCACCACCCATCGCATCACGGGTTCTCACCCTGGCAAACGGATATGGCCGACCCTGGGTTCACCTCGTCAACGAAGAGTTAGCCCGGCCAAAGGGCCGCGGCTGCATTATCCCCTCCTGGCAATGTCCGTCTGTCCTGACAGGTAGGCGGGTGCTCGAGAGGTTCCTCGTCGGGATCGTTTGCGTGGCGGTCGGCATTTGCATCATCGTGTTCGCGGGCAGAGCGGGCAACGGGGGTGCGGCCAGCCGACCCGGCGCAGACAGCGGAATAGGATCCTGAACCATGTCGTACGAACCCGACCTGCTGCTGGTTAACGCCAATGTGCTCACGATGGATCCGGGCCGGCCCGCGGCCGGCGCGGTCGCGGTGGCGGGCGGGCGCATCGTCGGGATCTATGACGGCGAGCCGGACGTGACCGCGAAAGAAGTCATCGACCTGCGCGGGCTGACGCTCATTCCGGGGTTCCACGACGCGCACAACCACATGATCGGGTTCGGGCTCTCGCTGACCGAGGTCGACCTGCGTACCGGCAGCCAAGATGAGCTCTACGCGCGGGTGGCGGCCAAGGCCGCCACGACCCCGGAGGGGGAGTGGATCATCGGGTCCGGCTACGACCAGACCAGGACCGGCGCCCACCCGCACCGCGACGCGCTCGACGCGATCGCGCCCAACCACCGGGTCTGGCTCAAGCACACCTCCAGCCACATGTGCGTGGTGAACAGCCGGGTGCTTGACGACCTCGGCATCGGCGAGACCGTCCCGCAGGTCGACGGCGGCCGGGTCACCACCGACGCGACGGGCCGCCCCACCGGCCTACTCGAAGAACGCGCCCAGGAACTGGTCGGGAACCTGACTCATCCCTACCCGCTGACCGTCCTGACCGACGCCGTCGACGCGGCCGGCCGCCGCTACCTGGCGGAGGGCATCACCTCGGTCACCGAGGCAGGTGTCGGCGGCGGCTGGATCGGTCAGTCCCCGGTCGAGCTCGCCGCCTACGTCACCGCCCGCGATCAGGGCAGGCTTCACGTCCGGGTCGAGCTGATGGTGATCAGCGACGTCTTCCATCCCCTCGGCGCGCACCCATCCGACGGCATCGACACTGGCATCGACCTGGGCCTGCGGACCGGCTTCGGCGACGACTGGCTGCGCTTGGGCCCGATGAAGATCTTCACCGACGGCTCGCTCGTCGGCCGCACCGCCGCCATGTCCGCCCCGTTCGAGGGCGACCCGGGTAACAGCGGCTACCTGCAGGCGGACGCCGACCAGCTGACCGAGAGGATCGTCGAGGCGCACCGGGCAGGCTGGCGGGTCGCCGCCCACGCGATCGGGGACCGCGCGATCGACCTCGCCCTCGATGCCTTCGCCGACGCCGCCGACCAGTATCCGCGGGCCCGCCCGCGACACCGGATCGAGCACTTCGCCGCCGCCCGCCCCGATCAGGTCGCCCGGGCGGCCAAGCTCGGCGTGATCGCCGTCGGCCAGGGCAGGTTCGCCTCCGAGCTAGGCGACGGCATGCTCGCCGCCGTCGGCCCGGAGCGCGCTGCCTGGCTCTACCGCCAGCGTTCCCTGCTCGACGCCGGCCTGGTGCTGCCCGGCAGCTCCGACCGCCCGGTCGCGTCCGGCGCCCCGCTGCTCGGCATCCACGACATGGTCAACCGCCGCACCGCCACCGGCGCCCCCTTCAACGCGGCCGAGGCGATCACCCCAGCCGAAGCCCTCCGCGCCTACACCTGGGGCTCGGCCTACGCCTCCAAGCAGGAGCGCACCAAGGGCTCGATCAGCCCCGGCAAGCTAGCCGACTTCACGGTCCTGTCCGAAGACCCCACCGCCGTGGCCCCCGACCGCATCGCCGGCCTGGAGGTCGTCGCCACCTTCCTTGACGGCACCCTCCGCCACACCGCACCCGGAGCGAACTCCTTCACCAGCTAACAGCGATCGCGCTGCGAGGGGTGCCCCGTCGAGCATCTTCGTATCACTTCTGACCATTTGAACAGGACGAATCGGACGGAAAAGTGGTCAGAACCGATAAGAAGACGCGGCGAGTGGTCAGAACTGATAGAGAGATGACCGTTGGCCCGAGATAACAGCAAGAAGCGCCCGCCTGCGCCGGCCTTCGCCCGCCTGCGCGCGCTCCGGCCTTCGCCCGGCTGCGCCGGCCCAAGCAACAGGCGCGTCACGCAAACGCGGGCATGACCTCGGTCGCGAACAGCTCGGCCGATCGCAGCGCCTCGGCTGAGGTCATGTCGCCGAAGCAGAATTCGAGCGACATGTAGTTCACGCCGGCCGTCTCCGCGTGCTCGGCGACCCAGGCGCGGGCGCCGGCCGGGTCGCCGGCGTAGCAGTGGCCGGTGGCGGCGATCCCCTCGTAGGTGTCGGCCGCCAGCACGGGGGGCATCGGCACGCCGAACTTATGCCACAGGTGGGAGATGCTCATCCGAAATGGCAGGAAGGCGCGGTTGGCGATCGACATCGCCTCCGCGTTGGTGTCCGCGATCACGATCTGCCGGCTGATACCGAGAGCGGGCAGGTCCTCGGCCGAGCGGCCGAGGGCGGACCACTGCGCCCGGTACGCGTCGGTCAGCGGCCGTACCCGGCGGGAGGGGACAAGCGCGAGCATCGGCATGCCGAGCCGCGCGCACCACTGGGCTCGCTCCAGCGTCATGGTCGCGTACCAGAGCGGCATCGGCTGCTGCACCGGGTGGGTCACCACCGGCGCCGACTCGAGCTGGTAGTACTTCCCGCGGAAGTCCACCACGTCGGACGATAGCCCCAGGCGGAGGATCTCGAACGCCTCGTCGAACCGGCCCTGCGCCTCGTCGCCAGGGACCCCGTGGAAGCCGGTCTCGATCGGGGAGATGCCCCGGCCCACACCGAGAACGAGCCTGCCGCCGGTCAGCTGGTCGAGGGTGGCGGCCTCCTCGATCATCCGCATCGGGTGGATCAGCGGCAGGATCGAGATCAGCGTGCCCAGCCTGATCGTCGAGGTGCGCTGGGACGCGGCCGCGACCATCAGGTGCGGGGTGGCGATGCCGAGCGGGGTGCTGTGGTGCTCGGCCAGCTGGTAGGCGTAGTAGCCGAGCCGCTCGTAGGCCTCGATCAGCGCCAGGCGCTCGGCCAGCTGGGTGGCCGGCGGGCGTCCGGATGAGTCGTTGTGATCGAAAACGGCGAAGCGCATCGACAGCCTTCCCAGGTAGTGATGACGCGGGCCAGGCGGAGCCACGCGTGGAGTTCGGGATCATCTTCTGCTCTCCTCCCGGGCGGTGGCTAGCGGACGGGCGACCAAAGAAAGGCCACTAGAGTCGTGCTGTGCCCGCAGATCGAAGCCGCACCAATCACAACAATCACCGGCGCGCACGCCTGGCAGCGTGCGCGGTCGTCGTCGTCAGCGTTGCCGCCGTCGCCGCGTGCAGCGCCAACGGCGCGGTGAGCGGCACCCCGACCAGCGCGGGGGCGGGAGCGGCCACGAACAGCGCCGTCGGCACGGGCGCCGCCAGCCCGACGCCCACCGGCGCCGACAGCCCCTCGCCAACCGGGGCGCCCGCCACCACCTCGGCCGCCACCGCGTGCGTGACCCAGGTCTACGGCGAGCTGACGCTCGCGCAGCGGGTCGGCCAGCTCTTCCTGGTGGCGCCGACCGCCGACATCGCCGGGTCCGGCACGCAGACCGCGCTGGCGCAGTACCACTTCGGATCCATCCTGCTTCCTAAGAACGCCGATGGGACCACCTCGCTCGCGGCGGCCACGGCCGCCATCCAGGCGCTCGCCCCGGCCGACACTCACGACGTGCGCTTCCTCATCGGCGCCAACCAGGAGGGCGGCACGATCCAGCAGCTGTCCGGGCCCGGATTCGACGTGATGCCGTCCGCCCTCGTCCAGGGCACCTGGACGACGAGCGCGCTGCGGACCCAGGCGAACGCCTGGGGGGCCCAGCTCCACGCCGCGGGCGTGAACCTCAACCTGGCGCCGGTCATGGACACGGTCCCGGTCGGCACCGCGTCGACCAACGCGCCGATCGGGGAGCTTGACCGCGAGTTCGGGTCCGACCCGCAGAGCAACGGCGAGCACGGAGTCGCCTTCATCGACGGGATGGCCGAGGCCGGGGTCGCGTCGGTGATCAAGCACTTCCCCGGGCTCGGCCGGGTCGTCGGCAACACCGACTTCACCTCGAACGTGGTGGACTCGGTCACGACCTCGACCGATCCCTACCTCCAGTCCTACCGCGACGGAATCGACGCCGGGGTGCCGTACGTGATGGTGGCCGAGGCGACCTACACCAAGATCGACCCGGCCCATCTGGCGGTGTTCTCGCCGGTGATCATGGGGCTGCTGCGCAACGGGCTCGGCTTCAGCGGCGTGATCGTCTCCGATGACCTCGGCGTCGCCGCCGCGGTGGCCACGATCCCGGCCGGGCAGCGGGCGCTCGACTTCCTCAGCGCGGGCGGGGACCTGATCACCTCGCAGTCGCTCGCGCCCGCCGAGGAGATGGCCTCCACCGTGCTCGCGACCGCCACCTCGGACTCCGCCTTCCGCGCCACCGTCGACGACGCCGCGCGCCGGATCCTGGCCGCCAAGCAGGTGCAGGGCCTGCTGTCCTGCTGAAGCCGCGCCCCGCTGACAACGGGCGGAGAACGCGCCGAAGGCACGCCGAAAGCGTGCAGAAAGCGCGCTGAGGCCGCATCTCGCGCCACTGGATGCTCATTAGGGTCCCTGTGCGCGCAATCCGGGCGTGGAACCTGACATGCTGTAGGGGTGAGTAGCGACGATCAGAACGGAACCCTGGGGTACCGAGTAGGGCGGCTGTGGAACGCCGCCGACGTGAGGAAAGTCCCCCTGCGGACGATCATCGTCGCCATCCTCGCCGTCGCGTTCTTCTACCTGGCGGGCAAGCTCATCTACCGCCTCCGCGACGTGCTGCTGCTGATCCTGGTGGCCGGGTTCGTCGCGCTGATCCTCAACCCGCTGGTGCGGGTGATCGAGAAGTACGTGGTCCACCGCCGCGGGCTCGCCGTCACGCTGGTCACGCTGCTCGGGCTCGCGGCCTTCGCCGGGCTGGCCTACGAGTTCGGCGATCCGCTGGTGACCGGGATCACCAACTTCGCCAACAAGCTGCCGTCGTACATCACGTCGGCCGAGACCGGCAAGGGCTGGATCGGCAAGGGCTGGATCGGCGACCTGGTGCGCCGCTACCACGTGCAGCAGTGGGTGACCAAGAACGCGCCCAAGCTGGTCACGTTCGGGCAGGGCCTGGCCAAGCCGGCCCTGTCGTTCGGCGAGGGCGCGGCGTCCCTCCTGTTCGAGTTGTTCACGATCTTCGTGCTGGTGCTGCTGCTGATGCTGGAGGGGCCGAAGCTGCGCCGTGGCATGCTCTCCCTCTTCTCGGCCAGCCAGGCGCGGGAGATACAGGCGGTCTCGTCCCAGGTCAACAAGGCGGTCGTCGGGTACATGCTCGGGAACTTCGCGACCTCGGTGATCTGCGGGCTGACCGTCTTCATCTCGCTGCTGGCCACCGGCGTGCCGTTCCCCGGGCTGTGGGCGCTCTGGGTCGCGCTGGTGGACTTCCTGCCGATCATCGGCGGCGCGCTGGCCGGGATCCCGGTGGTGCTGTTCGCCGCCGCCTCCAAGGGCCTCACCGCGGGCATCGTGGTGCTGGTGGTGTTCGTGGTCTACACCCAGATCGAGAACCACGCGCTGAACCCGATCATCATGTCCAAGACGGTGCGCATATCGCCGCTCCTGGTGCTGCTGTCGGTGCTGGTCGGCGCGTCGATCGGGGCGTGGGTAGGCGGGATCTTCGGCGGTTTCGTGGCGGCGCTGCTCTCCATCCCGGCGGCCGGCGCCATCCAGGTGGTCGTCGTCGAGATCTGGCGGCTGACCGGCCCGCCCGGGACGACAGTGACGATGGAGACAGTCGAGACAGACGGGACGATCGCGCCAGCCGGGACGGACGGGACGGACGAGAGTGTGGACGTCATGGTCGACGAGCCGGAACCGACGCCACAGCCAGAGCCGGCGCCAGACGCAGAGGCAGAGCGGGATTCAGCGGCGTCGGCCGACGGACGCTACCAGCGGCCGTAGTGCAGGACGTCCTCCACCGATCGGCGCTTCGACCGTAGGTCCCGCTTTTCCGTCTCGGCGTCGTAGCCGAGCGCGATCGCGCCGATCGGCTCCTGGTCGTCCGGCACCCCGAACGCGTCGCGGAACGGCTGCACCGCCTCGGGCACGATGCCGAAGTAGATCGCGCCGAGCCCCTCGTCGACCACGGTCTGCAGGATCAGCAGCGCCGCCATCCCGGTGTCGATGTGCCAGAACGGCACCGGCCAGCGCGCCTCGTCCCGGTCGGTCCAGCCCTTGTCGGGCTGCGCGTACCGGTCCAGGTAGACCCGCTTGCAGGACATCGGAACGATCACCGCGGGCGCCGCCTGGGCCGACTCGTTGACCGCCGCGCCCGCGATGGCCCAGAACCGCTCCCGGTCAGCGGGCTCGGTCAGCAGCAGGAAGGACTGGCCCTGCGAGAATCCGGCCGACGGGCCGCGCACCGCGTTGCCGAGGATCCGTTCGAGCGAGTCCTTCGGGACCGGCTCCCCGGAGAACGTCCGAACCATCCGCCGCCGTCGCACCACCTCTTGAAAATCCATGAGGGACACCCTAGCGGAATGCGACACTCCTCAACGACGAGTCTCATAACCACACGAAAGCGACATATCGCACGGGTTCCTCCCGGCTCCTCATCCGGCCGACGTGGCCAGCGGCCGCCGCGATGGAGCAGACTTAACGCATGGCCGAACAGAACGACGCTTGCTCCGTCGCCCACGGCGAGGCGGCACCCGCCCCCCGGCAGACGACCCCGCAGGCGAGTCCCCAACCGAGCGCGCCCGGCGGCCCGGGCGCCGACCGCGCGCTCGTTGCCGTGTTCGCCTCGTCCGTCTCCGGCTACCTGCTCCGCTACGCGGCCGACGCCGGCTACCAGTGCCTGCTGGTCGATCCCGATCCCGCCCGCGCCGCGGGCGCGCGGATGGCCGGCTTCACCGTGGCCCACGCGATGCCGGAGACCCTCGACGGGGCCGACGTGGTGGTGACCGACCATCACCGCGACGAGCTCGGGGTCATGCTCAGGGACGCCCTCGCCGCCAAGGCGCGCTGGGTCGGCATCATGGGCAACCCGCATCACGCCGGCCCGCACGTCGAGGCGCTCGAGGCCCTCGGCGTCGCTCCGGGCGACATCGCCCGGGTGCACCGTCCGATCGGCCTCAACATCGGCTCGAGGACCCCGCCCGAGATCGCGATCTCGACGCTGGCGGGCCTGCTCGCCGATCGCAACTCCCGCCCCGGTGGCTTCTCCTTCTGAAAAATCCCGCAATCGTCCTATCGAACGGACCCGGCCGTCTCTGGCCCCTTCCGCGGTTCTTCATCGCTGCGACTACGATCGGGCGGCGTGACCCCAGACATCACGCTGCGCACCGCCACGCCGGGAGACTTCGATCCGATCATCTCCGTGGTCGACGACTGGTGGGGCCGCCCGATCAGGCAGGCGCTGCCCCGGGTGTTTCTCGACCACTTCCACGCGACGTCCACCATCGCCGAGGCCGACGGCGACCTGGCCGGGTTCCTCATCGGCTTCCTGTCGCCGTCGCAGCCCGACGCGGCCTACATTCACTTCGTCGGGGTGGACCCGGCCCGGCGCGGCCGCGGCCTGGCCCGCGTCCTCTACGAGCGCTTCTTCGCGCTCGCGGCGGCCGACGACCGTCAGGTGGTCCGCGCGATCACCGCCGCCAAGAACGCCCGGTCGATCGCGTTCCACACCGCGATGGGCTTCACCGTCAGCCCGCCGATTCCCAACTACGACGGCGATGGCGCCCCCAAGGTCGCCTTCGAGCGCCCCCTGCTCCTGACCGGAAGGTGAAGCGCGGTCAGCCGAGGATGACGCGCGGCGGCGGGGGAGCGGCGCCCCGGCGTCGCCACTCGCGGGGGTTGCCGACCGAGACCTCCTCGAAGCGGACGCCGTCGTACTCCGTGGTGCGCGGGATATGCAGGTGGCCGTAGACGGCGGCGAGCACCGGATAGCGGGTGTGCCAGTCGGCGGTCAGGGTGGTTCCGCACCACGGGGCGTACGCCGGGTGCCGCAGCTTCCCCAGCGGCGCCGCGATCAGCGGCCAGTGGCTGGCCAGCACCAGCGGCCCGTCCACGGCGGCCAGCCGCGCCTCGGTCACCGCCACCCGCTCGCGGCACCAGTCCGCCACCGACGGGTACGGGCCCGCGTGCAGCCGTCCCTCATCGGCGGGCACGATCCCGGCCGCGTCGGCAGCCGCAAGCGCGGCCGCCCGCGGGTCCGCCGGTTCCGATTCCGCCTGGTTTGCCCGGCTGTCGCCGGCCGCGCGGTTCGCGCCGGCTCGGTCGGCGGCTGGGTCGGCGGCCGTGAACGAATAGTCGTAGAGGGTGAACAGCGGCGCGACGGTGACCGGGCCACCGGGCCCGACCCAGACCGGGAACTCGTCCTCCGGGGTCAGCACCCCGAACCGCCGGCACACCTTGACCAGGGCCTCATACCGGGCGACGCCGCGGACCGGCACCGGATCGGACGGCAGCGTCCACAGCTCGTGGTTCCCCGGCGCCCAGATCACCCTGGCGAACCGGTTCGCGAGTGATGCGAGCACGAATCCGACGTCCGCGAAGACCTCGCCGACGTCGCCCGCCACGATCAGCCAGTCCTCCGGGTCGGCCGGGGCGAGCGCGTCCGCGTAGGCCCGGTTCTCCGGATGGCCGATGTGCAGATCGCTGATCGCGAGCAGCCGCATAAACGCCTGGCCCTCACCGGGCCGGCTTCCTCACCGGGCCGCCCTCATCGCCGGGCCGCCCCGCTCACTGCGCGGTCTTCTGCTGCCAGGCGTCGAGTAGGCCCGCCTCGCCGAGAACCGTCAGTCGCGGATCGGCCGGCGAGAGCCGCCCGTAGGTGAACAGCAGCAGCGACGCCACCGGGCCGCGCACCGCGACCGACGCCCGGCCGTGCCCGCGTTCCCAGGCGATGCCGCTCTCGGTGAACCGGACCAGCCACTCGCCGTCCGAGCCGGTCGCGTGCAGGTGCATCGAGGCACCCGTCGGCAGCGACGCCAGGTGCTTATAGGGCCGCCGCGCGGAGGGCAGGTTGAACAGGAACTCATCGATCCCGTCGGCCGCCACCACCGAGTCGATCTCCGGGTCGGCCACGCCCAGCGCCAGCTCCGCGTCCGCCCGGTGCACGGTCGTCTCGTGCAGGATCCGCCGCGCCCACCAGCCCGAGGTCCGGCCGGGGCCCCAGGTCCACACCGGGGTGACCGGCCCGGCCCATCTCAGCGCGGAGAACAGCGGCTTCGCGCCGACCGCGAGCCACTCCGCCAGCCCGTCGGCGGACGGCCACGGCGACTCGGCGTCGGGGAACGGCAGCCGCGACTCGGCCTGCGAGACCACGATCGCGGTCGCCCACCGGTGCACGGCCCCGGCGTGCCCGGCCAGGTCCGCGAGCGTCCAGCCCGGGCAGGTCGGCACCTCGGCCGATAGG
>Ga0302326_10028594_pt1 | contig 11215 bp, 14 predicted proteins | sample Palsa_T0_3_FD_202264 | JGI IMG/M metagenome (GOLD analysis project Ga0302326, IMG submission 202264) | Peat permafrost microbial communities from Stordalen Mire near Abisko, Sweden - Palsa_T0_3 | ecosystem: Environmental > Terrestrial > Soil > Palsa > Peat permafrost | place: Sweden: Abisko...
CAACGGTGCGGCCGAGAGTGTCGAGTGTCTCATCCATCTTCAGCGTTCGATCGTGGAGGTGCGGCGGATTTTCTTTTGCAGCAGCAGCACTCCGTAAAGGAGCGCCTCGGCGGTCGGCGGGCAGCCCGGCACATAGATGTCCACCGGCACGATGCGATCGCAGCCGCGCACCACCGAATAAGAGTAATGGTAGTAGCCGCCGCCGTTGGCGCACGATCCCATGGAGATCACGTAGCGCGGCTCCGGCATCTGGTCGTAGACCCTGCGCAGCGCCGGCGCCATCTTGTTGGTGAGCGTGCCGGCCACGATCATCACATCGGATTGGCGCGGCGAAGCGCGCGGCGCGAAGCCGAAACGCTCGGCGTCGTAGCGCGGCATCGACATCTGCATCATCTCGACCGCGCAACAGGCGAGCCCGAACGTCATCCACATCAGCGAGCCGGCGCGCGCCCAGGCGATGAGATCATCCGCCGCCGCGACAAGAAATCCCTTGTCGGCAAGCTCGCCGTTGAGACCGGCAAAAAACGGATCGTTGGCGCCGGCTGGGCTTCCGGCAGGCGCGGCGGCCAATTGCCGGCGCGGAGTAAGGATCGCAGGTTCGCTCAACTCCATTCGAGCGCTCCCTTCTTCCACTCATAGATAAACCCGATCGTCAGCACCGCAAGGAACAGCATCATCGACCAGAATCCGAACAGGCCGAGCTTGCCGAAGGCCACCGCCCACGGGAACAGGAAACTGACTTCGAGATCGAAGATGATGAAAAGGATGGCGACGAGGTAGAAGCGCACGTCGAATTTCATGCGCGCGTCGTCGAAGGCGTTGAAGCCGCATTCATAGGCGGAAAGTTTTTCCGGATCCGGGTGCTTGTAGGCGATGAGGAAGGCGGAAAGGAGCAGCGCCAGGCCGATCACCGCCGCCACCGCGATGAAGACGACGAGCGGCAAATAGGCGAGCAGCAATTGATGGAGCGGTTGAGTCATCGGCAGCTCCTCCGGTCGGCCATCATCCGGCCTTCGTCCCTACCTCAGGAACATGCCTCCCAAACGACGGTTCCGCGAAAGCCGGGACCGCGCCGAATTGCCCCAAATCTCTGCGGATTCGTGCTGGAAACTGCACTTAAAACGACCCTTAGCGCAGTGCACAAAAAGGCGCAAGGCGCGGGCGCGCGTTCGCTTTTATCGGAGCCGCGGGGAACGGTCCAAAGCGTTGAAACCGGCTCGACAAAAGAGCCGAAACGGCGCCGGCGATAGCAAGCTAAATGCTTGAAATGATGGCGGGAGCGACGGGACTCGAACCCGCGACCTTCGGCGTGACAGGCCGACGCTCTAACCAACTGAGCTACGCCCCCGCGGGCACGTGCGCAGTTAAGGCTCACCTCCCCGCAAGTCAAGGATTCCGGCCCAAATCGGGCTTTTCGGCTCGCCTTGTACGCGCCACAGAGGTAAGCGCAGATAGCGCGGGATACGCGAAAACATCGGTGGAATCGGCAAAACAAGCGTGGTCAGCCGAAGCCGAATCGTCTAATCCGTTCGCTGTGACGGGCACTTTTCGCCCGCCATCGCTTCATCGAGGAGGGTCTAATGGCGACCAAACCAGCCACAACTGTTACATTGAAGCATCTCGCCGCAAGCGTTGCGGAAGACAACTCACTTACGAAAAAGCAGTCGGAAGCCATCCTTGCCGGCCTGGTCGGCAACATCGTCAAGCACCTGAAAAAGGGTGAGCGCATCCGCATCGGCGGGCTTGGCATCCTGGTCGTGCGCAAGCGCGCTGCGCGCATGGGCCGCAATCCGGCCACCGGCGAAGCCATCCAAATCAAGGCGAGCAAGAAGGTCGCCTTCCGCGCTTCGAAGGAACTGAAGGAAGCCATCTGAGTACAGATGACGGACGACCGACGACGGACGGCCGATGACGAAAAGTCGGTCCTCCGTCGTCTGTGTATGTTTGCGTTAGCCCGCCTTCGCCCAGGATGGGCGTCAGCGCGGCAGCCTTCGCGGCGCTTCGCTTGCGAAGGCTGGTGGGCGGTGACGGACTCGAACCGCCGACATCCTGCGTGTAAAGCAGACGCTCTACCAACTGAGCTAACCGCCCTGCGGCGATGATGTATCTCCGCTGGACCGCCGCGCGCAAGGGCGTGCCTTAGCCAGGCGCCATCGCCACTCTCACGCGGGCTGACAAAATGCCGGAGGCATCGTCAAGGCGCAGTCACCTGCAACAATAATTATGCAATAATCGCGGCGGCGGAATTTGCCGCCCAAAGGGTCAATCATGATTCGCATGTTCGTCTTCACGACCGCTGTCTTGCTGACGTCGGGAACGGTTGTGCTTGCCCAGGTGCCGCCGCAGCCTCCGCCGGTCGCCAATCCCCTTATCGGGCAGGGCACCGAGCAGGAGCGCGCCGCATGTCATCCGGACGTGGTCAAATATTGCAAGGAGCTCGTGAAGGATAACGATCAACCCGACGTGTTCGCGATCCTGAATTGCCTGCAAACGAACCGGACCAGAATCAGCGTCCCTTGTCAGGAAGTGCTTGCCGGCCACGGACAGTAAGCCGAATGCGGACGTGCCCTGCGGCAAGCGTTTCCCCGGGCCTATTCCGGCCCGCCACGCCCACGACCGCGCCAAGGTCCAACCAGTGGGCGTCCACTTTCGATGATCCCTGATAGGTCCCCGAAAGTGCGGCAGAGAGACCATCATCCCGTCGCGGAATGCCGGCGGGCCAAGTAACAATAGCGGCGCGACCGTTTCGTTCTAGCGACAGGGTTCAATTAAGAATTCCCTTACCGTTCAAGGCGCTGGCATGCGTCCCGCTCTTAGCTGCACTGCAACAAAGTTTATGCTGCGGCGCACAGGCGAGCTTATATTCCTCTCATGATTCCGGCTCTCGCCGGTTCCCCGTGCCGGGGAAAGGAATATGGCGATGTTTACATCCATTACCCGCCTCTTCCACGCCTGGAAGCGCTACGGCGCTGTTCGGCGGGAGCTGTCGCATCTGAGCGATCGCGAATTGGCCGATATCGGCATTACCCGTTCCGACATCGAACGGATCGCCTCGGACCACGCGCATGGCTAAGGCGTAGGCTCCTCTTTCCACGCGCAAAACAGCGCCCGCGTAAAAACGCGGGCGCTGTTTTTTGCGGGGTGAGCCAACCGCGCAACGAAGTTCCCTTTTCCGGCACGAAGTAGCCGCGCTCGGCCGCGCGTGCTAACCGAATGCCATGCCCGTTCTTGCTCTTACCGACGCAGCGGCGCTGCTGCCGCCGCGCGGCGCGCTGATCGGTCTCGATCTCGGCAGCAAAACCATCGGCGTCGCCGCCAGCGACCCGGACCGGCGCCTCGCGGCGACGGTCGAGACCGTTTCCCGCACGCGCTTTACCCTCGATGCCGAACGGCTGCTGGCGCTAGCCGGCGAGCGGCGCGCCGTCGGCTTCGTGCTCGGGCTTCCACTCAACATGGACGGCACCGAAGGTCCGCGCGCGCAAGCCACCCGCGCATTCGCGCGCAATTTCAGCAAGCTCACCGCGCTGCCGATCGCGTTGTGGGACGAGCGATTGTCGACCGCGGCGGTCGAACGCGGGCTGATCGAGGCCGACGCTAGTCGAAAGAAACGCAAAGCCGTCATCGACCAGCATGCCGCGGCTTACATCCTACAAGGCGCGCTCGACCGCCTGGCGCGGAATTAGAACGATCATTGCTCTGGCAGCGCGCGCCGTAACAAAATATCGGCGGTGCCCCCTTCGATGCCGTCAGCCCCGTAGAGTGCAGCGTGCGACCGGAAGAAGCGCGTCCGCACGAACACGTCGGCCACCTCGGGCGGCGCCGTTCCGGCGAGTGCGGCGGTGGCGGCCAAGGTCGCGAGCCTGCCAACCAGAACCCGGGCCGCGCCTTCGCTGGTGGATTCGTCCGTCATATCGAGGATAGTCGCTTTCTCGCCGATCAGCGGTGAAGCCTCGCTCACCAAATCGGCAATGAGTTCGGCGGCCTGTTCGTCGCGCTTGAGCGCGCGCAAAACGTCGAGGCACATGACATTGCCGGAGCCCTCCCAGATCGCATTGAGCGGCGCCTCGCGATAGAGACGCGGCAGCACGCTCTCCTCGACGTAGCCGTTGCCGCCGAGGCATTCCATGGCTTCGTAGATAAAGCTCGGCGCGGTCTTGCAGATCCAATATTTCGCCGCCGGCGTAAGGAGCCGCGCATACGCCGCCTCGCGCGGGTCGGTGGCGGTGCGATCGAAGGCGCGCGCCAGCCGCATGATCAGAGCGACCGCCCCTTCCACCTCCAGGGCCAGATCGGCCAGCACCGCACGCATCATCGGCTGGTCGTAGAGATGCTTCTGGAACACCGAGCGATAGCGGCAATGGTGCACGGCCTGCGCCAGCGCCATGCGCATGAAACCGGCCGAGGCGAGGCCGCAATCGAGCCGGGTCAGCTGCACCATCTGGATAATGGTGCGGATGCCGGCGCCTTCGTCGCCGACACGCAATGCAAACGCGCCGGCGAATTCGACTTCGCTCGACGCGTTGGAGCGGTTGCCGAGCTTGTCCTTGAGCCGCTGCAATCGCAGCGCATTGACCGAACCGTCGGGGGAAAAGCGCGGCACGAAAAAGCAGGTGAGCCCGCCGGGCGCCTGCGCCAGCACCAGGAAGGCATCGCACATCGGCGCGGAGAGAAACCATTTGTGCCCAGTGACGGAATATGAATCCCCGGTCGGCGTGGCGGTCGTGGAATTGGCGCGCACGTCGGTGCCGCCCTGCTTTTCCGTCATGCCCATGCCGAGCGTCATCCCCGATTTCTCGAACCAGGGCCCGAACGCCGGGTCATAACTTGCGGTGACCACTTTCGGCGCTACTTGCGCGAGCAGCGACGGCGCCGCCGCAAGCGCGGCCAAAGCCGCCCGCGTCATGGTGATCGGGCACAAATGCCCGCTCTCGATTTGCGCGGCCATGTAGTAGCGTGCCGCCCGCACCACTTCCGCCGGCGGCGCCGCCCGTTGCCCCGCTGGCGTCCAGGTCGAGGCATGCAAGCCGGCGGCGACGCTTGCGCGCATCAGATCGTGATAGGCCGGGTGAAACTCGACGACGTCGCGGCGAAAGCCCTTCGGGTCGAAAGTGTAAAGCTTCGGCGGGTTCTCGTTGGCACGGCGCGCCAGCGCGAACATCTCGGCCGTTCCCCATTGCCGGCCGAAGGCCGCGAGCGCAGTCAGGTCCTGGCCGCCGCCGTCACCCTTGACCGCTTCCATGAGCGGCGCATCGCTCGAAAACAAATCGATGTTTTCGTAAGGCGGTGACTGGTTGAAAACCTCACCAATATCGAACCGCGGGACGGTGGTCATGGCCGTACGCCCTCTCCGGGGGGTGCGCTATGTTACCACGTTTTCCGTCTATCCCGGCCAACGCGCCCCGAAGCGGGCTTGCCGGAGCGCTTCGATTAGGCCTATAGCACCGCTTTGATGACGAAACCGCAGCCGCTCACGCGTCACATCGTTTCCATCAACGATCTCAGCAATAAAGAGATCGAGATCATTTTCCAGGTCGCCCAGGGGTTTTTGAAGGAACTCGCGGACGACAATATCCCCTACCGGATCGGGCGCGGCATCAGCGTCGCCTCCAAATTCATCCTGGCGAGCCTGTTCTACGAGCCATCGACGCGCACGCGGCTATCGTTCGAGAGCGCCATGCTGCGGCTTGGCGGCGCCAACATCACCAGCGCCGATCCGGCGGTGAGCTCGGCAGCCAAGGGCGAAAGCCTCGCCGACACCATCCGGGTCACCAGCAATTACGCCGACATCATCGTCATTCGCCACCCGCGCGATGGCGCCGCCCGGCTCGCCGCCGAATATTCGCAGATCCCGGTGATCAATGGCGGCGACGGCAGCCACGAGCACCCGACGCAGACCTTGTGCGACCTGTTCACTTTGCGCTCGAAGAACAAAGGCCTCAAGAACATGAAGGTCGCGATTTCGGGCGACCTCAAAGGCAGCCGCACCATTCATTCCTTCGTCTACGCGTTGGCGCGGTTCGGCGCCACCATCGATCCCCTGCCCGCGCCCGGCATGGAGCTCCCGCCGCACGTCGATCGCCGGCTGCGCGAGGAATTTCATTGCCGGATGGTCTCCAAGGCCCCGAACGAGGCCGACGGCTCGATCGACGCGCTCTACGTCACCGCCGATCAGCCGCATCAGCTCTCGCTCTACGCCGAGCCGGAGATCGATTACGGCCTGGTGCTGCAAAAGAAGATCGACGCCGTCTACGTCACGCGCTTCCAGAAGGAACGCTGGACCGAGAAGGAGCGGCCCTACCCGAAGATCGACGCCAAGTTCCTCGGCGAGGCGAAATACTCGCAGGCGAGCGTCATGCATCCGCTGCCGCGCGTCAACGAGCTCGACGCCGCCCTCGATGGCGACCGCCGCGCCATCTATTTCCGCCAGGCCGCCTATGGCGTTCCGGTGCGCATGGCGCTGATCTCACTCCTGCTGCATCTGCATAAGAGCAAGTCGCTGCACAAATTCGCCGGCGGCTTCGCCAAGGCGGAGCACCCGCTCTATGTGCACCGGATCGGAACCGGCATCCAGTGCGCCAACCCAAACTGCATCACCAACGATCCCGCCGAGCGCCAATACGCCGCCAACAAATTCTACATCTTGGACGATCATTCGCCGCAGCACTGCACGCTGCGTTGCCTCTATTGCGAGACCGACATCGAAGCGGAAGTGGCGGCGCATTTTGTCGTCAGCGACGCCGTGCGCAAAACCTATTCGCCCGGATTGGCCGCGCTCATGCGCACACCGGCCGATAAGCTCAAACACCTCGTCATCCATAACAGCGAGGCCGACGCGGAAGCGGCGGGATTTGTGCCGCGCGTGAGCGGGAAAAAGGTCCGCGCCGGGTAGACTGAGGCTGACGGGACAGTAAGTTGGCATGCACCTCGCGCCCGCATATGCCGCCGCACTCGTGTTCGGCTATCTCTGCGGCTCGATCCCCTTCGGCGTTTTGCTGACGCGGCTTGCCGGCGGCCCTGATCCGCGCGCCGTCGGCTCCGGCAATATTGGCGCCACCAATGTTTTGCGCACCGGCCGCAAGGGATTGGCCGCGGCGACGCTTCTTGGCGACGTGCTCAAGGGCACGGCGGCGGTGCTGCTGGCCGGTTATGTCCTTGGTCATGACGCTGCGATCACCGCGGCGGTCGGCGCCTTTCTCGCCCATTTGTTTCCGGTTTGGCTCAACTTCCGCGGCGGCAAGGGCGTGGCGACCTATATCGGACTGCTGCTTGGCCTCGCCTGGACAGCAGCCGTTTTCTTTTGCCTGGTCTGGCTCGTGATCGCCGCGTTGAGCCGTTATTCCTCGCTCGCCGCCCTTATCGCCAGCGCCGCAACGCCGGTCTTTCTGTGGTGGCGCGGCGATCCCCGCGACGCCTTGGTATTTTTGCTGCTGTCGGTGCTGTTATGGATCATGCATCGCGCCAATATCGGCCGGCTGTTGCGCGGCAAGGAAGGCAAAATCGGCGCTAGCCCGGAAGGCTCAAGCGGCTCCTGACTGTCGCGTTTTAAGCGTATGCTTGGGCCCCAACGCGGCATGGCGAGACGCGTTGGGGGCGAGGTGAGCGAGCGCAGCGACGGCGTCCAGCCAGCGGATCGATTGGCTGCGCCTGATCCGCAGTCCCAATGTCGGCCCGCGCGGTATTATGGCCCAAACGCCCTTAAAGCCGTCAATCGACTTCTGCGGATAAGACCGTCCCGCGCTTGAACCAGGGATTCGCGCTGATCAATCATTTCGGCGGCCCGCGCGCCGCGCTACAAACGCTGCCGTCGCTGGCGCGCCGCGGCGGGGCCAGCGACGCCGTGGAGATTTTTGCGCGCGCCGATGCCGAGCGCGAGATTGCGGCCGCGCAAAAACTCGGCGTCACGTTGGTGGCTCTGGGCGAGCCGGGCTACCCGCTGCGGTTACAGATGATCGACGACGCGCCGCCCTTGATCAAGTCCACACTCGATGGCGAGAGCGCGTGAGTTGGCTCTCGATGCCTGGATCGGTGCCACGCTCCCCCAGGATAGCAGGGAACGCCAGCGGATTGCGCTGGCTCATTGCTGCAATGGAGCCGAATCCAGCCGCCGGGATCGATTTCATTCATAGGTTCGCCGGCGGGGAAGCAATATTTCAACTCACCCTTCGCGGTTGGGAGCGATACGCAGCGTTGAAGCGTGTTCAGAAAGATAGCCGCACGGCATTCATGGCGATGAAGTTTGGGGATGCCGAGCTCAACAACGTCGTGGACCGGTGTTTTCGCCCTGCCGTCCAAAGAACCGGATTCGAGCCGCGCGTCCTAACCGATCATCAAAAGGCCGGTTTGATTGATGATCAAATCCGAGCCGCCCTCATCGCCGCTAGGTTCGTTGTCGCTGATCTCACACACGGCAGCTTTGGCGCATACTGGGAACCTGGTTTTGCTGACGGTCGCGGCCTACCAGTTATTTATACGTGTCGCCGAGCGGAGTGGCAGCAAGCAAAGACACATTTCGACACAAACCACATGGCTACTGTTCTTTGGGATGCGGACAACTTGAAGCCTGTGGGAGATGAGCTAACTGCAATGATCAGAGCAACCCTGAGGGCTGACGCGAAACAGGCTGATGCGTAAGCCTGCGGACCGGTCGCGGCGGTTGCCACGGCCCCTGACCATTCCCAAGGTTATGACGCTAACCACGCTCGCCGACGTGCGAAGGTTGATTGAGCACGTCCCGGCCGATCGGCGAAAGCTGCAGACGTGGCGCCACGTGGCCGGGCAGATCACCGCAGCGGCGTGGGGTACGGTCGATGTTGCCGACGCTATCATTGCGCTTGCGCATGGTGCTGTCTATGGAAGGCGTCGAGTGCCGGCCAAAGTAACGCCGCGCCCGCCTACTAAGTTGCCAAAGCAAATAGGAGGAAGTTTCATGTGGACACTGGTTCTCTTCACCTTATTCGGTAACCCGAACACCGGCGGTGGCACCGCCGCAAATGTAACAACAACACTCCATTCCCTTCCCAAGAAACTTGCCTCCAGGCGGCAAAAGAGTTGGAAGGTCAGAGCGTATTTGCTAATTCAGCGCCGACATCTTATCAGATCTTCGGCAAGTGCGTTTTTGAAAGGGGGGGCGATACCCGCGGCGGACGTTGACGCCGACTTTGAATCCTAAGACGCTTTTTTTCGATCCCGCTCGAAGCGGTGCTTTGGCCGCTTAGCCCTAACCCTAATCTTGAAAGCAAAATCGGGCACATAGATCTGCAACCTTTCTAATCAGCCCCGATTTTCGTGCGTGCGGCTTCTCGTTTTTTATTCTCCAGCCCGTCTAATCCTCCGGCGGCCCAGCCCAAAATGACCATTAGGCAGCAGAGTACCGCCGCATACGCGAAAACGCCGGGCAAACCCAGCAAGTCATCAACAATCTTATCTAACATGATGAAATTTGGCGCCTTTGGTAGCGGTAAATGCCACTCCATCAAAAAGTCCGCAATAGTGAAAGGCGTCCAAATTCCCGTCTTCCACCAACTGCCCGTATGTTCAAGAACAGCCAGCAGAAAATACGCGGCAGCTAAGCCGGTTACCCACTTCAGTAATCTGTACCAAACCGTTTCCAACCACATGCGACCATTCCTGGGCGCGGTGATAGCTCCGAGTTTAAAACCCACCACTGAACGGGACGCCGAACGGACGCAAAACATCCAAGAAACCTGCTAACGGGCTTAACGCGCGCCCCCTCTCAACATTCTATTTTATAACCCTCTCAACATTCTATTTTATAACCCTCTCAACATTCTATTTTATAAGGTGTGTTCTCTATCTCACTTTGAAATGTCAGCTTTTAGGATACGGGAACGGCAGGAAGCCGACATCCTTGCCGCCCCAGCCCGGATGACTCAGCGTCGCGCCTTTGTGGCCGCACGTAGAGCAGCGTGCGTTCTTGCGTAGCAGGTCGCTTGATGCGTCGGGACCCCACCGGATTATGAATTGCGCCAGAGTCATCGGTGTACCGTGGTTGCACCGCGCGCAATAGACCCACGTCCAATGCACCGACTCCCGCATTTCCGCGAACGTGCAGGGCCGGTATTGGGGACGTTCGCGGGCATGCCGACGCGCTCGCCAACGCACTGCGTCGTTAAGGCTGAAATTGCCGGGTTCGCCGCTCATGGCGACGATTGAACGTCTACCGACGAGATCGAGTCCAGCCGCTAGGTCTTGTGGCCGGCGCCTACCTTCAGGAAAATGGAGGCCCGACCTGGAGTTGAACCAAGATAACAGGTTTTGCACACCCCTGCGTTATCGTTCTGCCATCGGGCCATCTTCAGTCCCTACCGGCGAAGTCTCAAGGGGAGCTTAAAACAAGAACGACCAGGCGCTTGCGTATTTCTATTTGAACAGAGCCGGGCCGACGATCGGCAGCCAAGCTACTCACACGCGACGAGGCGCGGCGGATGGCGGTCAACTTCGCCAAGCTGCCGGAGCTGTTGCACAAGCCGCGATGATCGGCGGCGGTTCCGGGTAATCGAGGGTGGGTTGGCGTAAAAGCAAAAGGCCCAGCTAGGTAGCTGGGCGGGTATCGCTGTGACTGGAATCTTACGAACGGGCTAAGGAATGGGCGAAGCTAAGCGAGACGGCGCGCCCGCGCGCAATTGCTGGCGAAACACACTCGCTGCATTTACTGCGCAGGCGCCAACACGGCGACCACGGTTGAACATATACCGCCGATTATGATGTTTGATCGGCGCCAGAGACCAAAGGACCTGGAATTCCCGACTTGCGAGGGATGTAATCACGGAACGCGCCTGACCGATTTTGGTCGCTTCATTGCTTGGTCGCGTGTATCCCGATGCAGAAACCGACCCGGAGAAGAAAGAACTGAAGAAGTTGCTTACCGCCGTGAGCAACAACGTACCGGGACTGCTTGAAGAGATGCTGGCAGATGAAGCAGACCAATATCGTGCATGGCAGGAAATTCCAAATATGCCAGCCGGGTCAACTGTTTTGCGAGCGAATGGCCCAATCCTAGCGGACCACATGAGGACATTCGGTGCCAAGCTTGGGTTGGCGTTTCACTTCGAGGTTCACCGGTCATTCGTCCCGCAAGCGAGCGGTGTTCAACCAATGTTTTTTACGAACGTCAGCGCGGCAAAGGGTGAGCTTCCAATAGAAATTATCAACCTTCTTCCCCCGCCGCTGACATTGCAGCAGGGCAGGAAGGACG
>Ga0302326_10028596_pt1 | contig 11214 bp, 10 predicted proteins | sample Palsa_T0_3_FD_202264 | JGI IMG/M metagenome (GOLD analysis project Ga0302326, IMG submission 202264) | Peat permafrost microbial communities from Stordalen Mire near Abisko, Sweden - Palsa_T0_3 | ecosystem: Environmental > Terrestrial > Soil > Palsa > Peat permafrost | place: Sweden: Abisko...
GTGGTATAAGGTCTTGTTGGTCTCGTCCCAAAGTTTGCTCCGCAGGAAGGCGAGGTTGCGTTCGGCGGCGGCGCGGTAACTCTCGTCGCCCAGGACGGCGTAAGCGCGGGCCAGCGCGCCGAGCATCATCCCGTTCCAGGACGCCAGCACTTTGTCGTCCAGGTGCGGACGGACGCGGCGGCTGCGATTCTGGAACATTTTCGCGCGGGCTGAGGCGAGCGTCTCTTGTTGGGCGGGTGAAAGATCGGGATCGGCGACGCTCAAAACATTTTGGTTGGGCAGCGGATTGGGATCGCTGTGGTCAACAAAGTTCCCCCCCTCCGTCACGCCGAAATACCGGATGGCCACTTTGAATTCCTCCGTCGTCAACAATTGGGACAGCTCGGACTTCGTCCAGCAGTAGAACTTGCCCTCCTTCCCTTCGCTGTCGGCATCCTCGGCCGAGTAGAATCCGCCGCCGGCGTCGGTCATGTCGCGCAGGATATATTGCAGGATGCCGCGCGCGGTCGCCGCGTGGCGCGCTTCGCCGCTGACAAGAAAAGCATCGAGGTAAAGGTTGGTTAATTGCGCGTTGTCATAGAGCATTTTCTCGAAATGCGGCACCAGCCATTGCTCATCCACGGAGTAGCGGGCGAAACCGCCTCCGAGTTGGTCATACATGCCGCCTGCGGCCATGCGTTCGCAGGTGTGAAGAACCATCCTGACGGCCTCGTGGTCCCCCGTGCGTGTCCCGTAACGAAGGAGAAAAGCGGGCTGGCTGGGACGGGGGAATTTGGGCGCGGCGCCAAAACCGCCGAAGTGCGGGTCGTACTCGCGTTTGAAAAGGATGGCGGCACCCGCCAGCAAGTCGGGACTGAGGGTCAAATCGCCTGGTTCGCGCGCGGCGTAGGTCTCCAACCTTTTGTGAAAGTCCGTTGCCGTTTCCAGAATGTGCTCCCGCCGCGTGTCCCATAGACCGGCGATTTGCCGGAGCACCTGAATGAAACTGGCGCGGCCGTGCATGTTTTCCGGCGGGAAATACGTTCCGCCGTAAAACGGCTTCAAATCCGCCGTGAGAAAACAATTCAAGGGCCAGCCGCCCTGGCCGGTCATGGCCTGCACGGCGGTCATGTATATTTTATCCACGTCCGGCCGCTCTTCGCGGTCCACCTTGATGCAAACGAAATGGGCGTTGAGGTAATCGGCCGTGACGCGGTTCTCGAAGGATTCGCGCTCCATGACGTGGCACCAATGGCAGGTGGAGTAACCGATGCTCAGGAAGATCGGTTTATTTTCCTTGCGCGCCCTGGCAAAGGCCTCCTCGCCCCAGGGGTACCAATCGACCGGGTTGTGCTGATGTTGCAGCAGGTAGGGCGATTTTTCCCGCGCCAGGCGGTTGGTGTGGACCGCTATATCATCCTCAGTCATTATTCCAATTGCTTTCGACTTGTGAGGAATAAGATCAAACCTCGCTGAAGTCAATCCGCTAGCCTGGAAGTTCTTGAGAACTTATCCACCACAGCCTTTCTTGCGGCGTTTTGGAGAGGCCGAGCGACAGGGGCTGGAATCAGCTAAACCGTTGGCATTACGGGCCTTTTCGATGTTGATAGATTGTGAATATCCTCGGCGAAAGGTGAATAACCCGGTGAACAAGATTTCATAGGCAAGGAGGCGAATTCTGCTATGATCTTCACAGTTCATTGAAAGAGCTGGGATGCAGGCGACGGACGAAAGAAAATCGCCGGTGTTCCAAGGATAATCCCAGGTGACTGGGGAAAGGCTGAGTCAGGCTGGTTGGCTCAACCCCTCTAAGTCCGCTTCGCAAGGAGCGGAGACCGGAGGCAGGATTCACCAGTTCCTCTGGCGGCGCTCGCACGCCGTCAGTGACGCGAAGCAGGAACTGAGCGGCCAGACGCGAAAAAGAAACCGCGTTGAGCCGGGTCAAGTAACTCAAGATGGTTTCGGGCTTGAGTGAATCGCAGTTACCCAGAGGGTAAACGGTTGCTACTGTGGATCAGCACGATGCGGGTGACTCTGGCGGTCTTGGTGACAAGGCCAGCCCAAAGAAAGACGCCGAAAGGCGGGACAAAAGGAGCACACGCAGCGGGAAGGAAACACAGCCTGGGCAAGGCGTGTAAAAACCTTCCGAATCGCCGGCGATGTTAAAAAAAGCACCGCTGGCTTGTGACGAGAAGCAGCCTGAGAGTTAAGAGGTCAGACCCGTGGCACTGGGCCAACGCATCGCCAAGAGCGGTGGCCGTCCCAGCGCAAACTGGTTAAGACGCGGAATCGGAGTCGCAAACGTGTCTTGACCTGGTTCGCAAGCCGGCGCTGCAAACGCCAGCCCAAGCGAGCCTAGAGGCCTCACTCGATAATTCAGTGACCGTAAGGCGCTGAACGGCCCTGCTATGAGGCCGCAAACTCCGTTTGCCGTGGAGAATGGCGTCGGGAAGCTGGCAGCCCCGCAAGGGTGCGCCTAATGTCAGCGCGGGAAAGAGAGAGTGGCGAACTCCCAGCCCCCAATTTGCCTCTGTCCGGTCGCAAGGCCGGGCGGGGGCTTTTTGTTTTGTCATTCGCCTCTTTTTACGACTCCTTCACTTCTTTTTTTCCAAATGCCCGCCGAAACCAAAGCGCATGGCCGAAAGCAGTTTGTCCTGATAATCCGCCTCGCCGCGCGATGTGAACCTCTCGTATAACGCGGACGTTAGCACCGGCACGGGCACTCCTTCGTCAATGGCCGCCTTGATGGTCCATCGGCCCTCGCCGGAATCGGAAACCTGCCCGGCGAACTTCGATAGCGTCTGGTCCGCAGCCAGCGCAGTGGCCGTCAAGTCCAGCAACCACGAGGAAATGACACTGCCGCGCCGCCATACTTCCGAGACATCGGCCAGGTTGAGGTCGTATTGATAACATGCCGGGTCGCGCAGGGGCGTCGTTTCGGCGTCGGCTTCTCGTTCGTGTTTGCCGATGTTGGCGGATTTCAAAATGCCCAGGCCCTCGGCGTACGCGGCCATGATGCCGTACTCGATTCCGTTATGAACCATTTTGACGAAATGACCGGCGCCATTCGGGCCGCAATGCAGGTAGCCGTGTTCGGCGGTTCCGCCAAGATTCTCACGCCCCGGCGTGCGCGGCACATCGCCGATGCCAGGCGCAAGCGTGGAGAAAATGGGATCCAAACGCTGCACCACTTCCGTTTCACCGCCGATCATCATGCAATAACCGCGCTCCAAACCCCAGACGCCGCCGCTGGTGCCCACATCGACATAATGAATTCCCTTCACGGCCAATTCCTTTCCGCGGCGGATGTCATCCACGTAATAGGAATTGCCGCCGTCAATGATCGTGTCGCCACTGTCCAGCAGGGGCAACAGGTCGGCAATGGAGTTGTCCACCACGGCAGCCGGAACCATGAGCCAGATGGCGCGCGGCTTGTTGAGATTCTTCACCAGATCGGCCAGCGCGGCGGCGCCGACGGCTTTGTCCTTGACCAGACCTTGGACGGCATCTGGTGATCGGTCAAAGACCACGCATTGATGTCCGTCCTTGATGAGCCGGCGCACCATATTGGCCCCCATCCGGCCCAGCCCAATCATTCCGAGTTGCATCTTTTTCTTCTCGTCCATAATCTCATTCTCCTGTTTTATAATTTGTTGACTGCATTGTTTGCGGCGGTCTTGCAGCCGCTTCATGGCTGCCGCCACTCCTTGACTATCACCGAAAACGGAGGTTCCGTCCATCAGGACGTTGACTCTCGAAGAATCCTTGCAAAACTGGCATCCGCATCGGTAGGGTAATACCCCATACCGATGCCGCCGTCCCCGGCGCAGTGTGACTGTCGAGCGGGAACACTCAAGGGCAACAAGTATAATTTATGCAATGGAATCCGTTGAATATCACCGTCCGTGTCGGGTGCAAATTGGCCTATGAGACCACGGTGCCGACCCCCGTCCTCTTCGTGCTCAAGCCCCGTTTGGAAAGCAAAGTGCTGGTGATGCGGGAAAATCTATCCTTCGGCATCGCTCAGCCAGGGTCTGAGTTTCAGGACAGCTTCGGAAACATCACTCATCGCACCACGTTTATGCCGGGTCGAAACGAAATTTGTCACGATGCCCTGGTCGCCGTCTCTTCCCTGCCCGATAACCGGGAGGTGGTGGGCCAAATGCAGCCGGTGGGACAACTGCCCTTCGAGTTGTTGCGCTACACCTTGCCCAGCCGTTATTGCGATTCAGACAAGCTATTGAATTTCGCCTGGAATCAATTCGGGCAAACCCCCCACGGCCTGCCGCGCGTGCAGGCCATTTGCGATTGGGTTCACAGCAACATAGAATACCGCTTCGGCTCCGGCCGTTCTGACCTCTCCGCTTCGGAAGTCATCGAGCGCCGCCACGGGGTCTGCCGGGACTTCGCCCATGCGGCCATTGCGTTGTGCCGCGCCTTTAATTTGCCCGCCCGCTACGTGACCGGTCACCTGCCTGACATCGGCTACGTGGATCCAGGCACGCCGATGGATTTTCACGCCTATTGCGAAGTGTATCTGGGGCAGGACTGGATGACTTTTGATCCGCGCTACAACATTCCCCGCATTGGCCGGATCAAGGTCGCCCACGGTGCGGACGCGGTGGACGGCGCGTTTACAACCATTTACGGCCAGGCAGCACTCACGCATTTTGAAGTCTGGGCCTATCAAGTGAATCCTCAGCAGGTATCCGTCGGCGATCCCATAGATCTCTCCAAGCGCCTCGATGGCAGCCTGAACGTGCGACTCAGCTAAACAATTGATTTTGATCAGTTGGTGCCCATAACCGTAGAGAAAATAGTGGTCAGTCTGGCGGATTTCGAATTGCCAGCCAAGCTCGCGCAAACATTCGGCCAAGTCGGCGGACTCGTAAAAGACTTTGTAAATTTCAAACTCCCGCCCGTCGTTAAGACGGCGGCGCAGCACCGTCGCCTCCAGTTCCGGCAGGCGGTGGTCGATGGCGGTCGAAGTCGGATCACGGCGGGAATCCACGAAGAACACGCGGCCACCTGGGGCAAGACAGGAACGGACAAGTTGCCAAAACTCCGCGAACCGCTCCGGCGGAACGTGGGAAAGCCAGAAAGCAAAAAACACAACGTCGAACTGCTCGCCAGGTTGCCACTGGAATAGATTAGCCTCAACGTATCGAACAAGTGGGGAACGCAGCCGGGCGGCGTTGATGGCCAGCATCTCAGGCGAGCTATCCAACGCTGTTAAGTGCGTGGCGAATGCCTGCAATTGCTCGCTCCAAATGCCAGTACCGCAGGCCAACTCAAGCACACGACCCGCAGGGCGGAATTCAGCCAGAGCGAATGCAACCAAGGCGGCATCCGCAAACCATTGGGCGTTGAGCGCCGCGCCACGATCGTAACGCCCCTGCCGCAGCCACCACTGGTCATACTCACCTGCGCGCGCCCGGTAGTATTCGAGTTGCTGGCGGAGAGTCGTGGAGTCTTCGGATGAAGTCATCGGCTTTGACTATTCTTTCTTCATTTCGTAAATCAGAATTGGCAATTCACGTGGCTGGCCGTCCAACTGTTTGAGGTTCGCTCCTACTCGGCGCGCTCCCATGCGCTTGTAGAAACCCTCAGCGTTCGGATCTGACTCGATCTCCAATTCTTGAAAGCCCAGGGCCTTGGCGCGATCAAGAGCGTGTTGAAACAATGAACGTCCCACGCCCCGGCCCATCCAATCGGGCAGCACCCACAAATGCAACAAATCCAGTCTGCTCTTTTTGCTCCCCAGCGCATAAAAACCGACGATGCGGGCGTCAACCATTGCTTCGTGCGTCTCGTGACCGACGATGAACTCCGGCGTGATCGTCAGTAAATCACGCCAACTCTCAACCCATCGCTCAGGATAGCCCCACTGCCGTTTTGCAGCGAACGCAATCTCTGTCAGTTTTGCGGCATCATCGGATTTGGCTCGCAGGATTTGCATCTTACCATGCCCTGCCGTATTGAACCGGCCCCGGCACCGCAGCCTTGCATCCCAAAGCAATCGCCGCGCGTCGCGGCCAATAAGGTTCGCGCAAAAACTCCCGCGCCAACAGCACTAGGTCCGCGCGGCCGTCGCGGATGATTTCTTCCGCCTGTTCAGGTTCGGTAATGAAGCCGACTGCCGCGGTCGCGATACCGGCCTCCCGCCGGATGCGTTCGGCAAACGGCACCTGATAACCCACGCCCACGGGAATTTTCGCGTCCGGCGTTGTTCCGCCCGAACTGCAATCCACCAAGTCCACCCCTTCCGTCTTCAAGAGTCGCGCCAGCTCGACGCTCTGTTCGATGTCCCAGCCTCCCTCGACCCAATCCGTGCAGGAAATCCGCACGGCCAAAGGCAATCGCTCCGGCCATACGGCGCGGACGGCCCGAGTCGTCTCCAGCAAAAAGCAGACGCGGTTCTCGAAGCTGCCGCCATAACGGTCCTCGCGCTGGTTGGAAATGGGCGAGAGAAATTCGTGCATCAAATAACCATGGGCCGCGTGCAATTCCAGCCACTCGCAGCCCGCCGCCAGCGACCGCGATGCAGCCGCGACAAAATCGCCTTGCACACGGCTAATGTCGTCGATGCTCATGGCGCGCGGAACTTTGTTCAAAATTCCGCCAAAGGCCAGCGCGCTTGGGGCAAGGATCGGCCAGCCGCCCTCTTCGTCCGCCAGATGCGCCCCGCCTTCCCAGGGCCGTGTCGAGGAGGCCTTCCGCCCCGCGTGCGCGATCTGAATTCCCGGCACCGCCCCTTGTTCCTTGATGAAGCGACTGATGCGGGCCACCTGCTCGACATGTTTATCCGCCCAGATGCCGGCATCGCCAGGGCTGATGCGGCCCTGGGGCGAAACGGCGGTGGCTTCCGCCATGACCAAACCGGCCCCGCCAACTGCGCGCGATCCCAAGTGGACCAGATGCCAGTCCGTCGCCACGCCGTCCACGGATGAATATTCGCACATGGGTGAGACGCCGATGCGATTGCGCAAGGTGACCGATTTGATGGTCAACGGTTCGAACAAATGAGGCCGGCTGCCGGACTGAATATTCATTGCGGGCAGTCTCCCATCATTTCACGGCGTACGAAACGCGCAAGAGCGTGCCGTTTCCGTCATCGGTTACCAGCAGCGCTCCGTCGTGGGCCACGGCCACGCCAACGGGTCGGCCCCAAACGCCGTGTCCGTCCACCACGAAACCAGTCAGGAAATCCTCGTACTCGCCAGTTGGAACGCCGTGATCAAGCCGAACGCGCGCAACCTTGTAGCCCGTGCGCGAACTTCGATTCCATGAGCCGTGAAAGGACGCGAAAATATCGCCGCGATATTCCGCGGGAAACGCTGCCACGCCATTGGTGGCGGTATAAAATGCGATTTCCAATGTGGCCGAGTGCGCCTGCAATAACACGTCCGGGACGGTAGCCACGCCGGCGAGATCCGGACGTTCGCCCGCGTGACGGGGGTCTTCGTGATTGCCAAGATAATACCAGGGCCAGCCGTAGAAACCTCCTTCTTTGACGCGCGTGATGTAATCAGGCACCAGATCGTCGCCCAGGCCGTCGCGCTCGTTGGTCGAGACCCAGAGATCGCCCGTGGTGTCGTCCACCGCCATGACCGCGCCGTTGCGAACGCCCGTCGCGAACTTGGCGGCGGGCTGATGGCCTTCCGGGTCCGTCACCAGAATGTTGGCGCGATTGCTCTCCGCTCCCCACGCCGCGCCCCGGCCATTTTCCGCTTCCCAACTTCGGATTTCTTCCATATTTTTTTTGCGCATGTCCTCCGCCACATTTGAGCCGGAGCCGATGGAGACGAACATGCGCTTGCCATCCTTGGAAAAAATGACGTCGCGGGTGGAATGTCCGCCCGTGCTATCCGTCAGCTTCGGCATGATGACTTCGGCCGCGCCGCGCACTTTGAGGTCGCCGTTCCGATAGGGAAAGCGAACCAGTGAGTTGTTGTTCGCCGCGTAAATCCACTGCGGATCTGGCCCTGGCGGATAAAACGCGATGCCAAACGGCCGGTCCAGGCCGTCCGCGAACACCTGATTCTGGGCGGGAGCTTCCGCCCCATCTTCCGCCCGCAGGACCCGTAGGCGATTTTCACGCGTCTCGGCGATGAATATATCTCCATTAGGCGCCACGCGCACCAGGCGCGGTCCCGAAAGCCCTGAGGCAAATTGCCGGACCACAAACTTTGGCGGCACGGATAGCTTGGCATCGGCCGGCTTGGCGACAACTTGCGGAGGGTTCCCCGCCGAGGCCGTGCTGAAGGGCGCGGGCAGTTCCGCCAGTTTGATGTCGTGTTTGATGCCCGGGGCGGCATGATGCCAATCGCCAGGATCGCTTTCAGGCGTGGGTGCCGGGGCGATCGAAACGGTTGGGGAAGAGCCGGCAGGGATGGTCACGGTGGACAAATAAGCGATGACGTTGCGCCTATTCTCGGCGGACGGAACGGGAATCGGCATAGTCGTGCCCGGCACCGCAGCAACGGGACTCGTGAGGAAACGGTCCAAGGTGGCCGAATCCCAGACGAGCCGCGAATCGACGAGGGCTTTGCTGAATCCGAAGTTTCCACCAGTGCCGGCACGCCGGCCAAAGATACCGACCAGGCTCGGCCCTTGTCCCGCAATCGTTCTGTTTCCTGGTCCCAGGCTTGTGGCGTGGCAGAGGGCGCAGTTTTGCTGAAAAAAGGTCTTTCCCCGGCTGGCCTCATCAGCCTGCGCGCCTGCATCCGCAGATTCAGCAGGCCCTCCGAAATCGATGATCGTCGCGCCCGGGGTTTCCGGCACCTGCACGCGAAGAAACGGCTTTTCGCTGGCTGTATGGCAGGCGTAACAGCCTTCTATCGTCCGGTGATAGGCAGCCTTGAAACCGGCTGAATCCTTATTCTCGATGGCCTTGGCAACCTCGGCCAGCAAGGTGCCATCGACAGCTCCGAGAATGCCGTTCAAATCCACATTTGCGCCAGTCTTGGTCGTTCGGATGGGATGGATTTGCACCGCCCATTTTAAGTGCGAGCGCGTCTCGTCCAGGTAGTAGCTCGCCAACGGCCAGTTCTGCCTGTCCGCCGCGAACCAGAGATTGGCAAAATGATAGCCGACATCCATCATGGCGTGGGCTTGATCGGGCAGCCGTGGGTCGGGCGTTTGTGCGTAGCCAGGCACGGTTCTAAAAAGCAAAGCGACTCCGAGGCCTGCCGCAAGCAAGAAAGCACGACGGATGTTAATAAAATGATTCATACTCCGCATGGTGGGTTCGATTTTATTTCCCGGCCCCGTTGTGTCAAGCCACGTCTCCTCGCTCAATTTGGGTTGGCAAAGACACCTCCTTGCGTTTTTGCATCCGTCGCCACACCCAGCGCGCCAGCGTTTTGAAATTGGGAACTCCCAGGTCGTCAAAAGCTCCGCTAAGGTAAATGATCCAAAAGTCGAGCTTCATCTGGTTGTCTCCGTACCACGAAAACCAGACGCCCCAACCGGCGTAATTCGCTTCCCCGAGAACGAAGCGCCCTATCTCCCGGGTGACAGGAAGAACCATCCCCGAAACAGCATGCCACAACATTTGCACTGGGGAAAAGTTTTGCACAACGCCCAGAACCAGGATGGCGACCCAGGCGCTAATGGCATTCCCCACGATCAGGCCAAACCAGTTTTCGCGGAGATTTGAAAGAATGCGCTCCATTCGTCTTCCGGCCCCGACTCCTCCGCCGTGAAACCCCACCCACAGCGAGTGAACAAAGAAAATCGCAAAGAATAAACCCAAAGCGCTGCCCCGCGCCGCATCCCACCATGCGAGGTGGAGTCCGGCTTGATGGGTATTTGATGCCTCTGGCCCGCCGAAGCCCGGAGGCAAAGACGGGATCATGTCCCCGGCGAATGAACTGGCGATACTAATAGCCACACCGCCCAGGATCCAAAGCAGAAATGCGCTGCCGAAAGCTTCCGTCGCGCTGGCGAAAATCACATTGACTGCGCATGGCGCGGCCACGGGCTGCAGGTCAGCGGCAGATTTGTTGTCTGTGTCGGCCATAACCAATAGTAACGGCCTGTGATTCTAGCTCCTTTCGTCCAGGAAGCCATTACAATTTTCGAACTGATTTGGAAAACCAAGCCACTCTTGGCATGGTCACACCATTGTGATCTTGATGAATTCATTTGCGCCCCTTCCGTTCCGGCCCAATGTTATAGATATGCCAATTTACGAATATGAATTATGCGAGGGCGATTGCGCCGCGTGTGGAGGCAAGTTTACGTTGCGCCGCCCGCTCAGCGCGACGCCCTTGAAAGTCTGCCCGGCCTGCCGCCGGCCCGTGCGCAAAATAATTTCCGCGTTCAATTCGCCCGTCAAAACCAAGCCGGTATCCTTTTCCGACGCCAAGAAAGCCGGCTTCACCGTCCTCAAACGCGTCAACAAAGGCGAATATGAGAAGCAATAATCAGGACATTATGAAGGAGCTCCCGGCCACAATTGTCCGTGCCATTTTCGCAGGACGCTTACGAAAATTTGGTCGAAACGGTGATTGAAGACTCCGACGAATGAATCCCCCTTCTTGACTGCCAGCAAGAGCGCCCAGGCAAAGAGAATTATCGTGATGAGCCAATTTTGCCAGCCGTTCAGCGGCCATTGATGTTTCCACATCCACATCGGATGCTGGCTTGAGGGCGCGAGGTAAAAAATGGGCCAGATGTCCCCTTTATCGGGACCGCGCGAACCAGCCAGATCGCACAACAGGTGCAAATGAAAAGTCAGGAAGGCCAGCCAGAACACGCGCCAATGCCGTCGCGCCAGCACAGCCATGACCATCGAACATACCACCGCTCCCTCCAAACCATGCGAGAGCAGGTGGTGATATTGCTGATAATAATAAAAATGGCCATTGGCATAGGCGCCTTTGGCGTAGTCCATAATAATGCCCAGGCCATCGAGGTCCGGGGCCACTCCGGCCAGCGTGACGAGCCTGCGGTCTCGCAAATTGTCCGTCGTGTGCTCCGCCACGATCCAGCTCGCCAGAAGATGGGTCAGCGGATTCATTATCCGTCACATCAACTTCAACTTCGGCAGGTCTTGCAGATCGATCAGTCCCACCGGTTCGCGCCGGGCGTTGACCACGATCAGGTCGTCGATGTTGCGCTGGTTGAAAATCTTCAGCGCCTCCACTGCCAGCGCTTCGTCCCGCACGGAAACGGGGTGGCGCGTCATCACGCTCGACAATGGCTTGTTCAGAACATCTTCCTCCTCGG
>Ga0302326_10028597_pt1 | contig 11214 bp, 11 predicted proteins | sample Palsa_T0_3_FD_202264 | JGI IMG/M metagenome (GOLD analysis project Ga0302326, IMG submission 202264) | Peat permafrost microbial communities from Stordalen Mire near Abisko, Sweden - Palsa_T0_3 | ecosystem: Environmental > Terrestrial > Soil > Palsa > Peat permafrost | place: Sweden: Abisko...
ATTCCGATGTGCCTCGATTACGGTATTCCGCAGGTTCAGGCTGCGGGGCTGCTTGCCGCCATGGGCATATTCGATTTCTTCGGAACCATCGTGTCGGGCTGGCTGTCCGACCGCTACGACAATCGGCATCTGCTGTTCTGGTATTACGGCTTGCGCGGCCTGTCGCTGCTGTTGCTGCCGTTCACCAATTTTTCGTTCTACGGCCTGTCGCTGTTTGCGATGTTCTATGGCCTCGACTGGATCGCAACCGTGCCGCCAACGGTGCGGCTGACCGCGCAACGGTTCGGGCCGGAGCGCGCCAATCTGGTGTTCGGCTGGATTTTTGCCGGCCATCAATTGGGAGCTGGCATGGCGGCGTTCGGCGCCGGCCTGTCGCGAACAGTGCTTCTGAGTTATTTGCCGGCGTTTTTTGCAGCCGGCGTACTCTGCATCATCGCGGCCTCGCTCACGCTTGTCATCTCGCGGCAGCCAAAGCCGGTACCAGCGCCGGTGCCAGCCGCCGCGTAAAGGCGGCGAGTGGCGAATAAAGATTGTCTACTCCCTATTCGCCATTCCCTACTCGCCTCTTACGGCCTGATCGTCATGTTGGTCGCAGGCCCGGGCGTGCGGATCGGCTCTGCGAGCCGCGCGAATTCGCACAACAGCGAACGGGTCTTGCGCGGGTCGATGATCTCCTCGACCCAGAACCGTTCGGCCGAACGAAACGGCGAGCGCAACTTGTTGAGACGATCCTCAATCTCCCTCAGCTTGGCTTTCGGATCCTCCGCGGCATCGATATCGGCGCGATAAGCCGCTTCGATGCCGCCTTCCAGTGGCAGCGAACCCCAATAGGCCGATGGCCACGCATAGCGCAGCGAAAACCGATCCGCTGGCTGATGCACGACGCCGGCGACGCCGAAGGAATTGCGCACGATGATGGTACACCAGGGAACGGTGGTCTGGTTGACGGCAGCCATCGCGCGCACGCCGTGACGGATGGTCGCCGCCTTTTCCGCCTCTAGCCCGATCATGAAGCCTGGACAATCCATCAGATAGACCACGGGAAGATGGAAGGTCTCGGCGAGATCGGCGAACCGCACCACCTTCTGGCAGGCTTCGGCGGTCCACGACCCGCCGTAATGAAAGGGATCGCTGGCGAGCAGCAGCACGGCACGACCTTCCAGCCGGGCGAATCCGGCGATGATCGAGCGGCCGAAATTCGCTCCCATTTCGAAGAACGACCCCTTGTCGACGACGGCCTCGATAATGGGGCGCATCTTGTAGACCTGGCGGCGATTGCGCGGCACCGCCTTCATCAAGGATTCTTCCGCGCGCTCGGGATCGTCATTGCAAGGAAGCGTCGGCGGCAATTCATAGACCGACGACGGCAGATAAGAGAGGAAACGCTTGGCGCAAGCGAAGGCTTCCGCCTCGGTATCGACTGCATGATCGACACCGCCGGCGCGAGTCTGGATATCCGCGCCGCCAAGTTCCTGTTTGGTGAGATCCTGGCCGAGGCGCTTCACCACCGGAGGCCCGGCGACGAACATCGCCGAACTCTTGGTCATGACGGAATAGTGACTGGCCGCCAACCTCGCCGCTCCCAAACCTGCGACCGAACCGAGCCCCAATCCGACGACTGGCACCCGGGCCATATTGGCCGTCGTGTACCAATACCAGCGCGTGCCGCCGATGCCGCCCGGCAGATTGGCCGCCCCTTTGGTCTCGATGGTTTTCACCGAGCCGCCGCCGCCGGAGCCTTCGATCACGCGGATGATTGGCAAGCGAAAGTCGTGCGCCATCTCCTCGGCCATCAGGGGCTTGGCCGAGATCGAGGCATCCGCGGAACCGCCGCGCACGGTGAAATCGTCGCCGACCACGACTACCGGCCGGCCATCGATCTTGCCGCGGCCGAACACGCAGTTCGCCGGCGTCAGACTGGTGAGTTCGCCGCTTTCGTCATAATCGGCGATACCGGAAATCGCACCGATCTCGTGGAAGCTTTTCTGATCGACCAGCTTGTCGATGCGCTCGCGAACGGTGAGCCGGCCCTGGTCGCGTTGCCGCTTGACCTTGTCAACGCCTCCCATCTCGCGCGCGAATGCTTCGCGCCTGGCGAGGTCGTCGAGTTCCGGCTTCCAGTTCATGCATCTCCTCCGTCTTGATGATCTTGTTGTTATGCGTTCGCGCCGGAAGCGCTTTGCTGTCCGTTCGATTGAAGAGTTCGACGTCGGCGCCCTCAAGCATGCCGGCGATTGCTGCACTCAATTCCAGCAGCCGCGGCGCAACCTCCTTGTGCAGGCGCTGTTCGTCATACATCGCAGACAAAAGACCGATCGTGACCACCACAAAGGTCTGATACTGCGGCGACCACAACGGCACCGCGAGACCGTTGATGTGCGGACTCCATAAGCCGCAGGCAACGACATAGCCATGTTCGCGCAGGAAAAGGCGATTGGTTTCGATGCGGGGCCGCAGCAGCTTGGCGCCGTCCGGAATTTCACGTTCCATTTCCGCAAGCAACGCGTCGCCGACGTCGGCATCGAGCGCCGCCGTATAGGCATGACCCGCGGCCGTGCTGGCCATCGCAATGCGGCTGCCGGTGCTCTCGTGCAAACCGAGCGCATTGGCCGCGCGCGCGAACTCAAGATAGACAAGTTGAAAGCGGTCCGGGATTACGAAGCCAACAGTTCCCGGCAGTTGATCGGCGACGTCCTGCAACCGCTGCCGGATCAGGTTGCGCAACTGAAGCCCACGCATCATCGACGTGCTCATCGCCACGGCGCTCGGGCCGATACGGTATTTCTGATCACGGGGCAGATAGACCAGTTGACCCATCCGCGTCAGAGTGTGGGTCAGACGCGACACCGTCGATCGCGGAAGCCCGCATCGATTGGCAATTTCCAGGTTGCCGAGCCGGGCCTCATGGCCCTCGAAGCAGCGCAATACATCGAAAGCCCGCGACACCACCTGAATAATGTCGCCCTCCCCCGCCAGATCGCTGGCGAGCTTTCCCTGTTTGCTGAGCCGTTCTGACCGTCGTCCCATAGCGTAATATTCCGTATTGTGGAATAAAATTCCACTTGCAGAACAAGCTACCTCAGGCAATCTGCGGTCACAACAAAAAGCCGTTCGCAAGGGCAACCGCCCGTCAGACGGTCCTGAGGAGCGGAATGCCAGACATCAAGATTGTGACCGAGGTGGCGGGGCGCATCTGCGCGCTTCCCGTCGAAATCGGAGCAGCCGTCGGCGACGGCGATGACATTGCATTTGTCGAAGCCATGAAAATGGAAATCCCGGTAGCCTCACCGGCCGCGGGCAAGCTTAAATCGATACTCGTCAACCTTGACGACGTCGTGACTGAAGGACAGGTCCTCGCGATCCTCGAGACCTGAGCGGTTTATCACTGCGCACCAGCTGCGGCATAAAAGCCGGTCGGACAGGTTTCAGCGCCTGCCGGGGCGACGTAACATCCGGTCGCGCGAACCGCATCGCACGGCAGGAACCGACATGAAAATCCCGCATCCGGCCCCGGCTCAAAATGCCGCCAGCTGGGCAGCCTCGAAACCGCCTTTGCTGCGCTTCCTCGCGAGCTGTCACACCGATTTTTCCGCGGTGGCCGACGGCGCCGTCGCCAATTACATCCCGGAACTTGGCAAGGCCGACCCCGACCATTTTGGCATCAGCCTCGCCACCCTCGACGGGCATGTTTATGAGGCCGGCGACACCCGGATTCCCTTCACGATCCAGTCGATGTCAAAGCCGTTCGTGTTCGCGCTGGCGCTGGATACGCTTGGCGCGGCGCGGGTGGAAAGCGCGATCGGCGTCGAGCCATCCGGCGATCCCTTCAATTCGATCCGCCTCAATGCCGAGAACCATCCCTTTAATCCGATGGTCAACGCCGGCGCGATCGCTTGCACCGCTCTGATCCATCAAGCGAAAGGCGATGGCGCCTTCGAATATATCCGTCAAGCGCTCGGCCGGTTTGCTGGGCGCGAACTCGGCGTCGACGACGCTGTTTATGCGTCCGAAAGTGCTACCGGCGACCGCAACCGCGCCATCGGTTATCTCCTGCGCAACGCCAATGTCATCAAGGATCATGTCGACGCGGTGCTGGAGGTTTACTTCCGGCAATGTGCTGTTCTGGTGACGGCGCGCGATATCGCGATCATGGCCGCGACGTTGGCTAACCGCGGCATCAATCCGGTGACCGGCGAGCAGGTCATGACCCCCTACGCCATCTCGCGGACGCTTTCGGTGATGACGAGTTCGGGCATGTACGATTATGCCGGCGAATGGATCTATCGCGTCGGCATTCCCGCCAAAAGCGGCGTCGGCGGCGGCATTCTCGCCGCGCTGCCCGCGCGGCTGGGGCTCGGCAGCTACTCGCCCCGGCTCGACAGCCATGGCAACAGCGTGCGCGGCATCAAGGTCTGCGAGGCGCTGTCGTCGCATTACGACCTGCATATGCTCAACCGCAGCGACGACGCACGCAACAGCATCATTGCCGACTACAATATCGGTAAGAGCGCGTCGCGCCGCAGCCGGCGACCGCATGAGCAAAGGATTCTTGCCGCGCATCATCAGGATGTCCGCGTCATCGAACTGATGGGCACCCTGACATTTTCGAAAGTCGATTATATCTCTCGCCAGCTCGCCGCCAGGCCGCGTCCGCAATTCATCATTTTCGACCTCCGCCGCGTCGCGGCAATAACACGGGCTGCCGGCCGACTGCTCGCCGAGGGATTCCGTGAACTGGCCGCCTTCAACGTCACAGCGATCCTGTCGGGCATCAAGCGTTCCTCTCCGGAATGGCAAGGCATCGGCGAATGGGTCGGTGGCATCTCGAATCTGCGCAACTACCATCTGCTCGACGACGCGATCGAATGGGCCGAGGACCAGGTGGTTTACCGGCATGGCGGCGAGATCGACTCCCTGGAGATGACCGAACTTTCCGAGCAGGCGTTGCTGGCGGGATTGACGGCGGAGGAAATCGCATCGCTCGCTTCGCTGGGAGCGATCCGAACCTATCAGCCGGGACACAAAATCATCGCCGCCGAGGAACCCGCCACGTCATTGTTCTTCCTCAAGAGCGGGGTCGTCCATGTCATACTGCCCAACGGGATCCGGCTCGCAACGATCACGGCCGGCATGGCGTTCGGAGAAATGGCGCTATTGGAAACGCATCGCTCTGCCGATGTGCTGGCCGACAAATTCGTCACCGCCCTTGAAGTGCCGCTGCACGACTTCCGCCGCTTTCGCGAGGCGCATCCACGGACCGGGGAGCGGATCATGCGCAATCTAGCGCTGCTGCTGGCCGACCGGCTGATTGTGGCCAATACTAAAGTGAATTTGCTGACGGCGAATTAGGACATTCAGCTAGACGTGCGAAGCTCGCCTCGTGAGATCGTCCCGGCGGCTTCGTCCGGTGCCGCGTGACCTGTTTCGGACAAACTGTTACAGAGACTGCGGCGATCACGGAGGACTGTCATTTGCGTTTGTTGTCCAATCTGCTTCGACGTTTCATCCGCCAGGGCACACTGAGAGTTCGCGACGCCGACGGCAATGTCCATGTCTTCGGCCAACGCCTGCCCGGACCCGACGTCGCGATCCACCTGCGCGATCGCAAGCTCTACACCAGGCTCTTCATCAATCCGGAATTGTACGCCGCCGAAGCCTATATGGACGGCGAGCTGACACTGGAAGACGGTGCCGAAATCCATGATTTCCTGCTGCTGTTCTCGGTCAATCGCGCCGGGCTCTACTCCTACAGCTCACAGAAGCTGATGCGGCAGGTGTGGCGCGGCCTCCGCCGCTGGCATCAAGCCAATCCGATTGGGGTTGCCGCCACTCATGCCCGCCACCACTACGACATCTCGACCGAGCTTTACCGTTTGTTCCTCGACGATCAGATGCAATATTCCTGCGCTTATTTTCGCGACCCCGAGCATGAAACGCTCGAACAGGCGCAGCGCAACAAGTTGATCCACGCCACCAGCAAGCTACAATTAAAGCCAGGCATGACCGTCGCCGAGATCGGCTCGGGCTGGGGCGGCTTTGCCATCCATCTGGCGCGCGAAACCGGCGTCCATGTCACCGCCATCAATGTTTCGCCCGAGCAGATCAAGGCGGCGCGCGAGCATGCGGAGGCCGCCGGCGTTTCCGATCGCGTCACGTTTCGCGAACTGGACTATCGCCATCTCACCGGCCAGTTTGACCGGGTGGTTTCGGTCGGCATGATGGAACATGTCGGCATCGGACATTTTGACGAGTATTTCCTCAAGATACGCGAACTCCTGACGCCGGACGGCTATGCCTTCATCCATTGCATCGGCCGCATGTCGCAGCCCGGCACCACTGGTCCCTTCATCCGCAAATACATTTTTCCTGGCGCCTATGTGCCGGCGCTATCCGAGACCTTCGCTGCCACGGAGCGCTGCGGTCTGTGGTGCGACGACATGGAAGTGCTGCGGCTGCATTATCGCTACACGGTGAAACACTGGCGCGAGCGCTTCGCCAAAAATAGAGCCAAGGCTGCGGCAATCTATGACGAGCGGTTCTGTCGGATGTGGGAATTCTATCTCGCTGCGGTCGAACTCGAATTCCTGCATGGCTCTCACATGGTGTTTCAATTGCTGCTGTCGACCAAACGTGATGCGGTGCCGATCACGCGCGATTTTATCGTCGACTCGGAGCGGGCAGCGTGGGCGGCAGGCTGAACGACGTCGAGCTCCGGCATGCCGCCGGATTGGCCGCGGCCTGACGCAATGATAGGCTGCCGCGCCCGGATACGGCTCGCAGGCAAGCACTGGACTCAAAACCGGCAAGCCCAGGAAAACGGCGCGATGACCAAACCCGAATTCATTTCGGCCGAGCTGGGAACACGCGTTACCGCACACGCCCTGCATGTCGGGGACCGGATCAATACCATGGGCTTCGAAGATGAAGCCCTTTCGGCGGTCCCGCTGGCGATCCGAGCCGGCAAAGCCGGCATCGCTGTTCTTTTTCGTTATGGCGTTGCGGTGCTGATCGGCCTTTCGCCGGAGGACGAAATCGCCTTTTTGGAAAAGTTGAAGCCCCGGATCGGCGGCAAACTCGCACGGTTTGAGGAAGAGACCGCGGTCGTTGCGCTCGCAAGCGAGGCCGAAGACCAGGTGCAGGCGGGAGGACCAATTCAGCTGCGGGACATGTCGCCGGAGAGGCTTCTTGTCATTGCCGATGTGTTGGCGAAGAGTGTCGTGCTCGCCGATGACGAACGCGAGGTCGCGAAAGTATTCGAAATTATCGAACCCTTCGCCAAAGAGCTGGCCGATCATGGCCGTACTCGAAGAGATCGAAAAGGGGTTTTGCAGCTGATCGGAAATGCCCTTCTGGTCCAGCACCGGGTGTCTGGTCGCGTCGCGATCGCAGAAAAGCCGGACGCGCTTTGGGACCGCCCCGATCTGGAGCGGCTTTATGCCAGGCTTGAAGATGAATACGAACTCAAGGAGCGCGTCGATGCGCTCAACCGGAAGCTCGCCGTGGTGGCCGAAACGGCCAACACGCTCGCCGATATTATCGACACGCGCCGATCGCTGCGCCTCGAACTCATCGTCGTTATCCTGATCGCGTTCGAAATCGTCGTCACTTTCTATCAAATCTATGCGGCCAGAGGCCACTGAAGCTCGGATTCGAGTATTAAACCGCATGCGGCCCGAACCAAGACAACCCGGATCTACCCTTTTGACGCCGATTCACATCTGGAGAAACCGCGCCTGCTCGGTACTCGCTATCAAATTAACCGGCTTGGCCATCGTCTTTATAGCTTTATCGCCTCCAGCTCGTGCAGAGGATATATCGCCGCCCGATCCCGGCACCGTGGACAAGAGCGGTTACAACCTGTTCGATCCAACACCGGACGACGAGATGCGAAAATTCACGCCCGATCGCCCGACCAAGGGATATTCCGTCCGCACTATCGACGCTGGACATTTCGAACTGGAGACCGACCTCGTCAGCTATACCTATTCGAAATACCTCGGCATCGCCACCCACAGCCTTGAAGCCCTCGATCCAACTCTGAAACTCGGCATCACGAACTGGGCGGACTTTGAGGTCCAGTTCAACGGACTGCAATCCTCGCAATCGTTCGACACTCAAACCGGAGCCGCCATCGCCCATGGCGCCGGCTTTGGCGACGTCTATCTGCGGACCAAGATAAATCTGTTCGGCAATGATAGCGGCCCGGTGGGACTTGCTCTTATTCCTTATATCAAGGTGCCCTCGTCAGTTCCGATCATCAGCAACGGCGCCGTTGAGGGTGGCTTGATTGCGCCTTTGGCGCTGCGTCTGCCGCAGGATTATATCGTCACCCTGATGACCGAAGTGGATGACCTGAAGAACGCAGACGATAGTCGACGATATAGCAACTTCGTCAATCTCGTGGGCGTCAGTCATCCGCTTCCAGGCATCGAAGGCGCCAATGCGATGGTCGAACTGTACTCTTCGGCCGGCACTGATGCTGCGACGCCCCCGATCTACACGTTCGATATCGGCACGAATTTCCGGCTTGATCAGCACGTGATCCTCGACGTCGGTCTTAACCTCGGCCTCAACAAGGCCGCGCCCAAAGCCCAGATCTATGCCGGCCTGTCCGCCCGCTTTTGAGCGTTGCTGATCCGCGGAAATGCGCTTCGACCATTCAAATCACTTCCGACACCGGCTGCATATCGATGCCGAATGTTTCCAGAAATTTCGACGTCATGATGTAGAAGCCGACGGAAAGTTGCAGTTCTATCAGTGCCGCCGGCGTGAGCCTTGCGGCGATGGCGCTGAACGTGGCATCGGTTGGACGCCGCAGTTTGACGATTTCGTCGGTGAAGGCCAGCGCCGCGCGCTGGAGGTCGTTAAAGCACGCCGCCGATTGCCAATCCTCCAGGGCGGCGTTCTGCTCGTCGGTGACGCCGACGTTTTTGCCGATCCGCTTGTGCGCGGCGACCTCATAAGGCGCCTCACACAGAATGCCCGTACGCGTGATCGCCAGTTCACGCACCACCGGATCCAACTCACCCCGATGCCGGATCGCGCCGCCGAGCCGGCAATATTGTTCGAAATAACTCGGCGAGTGCGCCATCATGCGAAAGATGTTGGCGTTGCGGTTCTTGTCGAGGATCTCGCGGGTGCGTTCGTTCGATTTCGAAGTATCGCAATAGTCGATACGGGCCATGATTCACCTTGGGTTTCCGGACCTTATTCGTTCTGATTTATCGGCTTGCGCCGAGCCGCAATCAAGCATCGCGCCAGACATTCGCTGTCAAAATTCCATCGCGTGCGCATAAACCGGCTGCACGCGAGCCAAAATGCCGCCGCATTGCTGTTCGACCTTGAGACTGTCGATATTCGCCTGAGTGGGGACTCAATCCAGCGAATACTCGTCGTGGGGTGTTCCGAGTAAAAACGAATCGAGTCATTGAGGCCTTCGCTTGGCCACGATGAATCGTGCCCAGGTCTAGGGAGAACTGCATGAAGGATGCCGGTAAAAGGGCGGCCTCGGAAGCGCTCGCGCAAATGCTGGCGGTGACAGCTATGCTCGTCATCGCCAGCTTCATTTTCTATTCGCGATGAAAATATCATGCTCCGGATGGCGTATGATCATTTTTTCCTTTCGAAATAAGGAACGAGGCGGCCGGCAAATGGCGCGAACCGCGCCGTAACCCTGTCGCCGATGGCGAGATCATGATCGCCGTGGGCCATCATGCGGAAACCCTCGGCGGTGTCGACGAGTACGATGTTGTAGGGAACATGCGCCCGCGTCTCCGGCGTGGCCGCCCGACACACCAGCGAGGTCGCGTAAACCGTGCCCTCGCCGCTGGCGCGCCTTTCAACCGGGTCCGGCGCGCCGCAAATGGCGCAGAAGCTGCGGCGAAAATATTGCAACCCGCCGCAAGCCGCGCAGCACTGATAGACAATGGCTTCCGCGCCCGCGGTCCAATCTGCCATGCGCTGCCGATCGCCGCTCATCGCACCCGCTCCAGAAACATGCTGACATGCGACGACAGCACGCCGCCGTCGCCATGCAGCAGCGCCACCGAGGCATCGCGCACCTGGCGATTTCCAGCGCGGCCCGTCATTTGCAAATGGGTTTCAACCAGATGCGCCATCGCGCCGCCGACGCCACAATGGCCGTAACTCAGTAGTCCGCCGTGGGTGTTGAGCGGCATGGCGCCGTCGCGGCTGAAATGACCGCTGCGTACGCGCGAAGCCGCCTCGCCGCGGGCGGCAAGACCGAGGTCTTCCAGCAGCATCGCCAGCGTGATCGTAAAGCTGTCGTAGACCGCCGCATAGCGCACATCGGAGATGGCGATGCCGGAGTTCGCCTTCGCCCGCGCCACCGCTATCTCGGCGCCGAGTTCGCTCAAAGCGGGCGCTGCCGTAACATGCTGATGGGTATGCGCCTGCGCGCAGCCGCGCACGCGCACGCCGATCTCGCCGGTGGGCTCGCGGCTAACCACAAATGCGGCGCCGCCGTCCGACACTGGACAGCAATCCAGAAGTTTGAGCGGCAGCGCCACCGGTTTCGAGGTCATCACGTCGGCGACGGTGATCGCCTCGTGGAACTGCGCGCCGGGATGCATCAGCGCGTGACGCCGCATCAGCACCGCGAATTCCGCGAGGTCCTCCTGAGTCACACCATATTGGTGCATGTAACGCGATGCGACCAGACCGTAATAGGCCGGAATAGTCGGTCCCAGCGGCACCTCGTAATCGGGGTGCCCAACCTGCGCCAATGCCAGGATTGAGGCGTCGCGGCTCTGCCCGGTGAGCCGGTTCTCGCCACCGACCACCAGCACGTGCCGGACCACGCCGGCCTCCACCAGATGATGCGCCAGCATGGTCATGGCGAGACCCGTGGCGCCGCCCACCTGCACGGCATGAGCATAGACCGGGCGAATGCCGAAATGTTCGGCGAAAACCGTGGCGAGCATGATGTGCGGCGCGACCGTGCTGTAGCCGCAGAGGATGCCGTCAATCTCGGCGCGTTTCAGGCCGGCATCGGCAATCGCAAGCTCCGCCGCCTTACTCATCAGGTCGAGCGACGATGAGCCCTCATGCTTGCCGAATGCGGTCAGCCCGACGCCGGTGATAAAGCTCATGGCTTGGCCACCGACTGAAGCTGCGCGGCGTCGGGCGCCGCCCTGGTCACGCCATCGCGCACCAGGGCGGCGATCTCTTCCGCGGAAAAGCCGGCTTCGCCCA
>Ga0302326_10028598_pt1 | contig 11213 bp, 9 predicted proteins | sample Palsa_T0_3_FD_202264 | JGI IMG/M metagenome (GOLD analysis project Ga0302326, IMG submission 202264) | Peat permafrost microbial communities from Stordalen Mire near Abisko, Sweden - Palsa_T0_3 | ecosystem: Environmental > Terrestrial > Soil > Palsa > Peat permafrost | place: Sweden: Abisko...
GCGCGGCGAGCAGGGCGGCGAACATCCCGTCGGCGACGCCGACGCGCGATTCCACGCCGAGTTCGGCCACGGCGGCGATGATCTTGCTGGCCAGCGCCCCCTCGCCGCCGAAGTACCGGGCTGGCCCCCGGGCGCCGAACGCGCACACCCCTAGCTCGGTCGCCTCGACGTTCGGGCAGAAGCCGGTCACCGCCCCGATCACCTGCTCGAACAACCGCGCCGCCTGCGGCTCCGCGAGGCTCGCATCCGGCCCGTAGAGCGGCGGGCAGCGTACGACCATGATCCGCTGCGGCGCCGAGTCCGCGTTCGGCCTCATCCCGCGCTTACCGCGCGCAGCCCAGGCGGCGTGCGGGTCACCGGGATCCCCGGCACCGGGATATCCACCGGGTCGGCCACGGTGACACCGCCGTCCTCGGCCGGCAGCCAGAGCCAGCGCGTGCGCGTCAGGGCCGCCTCTCCACGCCCGTCCGCCGTCACCTCCGCGCAGCACGCCCGCACCCGTCCGTACCCGTCGCCCAGGCCGGTCCACCGCTGGGTGATAACCCGGAGGTGCACCTGGGCCCCGGGCCAGTCCCCGGCCACGAGCAGCACGCCGCCGGCCCGCCGGAGCACGGCCTCAAGGCGTCGCCGGACCTGGACCGGCGCCGTCATAGGGGGTCGCAGCAGGACGAGCTCGCACCCGTCGAGCAGCGACGCCACCACCTGCGGCCAGGCAGGACCCGGATCCGGGACGAGCAGGGTCCGCTCGACGTCCAGGCCCGTACCCACCGCGGCCGCCAGGCCGGCTTCGGGCACCCCCGCGATCCCGCACCAGGCTCCGGCCGCCGAGGCGCCCGCGGCGAGCGCCAGGCAGAGCAGACCGAATTCCGGGACCGCCAGCACCGACCCGCGGGCCAGGCCGCCTCTCGGGAGCAGATCGCGCAGGGCCGGCAGCGTCGGCAGCATCCCGGTCCCCGAAACCACAGGCGCGCCGAAACCGGATACCGCAGGCGCGCCGAAACCGGATACCGCAGGCGCGCCGAAACCGGATACCGCAGGCGCGCCGAAACCGGATACCGCAGGCGCGCCGAAAGCGGGTGCTCTGAAGACCGCAGATGCCGCAGGCTGACTGGCCGGTATCCGCCTGATTTCCGCAGGCGAGCTCCCCATCTCACCAAGTATCGAACTGAGGTTCGCCCAAGTCAAGCCAGGTCACAGGGCCAGAGGTGGCACGGAAGCCTGTTCCACGCCCCTGGTCATGCGAAAGCCCGTTCCCCACCTGGGTTCTCGCGGGCGCCGCCCCAGCCAGAAAAGCTAGGATATTTCCACGCCCGGCCGGAGAGGCTATCGGCCCCATCCCCGGCCGGGAATGGACGGCATCTCTCTGAGCGATAAAAACCACGAAGTGCCCCCATCTATCGTTAATCTGGACTTTACGGAAGATTGGGTGTATTTCGGCGTATACCCCTCTACACACTGATCTCGATCGCGCACGCCAGGATCCGGGAGATGTCGCTCACTCGAAAAAAATCACACCTATGGAACATTGGGCCGGTTATAACCGGCCTAATGTTCCATAGGGTCGATTGCCGCCCGTCACACTGGCCCCACGGGCCGCAGCGGCCCCTGCAGCCCTTAGTTTCGCGGCCGGAGGCTGCCGCGGTTGGCCGCGACAGCCTCATGCGTACGCGAGGACGCGCGACTTTGTCGGAGGGGCGGTCCCGAGGTGGAGGGGCGGTCCCGAGGTGGAGGGGCGGTCCCGAGGTGGAGGGGCGGTCCCGAGGTGGAGGGGCGGTCCCGAGGTGGAGGGGCGGTCCCGAGGTGGAGGTAGCCGGGCTCCTAGCAGGAGCACCACTGCCGTTCCGTAAAAGAAGATCTTTCATGGTTGGTGGCGGGGAGATGGTCAGTGGCGGGCAGGGCCGGTGCGGGGGTGATAGCTGGTGAAAGTGAACATCTGGGCTCCTCGCTCCAGTGGGGCCGGGGTACCGGTGAAGCGGTGCGCGGCGGCGCCCCAGCCCGCGGCCGGGTCGGAGACCCAGAGCGGCTTGAAGCCTCGGGCGGCGAACCAGTCGCAGATCTGGGGCACCAGGTCCGGTAGCCAGCGGCCGCGGGTCCACACGACCGTGCCGCCGTGGGCGCACAGCTGAGTGCAGTAACCCACCGTGCGCTGCACATCGTCGTCCGTCATGTTGCCGAACACCCCGCAGGCCAGCACCAGGTAGGCCGGCACCATCCCGGCGTAATGGTCGGTCAGCGCCGCGTCCGCGGTCACCACCTCGACCTGGGACAGGCCCGCCGCCTGCGCCGCCCGGCGGGCCACCTCGGCAATGCGGGGATCGAGCTCGACCAGGCGGGCCACCACGTCGGCGCGGCGGGGATGGCGGGCCAGCACGCCGATCAGGTCCCGTCCCTGGCCGGCACATAGGCTGATGGCATGAAGCGGGCCAGGAGGCGCCACCTCGAGCGCCGCCCGGATCTGGCCCTGGACCGCCGCCAGGCGCTGGGCCAGCGCGGAGTCCGGGTCGTCGTAGTCACGGTGCCAGGCGTCCCAGTCCCAATCGGTCACAATGCCCATGCTACGGACGTGACATGATCGAGCGGGGAACGAGCGGCATCCTGCTGGACAGGGTGCCCGCGCTCGTAACGGGCTCATAAAAATAATCGCGGCCGGTGTATCAGGGACGGCTGGCGGCCCTCCGGGTTAGAAAGGGTTACGGCCACTTATCCGAGGTGCTGATCATGATGGACAACGAGAGGGACCATGCGTGATGATCCGTCCGTAGTCGCCCTGGTCGCCCGCGCGGCCGGGAGCGACCAGGACGCGTGGAACCAGCTGGTCGAGCGCTACGCCCCGCTGGTGTGGGCGATCTGCACCCGGTACCGGCTCAGCAGTCACGACATCGAAGACGTGGGCCAGAACGTGTGGCTGCTGCTGGTCGAGCAGCTCGGCAAGCTGCGCGAGCCCGCCGCGCTGCCCGGCTGGCTGGCCACCACCACCAGCCGTGAGTGCCTTCGCGTGGTCACCGCGTCCCAGCGGCTGGCCACCAGGCTTGATGACGCGCCGGAGTTCGTGGACGACGTCGTGATCGACGAGGAGATCCTGCGGGCGGAGCGGGACGGAGCGCTGCGTGCGGCCTTCGCCGAGCTCGCGCCGCCCTGCAGGCAGCTGCTGGCCATGCTGTTCAGCGACCCGCCGCACTCGTATACACAGATCAGCGCAACGCTGGGGATCCGGATGGGAAGCATCGGGCCGCAGCGGGCACGTTGCCTGGAACGGCTGCGCCGGTCAGATACCCTCATCGCCCTCGGTACGGGCGAATTCGAAATCAATACTCCAGGAGGCGGGCCAGGTGCTTGACGGCTGGGACGACGAGCAGCTGCTAGCGGCACTGGGCGAGGCGATGCGGGCGCGCCAGGCGGTGCCTGAGTCGTTCGTCGATATGGGCAAGAGCGCCTACGCCTGGCACAATATCGACGCCGAGCTGGCGCAGCTCACCTACGACTCCAGCCGCGAGCCGGCCGCGGGCCTGCGCTCGGAGACCGCCTCGATCCGGGCCCTCACCTTCACGTCGGTCCATCTCAGCCTGGAGCTCGAGGTCACCGATGGTTCCCTGCTCGGCCAGGTCATCCCGCCGCAAGCCGGGACACTCGAGACGCAGACCAGGGCGGGCACGACCACGAGTACCCCGGTTGACGAGATCGGCTGTTTCGCCGTCGAGCCCATCCCGGCCAGCCCGTTCCGGCTGCGCTACCGGACGGCGGACGGCGCCGACGTGCTGACCGGGTGGATCACGCTGTGAGCAGCCGCGGGTTGGGGAACCCGCGGACTCGCGCTCCGTGAGGCAAGTTTCAGGCGCCAAAGACCATGAAGGAATGCGCGGTCGCTTCGGCCAGCGGGTCGTCGCTGGCCGACCGGCGTGCGGCCAGAAGCGCCTCCGGCAGCGTTGCACCTCGTTGCAGAGCGTCGTGTAGAGCCAGCATGAGAGGCACGGCGGCGAAGTCATTGACGGGCACGATGCTGGCCACGATTCCGGCCGCGCCGAGCGAGACCAGGCTACTCACCAGGCCCAGGAGTCCGTCGGTGCCCACCGTCGCAACTACTCCGGAGTCGCAACTGGAGAGGACCAGCCGGTACGGGGTGCGGCCCAGGCGCTCAAAGTCATGCACGGTCAGGGGCCCGTCGTCGAGCAGTATTGACGAGAACATGGGGTTGTCCGCCCGGAACGTGCCGTGGGCCGCGATGTGCGCGAGCCACGCGTCGTCCAGGGCGTCGAGCACGTTGGCGGCCGTCGCGCTGCCGTGACCGAGCATCACCGCTCCGGGATAGCCGGAGCGCAACAGCGCAACTTCCGCGCCCTTGGTGGCCAGTCCGGGCCCGACGACAAGGGTGACGCGCCGCTGAGATGGCGGCCTCACGTGACGTGCACGCAACCAGGTCGACGCGGACGGCGTCACGGTCACGACGCGATCGCGCAACGACGGCATAAGTGTCCACGGCACGGCCGGGAGCCAGCTTGGCGGTACCACAACGACCGGGCCGTCCCCGAGCAGCATGGCCGCGTCGCCGAGCAACGAGGACTCCAGCTTGGTGCCTCTGTGCTTCAGCACAAGCTCGTCGCTGGGTTGCGGAGGACGGTGCGCGAGGCGGCGCAACACGAAGCGGTTCATCTGGATCTCCCGTACGGGAACGGCGCCCACCGGGTGCAGCCGCAGCCGCCGGTCCGCGACGATGATCGCGTGCAGCATGCCTTCGACCTCGACGATCTCGATTAGCGTGCTCTCGCCGAGCTCGTCGAACAGCGCACCGAGATCGAACTCGCTCTCGCTGGGTTTGCGGCTACTCGATGACCTACGCGTGCGGGCCTGCACCGCCGCTTCGAGCCGCCGCCGCTCTCGCTCCAGGGCGTTCCGGCGGGGAGCAGCCATCTCGGTCGTCTCCAGCAGCCTGGTCACGCCGCGCAGCGCTTCCAGCTCGGCCGCGAGTTCCTTGTCTTCCTCAGGCGGCGTGCTCCGCGCAGCCAGCGCGGTCGCCCGCCGTCGCTCGCTCCAGAACAACAGCCGACGGATGTCGTCACGCCTGAGCGCGTCGCGCTGGGCCAGCTTGGCCAGCTCGACGCCGTGCGCCATGCCGTACGCGCGCAACTCGGTAGCTCCGAGCCTCATCTGATGCTCCTCGAGGGCGTCGAGGCCGCGCGTACAGGCGGCGACGGTGGCCCGGGCGTTGGCTCGCGCGTCGGCTTGCAGCGCCCGGGCGAGCCAGGCCACGCTCCGAGTCAGCGGCGGCCCGCGGCGGCGTGACCTCGCGGCGCGCTCGAGGTGCGGGTCGGCTTCGGCCGGACTGCCCCGGCTCAGGGCGATGCGCCCGGCGAGCAGGTGCGCCTGCATCGCCTCGCCCGCCCGGGACGCCTCCAGCTGGACGGCGACCTTGTCGGCGTACCGGAACAACGCAGCGGAATGGTCGCCGACTGCGTACCTGGCCTGGGCGAGGACGAGGCCGGCGCGCGCCTCCCACACCGCCCGCTGCTGGGTCCGGAACAGCCGGCGCGCCTGTGACGCCCGTTCTCTGGCGTCGGCGGGAATGCCTGCGGCCAGGGCGGCAGTGGCGGCCGCGAAGAGCAGTTCCGCCTTCTTGTACGCTATGCCGCCCCCCGGGGGCAGCTGGCTGAGGGCGGTGCCTGCCTCCTGCGCCGCCTCCGCGGCCAGCCCAGCGGCCAGCAGCGCCCAGCAGCGGTCGATGGCGAGATCGGGAAGGTTCTCGCCCAGCGCGTCGTAGCGGTTTCCCGCTTCGTCGAAATAGGCAAGCGTCTCGGGCAGGTCACCCCGGGCCAGCGCCAGCAGCCCGAGGCTGTGCCGGGCCTTGGCGTACTCAAACTCCTGCCCGTTGACCGAGAACATCTCCTCCGCCCGGGCGTAGTCCGGGCCGGCCCGCCCAGGCAGACCGAGGGCGAGAAAGATGTCAGCCCGATGTATCAGCGACCGCGCCTCCCACACCGTGTCGCCCGCCCGGCGGAAATACGGCAGAGCGCGGCTCAGGTCCTGGTGTGCCTCGTGAAAGCGGCCTAGATCCCGCAGCACAGAGGCGCGCCGCATGAGCACTTGGCCGGTAATGTCGCCGCGCGAGGCCTCCAGCGCCCGGTTCAGCACGGCCAGCCCCTGCTGGCTGTGGCCGGTCCACGCGAGCGCTAGCCCCAGGGTCGCCTGCACGTCGACCGCCCGTTCGGGCCGGCCTGCGGCGCGGGCCAGCCGCACTCCCATCCTGAGCTCGGCGATCGCGCCCGGGAGATCGCCGCGATCACGCAGGACGATCCCGATCGCGTGATGAGCGAATGAGGCGTCATAAGCGCTGGGCTCACCGTCCAGGACGGAGCGCGCGGCGAGGAGGGCGTGCTGCGGCCGGGACACGGCGAGCGGCAGGAGCTCGGCCGGGTCCGACGGCACGTTTCCTGTATCAGGCTCTCCCGATCTCACTCCATGATAGTAGACAATTCGTGACAACCCACGATGGGATGGGACCGGCATGACGATTCGTGACGACGGGCAGGAAGGGCCGCGGAGCCGTTTCGACGCGCAGCTCAGCCTGATCTTGTCCGGCATTCCTGATGTCCTGGAGGGCATGGCAGGGGCGGCGGTTCATCCGGCCGACCGGGCCGACCCCAACTACGCCGACTACCTTCACCGGGATCGCACCCTGCTGGTTCGTGACGCCGACGTGGAGCGTGTCCAGGGTGTCGTGCCCAGCACGGCCGTTCCGCACGACAATAACCTGCGCGGCCTGACCCGCCTGGAGTTCTCGGCCGACGAGCGCCGGAGCGTGGAGGAGGCCTGCGCCGCTGTCGACCGGACGCTCGGCGAGGGAGTGGCCACGCCCGAGCACATTTTGTACGTCTGCCCCACCACCAGCTGTCCGGCCACGGAGCCGGAGGTGGTCCCGGGCTACGTGCCACCCGACCCGGGCGTGTCCACTGGGAGCTGCGACGGCGAGGGCGTCCTGGTGGCGATTCTCGACAGCGGCTTGCTGCCGCATGCGGACAAAGAGCACACGTGGCTGAGAGGCGTCACGGGCGAGGAAGAGAATCCGATGGGCGGCGACCCGCCCCGCATCCTTCCCTATGCGGGACACGGGACGTTCGTGGCCGGCGTCGCGCGGGCCATGGCACCCAAGGCCGAGGTGCAGGTATACCGGACGTTCGCCAAGTTCGGCGCGATCTTCGAGGCTGACCTGGCCAAGCAGGTGTCCGACGCGCTCACGATGGGCGCGGAGGTCATCTCGCTGTCGTTCGGCACCAATAGCCGGCGCGACCTCCCGCTGCTGGGCTTCGAGATCATAGCGGAGCGGCTGCGCAGCCAGGCCGGAACCGTCCTGGTGGCGGCGGCCGGGAACGACTCAGGGAGGCGCCCGTTCTGGCCGGCGGCCTATCCCTGGGCGGTGGGCGTGGGCGCCCTCGGCACGGATGGGCGGAGCCGGGCGTACTTCACCAACTACGGGTCCTGGGTGGACGTGTATGCGCCGGGCGAGGGACTGGTCAACGCCTTCGCCAGCGGACGGTACCAGTGCACCGAGCCGCCGGACGTCGGCGACTGGCGGGATTTCGATGGCATGGCCCGCTGGAGCGGGACGTCCTTCTCGACGCCGCTCGTCGCGGGGCTTATCGCGGCCCGCATATCGCAGACCGGCGAGAACGGCCACCAGGCCGTGGCGGCGCTGCTGGCCCGGGCCCGAGCCCAGGCCATCCGGGGCGTAGGACCCGTGATCTTCCCTGGGCAGGCTTGCGGCGACTGATCCCACCCATTTGATCCCACAATTTCGGGTGGTATCTGTATCAAACCGGCAAACTGGCACTCCGCATGAGTATCCGAGTCCGCGGGCATTCGGGGGGACCCGCGGACTCGCGACCATCGCCAGCGGGAGCCAACTTTGAGGGGGGCTGGCTCCAGGTGGTTACCACGAGGCGGTAGGGGCGCCAGTGCTCTGCGGGCTGGCGCCCGGGATCTGCTGGGCCCGCGCCTGGAGGATGAGCCGCTGGATCATGAACGTAATCCCGAGGTACAGCAGCAGGGACGCTGCGCCCAGGCCAGTCAGGTTCTTGCCCTCGACGAGATAGTCGTAACCCAGGTGAACGCCTAGGGAGACGATCCACAGCACGGCGGTCAGCCAGTTTCCCTGGCGCCAGGCCTCACCCCCGTCCACCCATACGTGCACGGTGGCCGCGCGGACAACGGTCTTATCCGCTAACTGACGGCGCGCTTGGCAGCGGATTCGAGGGCGGATGGGGATAGCCAGCCGTCGTGGGACCAGACGATCTTGCCGGACGCGGAGACCAGGACGAACCAGGGCTGGTCCTGAACCTGGTAGCCATCCGCCACTCGCCCCGTGGTGTCGAGCGCGACGGGGTAATTCAGCGTGGTGCCGAGGTTCTTCAGGTAGGAGCGGACGGTCTGGGCCGAGGGCTCGACCACCGTTTCGTCCACGGCGGTCAGCTGCGGAAGTCCTTCGCGCCGAGCTGCCGCCACGTAGGAGTTAGCGCCGATGAGCTCGGACTTCAAGTCGTAGACCTCGGCCAGCCAGGTGGCAAAGAACATGACCAGGCGCGGCTTTCCCGGGCCCAGGGCGACGGTATCGCCGCTTTGCGCGGACGCCAGCGTGACATGGTCCGCGGGACTGGTGACGGTGACGGTGGCGAGCGACTGCTGGCTGGCGACGTGCGGATGACCGGGCAGCAGGCTTGCGATCTCGTCGGCGAGCACCTGGGCGGACTGCCCGATGCTGGAGTAAGCCATCTGCGTGAGGTAAAGCTTGCGCTCCCGGCCTTGCTGATCGATCACGAACAGGGCGGGAGTGTGGTCGATTTGTCCCTGCTGAATCTGAACGGCGACGTTGTAGGCGCGCCAGGTGCTCTTCAGCTGCGGCAACGACCCGGTCAGGAAGTCCCACTGGTTGACCATGCCGTGCGCGCGCGAGTAGGCCAGCACGTCCGCCACCTTGATGGCGTCGGGGTTGGCGTCGACGCCGAGCAGCTGCACCTTGTCACCCGCGGCGCCGAGCAGCTGCTTGGCCTCCAGCATGCTCTGCGTGGTCAGCGGGCAGACCGTGGTGCACTCGGAATCCTCGAACGACAGCATGACGACCTTGCCGCGGAACTGGCTCAGCGACATCGGCTGGCCGAACTGGTTCGTGAGCCGGAAGTCAGGCGCCGGGCGCGACCCGAGCGAGGAGCCGAGGTCCAGATTGGGGTTGTACATCCCAGCGGCGTTCGCGGCCGCGGTCGGCGAGCTCGCGGCCGTCCCGGAGCCTGAGCCGGAGCCTGAGCCGCAGCCGGCGGCTCCGGCCAGGACGCCCAGCACGGCCACGGCGCAAAGCGCGACCCGCGCGCGGAACCTGGTCATCGGGAAGAAAGCCTACTGCGGCTCGTCTCCGACGATAACGGCGCCTCCGTGGCCCCAGAACAGGTACCGGTACGTCAGGTTGATCAGCGCCGCCACGCGGTTGCGCCCGCCGAGCAGGTAAACCAGGTGCAGGGCGAACCAGGCGAGCCACGCGAGCGTGCCGCGCAGCCGCAGCCCGCCGGCCAGCTGGACCACGGCGGACCTGCGCCCGATCGTGGCCATCGTGCCCTTGTCGTGGTACTTGAACGGCTCGGTGTCCGTCTTGCCCTCGAGGCGGACGATCTGCACGGCCGCGTGCCGCCCCATCTGGAGGGCGGGCTGGGCCAGCTGCGGCGTGGGGTCGTCGGGGTTAACCGCGATGTCCCCCACCGCGAAGATCCGGTCCTGGCCCTGCACCCGCAGGTCAGGGCCGACCACGATGCGCCCGTTCTTTCCCTGCGGCAGGCCCCAGCCCGCCACGGTCGGGGACGCGGCGACGCCCGCCGCCCAGACGGTGATGTCGCTCGGCAGGTCCTCGCCGTCGACGAGCACCACGCGGGAGTCGGTAACCTCGCCGATGCGCGTGTTCAGCCGCACATCGACACCGCGGGAGAGCAGCTGCGCCTTGGCGTATACGCGCAGCTTCTCGTCGAACGGCCCGAGCAGCGAGGGCGCCATTTCGACCACCCGGACGTGCACCCGGGACGGGTCGACGTCGGGGAAAGTCGCGCCGAGCACGACGCCCCGCAGCTCGGAGAGCGTGCCGGCCAGCTCCACGCCGGTGGCCCCGCCGCCGACCACGGTGACGTTGAGATCGCCGCTGTCTACGCTCAGCCGCTCGAAGCCCGCCATGAGATGATCGCGCAGCACGATGGCATCGGTGCGGGTGTACAGGCCGAAGGTGTTCTCGGCCGCCCCCTTGAGGCCGTAAAACGAGGCCGACACGCCGGTGGCCACGATGAGGTAGTCATACTCAACCTCGCGGCCGTTGCTGAGCTTAATGCTGCGGGATATCGAGTCGATCGCGGCCAGCTGACCTCGGCGGAAGTTCGCGCCATACCGCCGCGCGAAACCGCCCGCCGGGTAGGCCACGTCCCCTGGGTTGAGCCCCCCGGTGGCCACCTGGTAAAGCAGCGGCTGGAACGTGCTGTAAAGATGTTCGTCCACCAAGGTCACCCGCAGGCCGGCGCGGGTGAGCCTGGAAACGGCGGATAGGCCGCCGAATCCCGCGCCGCAAATGACCACGTGCGGAGCGTCCGGATCAGTTTGCCGCCTTCTTGCGATCGTCCTCACCTCCGATCCCGACCACGATGTCCATCTTCCTCGCTCCGCTTCCGTAGGTAGGTACCACGTTAATCTCCACCGCGTACCGGGCCGGGGACCCGGACCGGCCGATTACAGGTTCAGCGCGACCAGTTCGGGACGCAGGCACCCCGGGCCGGCGTTGACCGCTGCGGACGGGCTGATGCTGGGGCTCGGCGTCGAACTAGCTGACGCGGGGGTGGCCGGTGAGGTGAGGGTGTCCGGTGACGCGGGGGTGTCCGGTGACGCGGGGGTGTCCGGTGACGCGGGGGTGTCCGGTGAGGCGGTCAGGTCGGTCGAGGGCGCCGACGGCGTGGGACTTGCCGTCTGGGTGGGGGTGGGTGTCGCGGATGGGGTCGGCTGGGTCGGGGAGCTCGGCGCTAGCTCCTGGCAAGCCGCGATGACCACCAGGTTACTGGCGGGGTCGGCGCTGCCGCCGACTCCGCTGAGATCGACGAAATAGTGCGGCCAGGGCAGCAATCCGGCGGAGGTGAGCGTGACTCGCTGGACGGCGATGTCGTAACCCCACGCGTCCCCGTTCGCGCCCTGGTCGAGCCCGAGCGCTACGC
>Ga0302326_10028604_pt1 | contig 11212 bp, 8 predicted proteins | sample Palsa_T0_3_FD_202264 | JGI IMG/M metagenome (GOLD analysis project Ga0302326, IMG submission 202264) | Peat permafrost microbial communities from Stordalen Mire near Abisko, Sweden - Palsa_T0_3 | ecosystem: Environmental > Terrestrial > Soil > Palsa > Peat permafrost | place: Sweden: Abisko...
GACGCCGGGGACGACGCAAAAGGTGGTGCTGACGGCGCTGGGCGGAAGCGTGGCTACTCCGGCAGGGGGACTTACTGCTGAAGTGGTTGTTGTCGACGACTGGGCACAGCTCAGCGCATTGCCGGCAGGCGCGGTGAAGGGAAAGATTCTGCTGTTCAATCACAAGTTCGACAAGGAGCTGGCAGCAACCGGCAATGGCCTGGAGGCTTATGTCGGCGGCGTGATCTATCGCGGCGGCGGCCCGAGCGCGGCGGGCGCTGTGGGTGCGGCGGCGGTGCTGGTGCGGTCGGTGGGTGGCGCGGATTTTCGGCTTCCGCACACGGGCATGACTGCCTATGCGGGTGGGGTGCCCAAGATTCCCGCGGCGGCTATCACTGCTGAAGATGCCGATCTGTTAAAGGACCTTAGCAAACAGGGTCCGGTGAAACTGCACTTGACGCTGACTCCGCAGACGCTGCCGGATGCGGACAGCTACAACGTGATTGCCGACTGGAAGGGAACGGAGCATCCGGAGCAGGTGGTGATTGTTTCGGGGCATCTGGATTCGTGGGATCTGGGAACGGGCGCAATCGACGACGGCGCGGGCGTGGTGGTATCGATGCAGGTGATTCATCTGCTGCATGACCTCGGCATTCATCCAAAGCGGACGGTGCGGTTTGTTGCGTGGATGAGCGAAGAAGAAGGCTCGGAAGGAGCGGCACAATATATGGTTGATCACAAAGACGTGATGGGCAACCATATTGGCGCGATTGAAAGCGATTTGGGTTGCGATCATCCCACGGGGATTTATTACGCCGGCAAGCCGGCATTGGGGCAATGGCTGCGACCTGTGGCGCAGGTGCTGAACGCGATTGGCGCGGAGACCAATGTGGCTTCGCCGGAGACGGGCGAAGACATTGCCGGACTCACGGAAAACGGCGTGCCCAGTTTTGCGCCGGTGCAGGATAGCCGTTACTACTTCAACTATCACCACACGGCTGCCGACACGTTCGACAAGGTTGATCCGAAACATCTGGCGGAGAATGCCGCGGTGAATGCGGTGCTGGCCTACGCGCTGGCGGATTCTGCGGAGCCGGCGCCACGATGAGGCGATGGTCGACGGAGTGGCTTCCTGGCCGGGTCAACGAAGCATCGGTAGCTTCTGGATAGCCGGTGATGCGACGAGAAACCTCAACCAGAAAGTGCCACACAAAGTCTATTGGCTTGGATCACTCTCAGCCTGATTTGCGGCGCTCGCCGACGCAGTAGTGCCGAAAGGTAGCGCCGGGGAGCTCCTTCGCCGAAGGCGGCTTCGCATCAAAAGAAAGAGAATCGCTCCAGCAGGAATGGATGCGTACATGAATGGGCTTTCAGAATCGAATCCCCACCCGGCGGGCAAAATAGATAGGTGGAAAATCTTGTACCACAGTTCCCCGCTCGACCATTCAATCCCGAGTTTCCCGAGGCCGAGAATTGTGACGATCAGCCAGAGCCATTTCCACCGCTGAATCGGAGTTCGAATACAGAGCACAAGGGCGTAAGTCGCGAAGCCAACGGAGAGCAGAGCCATGAGAAGAATTGTGTAGTTCAGCCAGCCCTTTGCACGAAGCGTGAATTGGCTCATGGATTCGAGCGGTACTGATTCCGGCGTTACAGTCAAGTCTGTAATCGCATCATGCCCGCTTCGATTGCTGGTCGTGACTTGAAACATAATCCAATGGTCCGGGTATTTGTATTCGAGGATGATCAGCTTTGTACAAAGCCCGCTCGCCTTGCATTCCACGGTCGCGCCGAGGGTCTCAACGCTTTCGGGTTCTTGCTGCGGTACCAGCGCAATGACCTTTCCAAGATCGACCCGAAGGCGGTCTTTGTCCGCGCTTGAATCGAATGATTGCAGGATCTGGTCGATTTGCCTCTGACGAAGCTCTTCAAAGTATGTTTTGCTCTGTCGAATCGAGTCAGGTGCGATCCTGCCAATGAGCCTCCCACATCCAGTCATCCCGTGCAACAAGAGAACAGCAGCAAACTTTCCAAATCGAGTCACGCGCATCTCCATACCAAAGCCTCTATTTTGATTTCGTAGTTTGGCGAATTATACAGATTGGAGTTGAGCCGGGCACGGATTAGGGAACCTTTGGCGCGGCGTTCTGGGCGGATGGTCGCCAAACCAGAAGTTACCATCAATGCAGCCTCGCGCAGCTTACTGATTCTTGCTCGCTCAGCCCTGCTTTCATCCCGCTTCATGCGCTGTGGGGATGTGGGGTTGCGGGACTAATTCCGTCAGTGCGATTCCGGTGAGGATGAGAAGCGCGCCGGATGCGGGGCGCATGCCTAATCGCTCGCCCATGATTAGGAATGAGGTGATCCAGGCAAATACCGGCTCGAGCGTGAGCAGCAGGGCGGTGTGCGTGGATGGCAAAATCGACTGCGCCCAGCTTTGGATGGAGAAGGCTGCGGCTGTTGCGAGCACGGCGGCAATGGCGAGGGCGATGATCAGGCGCGGTGTCCACACGATGTGCGGATGCTCGATGAAGGGCAGGCTGATGGCCATGAAGATTGCGCAGAAGCCGACCTGCAAGATTGCGAGCGGACGGAAGCCGATACGGGGCGAGATGTGACTGAGCGCGATGCAGTGAAAGGCGAAGCCGATGGCGCAGCCGAAGGTGAGCGCGTCGCCGATGTTGATGGAGGAGAGATCGGGTAACAGGCTGGCGACGACGCCCATCGCGGTAGCGGGGCGTGGGCTTTGCGCGGCTGCGGGCGCGGTGAGCAGAAGGATTCCGGCGAAGGCTATGGCTGCGCCGAGAAAGGCATTCCAGCGTGGCGGGTGGGCGCCGGGAGGTCTGAGCCGCGGGATGGACGACAGGAGCGGGACGAGTACGACGACGAGGCCGGTGATGAAGGCGGATTTCGATGGAGTGGTGCGAGCCAGGCCGGTGGTTTGGAACTGATAGCCGGTGGCGAGGCAGAGACCGACCAGCGCTCCGGATGTGATTTGCCAACGTTGAATGCTGCGCCATGAGCGGTGATACGCGACAGCCAGCACTGCAAACGCCAGCGTCATGCGGACGAGGTTGAAGGCTGCTGGGGTGGCGTCTGCAAGCGCGCCTTTGATGAGGACGAAGGTCGATCCCCAGACGGCGACGACAAACAGCATCAGGAGATAGGCGCGTAGCTTCATTTGGTTGGATTATTGCAGCTGTTGTGTCTCAGAGGTTGGTCGCGTGAGTTCCGAAGTGCAACAGAGAATCTTCGACTTCGATTGGCGCAAAATGCGCGCCAATCTCCGCTCAAGATGACAGATTTGTGGTTGGGGAAAGAACGAAGAACAGAAGCAGGTCCTTCGGCTCCGCTAAAGTGCGCTTCGCTCAGGATGACAGGTTGCTTTTTGATAGAAGCTTTGGAGACAGCACACTGGTCGTTCTGTTATTGAGCGCCAGTGTCGCCGGCAAAGGCTTCTTCGCCACCAACAAAAGTCTGTTGCACATGAGTGTAGGGGATGGCTTGCGCTGGGTTCTTGTAGAGGTCGCGATCGACGAGGATGAAATCAGCGTCGTAGCCAGGGATTAGCTTGCCTTTGCGCTTTTCGGCGAACTCGGCAAAAGCAGAGCCCTGCGTATATGCGTAGAGGGCCTGGCCGCGGGTTAGCTTGTTTTCTGGGAAGTAAGTCTTGGTTCCCTTGATGTTCATCCGCGTGACGGCGCAATAGAGTCCGCGAAATGGCGTGATGGGTTCGACTGGATAGTCGGTGCCGAAGGCTAGTGGAACGCCGGCATCGAGGAAGGCTTTCCATGCGTAAGAGTAGGCGGCGCGCTTGGGGCCGAGGCGGTCTTCGGCCCAGTTCATGTCGGTGAGCAGGTGGTTGGGCTGCATGGAGGCGATGATGCCGAGCTTCTTGAAGCGGGGAATGTCGGCGGGGTCGACGACCTGCGCGTGCTCGATGCGATTGCGCGCGGTGCGGGAGACGGCGGGCTGATCGAACGCGTCGAGAGCCATCGCGGCGGCCTTGTCGCCGATGGCATGGAAGCCAATCTGAAAGCCGGCCTGGGCGCGCTCGACGACCATCTTGTTGAGCTGCTCCTGCGTGTATTGAGGTAGACCGGTGTTGCCGGGATCGTCGGAATACGGGGCCTTCATGGCGGCCGTGCGGGAGCCGAGTGAGCCATCCATGAAGCCTTTGAGAAAGCCGGTGTGCAGGAGCGGATCGTTGGCATCGTGGTGGGCGCGCATCTTCTTCAGCTCGTCGAGAGGAGCTTTGAAGGGCAGCCATTCGCTGATGCGAAGTTTTAGGTCGCCACTTTTTTCCAGCTCTTCGTAGATGAGGAAATCTTCCCACTCGCTGAAGTCCTGCACGCTGGTGATGCCGTGGGCGAGTGCGTCATTGATGGCTAGCTGATCAGCTTTGAGGCGCTCGTCGTGGCTGGGTGGGGGAATGACTTTGTAGATGAGCCCTTGTGCTGTCTCGCGCAGAATGCCGGTGGGTTCGCCATTGGCGTCGAGATCGATGGCTCCGCCCTGTGGCGGAGTGGTTTTGCCAGTGATGCCGGCGGCTGCAAGTGCGGCGGAATTGGCGATGGAGATGTGGCCGTCGATGCGATCGAGAAACGTAGGATGGTCGCCAGTAACTTTGTCGAGATCCTGGCGGGTGGGCAGGGTTTTGCTGGCCCACAGTGTGTGGTCCCAATTGCCGCCGGTGAGCCAATGGCCTGCGGGAGAGTTTTTGGCGAAGGCTTGAATCTTCGACTGCATTTCAACCAGGGATTTGACGCCGGACAGGTCGACGTTCAGCTTGGTTTGTCCAGCGGAGGCGAGGTGGACGTGCGCGTCGTTGAAGCCGGGGAAGACGAAGGTGCTGGTGGATGCCGTATCCAAATCGCGCAGATGGGTATTGGGGCCGGCCAGAGCGGTCACTTCTTGGGTTGTTCCCACGGCAAGAATTTTGCCGCCGCCGATGGCCATGGCCTGCACGACTTGAGGCTTATCCTCTGCAAAGCCGACGCCGGTGTAGATGACGCCGTCGAAGTAGATCACTTCAGGAACGGTGTTGAGCTTGGGGGGCGCGGGCTTGGGGCGAACGGCTGGTTTGTGCGCAGACGCGGATGTTTGTGCAAAGCAGATGTGGCTGAGAGAGGTGCAGGCAAGCACAGAGACCAGCACAGAGACAGGCAAGGCGGAAAAGACGCGCATGGGCGGAGTTTAACAGAGAGTGGAGTTCAACTGGGAGCGCTGGTAGTGTCCGAAATCTGCACTGATCGGTTTGCAACCTTCGATTGCCTAAATCAAGACGACAGCGCCTGGACTTCCGGCAAACGCTTTGCTGAACCTTGAGGAGACCCTTTAGGAACGCATCAGATGTTGAGTCTCAGGAGTCTGGCATTCATCCTAGCGTCAGCGATACGGCGCGCGCGCGACCTGGCCTGCGCTGCTGTCCATTCTTTTCCCGACAGAATTAGCGAGAAGAAAATGGCTACAAAAAGGCCTGCAAAAATGGCGATAAAAATGGCGGTCGCCTGCATGTCAGTCTCCAACGAAAAGTTTACACCTTCCAGGCTCGGACGGGGCATCCCGAAGCTGACCAGTCCAAAAATACAATCAGCGCAGATTTAGGACACTCCCGGGATCCTACTGTTCCGCGGCCCAGCCGGTCATGGCCAGGGTGAGAAGCAGCACGCGCTTGAGTCCGGCTTCGCGATTTTTGGCGGAGTACCACTCGGATCGGGTGTGCGCGCCTCCGCCTTCGCCGCCGGCGCCCATGGAGAGAGCGGGGATGCCGAGAGAGAGCGGAATGTTTGCGTCCGTCGAACCGAGACGCTGATCGGTGCGCAGGCCCAGATGGCGATCTACCGCGCGCAAGGTTTCAAGCAGCGGGGAACTGGCGGGCAGATGAGACGCTGGGCGATCGCCGATTTTCTGGATGGCAAACGACAACGGTCCCTTGGTTGCCGGATTGTCCTTTGCGATGGAATTGGCGAATTCGACGGCGTCTTCAACGGCGCGGTGGAGGGCGACTTCAAGGCGCAGCAGTTGGTCAGGGCTGGTTGACCGGCAATCGACGGAGCCTTGAGCGCTTTCAGGAATGGAGTTGACGCTGGTGCCACCTTCAATGGTGCCGAAGTTAAGTGTGGTGCGTGGTTCCGCTGGCAGAGGCGTGGTGTTGAGCACGGCCAAGGCTGCGGCCAGTGCAGCGATGGGGTTGGGCGTTCCGGCATCGGAGAAGCTGTGGCCGCCGGGGCCGGTGATCACGACCTGGTAGCGCTTGCTGCCCAGGGCTTGGGTGACTGCGGAATCCGCGCCCGCGCCATCGAGGACAATGTGAGCAGCAATGCGGCCGGCGAGTGCGCTTTGATCGTAAAAATGGCGAACGCCGCGAAGATCGCCTTCCCCTTCTTCGCCGACGTTGCCGAGAAAAAGCAGAGACGCGGGAAGCTTGATTCGATTCTCGGCCGTGCCGTGCGCGCTGTCTGCGGCTAGCGCATGGGCAATGGCCAACATGCCCACGACTCCTGCGCCGTTGTCGCAGGCGCCGGGAGCTTCGATGCGATCTCCGTCGACGATCGGATCGATGGGCGTATCGGCGGGGAAGACGGTGTCGAGGTGCGCGGAGAGGACGACTATGGGGCCGGTGCTGTCGGGATCGAGGTTGGGAGCGGGAAGAAATCCGAGGACGTTGCCGACGGCGTCTATATGGACTGATGCCAGGCCGGCTTCTTCAAAGCGCGCTTGCAGCCATGCGGAGCGGGCTTGCTCTCCGAATGGAGGCGCGGGGATGGCAACAAGTTCGGCCTGCCAGTCCATGATTCGCTTTGGATTTCCATGCAGCCAGGAGAAGGCCGCGTGCACCGGGCGCTGGCCTGCCAGCGTGGTTACGCGGGCGAAGGGCGAGTTGCGCGAGGAGGCGGGCATGGCGGTGGTTCAAGGGTAGCAGGGGGAAGTGTAAACGTGCTCTTTTGCCGTCGCGGGTCGTGAAGTGGCGCTCTGCCTGGTCAGGCGCCGAAGGAGGAGCGACTGTAGATTGCGGCGACCATCTGCGATGAGATGGATCATGACTTCACTTCGCTTAACTTCGTATATAACTCGATAGGGCTTGAAAAATACCTGACGGAATTCTGCTTCGATATCAATCGGTAATTCCTGGGGCCTGGAGCCACGGTGCGGCATAGCTGCGACGCCCTCAGCTATTTCCCATAGCCGATCAAGTACGTATCCGGCGTTTTCGGCGGAATCATTTTCCGCGATCCAATCGTGAATTTCTTCCAGATCGCGCCAGGCCGCGCTCGTAATCCGCAGTGCAAAGATCACTTCGCGCCCACCAGGGATTCGGAGTTTTCTTTCACGGCCCTGCCCCGACGTGGAGTCTCGCTCTGAACAAAGCGGCGTTTGCGAATTTCATTTATAGCGTCTTTGAGGGGGTAGATTTTGCCTTCGGCAATCTCTTTTTCGCCGATGGCCAGAATCTTCCGTAAGGCATTGGTTTCCTGGGCTTCCTCGAATGAGTGGATATCCATCAGCACTGCGCGCGCCTCGCCATTCTGGGTGATGATGATGGGTTCGCGCTCTTCGTTTACGCGGTCGAGAAGCTCGGCGGCGTGAGCCTTCACGTAGCTGATGGGTTTGATCTGAGTGGAATAACGCATGGGAGTCTCCTCGGTTCGTTAATAGTCCGAATATATACCTTATTTGGACCGTTAGCAGGTCTTTATTTAGGCCGGAGGAACGAACTTCGCCTCGTCGTACTCTACCGAGCGTAGGAAGAGTCCTTGCGCGGGGGCGGTCGGTCCGGCGGCGCAACGGGCGCGTGCAGCGAGGATGGCGGGGATCTTTTCAGCATCGAGGTGGCCGCGGCCAGCGTCGAGCATGGTGCCCACCAGGTTGCGGACCATGTGGTGGAGGAATCCGTTGCCGCGGACGCGATAGACGAGAAGGTTGCCATTTTCCGCCTCCCGCTGCTCCCAATTTGAGGAATAGATGGTGCGGATGGAGCCTTGTTTTCCGGCTTGCCGCGCCAGCGGCTGGGCGGGTGCTGAGTTCAGGGCATTTTCGGGGGTTGCGTCAAGGCTGCGGGTGGTTTGGTCGGGGTCGGTGGCGGCGAAGCTGAGGAAATCGTGCTGACCTACAAAGAGCTGGGCAGAGGCCTGGAGGGCGTCTAAATCCATGGGCCAGGCGCAGGCGTGGACGTATCGGGCGAGGAAAGGCGGGCAGATGGGCTCGCGGAAGACTCGATACTCGTAAGTCTTGGCGATGGCGGAGTGGCGGGCGTGAAATGTGCTTCGCACCGTCCTCGACTCGAGGATTCGTATTGATTCCGGAAGCGTCCGGTTCAGGGCGCGTTGCAGGTTGTCGGGAGGAATGTTGGCCTGCAATGGGAAACTGGCCACCTGACCCAGAGCGTGGACGCCTGCGTCGGTGCGGCCGGAGCCCTGGGGGAGCGGGGCTTCCCCGGTGATGCGACGCAGGGCGGCCTGCAGCTCGGCCTGGATGGTGGGCGCTCCGGGTTGAATCTGCCAGCCGCTGAAATCGGTGCCGTCATAGGCCAGGGTGAGCTTCCAGGTCTGCGAATGGGTGGCGGATTGGGTGGAATCGTTCAAGTTTTGGCCGTTAGAGAACAGGTTACCTGACGGCGGCAGAGGCTTGAGCGCAACCGGGAGTGGGATATACTCAGCTTTCCGGGTGCGACGCCGGCCGGGCGGCCGAGTAAAGAGGCGGATTCGCAAACTGAAAACAGATTGGCTGGAACGAAACGGCCATCGCGCGCGTAAGGACAAGGGAGCCCACACAGGAGGCTCGTACTGAAAAGCGGTCGAGCCAACCATTAATTTGCGTCCGGAGGGGTCCTCCGAACGTCTTGAAGAATGGCACCCCACATGCCTCAGCATTTCGCGGAGAGGAACAATGCATTTGTACGGTATACGTGTGTCCAAGCAGCAGGAGAAGACCGCGCGCGGCGACGGCAGCCAGGCAGGTATGGGGTTGCGCGCAGTCGCAGCCGTGATGCTGACGTTAATGGCGGGAGTGCCTCCCGGATTCGCTCAGCAGCAGACGGTCAACACTCCGACCAAGCAGGCGTCGGATCTTCCGGCCGAACCAGCTCCAGTGCTGACGGAGCCGCTGAATCTGCGCGCCACGCAGCGCGATTTTTCGAAGCCGGCGGGGGGATTGCTGGGCAACCCGATCAAGCCTTATCTTCCCACGACGGTTGCCAAGTCCAGTTTTGAAAATTCGCTGCGACTTACCGATCTGGTGAAGAACGGCAAAATCTACCTCAGCCTGTCTGACGCTCTGGCACTGGCGATCGAGAATAACTATGACATCGCCATATCCCGCTATTACATGGATTTGGCGGACCTGGATATCTTGAGGGCCAAAGCGGGTTCGACGCTGTTTGGGTCGGGTGCAACGGTGAATGCCAACACCCAGGGCGGTTACATATCGACGGCGGCTTCGGGCGGCGGGCCCGGAGCAGCAACCGGCGGCGCGGCCGGAGGCACCCTGGGAGGGTTGACGCTGACCGCTTCAGGCGCTGGACCGGCTCCGGTGAATCGCGATCCGTATGTTAGCAGCACAATCGAGTTGCAGAGGGCAGAGTCGCCGCAGGTGAGCGCGCTTCAACCGCGGGCGTCCACCAATACCGATCAGTACAACTTCACCTACAATCAGGGATTTCTTACCGGAGCTACGTTGCAGGTAGGGTTCAGCAACCAACGCGCTACATCGACCAACCCTTTCAGCAGCTACAGCCCGGAGTTGAACTCAAGCTTTACGGCGACCGTGACTCAGCCCCTGTTGCAGGGCGCGGGCATTTTTGTAAACAAGCGGTATGTATATCAGGCGTTGAATAACCGCCGCATTACGGACTCCACTTTCCGACAGCAGATTCTTTTCACAGTGAACCAGGTGGAAAACATCTACTGGGGCCTGGTGAACGCGTACGAAGATGTGCAGGCCAAGGAGCGGGCGCTGGAGCAGACCAGCAAATCGGCTGCCGACAATCGCAAACAGCTGGAGATCGGAACAATGGCTCCCCTGGACGTGCTGAATGCCGATCAGGCCGTGGCTTCTGACAAGCAGGCTCTCATCAGTTCGCAGACCGCGCTAAACTTCCAGCAGCAGATCATCAAGCAGGCGATTGCGCGCAATCTAAATGATCCAGCGTTGGTGGCTGCCGCGGTGATCCCGACTGACCGCGTGAGCCTGGAGGAGATTCCCGAAGAGAAGCAGCCGATTGACGAACTTGTGCAGGAAGCGTTCAAGCAGAGCCCGGTGCTGGAGCAGGCCGCGCTGGCGCTGAAGAACGACGAGATCTCGCTGAAGGGCGCAAAGAACGGACTTCTTCCTACTGTGAACGTGTTTGGCTTTTACGGAGCCAGCGCTACGGGCGGCGCGCAGAGCCCGGACTGCAGTACCTTCACGGCAACGGGGTTTGGGGCCTGCCCTCCGGGGACGGTGCCTTCGATTGGATACGGCACGGTGCTGAGTAACCTGGGGAACAGCAGCTCACCGGACAAGGGCGCGGGTTTCAACCTCACGATTCCTATCCGCAACCGGCCGGCGCAGGCGGCTCAGGCCGAGGCGCTGATCGAGTACCGGCAGGCCGAACTGAAGCTGGAACAGCTCTACACGCAAATCCGCATCAGCGTGGTGAATTCGATGTTTGCGCTGACCGAAGACAGGGCACTGGTACAGGCTTCGATTGTGGCCAAGGATTATGCCGAACAGAACCTGGATGCCGAACAGAAGAAGCTGAAGCTGGGTGCCTCGACCACCGCGCTGGTGTTGCAACAGCAGCGCGCGCTCGCATCCTCCGACAACACGCTGTTGCAGGCCAATGCGACCTATGCCAAGGATCGGGCGGCGTTGTACCAGACGCTTGCCAGTACGCTGCAGCACTACGGCATTAATCTGACCGAGGCAGCCACGGGAGATGTAAGCGCGGCGCCGGTGATTCCGGGCCTTGTGCCTGCTCAGCCAGGCAAAGAGCCGACCACAACGCCTCCGGCTACTGCGCCGGCGACAACTCCTCCGGCACCGCAATAAGGTCGGCTTATTCTCGTGATGGAAATGCCCGTCCGGCTCTCACGCTGGGCGGGCATTTTGTTTTGAGCGCGCTAGAGGAGAATTCTTAACGTTCTGCTACAAGATCCAGAAGCTCGAAGAACTCCGGAAAGCTGATTGCCGCGGATTCTGCGCCTTGGATCAATGTTTCTCCTTCAGCACGGAGTGCGGCGACGCTGAAGGC
>Ga0302326_10028609_pt1 | contig 11211 bp, 10 predicted proteins | sample Palsa_T0_3_FD_202264 | JGI IMG/M metagenome (GOLD analysis project Ga0302326, IMG submission 202264) | Peat permafrost microbial communities from Stordalen Mire near Abisko, Sweden - Palsa_T0_3 | ecosystem: Environmental > Terrestrial > Soil > Palsa > Peat permafrost | place: Sweden: Abisko...
CGGAAAGCTGCTGGCTCAGGGTTTGGCGAGTGTAGGCTGCGGCGCCTGTGGCGGCGGAATTTGTGGTGCGGGCGGCAGATCGAAGACCTGGATGGCTCCGGCGTTTAGGACTGCGAAATGCCTGCCAGAGGGGGATAGCGCGAAGTTGCCGCCACCGTCGAGAACTGGAGAAGCGGGCGCTATCAGTTCCACCTTGCCGTTGGCGACGTCGAACACTTGAACGCTTTGGCCGCGGATATCGGAATCGTCGAGAGGATTGTAGGAATCCACGGGGTGGGTGACTTCGAGGGTTGCGCGGGCGAGCCGGGTGCCGTCGGCGGAGCTTTCGAGGAGCGGCCAGATCCGAGTCGGGTTGCACGAGATGTCCCACAGGCGGGCGTGATCCTTGTCGCGGTCTCGCATGAAAGCGGTCAGATGGCGCGCTCCATTGGCGGCGCAGGCAGAGGCGAGCACGATGCCGGGGGAGAGCGCGTCCAGGGTCGGATTACAGGTGGATTCGACCCATCCCAACGGTATTGTGGAGCCCTTGAAGTACTCATAGCTGACCATCCAGTTGCTGCCGCTTCCACGCAGCGCTGCGTAGTACCCATCGCCGTCGACCGGCAGATGGACGGCGCCGTTGACCCGGCTGAAGAGCATGACTTGACGCGTATCCGTGCGCAATATGCGGACCAGGCTCTTGGATGTGCGCTGAGCTTTCTGAAGGTCGCCGTCGAACCCGCCGTTGGACCCGGTGCTGGCCGAGGCGGTGGTCGGCTGGGATTCCTGGTCCAGGGATTGCTGGTCCTGAGACTGCCGATCTTGGGCCTGCCGATCCGGACCAGGCTCTTCGCCGGTCTCGGACTTGGGGCCGGGTGCGGCGGACTCGTTGGTGTCGGCAACGATGAGAGCTTTGTCCGGGGCGAATTCGATGAAGTTGACGGGGCCGGGAAAGCGCAGGAACGGCTGGAGATCCAGATCAGCGTCGCCGACCTGGAGGACGTTTCTGTCGCGGAGGAGGAATTTTCCGTCTTTCAACGGCCAGAGATAGCGGCTGTAATCGTGCAGTACCCAGAGGTCTTCGCCGGTGACTTTGCCGCCCGGAAGCGAGAGCGTTACGGCGCGAATATGGCGCTGGTCCTGCTGAGGCTGACCGGGGGCAACGGGTTCGCGTGGGATGAGCCCGGGAACGCGGAAGGTGAAGAGCAGGGTGTCTTCGTCAAGAAAGTCGAGCGAAACCTGGACAAAGCGGTCGCCGAGATAGAAGGCAGCCGGCGGGGCGAAGCCGAGGGGAGCTACTGGAATGGAGACGTTGGGTTCGACGGTATTTTTGTCGTCGACGTGGTGGGCTTGCTGCGTTCTGGGATCTGGCGAAGCGGACCCGGACGCGGAGCCGAGCATGGAGACGAAGGGATCCTGCGCACGAGAGAAGCTGGCGGCGAGGATGAAAAGGACCAAGGCGACTCCCTTGGGGAACAGGAATCTGAACCGTGGATCGGGGCTGAAGGAGCGTGACATCACCGCTCTCCATTGTCGCTTATCCGGAGCGCGGATGGGGGCCGGTTTGAGACAGGTGTGCGACAGTTGAGAGGATGGCTCAAGAACGGACAAAACGTAATTTGAACTGGCTGGGGTATGGCGCTTGCGCCATGGCAGGCTGCCTCTGGGGAACCGGTTTTTTCTTTGGAAAGCTGGCACTGCGCGAGATGAGCGTGGGGCATATGGTGCTGTACCGGTTCCTCTTTGCCAGTTTGGGCATGCTGCCGATCGTATGGACGGCGAAGTCGCGGCGAGGGCCTTTGGCAGCAAAAAGGCGGGCGTGGACGGGCCGTGAGGTCGGTACGCTGCTGCTATCGGCGGCGCTGGGGATTCCGATTCAGTTTCTGCTGCAGTTCGAGGGGCTGGCGCGGACGACGGTGAGCCACGCTTCGCTGATGGTGGGAACGATGCCGGTGCTGCTGGCGCTGGGGGCGACGATCTTTGCCGGTGAGCGGCTGGATTGGCTGGGCTGGCTGGCGCTCGCCGGTTCGACGGCTGGAGCGGCGTTGATTGTGCTGGGCGGACATGAGGCCGGGGCTGCCGGGGTTGCGCCTTCGCTGGCTGGGGACATGCTGGTGGTGCTTTCGCTGGTGATCGCGCTGGGATGGATCTTGATGAACAAGAGCCTGATGCTGGTGCACGGGCCGCTGGCGGTGACGGCTTATGGAATTCTGGCGGGAACGCTGATGCTGGTGGCGTGGGTGGTTGCCACGGAGGGTCCGCCGCCGATAGCAAAGGTGAGCATGACGGCGTGGCTGGCGCTGGTGGCGAGCGGCGTGCTGTGCACGGCGACGACGACGCTGTTGTGGAACTGGGGGATCCATCATGTTCCGGCGAGCCGGGCGGGGGTGTTCCTGAACATTGAGCCGGCGCTTGGATCGCTGCTGGGCGTGGAGTTGCTGGGCGATAAACTCGGGCCGTTTGCGTGGGTCGGGGGCGGGCTGATACTGGCAGCGGCAGTTACTCTTACGGCTCGGGGTCATGACTTTAACCCGGAAGTACTATTGGATTAAACCAATACATAGGTGTCTTCTACTACCAATCGCGCAACTTTTGCCGATATTTGTACTCATAGAAGGTAGTAGTACGTGGAGGCTCCTATGGCTTCTCTGATGTGGAATCACTCCTGCAGCGTTGGCGTGCAGGCGATAGACAATCAACACGGCATTCTAATGGATGCTTTGAATGACCTTAGAACGGCGCTGCTCAAGGGTGCAGACTCCCGTGTAGTGCGATCGATGCTGACGCGAGTCTCCGAGTTGATGCGGCTGCACGTGGAGAGCGAAGAGCGTCTGCTTGCGCTCTATGGCTATCCCGGGCTCGTTGCGCACAAAGCGGAACACCAGAGATTGCTGGGGCGGCTGGCTCAGTTTGATGTTCGCTTTGAACAACGCCAGACTGGCGCCGTGTATGAGCTGGTGGAATATCTGCGGAAGTGGTTTACGAATCACACAGGTGTCTCGGGGCAGAAATATGGTCCGTGGCTGCAGAAGTGTGGCGTGCAGTAAGGATTTGCAAACACTCTAGAAACAGATCCTTCGCTACCCTCACAATAACAAGACTCGGTTAGAAGACTGTAGTTAGTAAATCCAGCCGTTTAGCCTTCGAAGGTAAGTTGCGGCGAGATATAGGCGGGCGTAAATGGCTTGGATTCGCTGGCGAGGTCGTAAATTAGACGCTCCAGGACGAGGCGCTTATCGGGCGGCGAGGAGCGCAGTTCGAGGTCGGCGCGGGCTATGAGGCGCAGGGCGCGGGTCAGATCACGGCGGCTCTTGTAGCGGCGGGCCTGGCGGATAAGATCATCGGCGGCGAATGGCGGCATTCGGAAGCCCTGCCAAAGAGCCTGCCAGATGGCGCGGGAATCGCGAACATTCTTCTCTAGAATTACAAGCATCTGGCGGAAGGTGCGGGCCAGCATATAGAGATGGCCAATAGCGGCTTCTTCGCCGGCTTCGGAGCTATTCAATAAGCCATGCAGCAGAGCGAGCGCGCGGGGACGATCCTTGGCGCTGATGGCGTCTGTCAGTTCATACAGTGAGCGCTGCTTGGCGCTTAGAACCATCGTTTCCACGTCGCCGAGGGTGATGCGGCCACGGCCGTAGCTGAACAGGAGCAGCTTTTCGAGTTCGGAGGCAATGAGCATCATGTCAGAGCCGAGGGCGTCGACCAGTTCACGGACGGCGTCGGGATCCATCTTTGTGCCCTGCTCCTGTGCGGTGGCGGCGACCCAGCGCATGGCGTCGGATTCTTCGACGCGGGCCAGTTCGACGATGCCGCAGTGGTCGCCGAGGGTTTCGCGCAGCCGCTCGAAGCGGTTTTTGTCTTCCATGTCCATGCGGCGGGGATCAGCGGGGATGCGCAGGTGGTCGGCGATGAAGAGAATGAGCGCCTGCGGGTTGGGCGAGGCGAAATAGCGGTTGATTTCGGCGAACTCGTCTTTTTTTGCGCCGCGCGTGTAGAGCTGCTTGAGGTTGCGGACGAAGACGACTTGAAACGGAGCCATAAGGGACGGGGTACGAGCGCGATCTAGGATTTCGAAGATGGAGTGCTCGGTGAGATCCAGTTCGGAAAGGCAGAAGTCGCGAAGATCTTCGGGGACAAAGGCCTTCAGAACGGCTTTGCGGCAGCGCTCGTAGAGGAAGGTTTCGTCGCCGACGAGGACGTAGCCGGGTTTGAGAGCGCTAGCGGCGGCAATTTCGGCGATAAAGCGGTCGGCGGCAGCGAAGCCGACTCCGGGACGCGATGTGCTCATCGAGAATGGCCCTCGGCGATGTGTCCCGAATTCATAGGTTTAAGGATACCTGCTCTCGGAGTGTGCGCACAGTGGAAATCAGGGGCGGAATTGGGGTGATTACCGTCCTGGATGCGATAGCCTGTGTTGGTCAAAAACTCTCCAGTACATCGGCAACGAGAGCGCGGGCGAAGTCGCGGGAGAGGCGTTGGACGGCGGCTGGGCTTTCGTCGAGGAAGGTCGCCAGATCGGTTGTGGCCTGATATTCCTGGCGGAAGACGTAGTTGTTGTTCTGGTAAAGGATGTGGCCGTCGCGAGCCTTGAGGGTGACTGCGGCTACAAGAGTGATGAGATAACTCGAGGACTGCTGGGTCTCGGAGTTGTAGTTGAGCGGGGCGACGATCTGGCTGAGGATCGTGCCATGAAGCGTGGCGTCCGCATCGGAATTGTCATTGGGAGTGACTATGAGGCGGGTGCGAGTGGCGAATTCGCGAATGACCGCCGTGGTCATCACGGTTTCGGTGCGGTTGGAGTTGGTTCGGGTCGCGAAAACCGGAATGGCGAGGGTTTTTGTTCCCGGCGGCAGGTGCGTGGCGGAGCCGACGGTGTGATAACCGCAGGCGGTCAGGCCGAAGAGAAAAGTGGAGATGGCGATGAGGACAGCGGACCTGCGCATGACTCTCTTCAGTGTACTCAACGCCGACGGGTCAAACCCAGGTGGTCGCGAGTTTGCCCAGACCTTCCGCGGGTAGGGCCAGGCCATCGGCGCGATTGGCGAAGTAGCGCTCGTTGATTTCCATGGAATCGAGTTGCTCGGTTTGCTGAAACCCGGCAGACCTGAGTTCGTTTTCCAGCTGTTCTGACCGGAAGAAGAGACGGAACGGTTCTCCGGCGGCGGCTACGCGGGCCGCGAGGGCTTTGCGTGCACGCTGCAGGGTGGGGCTGAGTTCTTCGTCCGACAGAGCGTAGTCGAAGGTGATGCCGCTGCCTGGAGGCATAGCCGCTATCAAATCGATCGTCGAACGGAAGGCGGGGAGGGTGAGATAGGGCACGACTCCCAGCCAACTGAAGAACGTAGGAAGAGCAGCGTCGAATCCGGCTTCGGTGAGACCGTCGCTTAAGGTGCGATGTTCGAAATCGAGAGGGACAAAGATGAGATTAGCCGGTTCAGGAATGGCAGCGGAATGCAACATGCCTCGTTTCCACTCCTGCGTGGCAGGAAAGTCGACTTCAAAGACCGAGAGGTTTGGGAAGGGATTGCGGCAGGCGAAGGTGTCGAGGCCAGCGCCCAGCACCACGTACTGGGTTGCCCCGGCGGCGACGGCGAAGGCCAGGTTGTCCTCGGCGTAACGGCTGCGGGCAACCATGAAGGCGCGAAAGGCCCGCGCCCTGGGGTCGGCGTGGCGCACTGGATCGGCTTCGAAGCTGGGTCCGAGTAGCGGCACGGCGATGGGATCGTCCAGCACCGTCGGTCGGTCGAGAAGCAGGTGTGCAGCGCGGCGGCTGGCGACGGCCAAGGCTGTCATGCTGGATCGGCCGGTGCGCATGATGCCAGTTTAAAGCAGCCGGCGCGTGCGGCGTAGGATGTTTCCATGAACTGGATTTTCTGGTCGTTGCTTTCCGCACTGTTTGCCGCTGCTACCGCCATTCTGGCCAAGGTTGGCGTGGCGCATATCGATTCCAACCTAGCTATGGCGATCCGCACGACTGTGGTTGTGGTGTTTGCGTGGTCAATTGCGCTGGCGCTCGGCAAGCATGGGGAGATCCGGCAGGTGGATGGCCGGGCGTGGTTGTTTCTGGCGCTTTCGGGGCTGGGAACGGGACTTTCGTGGCTTTGCTATTTTCGTGCGCTGCAATTGGGGCCAGCGTCCAAGGTGGCTCCGCTAGACAAACTGAGCGTGGTGCTGGTGATGGTGTTTGCAGTGATTTTTCTGGGAGAAAATATGTCTCCATGGGCCGTGGTGGGCGGGCTGATGATTGCGGGGGGTGCAGTAGCGATGGTGCTGGCCTAGATCGCCAGGAATGCCAAAAGGCCATCCTTGTCGGATGGCCTTTTGATTGTTGCGTTTACCAATTGATTCGTGCTCAAGTGGGTTTATGCCGGGGAGGGTGAACCTTCGGGGAAGCCGGGACCGCCGCGTCCGGAATCCGGTTTCAGAACCTGCTGAACGCTGCCGCCGCCCTGGTCGCTCGGCGATGCGAGGGAGGAGCGGACTTCCGGAAGTTCGGTGCCTTCGATCAGCATGCGGACTTCTTCGGCGTCGATGGTTTCGCGCTCCAGAAGGGCCGATGCGATGCGATGCATGGCGGGCTGGTTGGCGTTAACGAGCGAGTAAGCAGACTGATAGGCCTCGTCGATCAGGCGGCGAACTTCCTGGTCGATCTGGCGCGCGGTCTCTTCGGAGAAGTCGCGGTGCTGGGCGATTTCGCGGCCGAGGAATATCTGTTCTTCCTTTTTGCCGAAGGTCAGCGGACCGAGCCGGCTCATGCCGTACTCGCAGACCATGCGGCGAGCGAGATCGGTGGCGTGTTCGATATCGCTGCCAGCGCCGGTGGACATCTGACTAAGGAAAATCTCTTCAGCCACGCGTCCGCCGTAGGCTGTGGCCAGACGGGTTTCGAGGTACTCGCGAGTGTAGTTGTGGCGGTCGCCCGGCAGGTACACAGTGACGCCGAGGGCCATCCCACGCGGGATGATGGTGACCTTGTGGATGGGGTCGGTATGGTCGCGCAGGACGGAAACGAGTGCGTGACCGGCCTCATGATAGGCGGTGACCTTCTTTTCTTCGTCGGTGAGCAGCATGGACTTGCGCTCGGCGCCCATGAGAACCTTGTCCTTGGCGATCTCGAGGTCGTACATGGTGACTTGCTTGCGATTGACGCGTGCTGCGTTCAGCGCAGCTTCGTTGACCATGTTGGCCAGGTCGGCGCCGCTGAAGCCAGGTGTTCCCCGAGCCAGGACGTTGAGATTGACGTCGTCAGCGACGGGAACCTTCTTGACATGTACGCGCAGGACTTCTTCGCGGCCACGGACATCGGGAAGGCCGACAACTACGCGGCGATCGAAGCGACCGGGGCGCAGCAGGGCTGGATCGAGGACGTCGGGACGGTTGGTGGCAGCGACAAGAATTACGCCGTCGTTGGACTCGAAGCCGTCCATTTCGACGAGGAGTTGATTCAGGGTCTGCTCACGCTCATCGTGTCCGCCGCCGAGACCTGCGCCGCGATGGCGTCCAACGGCGTCGATTTCATCGATGAAGATGATGCAGGGGGCGTTCTTCTTGCCCTGTTCGAAAAGGTCGCGAACACGGCTAGCGCCGACGCCGACGAACATCTCGACGAAGTCAGAGCCTGAGATGGAGAAGAACGGAACGTTGGCTTCGCCGGCGACAGCGCGGGCGAGCAGAGTCTTGCCGGTGCCCGGAGGTCCAACGAGCAACACACCCTTGGGAATGCGTCCACCGAGTTTCTGGAATCGCTGGGGCTCGCGCAGGTACTCGATGATCTCTTTCAGCTCTTCCTTGGCTTCGTCGACGCCGGCGACATCCTTGAAGGTCACTTTTTTCTGCTGCATGGAGAGCAGGCGGGCGCGGCTTTTGCCGAAGGACATGGCCTTGTTGCCGCCGGACTGCATCTGGCGCATGATGAAGAACCAGATTCCGAGAATCAGGACCAGGGGTCCGATCTGGAGCAGGATCGGCCAGAAGAGGTTGCCCTGAGCATCCTTGATGGTGGTCTGAACCTTGTTTGCGTTCAGGAGGTCGTACATATTCGGGTAGTTGCTGGGGACCTCGGTGTGGAATTGCGTCTGTTCCTTGCCGTCGCCCTTCAAGTGACCGTGTACTTCCATGCCCTGCACGGATACGTCATTCACCTGACCTTGCTGGACCTTCTCAAGGAATGCGGAGAAGGGTATGTCCTGTTCTTTGCCGCCCATCACCGCGCTCTTTTGCACGACTCCGAAGAGCAGCACGAGGCAGATGACGATAAAGGCCCAGAACATGATTGTCTTAACGGTCGAGTTCACCAGGACTCCTTTTTGTGGCGAGGGAGAGATTGCGTGGGGACTCCCAAACCGCTCGCTGCCCATTAGACGCTTTAACATGCCTGAAAGAAACAGGAAGATGAAAACGACCCCCTGTCGTCAGACAGCATGCGTGGCGCATACTAGCCAGTCCACTGATTGTACTCCTAACCGGGTAAACCTGACACCCCGCAAATGGTCAGTCCGGGGCAGGAAGCAGATCGAAAGAACCACCGGAATCGAAGACGTGGCTCGCTGATGACTGGAAGAATCTGCGAGTTACAAGGAATAACGGGAAATTCCGTGTTTTCGTTCCCGTTTGTGGGATGTATCGGCGGAAAAGTAAGACTCTACGAAAGTTGCACCTCGCTGCCAAAGCCTTGTTCCTCGAACTGCCTACTCTTCCTCCGAGGTGATCGTGATTTCGGGGTGGGGTGCGAGGTTCGCGCCTTTCATCCAGACGATCTGGCCCTGCCATTCGACAACCGGCCATTGCGCCCGCGCGACGCCTGTGACTTTCAGGCGTTCGAGGACTTCCTTGATCTTGCGCGGACCGCTGGAATAGCGGAGGGTGACGCGATCGCCGGGACGCCAATAGCGGATGGTGGCGGGCGAGGCCGGATTACTTTCCTGAGTGGGATTAGCGGCGTGGGCGCGGAATCGCCGGCCGAGCGCTGTGATTTCGCCGGGGATGGGGAGCAGAAATTCGGCGGGCGGGCTGGATTGGGCCGCTTTGGTTGAGTGAGGTGCCAGGCGGAGTTCGCGCGGAGTGCGCTCTGCGGTAAGTGGACCGGGAAGCGCGAGTTGCTGGCCGGAGCGGCCTTGCAGGCCCAGTTGGCGCAGGGATTCGGTGGCGTCGAAGCTGAGTGAGACCCCAAGCTTGCCGGCAGCGTGACGGAGCAAACGGCGCTGCATCGCGACAGGCTGCGCGGCGAGGCGGACGGTGTCGACGGCCACGGCACTATCGCCGGATGCAGCGCGACCGCCTCCGCGGACGGGACGGCCGGCGAGGAGAAGCTGCGGGACAAGCCGGGCAATTTCGGCTTCCCACCAGGTTTCTTCGTCGCGAGCCAGGTCGGCCATGTGGGAAAGATGCTCGCGGATACGCGGGTTCCATTGCTCGAGTTCAGGCAGAAGCTGGTGACGGAGCCGGTTGCGAGTGTAGGCCGGGTCGCGATTCGTGGCATCTTCGCACCAGGTTTGGCCGAGGCTCGCGAGATAGGACTCGATTTGGGAGCGGGTAGCGCTCAGGACGGGACGGAGGATCCGGCCTTCCGGAAATTGGACGACAGGGTGAATGCCGGAGAGGCCTTCGGTCCATGCGCCTCGGAGGAATTTACCGAGGACAGTTTCGGCTTGGTCGTCGAGAGTGTGGGCGGTGGCTACGGCGTCGATCTGGCGCGAGGCCATTAGTTCGCGAAACCATGCGTAGCGCAGGCGGCGGGCGGCTTCTTCGATCGACTCGCCGGGTTTTCCGGTCTCGGGGCCTCGGCTGGCTTCAGCTGCGGTGTCTACGCGATGGGTGTGGAACTGAATGCCGAGGGAGTGGGCTAGATCGGCGGCAAATTGCTGGTCGCGGTCGGCTTCGGCATCGCGCAGGCCATGGTGGAGGTGGGCGGCGTGCAGGACGATGCCCAGTTCGGTGGCGCGGGCGGCCAGGACGCGCATGAGCGCTACGGAATCCGCTCCGCCGGAGAGGCCGACGGCGAGGCGCAGGCCGGGCTGGAGCAGGGACGTTTCGAGCGGAATCGAGGAAATCGGAGCCGGATGCGCCACTGGATGATGGTAAATCGAGTCGCTGAAACAGCTGAAGCCTGTCTCTCAGGCCCAGCGTTGTATACTCCGATGGTTATGCAGGTATTTGCCATACTCCCGGCGGCAGGCGTTGGAACGCGAATGGCCGCGTCTCAACCCAAGCAGTTTCTGGAATTGAACGGTTTGCCGATCCTGATCCACTCGCTGCGGGCTTTTGCGGCGGTGCCGCGAGTGACGGCGATTTACGTGGCTGTGCGGCGCAATGAGATCGAGCGCGTCGAGTCTCAGGTTGCCGAATTCGGCGAGCGATTCGGATTTGCTGGCCGCGTCTTCGTGGTCGAAGGCGGGGACAGCAGGCAGGACTCGGTAGTGAATGCGCTGACTGCCATTAACGATCGCCGGGGCGGCAAAGACGAAGATATTGTTCTGGTCCACGATGCGGTGCGGCCGCTGATTGACGCGGCGACGATTGAACGGACGATCGATGCTGTAGCGGAGCATGGCGCCGCTATCGTGGGGTTGCCGGCGATCGACACGGTGAAGCAGGTGGAGCGCACGGCCCACGGAGCGCTCGTGACCTCGACGATTCCACGGGAGTTCGTCGTACTGGCGCAGACGCCGCAAGGATTTCGTTGCGGGCTGCTGCGCCGGGCCTTTGAGGAGGCGACCGCGGACGGCTTTGTCGGCACGGATGAGGCCAGCGTGGTTGAGCGCGCCGGGCACCCTGTCGCCGTTGTACCCGGTTCTCAGGTTAATCTGAAGATCACACAACCCGGCGACCTGGCATTGGCGGAGTTTTACCTGCGCCAGCGCGGATAGCTGAAAGAGAAGTCACAGAAACCATGGATACACGTATTGGCTTTGGCTGGGATTCGCACGCATTCAAGCCGGGGGTCCCGCTGCGCATCGGCGGATTGACGCTGGATCATTCCGAAGGGCTGGCTGGTCACTCGGATGGCGACGTGCTGCTGCACGCGATTACCGACGCTTTGCTGGGCGCAGTGGCTGCGGGCGATATTGGCAGTTTTTTTCCGCCGGGCGACCCACGCTGGAAAGATGCGGATTCGGCAATCTTTTTGAACCTGGCGCTTGAAGAAATTGAGCATGCCGGATTCGGCATTGTGAACGTGGACACTACACTGGTGCTCGCGGCGCCCAAGATTTCTCCGATTGCTGGAGAGAT
>Ga0302326_10028610_pt1 | contig 11210 bp, 13 predicted proteins | sample Palsa_T0_3_FD_202264 | JGI IMG/M metagenome (GOLD analysis project Ga0302326, IMG submission 202264) | Peat permafrost microbial communities from Stordalen Mire near Abisko, Sweden - Palsa_T0_3 | ecosystem: Environmental > Terrestrial > Soil > Palsa > Peat permafrost | place: Sweden: Abisko...
CGAGGGCACCGTGGTGACGGGCGGCAAGATCGCCTCGGAATTCTTCGGCGGCCTGGTCCTCATGCTCTTCGTCACGTTCTTCCTGGTCAAGGACGGGGACCGGATCTGGAACTGGCTGATCGGCGCCATGCGGACCGACACCGCGCGCCGGATGGACCGGGCCGGGCATGCCTCCTGGCTGGTGGTCGTGTACTACATGCGCGGCACGGTCCTGGTGGCCGCCATCCACGCGATCGTGGTCGGGGTCGCCCTGTGGATCATGGGCGTCCCGCTCGCCGTCCCGCTCGCCGTGGTGGTGTTCGTGGCCGCCTTCGTCCCGCTGGTGGGCCTGCTGGCCGCGGGGGCGCTGGCCATCGTGGTGACGCTGGCCACCAAGGGCTGGGTGGACGCGGTGATCCTGCTCGGGATCCTGATCATCGAGGACCAGCTGGAAGCCCACTTGCTGCAGCCCCAGGTGGTCGGGAAGATGATCCGGCTGCATCCGCTGGCGGTTATCCTGTCGCTCGCGGCCGGCGGTATCCTGGCCGGTATCCCCGGGGCCGTGGTCGCCGTGCCCATCGTGGCCGTGATTACCCGCGCGCTGCCCGAGTTGCGCCGCAGCGATCCCGAGGATGTCAGCCCGGGCGACCCATAAGATGGGCAGTGTCCAGATGTCGCGCTATCCTCACCCTGCGTGCAAACCCTAGTTCTTCCCCAGCCCAGCCTGGTTTCCCCAAACCCACCTGAGTTTTTCCTCCAACCCACCCAGGGAGTCTTCGTTGCTGGATTCCGAGCCCGACGTGCTGATCAAGCGGCTTGATCCCGGTGTCGCGCTGCCGTCGTACGCGCATCCCGGGGATGCGGGCGCGGACCTGGCGGCGGCCGAGGACGTCGAGCTGGCGCCGGGTGAGCGGGCCCTGGTGCGAACCGGGCTGGCCATCGCGCTGCCGGCCGGGTACGCCGCGTTCGTGCATCCCCGTTCGGGCCTGGCGGCGAAGTACGGGGTGACGCTGGTGAACGCACCCGGGACGGTCGACGCGGGCTACCGCGGCGAGATCAAGGTGACGCTGCTGAACACCGACCGGGATCAGCCGGTCAGCTTCAAGCGGGGCGACCGGATCGCGCAGCTGGTCATTCAGCGGGTCGAGCGGGCCACTTTTCACGAGGTAGAGGTGCTCCCGGGATCGATGCGGGGCGACGGCGGCTTCGGCTCGACCGGTGGCCACGGCGCAGAGCGCACTGAACTGGTGTCCTGAGGGCTATAAGAGGAGCAAACGGAGTGTTTCGTCGGCGTCGTTCAGCAGACGTTAGCCAGGACTGGCCCAGCGAATCCGAGGGTCAGGAACTGGCCGATGACGAGTTCGATGAGCCAGGGCAGGAGCGGGCGGGCAGCTCCTCCGTGACCGGGGGGGTCGGCTCGGCGGACCAATACGGGGGCCCCTGGGACGCCGGGGAGTCTTTCCCGCCGCGGGATCGGGTTGACCTGGGCAGCCTGCACGTGCCGATGGGTCCGGAGCACGAGATCCAGCTCGTCATGGCCGACCAGCACGGCGCGTGGGTGACCATCCGGCACGGCGAGAGCGAGATGCAGGTCCAGGCGTTCGCTGCGGCTCGCCGGAGCACCCTTTGGGACGACGTCCGGGCCGAGATCGCCAAAGAGGTAGGTGAGGCGGGCGGGGACAGCCAGGAGGTCCAGGGGTCGTTCGGCACCGAGCTCCTGGCCCGGGTGCCGGCCGAGCCCGGACAGCCTGCCTCCGGGTTGCGGCTAGTCCGGTTCGTCGGCGTCGACGGCCCGCGCTGGTTCCTGCGTGGCCTGTTCACCGGCCCGGCCGCGGACGGCGGAGAGCCCGCCGGGCTGCTCGAGGAGATCTTCAGGGACGTCGTGGTGGTGCGCGGCGAACACCCGGTGCCGCCGCGGGACATCCTGGAGCTCCGGCTGCCGCCGGAAGCTCAGAAGGCGTTCGACGAGCAGGCCGCTGCCGCGGCCGAGGAGAACAAGTTCCAGGCCGATCTGAACCCCTTCGACCGCGGCCCGGAGTTCACCGAGACTCGTTAGCGCTCAGCAAGCGCGCGAGCTCCTCCTCGACGTCCTCGCTGGTCACGAAGAACAGCTCGTCACCGGCCTGAAGCGGATCATCCGAATGCGGGACCAGGACCCGGCCCTCGCGCAAGATGGCCACCAGCGAGGTGTCCGCGGGCCAGGTGATGCCGCCGACGCGCTGGCCGACCAGCGGTGCCTCGGCCGGCATGGTCAGCTCGACCAGGCTGGCCTCGCTCTGCCCGAACGTCATCAGCCGCACCAGGTCGCCGACGCTGACCGCCTCCTCGACCAGGGCTGAGAGCAGCCGCGGGGTGGAGACCGCGACGTCGACGCCCCACGATTCGTTGTACAGCCACTCGTTGCTCGGGTCATTCACCCGCGCTACGACCCGGGGCACCCCGTACTCGGTCTTGGCCAGCAGCGCCACGACCAGGTTCGCCTTGTCGTCACCGGTCGCCGCGATGGCCACGTTGCACCGGTACAGCTGCGCGTCGTCGAGCGAGCTGATCTCGCATGCGTCGGCCAGCAGCCACTCGGCCCGCGGCACGGCCTCGACCGCGATCGCCTTGGGGTCGTGGTCGATGAGCAGCACCTCGTGCCCGTTCTCCAGTAGTTCGCTGGCGATGGAACGGCCGACCGCCCCGGCACCGGCTATCGCGACCCGCATCAGTGTCCCCCTCCTCGGGCCGCGAAGGCCGCGGCGATCCGTTCCATGTCGTCTTCCCTGGCCAGGACGTGGATCACGTCGCCCTCTTGCAAGACGGTTCCGCCGTCGGGCACGAACGCCTGGCCGAGCCGGTCGACGAACGCGATCCGGGTCAGCGCGCTGGCCTCGACCGACTTGACCTGCTCGCCGATCCACTGCGGTGAGAAGGCGACCTCGGCCAGCACGATCTTTCCGGTGGGGTCTCGCCACAGCGCTTCGCTGCCTTCCGGGAGCAGCTTGCGGAGCATCTGGTCGGCCGTCCAGCGCACCGTGGCCACGGTGGGAATGCCCAGGCGTTCGTAGACCTCGGCGCGCCGCGGGTCGTAGATCCGGGCCGCGACCCGCTGGACGCCGAACACCTCGCGGGCCACCCGGGCCGCGATGATGTTGGAGTTGTCGCCGCTGCTCACCGCGGCGAAGGCGTCCGCGTGCTCGGTGCCCGCCTGGGTCAGGACGGTCCGGTCGAAGCCGATGCCGGTGATCTTGTCGCCCTTGAAGGACGACCTGAGCCTGCGGAACGCTTCGGGATCCCGGTCGATGACCGCGATACTGTAGCCCCGGTCCTCGAGGATGTGGGCGAGCGTGGACCCGACCCGTCCGCAGCCCATGATCACGATGTGCACGGCCGTCCCTCCAGATGAGCGGCGTCCCCGATCGGGGGTGCCTCGCCAAAGGTATGCCCTCGGAAAGCGAGCTTACGACCCAATGAACTACCAGACCGGTCAGGTCGTGGAGCTGACGACCGTGGAAGTGGCGCACGGCGGATGGTGCGTCGCGCGGCCGGCCGACGGACCGGTCCTGTTCGTGCGCCATGCGCTGCCGGGCGAGCGGGTCCTGGCCCGCGTTACCGAGGTCACTTCCCGCCTCGCGCGAGCCGAGGCGATAGAGATCCTAGCCGCGTCACCCGACCGGGTCGTGCCGCCCTGCCCGCACGCGCGCCCCGGCGGCTGTGGCGGCTGTGACTGGCAGCATGCCACGTTGCCCGCCCAGCGCCTGCTCAAGGCCGCCGTCATCCGCCAGCAGCTCAGGCGGATGGCAGGCCTGGACCGCGAGATCACGGTGGAAGCCCTGCCGGGTGACCAGGACGCCGGCCAGGGCCCGGCGGCCGAAGATAGCCAGCGTCGCGGTGCGGGCCTGGGCTGGCGCACCCGAGTGCAGTTCGCGGTGCGAGAAGACGGCGTCGCTGGGCTGCGCGCCCACCGGTCGCACCGGGTCGTCGACGTGGGGGAGTGCCTGATTGCCCACCCGGCCATCACCGATCTAGGTCTTACCGGCCGGCGGTGGCCCGGGGAAGCCTCGGTCGAGGCCCTGGTGGCCGCCGGATCGGGCGAACGGGCCGTGATCATCTCGCCTGGCCGCAACGCGGGGGCCGCGACCGAACACGTCCCCGCGGATACGATCTTGCGCCGGGCCGGATCCCGAAACCACCGCCTGGCCCCGGTACGCGGCCGCGGCTACCTCAGCCAGCACGCGGCGGGCCGGGACTGGCGGGTCAGCGCGGGAGCGTTCTGGCAGGTGCACCCGGCCGCGGCGCAGACGCTGACCGACGCCGTCCTGGCCACCCTCGAGCCCCGGCCGGGTGACGTGGCGCTCGATCTGTACTGCGGCGTGGGCCTGTTCACCGGGGTCCTGGCCGAGGCGGTCGGCTCCGGCGGGACAGTCGTCGGCGTCGAGATCGACGACGGGGCGGTCCGCGACGCCCGGCACAACCTGCGGGAGTGGCCCTGGGCCCGGGTGCACAAGGGTGACGTGGCAGCGATACTGACCAGGGGCGGGCTCCCCGCCGCGCGGCTAGCGGTGGCCGATCCGCCCCGGTCCGGGCTGACCCGCGAGATTATCGATTACCTAAGCGCGGTCCAGAACGGGGTCGGCCGCTTCGCCTACGTGTCCTGCGACCCGGCCACCATGGCGCGTGACATCGGGCTGCTAGCCGCACGAGGCTGGTCGCTGGACGGCCTGCGCGCGTTCGACGCGTTTCCCATGACCCACCACGTCGAGTGCGTCGCGACCCTGACCGCGGGCGGGATCATCGATCAGCCAAGTGGGCCTGGATCTCGGCGGTGATGGCTTCGGGGGGCTGGTCGCCGTCCACTTCCAGCAGGATGCCCCGCTGCCGGTAGTAGTCGATGAGGGGGCTGGTGGTCTCGGTGAACACCTCAAGCCGGTGCTGGATGACGTCCGCGGTGTCGTCCGGGCGGGCCCGCGCCAGCAGTCGCTGCAGCAAGACCGGTTGGGGCACGTTCAGGTAGATGGCGGCGTCCAGGGTCAGGTCGAGCCGCCGGGCGACGTCGGCGGCCTGCACGGCCTGCGAGACGGTGCGGGGGAAGCCGTCCAGGATGTACCCGCCGCGGGCGGTGGCGGCGGCCACGGCCGGGATGAGCAGGTCGAAAACGATCTGGTCCGGGACCAGGTCGCCGCGCCGCTGGAAAGCGGCGACTTCCCGGCCGAGGGGCGTGCCGGTCCGGACCTCGGCCCGCAGCACCTCCCCGGAGGAGATGTGCTCGATGCCGTAGATCGAGGCCAGCGCCTTGCCCTGCGTCCCCTTGCCGGAGCCAGGCGAACCGACCAGCAGTAGCCTCAACATGCCTCCAGCTAGGCGGGCGTCTCGGTGCCGGTCGTTCCCTTAACGTAGTAGCCGAGCCCGGGGATGCGGACGAGCAGGCCCTCGTCCTCCAGCACGCGCAGGGCCTTGGCGCAGGTCTGCCGGGCGTGCCCGTACTGCTGGCTCAAGGTAGTGATGGACGGCGTCGGCATGCCGGGCGCGAGGGTTCCCTCGGCAATCCGCCGGCGCAACAGGGCGGCCAAGCGCACATAGGCCCTTGGGTCCGATTCGTCACTTATCGACACTCTCGTACCGTACTCGATTGGCAATATTGCCAATCGCAACGCTTCGACACTAGTCGAGATTAGACGAGGCGTCAATAGTGCGTTAACGTCTGAAATCACCAGGGCCGTGACGCGGCCCGTAAACCGCGCGGAGCCAGAATCCAGGGCAGGTCATGATCTTCTACTCGTGGACGGCGCTGAACGGTGCCGCCGGATCTTCAGTCGCCATGGGCGTCACCGACGACCGCGGCCGGGCCATGCTGGCGGGCGAAGAGTGCCTCGGCTCCGGCCGGGCTATCGTGGTCATCATCGAAGCGGTGCGGCCGGCCATGGCGCCGCGCACGCTGGCCCCGTGCTATGTGCGGACCGGGTTTGGCTGGGTGGGCCAGCGCACCGGCGCGGGCGAGGTGAGCTGGAACCGGTTCTTCAGGCCGGCCGATCCAGATGATCTGCAGGGCCCTGGCAGGATAGGAGCATGAAATTCCGGATCTTCACCGAGCCGCAGGAAGGTGCCGACTACCAGACGCTGCGTATCGTGGCGCTGGCCGCGGAGGAGCTCGGGTTCGACGCGTTCTTCAGGTCCGACCACTACCTGAAGACGGAGGACGTCTCCGGGCTGCCTGGCCCGACCGACGCGTGGGCGACGCTGGCCGCGCTGGCCGTCGAGACCAGCCGCATCAGGCTCGGGACGCTGCTGAGCGCGGCGACCTTCCGGCTGCCCGGCCCGCTCGCGATCACGGTGGCGCAGGTGGACCAGATGAGCGGCGGCCGGATCGAGTTCGGCCTCGGCGCCGGCTGGTTCGAGCCTGAGCACACGGCCTACGGCATCCCGTTCCCGCCGCTGGGGGAGCGCTTCGACATCTTGGAGGAGCAGCTCGCCGTCATCACCGGGTTGTGGGGGACGCCAGAGGGCGAGACGTTCTCCTTCGACGGAGCGCACTACCGGCTGACGGACTCACCTGCCCTGCCCAAGCCCGCTCAGCGACCCCGCCCGCCGGTGCTCGTCGGCGGGACAGGCGCCCGCCGGACACCCCGGCTGGCGGCCAGGTTCGCGGACGAGTTCAACGTGCCGTTCCGATCGCTGGCCGATTCAGCGGCCGTGTTCACGCACGTGCGCGAGGCCTGCGAGGCCGCCGGGCGCTATCCGGCGTCTATGACCTATTCGGTCGCCCAGACCGTGTGCTGCGGGAAGGACGAGGCCGAGTTCCGCCGCCGCGCGGCCGCGATCGGCAGCGAGCCCACCGAGATCCGCGAACACGGCCTGGGCGGAACGCCGGGCGAGGTCGTGGCCAAGATCGCGGAGTTCGCCGAGATCGGAGCGGAGCGGATCTACCTGCAGGTGCTCGACCTGCGCGACCTTGATCACCTGGCCCTGATCGCGTCGGACGTGGTACCGCAGTTCTAGTCGATCCGCTCTTTAGCCGAAGGCGTCCAGGACGGCCTTGCGGCCGACCGCGCTGCCCGCCAGGTAGCCGTAGGTGCCCTGGTCCCGCAGTTCGGTGGCCGCGTTGACCAGGGCGCCCAGCGCGGCGAACGCGAACGAGCCGCCGACCGAGATCCGGCTCGTGCCGGCGTCGGCCAGTTCGGGGACGGGAGGCGCGCCGCCGACGGCGAGCACGTTGACCGGCCGGTCGACCTCGCGGATCAGCTGGCGAATGTCGGAGATGTCGCGCAGGCCGGGAGCGTACAGGACGTCGGCGCCGGCCTCCTGGTAGGCCTGCAGCCGGGCGATCGTGTCGCCTAGGTCCGGTCGTCCGTGCAGGTAGTTTTCGGCGCGGGCGGTGAGTACGAAGGGAACCGGACCCGTGTGGGCGGCCTGCGCCGCCGCGAGGACTCGTTCGGCCGCGAACCGGAGGTCATAGATCGGGTCGTCCTCGCGCCCGGTAAAGTCCTCCAGCGAGCCGCCCGCGAGCCCGACCTCGATGGCCAGCCGGATGGTTTCCGCGACGGCGGCCGGCTCGTCCGCGAAGGCGTTCTCCAGATCAGCCGAGACTGGCAGGTCGGTCGCCGCGACGATGACCGCGGCGTGAACCAGGGCCTCCTGCCTGCTCACCGAACCGTCGTTGCGGCCTAGCGAGGCGGCGAAGCCGGAACTCGTGGTGGCCAGCGCCTGGAATCCCAGGGCCGCGAGCAGCCTCGCCGAGCCGAGGTCCCACGGGTTCGGCAGCAGGAGGGGTTCGCCTGGCCGGTGCAGGGAAAGGAACTGGCTTGCCTTGTCCGCCTGAGTGATCATGGCCCCAACGTATCGTCGGCGTGGCCCGCGGGACCGCAGCGCCGGCGCGAAAGGCGCCGCGGGCCGTCCTTGAAGGCAAGTTGTGATGGGCGGACCTACCCGAGCGGCTTGCGGGCCGCATACCGCGATGCGATCGTTGAGCGGTGCGCTCCGATACCGCCCCTCCCCGGAGGGTGCGGCTTGTCATTACCCTCTCGGTGGCCAGCGCCGTGATGGTCATGGCGGGCGGGATCCTGGTGGTGGCGAGCACGGTCACCCACCTGATCGGCCGGCGCCCCGGTAGTCCTGTGGCCAGCCTGGGCGTGGCTCTGGGCGTGGCGGGCCTCGCCGTGGGCCTGGTCACCCTGCTGGTTTTCGCGTTCACCCGGACCGGGTCGCGCCGCCGCCCCGCCGGTCACCGGCACCGGGCGGCGGCGTACCAGGGATCGGGCCGGACGCGGGGACGGGCGCTGAACCCGACGAGCGTGTATTCGCAAGGTGGCCTGATCGACGTTCCCCGCGAGGCGCGCACACCAGCCTCGGTGCGCGGCGCGGCAGGATCACCCGCCTTCGACACTGCCCAGCGGACCATGCGAGCCCCGGGGTCCCAAGGTGCTCGGGAGACGTTCGGGCCGCCGACGGCGGCCGCCGCATCTCGCGGCACGCCGAACGCGCCGCCCGCGGCGGGACGCCCGGGTACCGCGCCACCGTGGCCGGGGCACCAGGCCGCCCCGCACCTGGCCCCGGGTGCGGGCACCGGTTGGCGCCCGCCGGCCCCCACTGGCCGCCCGCCGGCCCCCACTGGCCGCCCGCCCCAGCCGCCCATGTCATCCCCGGGCCGGGTGAGGCCCGGCGAGGCGGTCCCGCCGCGCGACGCCTTCCCGCCCCGCGAGCCCCCAGCTGCCCGTCCTGGCTTCCCGGTCCGAGAGGGTCCGCCGCCTCGCGAGGCGGCGTCGTCGCGGCCAGGTGCGGCGCCCCGGCCAGGTGCGGCGTCCCGGCCAGGTGCGGCGCGGCCCGGGAGCCCTGCGCGTGACGCGGCCCCGCACGAGGCGTGGCGGCCTGGAGGCGGGACCGGTCGGCCGTCAGCCGCTCCCGGCTACGGTCCATCCGCCGGGCGGCGGTCAGCACCTCCCGGCCCCGTCGGGCCCGGAACCCCGGGCGCCCGACCAGGACCAGGACCAGGCCCGGCCGGTCCGGGTGCGCCCTTTGGGGGCTACGCGCAGGTCATCCGGCCCACGGACCGCCCAGTCCCGCCGGCCGGGCGAGATCGCCCGGACGCCGGACGGTCCGTCGATCCGGCGCGCCCCGGCGACCGGGACGTGTACGTGTACCGGGACGTCGGCGAGCCGCCCCCGCAGCCGACGCCATCGCCGCGGCGACCGGCCGCTGACGACGCCGCCTACTGGTACGACCTGATGGCGGAGGATCCCGCTCCGCAGCATGAACAGGCCCGCGGCCCGTTCGAGCCGCTGCTGCCCTCCGGCGAGCCGCCGGACCCGCCCGGCACGCCCGGTCGGCCGTCGGCCACCGAGCAGGAGCAGGGGTCGCCGGATGCGGCCGGAGGAGACGGCATGCGGGCACCAGAGCAGGCGCGGGCACGCAAGCTCGAGCAGCTCAAGGATCTGTACCTGACCGCGGAAGCGATCGGCGAGCAGAACGTGGACAAGCACTTCGACCAGCTCCTGGCCCAGCAGCGCGAGCTGATCAGCGACTACTTCAGGGAGGTCGGCCCGGCCCAGCCTGGCGTGGCCGGCCGCGGTGACAGTCAGGCCGCCGAAACCGATGCGGCCCATCTCGATCCGGGTGCCGTCGGCGGCCGGCCCAGTCCGCCCGAAGGCGCGGGCGTCCGCGCCGAGCCGCCGCGTACATGGTGAACCCGGACGAGCGACCGCTGATCGTCGCGGTGCTCGGCCTGGGGGAGGCCGGTTCGCTGATCGCACATGACCTGCTGGCCGCGGGTGCGATCGTGCGTGGCTATGACCCGGCGGTCGCCGCGAGCCCGGGGATCACCGACACCCGCAGCGAGGCGGAAGCGGCCCACGGCGCGGACCTGGTGCTAAGCGTGAACAGCGCGAAGGCCGCGGTGGCCGCCTTCCGGGCCGGGCGGTCCGGCTTGGGCTCCGGCGCCCTGTGGGCCGACCTTAATACCGCCTCGCCGGGCCTCAAACGGGAGCTTGCGCGCATCGCCGAAGCCGGCGGCGTGCCCTTCGCCGACGTTGCGATGATGGCGCCCGTCCCGGGGCGTGGCCTGCGGGTCCCCATGCTGGCCAGCGGGGACGGAGCCGAACCCTTCGGCCGTCTGCTCGTCCCGCTGGGAGCCGGCATCGAGGTGCTGGCCGGGCCGGCCGGGCTCGCGGCCACCAGGAAGCTGCTGCGCAGCGTGTTCTACAAGGGAATGGCCGCGGCCATCGTCGAGGCGCTGGAGGCCGCCCGGGCCACCGGTGAGGAGCAGTGGCTACGCGAGCACATCGCCGCCGAACTGACCGAGGCCGATGCGCGCAGCGTGGAGCGGATCGTCGATGGCACCACGCGGCACGCCGCGCGCCGGGCCGCCGAGATGGCGGCAGCCGCGGACATGCTCACCGAACTCGGCGTACGGCCGGTGATGGCCGAAGCCAGCGGGGCCCTGCACGAGCGCCTGTCAGGGATTAACCATCCTTTACGCCAGCGGTCCGAGCGCCTCGGCCAGCGGCTTGAGGGAATCGGGGTTTGGATGGAGCGGGAGGCCAACGATGATGAGGTCGGCGCCCGCGTCGCGGTAGGCGGCCGCCGTCGCGACCGTGGGCTCCAGGTTCCCGTCGGGCTCGACGCGCACGTTGACCGAACAGGTGATCTCGTTCACGTCGCGCCCGATCGCGGCGCAGTGTCCGGTGAGCACCTCCTTCAGCTCGAGCCACTGCTCGGGGCTCTCGGCGATGGCGTTCCACTGCTGGGCCCAGCGGGCCACCGTGCGCAGCGTCCGCTTCTTGCCGCGCCCGCCGATCGTGATCGGCGGATGCGGCTGCTGCACCGGCTTCGGCTCGCACCTGGCCTCGGTGAGCTTTACGTACTGGCCGGCGAACGTGGTGGTGGTCTGGCTCAGCAGCCGGACGATGACCTCGACGCCCTCGTCGAACCGGTCGAACCGCTCCTTAAGCGGCGGCAGGTCGATTCCGTAGGCGTCGCACTCCATCTGGTTCCAGCCGGCCCCAAGGCCGAGCTCCAGCCGGCCGCCGGAGATGATGTCGACGGTCGCGGCCATGTTGGCCAGCACCGCGGGGTGGCGGTAGATCATGCCGGTCACCTGGCAGCCGATCCGGATCCGCCGGGTCGCCTCGGCCATCGCGGCCAGCATGGTCCAGGCCTCGAAGTTAGGCCCGTCGTAGGGCGGGGACAGCGGGTAGAAGTGATCCCAGTTCCAGGCCGACTCGAACAGCGGTATCTCGTCGGCCGCGATCCATGCGTCG
>Ga0302326_10028611_pt1 | contig 11210 bp, 12 predicted proteins | sample Palsa_T0_3_FD_202264 | JGI IMG/M metagenome (GOLD analysis project Ga0302326, IMG submission 202264) | Peat permafrost microbial communities from Stordalen Mire near Abisko, Sweden - Palsa_T0_3 | ecosystem: Environmental > Terrestrial > Soil > Palsa > Peat permafrost | place: Sweden: Abisko...
CATCAGCAGCACCCCGAGCACACCGATCGCGAGTATGCCGAAGCGGACGCCGACCAGACTTGTGGTCAGCGGGTTGAACGTCGCCTTGTCAGCGACACTCATGGTCGCCCAGCGCGAGACCGTTACCGCGCTGGCGATCAGTCCAAAGCCGATCGTCATGACGACGGTAGCCAGCAACGCGTAGCGCGTTGAACGAAGCGAATAAAGCTTCGTCCACTCCGACCGGAACACTCCGAGCTGAGTCAGCCGGCTACGAGGCCGAGGCTCGGCGGTTTTGGGGCGGCGGGCGATTACAGGGGCTGAAGTGCTCATGCGGCGATCCTTTCCTGCCGGTCGATGCCGGCGAGGTCGTGGTTGGTCGGTGTGCTGCCGCGGTATTCGGACTCTTCGTGGGTGAGGTCCATGAACGCCTCCTCGAGTGACACCTTCTCGGGAGTCAGCTCGTGGAGCGTGAGCCCATGCTCGGCGGCGGCGTCGCCGATCTGGTCGGCGGTCAGCCCCTCGACGTCGAGCACGCCTGGCTCCTCGCTCGAGACGCGGACGTCGGGGCCGAGGATCAGGTCGCGCAGCTCCACCGCCTGCGGTGAGCGGACGCGAACGACGTTCCTCGACCACTCATCGACGAAGTCGGCGAGACCGACGTCGCGGATGAGCCGGCCGCGACCGATGATGATCAGGTGATCTGCGGTCAGCGCCATCTCGCTCATCAGGTGCGAGGAGAGGAACACGGTGCGCCCCTCGGCTGCGAGGCCCTTCAGGAGCTCCCTGATCCAGCGGATGCCCTCGGGATCGAGACCGTTGATCGGCTCGTCGAGGATCAGGACCTCCGGGTCCCCCAGCAGGGCAGCGGCGATGCCCAGCCGCTGGCCCATCCCGAGCGAGAACTGCCCGGCGCGCTTGTGCGCCACCTCGTCGAGGCCGACGAGCGAGATCAGTTCCCGCACCCGTGAGCGCGAGATGCCGTGCGTCTGGGCCAGCGCCAGCAGATGGTGATAGGCCGAGCGACCGGTGTGGACCGAGCGGGCCTCGAGTAGGACTCCGACCTCATGAAGCGGAGCCGGATAGTCCCGGTAGCGCTTCCCGTCCACGGTCACGTCCCCTGCGCTCGGCGCGTCGAGCCCGATGATCAGTCGCATCGTCGTCGACTTGCCCGATCCGTTCGGGCCGAGGAATCCCGTGATGATCCCGGGCTTCACCGTGAAGGTGAGATCGTCGACGGCCGTCTTCTCCCCGTAGCACTTGGTCAGATTGTGTGCCTCGATCATGTCGCCCTTCTCTGGTTTGCGGTTTGACACTGCATGACCACAAACTAGGGACGGCGGAGCCCGCCCACATCGGCCGTCAGGTCCGCTGATCGATGTCGAGCGGCGGTGATTCCTGCCTGCTCTCATCCCTTCGGATGAGCGTGGCGGCGCCCGGCGGGGGCGTCCGCTGTCCGCCGGCTCGAACTGAACTTCTACGCCCGCGGGGAGCTGAGTGCGCTGGTCGCGGCGGACACGAAGCCCGCCGCCATCGTGTCGCCGATGCCGCCGAGGGGCACAAGGCGCGGGACCGACAGGTTCGCGTCGAGCTGAAGGCTGATCCGGGTCCCCCCTCCCTCTTCGAGGCGCCAGACGACTTCGAATCGCTCGTCGTCGCCGGGGCCGTGCGGCACCCGCGTCAGCTTCACGGTCCGTGGCCCCTCGAGGGTCACGGCGAGGATCAGATTGAAGTCCTTGACCAGCGGGCCGACGCCTACATGGAGCAGCCCGCGCGCTCTGGTGGGCTTGCCGTCGCCGTCGCGCTCGAGCACCTCGACGCTTCGAACGACGTCGGGGTGCCACGTCGGGTAGCGGTCGACGGCTCTCAAGAACTCGGCGCACTCCTCGACGGGCGCCGCGACGACACCGGTTGCGGATCCGTGCAGTTCCTTCATAGGGTGGAGGATATGAGTTCATCCGGGCGGACCTACTTCGACGTCGTGATCGTCGGCGGCGGTCACAACGGGCTCGTCGCCGCGACGCTGCTCGCCAGTGCCGGTCGCTCGGTGCTGGTGCTCGAGCGGCGCAGGGAAGTCGGCGGGGCGGCCGTCTCGGGATCTCCGTTTCCCGGTGTCGACGCGCGCCTTTCGCGCTACGCCTACCTCGTCAGCCTGTTCCCCGCCGCGCTGCTGAGGAAGCTCGGGGTTGACGTCGAGATGCGCGAACGGGCGACCGCTTCGTACACGCCGCAGGGGGAGTCCGGGCTGCTGGTCGGCGGCGAGAATTCGCTGACGCGCGAGTCGATGGCCAACGCTACCGGGGATCCGGATGCCTTCGAGGCCTGGGAACGCTTCCACGCGATGGCCGGCAACGTCGCCCGCCGGCTGTTCCCGACGCTGACCGAGCCGCTGCGCCCGCGCGAGGAGGTGCGTCGCCTGCTCGACGACGCTGACGCCTGGCGGGCACTGTTCGAGGAACCGCTGTCGGTGGTCCTCGAGCGAACGTTCAGCTCCGACCTGCTTCGCGGCATCGTGCTCACCGACGCGACGATCGGCACCTTCGCGCCGGCCGACGACCCCCAGCTACGTCAGAACCGCTGCTTTCTCTACCACGTGATCGGCAACGGCACCGGACGGTGGGACGTTCCCGTCGGCGGAATGGGCGCGCTCAGCGAAGCGCTGGCGACCGCCGCCCGACGCGCCGGGGCCGAGGTGAGGACCGAGGCGGAGGTGGTCTCGCTGGCCACCGACGGGATCACGGCCGAGGTGGAGGTCGCGGGTGGAGCGCGCGTCGGCGCGGGGCACGTGCTCGCCGCTGTCGCGCCCGCCGCCCTCCGCGCCCTGGCGGGTGGTCGAGAACGGGACGAGCTGCGGCCCGAGGGATCGCAGCTCAAGCTCAACATGCTGCTGAGACGGTTGCCGAGGTTGCGCGATCCGGCCGTGGATCCAAGCGACGCGTTCGCCGGCACGTTCCACGTCAACGAGGGATACGACCAGCTCGATCGCGCATACCGCGAGGCAGCTCGCGGCCGGCTTCCAGCGCTGCCTCCCTGCGAGGCGTACTGCCATTCGCTCACCGATCCGAGCATCCTGTCGAGCGGGCTGCGCTCGGCGGGCGTCCATACATTGACGATGTTCGCCCTGCACATGCCGGCAAGGCTGTTCGCGGGTGCCGGCGCATGCAGCAAGCAGGAGGCCGTCGCCGCAACGCTGCGCTCGGTGGACTCGGTCCTCGCGGAGCCGCTCGAGGACTGCCTGCTCTCGACCCCGGACGGGGCGCCGTGCCTGGAGGCGCTGACGCCGCCGGAGCTCGAAGCGGAGCTCGGAATGCCCGGCGGACACATCTTCCACCGCGACCTGGCCTGGCCGTTCGCCGAGTCCGAGGAGGAGGTAGGCACCTGGGGCGTCGAGACCGAATGGTCGAACGTCTGGCTGTGCGGTGCCGGTGCCCGCCGCGGCGGCGGCGTGAGCGGCATTCCGGGACATAACGCGGCGCGCGCCGTGCTAGCCACCGGGTGAGGGTCCCCAAGCCGGGCGTCGGGCGCTAGAGTTCGCTCGAATGCGCGCCCGGGTGATTCCAATCGCGGCTGTCCTCGCCCTCGTGGCCGCCGCGGCGAGCGCGAACGCCGCGTATGCGTTCAGCGCTCGGGTCAACCACGTGCGAACCGTGTACCGGGGCGTCCTGCGCGCCGAGTACTTCGGTCCGGCGAGCGCCGTCTGCTCGCGCCTCACCGCCGCCGGCGTGAGGTCGTTCACGGCCGGCGGGGCGGGCACGTGCCGGCACGCGTTCCGTCAGCAGCAGCACATCCTCAGGCACAAGACGAGCGGCGTCGACGACTCGGGCTTCACAGCGGCCGGTTGGCGCCAGGAGGTGAAGTTCGTGATGGCCCACCTGAGGGTGACCGTGCACGGCTCCCACGCCAGCGCGATCGGCGGCGAGTCGGGAATCCCCGGCCGGACCACGCTCGTCAGGGTCAACGGCAAGTGGCTGTTCAACAGCTACCCGCCGAGCATTCAGCCCTAGCGCGGCTTCGGGCATGATCTCGGTCGGATGCTCGCCGTCTACGCTGCCGAGATCGACCGCGACGACCCGCTGAGCGGCCTGCGGATCGGAGAGCGCCCCGAGCCCGACGTGCCGCCGGGCTGGACGACGGTCAGCGTCAAGGCAGCGTCCCTGAACCACCACGACCTGTGGTCGCTTCGCGGCGTCGGGCTGAGCGGCGAGCGACTCCCGATGATCCTCGGCTGCGACGCCGCCGGCGTCGACCAGGAAGGCAACGAGGTCGTCGTCCACGCTGTCATAAGCGACGATTCCTGGCGCGGGGACGAGAGTCTCGACCCTCGACGCTCGCTCCTGTCCGAGCGCTATCAGGGCACGCTGGCCGAGCTCGTCGCGGTGCCGCGGCGGAACCTCCTCCCCAAGCCCCCCGAGTTCTCATTCGCGGAGGCCGCCTGCCTCCCCACCGCGTGGCTTACGGCCTACCGGATGCTCTACACCCGCGCGCACGTCGTCCCCGGGATGACGATCCTCGTCCAGGGCGCGACCGGCGGAGTCGCAACGGCGCTGACCGTGCTGGCGAGCGCGGCCGGCGCGCGCGTGTGGGTCACCGGGCGATCCGCGCAGAAGCGCGCCCGGGCGCTCGAGCTCGGCGCCGATCAGGCGTTCGAGCCAGGTGCGCGCCTCCCCGAGCGCGTCGACGCGGTGATGGAGACCGTCGGTCAGGCGACCTGGGCCCATTCACTGCGCGCGCTCAAGCCGGGGGGAACGCTGGTCGTGTCGGGCGCGACCTCGGGCAACGCGCCGCCGGCAGAGCTCAACCGCGTGTTCTTCCTCCAGCTCTCGGTGGTCGGCTCGACGATGGGCACGCGCGACGAGCTCGAGCGGCTGATTCGCCTCTGCGTCTTGCGCCACGTACGCCCGGTCGTCCAGACGACGCTTCCGCTCGCCGAGGCCGCCAAGGGGTTCGAGGCGATGCTCGACGGCGACATCGTCGGCAAGATCGTGTTCACGCTCTAAGCCGGAGTCGAGCCGGTCACGGGAGCGGCGCGCCGGCGAGGGCGGCGATGACGCCGACGGCGGCGGCCCCGAGCAGCGTCTGCACGACGCCGCGGCGCAACACGAGCAGGGCTGCGCCTGCCGCGGCGAGGACCGCGAACTGCCAGCTCTCGCTGAGCGCGGTGGCGAGCGTGATCGCAGCACCGAGGATCGCGCCGATCGCAGCCGGCCCCGCGCCGTCGAGGAACGCGCGTGCGCCCGTGTTCTCGCGCAGGCGCTCGAAGCGCCGGCCGCCGAGCAGGATGAAGGAGAAAGAGGGAGCGAAGGCGATCACCGCCGCGAGCAGCCCGCCGGCGAGGCCGTGGGCGGCGTAGCCGACGGCGGCGACGGTCGCGACGACCGGCCCCGGGGTGATCTGGCCGAGGGCGACGGCGTCGAGGAACTGCGAGCTGGTCATCCAGTGGTAGGTGTGCACAGCGTCGGCCTGCATCAGCGGGATGATCACGAAGCCGCCACCGAACGAAAGCGCTCCGACCTTGAACGCCGTCCACGCGAGGGCGCCGATCCCGCCGGTGGTGATCGTTGCCGGGACGAATGCGGCGACGGTCCCGTTCGCCCTGAGTACCGGCCACGCCCGGCGCTGGACGACGAGCTCGATCAGACCGCAGGCGAGCAGCGCGAGCACCACATACGCGCCGGCCAGCGCGGCCGCCACGGTGCCCGCCGCCAGGTAGCCAAGCCAGCGGACCGTGCGAGCTGCGTTCTCTCGTACACGCATGTAGCTCGGACCGAGTAGTCCACGCGCGGCGTGGACCGCGACGGCGGCGACAGCGGCCCCCGCTCCGGCGCCGGCGCCGCGTACCCACAGCGGCGGCGCATGCCCGAGAAACAGCACCGACAGGGCGAGGATCAGCCCGACCGCGGGGACGACGAACCCGAGTCCTCCGACGATCGCGCCGGGCGTGCCGGCGACGCGGTAGGCGCAGAAGATCGCGAGCTGGGTCGAGGCCGGCCCGGGCAGCAGCCCGCACGCCGCGTTGGCGTCCTCGAACGCGCGGGCATCCATCCAGCGCATCCGCCTTACGACGAGATCACGGAGCAGCGCGATGTGCGCCGGCGGCCCGCCGAATCCGGTCAATCCGATCCGCGTCCATTCGCGCGCGACAGTCGCCGGCGAAGCCCGATGCATCAAGCCAGTTTGATGTACCGGAGGGCGTTGCGGTGCGCTACAGCGCACGCGCCTTCGGCTCAAGCGGGGAGGCGGGGGCGTCCGCCGCCGGCCAGTTGCGTCGCACCACCACCCGCCCGAGCCCGCCAAGACAGAGCCTTGGCCGCCGGCGGACGACTCGCCCGCCCTACGCGGCGGCTAGCTGATCGATCAACCAGGCGGCCTGGTCCATCAGCCGGTCGATCGGGTACTGCTCGGAATCGGTGAGCATGAGGCGTGCCGCCTCGTCGGCCAGGGTCGAGAGCATCCGCGCGGTCAGCGCCGGGTCCGGTGATGCACGCCCGGGCGCGAGGCCGGGGCGGACGAGCTCGGCGAGAACCGCGAGCACCTCCTCCCGTCCCTGTCTGATCTGCTCGTGCAGCATCGCGGGGGCGCCCTCCTGGTGCATGAGCACTAGCCGCCACGTGACGGGGTCCCCCAGAACGGCCTCGAGATAGCCCCGCAGCGCACCGAGCAGCATCTCACGAGGCCCTCCCTGCCAGGTCTCTGGCGGCAGGATCCGAGCAAGCTGACCGTGGGCACGCGCCGTCTCGCGCCCGAGCATCGCCTCGAGCAGACCCCCGAGATCGTGGAAGTGGCCATAGACGACGGGCCGGGTGATCCCAGCGCGACGGGCGACCGCCTCGATCGATACGGCGTGGAATCCTGCTTCCCCGACGATCGCCTTGGTGACATCGAGGAGCTGCTCGCGCCGCTCGGCGCCGGTCATCCGTGGGTGTGCACGCTGTGTCACGGACATGTTCTTGACAGAGTAGCTTACACTACTGTAAGTTACGTTACTGTAAGCTACAGCCGCGTAACTGAATACCAGACTCAAGGGAGCCCGATGCCCGCCACCGACAACACCGAGCAGATCGAGCAGATCGACACCTTGCCCGCCGGCGCTCAGCTCCCGCGCGAGGTCGACGTCGTGGTCGTCGGCAGCGGCTTCTCGGGGCTGGCGATGGCAGTCGCACTCAAGCGCTCCGGCCGCGAGGACTTCATCCTGCTCGAGCGCGCCCACGACATCGGCGGGACCTGGCGCGACAACTCCTATCCCGGCTGCGCCTGCGATGTGCCCAGTCACTTGTATTCGCTCTCGTTCGCCCCCAATCCCCGGTGGATCTCGACCTTCTCACACCAGCCCGAGATCCAGGGCTACCTGCGACATGTAGCCGAGCAGCAGAACGTCCTGCCGCACGTGCGCCTCGGCTGCGAGCTCGAGCGGGCCGACTGGGACGAGGACGCCCGGCGCTGGGCGCTCCAGACCTCGAGCGGACGGCTGCGCGCTCGGGTACTCGTCACCGCCGCGGGGCCTCTGAGCGAGCCGGCGATCCCCGACATCCCCGGCCTCGAGGACTTCAAGGGGACGGTCTTCCACTCCGCGACGTGGGACCACGAGCACGACCTCGAAGGCGAACGCGTGGCCGTGATCGGCACCGGTGCGAGCGCGATTCAGTTCGTTCCCCAGATCCAGCCGCGTGTGGGCAAGCTGCACCTGTTCCAGCGCACCCCGGCTTGGATCATGCCGCGTCCCGAACGCAAGCTGACGCGGATCGAGCGCGCGCTCTACCGGCGCTTCCCGATCGCTCAGCGGATGATGCGTGGGGCGATCTACTGGGGCCGAGAGGCGTACGCGATCCCGCTCCTGCGGGTCGGGCTCTCGCCCGTGATCGGGCTGGTCGCCCGCCGGCACTTGCGCCATCAGGTTCCTGACCCGGTCCTCCACGCGAAGCTGACCCCCTCCTACGCCCCGGGCTGCAAGCGCATCCTGGTCTCCAACGACTACCTCCCGGCGCTCGGACAGGCGAACGTCGAGGTCGTGACTGACGGGATCGGCGCCGTCACCGCACACTCGATAATCAGCACCGACGGCACCGAGCGCGCCGTCGACACGATCATCTTCGGGACCGGGTTCCACGTCACCGACGCGCCGATCGCCGAACGCGTGCGCGGCAGCGACGGCCGATCGCTGGCCGAGCACTGGGACGGCAGCCTCCAGGCGCACCGCGGGACCAGCGTGGCCGGCTTTCCCAACCTGTTCCTGCTGCTCGGGCCGAATACCGGGCTCGGACACACATCGGTTGTGGTCATGGCCGAGGCTCAGGTCGGCTACATCACGCGCGCGCTCGACTACATGCGCTCAGAGCGCATCGCCACCGTCGAAGTCCGACCCGAGGCGCAGTCGGCCTGGAACTCCGATGTGCAGCGCCGGATGCGGGGCACGGTGTGGACAGCGGGTGGCTGCAGGAGCTGGTACCTCGACCGCAACGGCTGCAACACGACCCTGTGGCCCGACTTCACCTTCCGCTTCCGCGAGGCGCTGCGGCACTTTGACCCGGGCGAGTTCCGGCTCGCGCCCGGCGACCTGCCCGTCGCGACGCCCGCCGAGGTGGCGGCATGACCTCCCGCGTCGTCATCACCGGCGCGGCGAGCGGCATCGGCGCCGCCACCGTTGCCTCGCTGCGCGCCCGCGGCGCTCAGGTAGTCGGCCTCGACGTCAACGCCTCGAGCGGGGAAGTCCTGGCCTGCGACGTGCGTGACCAGGCGTCCGTCGACCGGGCGGTCGCCGAGGCGGTCGAGCGCCTCGGCGGGCTCGATGTGCTGATCAACTGCGCCGGCGTCGGCGACCCGCAATCCGCCGGTCAGCCGCCGGGCGAGGACGCGCTGCGCGTGCTCGACGTCAACCTCCTCGGTCCGTGGCGCGTTACCGCCGCCGCGCTTCCGGCCCTCCGTGACTCGCGCGGCCGCGTAGTCAACGTGGCATCGGGCCTGGCCCATCTGACGGTGCCGTTCGCGACCGCGTACTGCATGAGCAAGCGCGGCCTCGTCGCCTACTCGGACGCGCTGCGGCTCGAGCACGGCGACGCGATCACCGTGACCACCGTCTATCCGGGCTACATCCGCACGCCGATCCACGAGGCGGCGGCGGCCAAGGGGCTCTCGCTCGAAGGGGCAGTCCCCGCCGAAAGCCTCGAGGACGCCGCGCGCACGCTGACGCGGGCTGCGCTCGACGGCCCCAAGCGGGACCTCGCAACAACGCGGCTCGGCGAGATCTCCTACGCGCTCCTGCGCGTGCTGCCTCGGGGCCTCGTCGACTTCGTAGTGGTCCGCCAGTTCAAGCGGGGTGGTTTCGAGGACTCCGAGCTCGCCGGCGACAAACGCGCGCGTACCGGGGACTGAGCTGAGCGATTGTGTGCGCGGCGCGCTTAGCTGGGGGCCTCGGCCGGGTAGCACTCCCCCGTGGACGCGAGCAACACGTGCAGCCTGACGTTCGACGACGGGCCTGATCCGCTCTGGACGCCGCGGGTGCTGGACTGTCTGCGACGCGAGGGCGTGCGCTCAACGTTCTTCGTCATGGCCGAGCGGGCGAGGAGCCACCCCGAGCTGATCGCGCGCATGCGCCGGGAGGGGCACGAGGTCGAGCTCCATTGCGTGCGCCATGTCCGCCACAGCGAGCTGGAGGAATCAGCGTTGCGAACGGACACCACACAGGGCCTCCGTACGCTCCTGGCGCTCGGGGCGAGCGTGCGCCGCTGGCGCCCGCCGTGGGGCGTGGTGACCGACGCGACGCGCCGCGTCGCCTGCGATCACCAGCTCGAGGTGGTGCGCTGGAGCGTCGACACCGAGGACTGGCGGGGCGACCCGGCCGGCCTGATGCACGCTCGCGTCGCGGGAGCACTGGCCGCCGGTTCGGTGGTGTTGCTTCACGACGGCGTCGGGCCGGGGGCGCGCCGGTCCGGCTGCCTCCAGACCGCCCGGCTGATCCCGCGCCTGGTCGAGACGCTCACGAGCCGCGGCTTGCGCGCCGAGATCTGCGGCGCTGGCGGCGGGTCGAATGTGCGTCGCAATCGGGACGATCGAGCGCTGGATCGTCCACGCCGCTGAGCGCGCCGAGGCTGGGGTGCCGCTCGCGGGCACGGCGATCGAGGCTCGGTGGGCGATCGCCGCGGCCGCGCGCGAGCTCGCGGCCGAGGCGGCTGCCGCATGCGGCTCCCGGCCACTGGCGACCGGTGGCGCACTATCGCGGGGGCGCCGCGACCTCGACCTGTTCCTTCTCCAGCATCGACTCGAGCCGCTGCTCGCGCGCCACGGCGCCGCCGCGATCGGCGGGCACCAGTGAGCCCGCTCGTGTCTCGGTCGCGGATCGGGCGCGAGTTCTTCGAGGATCTCTATGCCCGCTTCGAGGATCCGTGGCAGTTCGCCGACAGCGCCCACGAGCACGACAAGTACGCCCACACGCTCGCCGCGCTCGCCGCGCTCGACGGCAAGCGCTTCGAGCGCGGGCTCGAGGTGGGATGCTCGATCGGGGTCCTCACCAAGCAGCTGGCGGACCTCTGCGATCAGCTCGTCGGGATCGACGTGTCGGACCGGGCGCTCGCCCGGTCGCGCGAGCGGCTGCGCGACCAGCCGCGGGTGAGCCTTGCGCGGATGAGCCTTCCCGAGGAGATGCCGCCCGGCCCGTGGGACCTGGTGGTTTGCTCGGAGGTGCTCTATTACTTCGACGAGGCCGCGTTCGGGCTGGCGCTCGAGCGCCTCCGAACGGCGCTCGGGGACGGCGCCACCGTGCTCGCAGTTCACTGGCGCCCGGCGACGAGCACATACCCACGATCGACGCCATGTCGGAGGACGGCACGGCTCTGGTCGGCGCAGCCCACGGCGCGCACGTGCTCCAGGAGGACGAGCTGCTGAGCGAGTACGGACCCTCGCGAGGCAAGGGCGACGCGATGTGGAGAGCACTCAGCGTCGCCCGCGGGGACATCGTCGTACCCTCGACGCCGATACCGCTGACTTCAGCCCGCGCTTCGTCGTAGGCCTGCTCGGCCCGCTCCTGTCAGACCCAGAGATCCGCTTCGTCAAGGGAGCGTTCCTGCGCCCGCTTCAGCTCGCCGGCAGCCTGCTCCCCGGCCAGGGCGGCCGCGTCACCGAACTGGTCGCACGACCACTACTGAATCGGTACGCCCCTCATCTGGCGGGCTTCGACCAGCCGCTGGCCGGCGAGATGGCCCAGGTCGACATCGGCACCCGCCAGAATCGCCACCAACCGC
>Ga0302326_10028612_pt1 | contig 11210 bp, 8 predicted proteins | sample Palsa_T0_3_FD_202264 | JGI IMG/M metagenome (GOLD analysis project Ga0302326, IMG submission 202264) | Peat permafrost microbial communities from Stordalen Mire near Abisko, Sweden - Palsa_T0_3 | ecosystem: Environmental > Terrestrial > Soil > Palsa > Peat permafrost | place: Sweden: Abisko...
CGCGTAAGAAGACGAATTCAAGCCACAGGAGCTTTTCATACCGCACACTCGTAGGAGCCAGCGAATCCAAGCCAACAGCATGCATATCAGAAGCGATTCGGTAGTGCGACATCGACAAATCCACGAGATGAAAACGCAATGAGGCTGCTTCAATCGCTTAGGCCTGCGGTCGGACAATTGGCGCCTGGAGCTCCAAGGCAGAAGAAATGAAGCAGCTAATGTTAAACACCATTCGACCATTTGCAGAGCGCTTTCCGAAGCTTCTCATGGCTTATAGATTATTGAAATCGCATTGGCAGCTTTTTGATGAGCCGGTCGAAACGCCAATGGGATTCCGGCTTATTGGGAATGCAGCAATGATCCGCGGTGAATTCGAGGTTGAAGAGACTCGATTAATTGGGGAGCTATTGAACAACGCGACCTATTGCATCAATGTCGGAGCAAATATAGGCTACTATTGCTGCCTTGCTGCAAGCCTCAGAAGACGCGTCATTGCATTCGAGCCCGTCGCCTTGAATCTCCAATATGTCGCCAAAAATATCGAGGCAAATGGTTGGAATGATTTCGTTTCAATTGTTCCTGTGGCGCTAAGCGATAGGCGAGGTGTTGCTAGGATATATGGCGGAGGTACGGGAGCCTCACTAGTGAAGGGGTGGGCGAATGCATCGGAGAGCTTCCCGACAATCGTGCCGACATCCACTTTGGACGAAGAGGTGGCGTCTCAAATTGCGGGAATGGAGTGCCTAATTATCGTCGATATAGAAGGAGCCGAGAAGAAGATGCTGGATGGAGCCCGAAGGGTTCTGGGCATGGTGCCAAAACCAATATGGTTTGTGGAAATTTCTGTTGGGGAACATCAGCCCAGAGGCGTCTTGATCAATCCCGAGTTATTTCAGACCTTTCAAGTGTTCTGGCTGCATGGTTACGAAGCTTGGACGACAGCACGTCCTTATCGCCGTATTGTCCCCGGCGAGGTGGAACGAATTGTCAGCAGCGGAATTGACACCCTGATGACCCATAATTTTCTCTTTGTCGAATGCGGCAGGATGGGTTGCTGGAATTCTGAAGGGCCATAGAGTTCGCTCCGTCCCGCTTGCCTGGTTTCTGAACGAGGTTTACGACAGATCACGACCGCTAATTGGAAGACAGCATCGTCTCAGATTCCGAAAAATCGACGAACAGCTAAGAAAAACCACTCGCTCATTCTAAAATCGTTCTTCAATAACCGCTTCGTGAAACATCTGGGCTAATCGATTCTACGCTCCAATCCAGCTCGATGTTGCCACCAGCTTCCAGCCCGCGAAGACCACCGGAACAACCGCCGCCACAAGGAGCGGTTAGAAATATTGCATTTACGTACGCTGCTACTGCCCTGGACCTGATTTACCTTGGCACGACTGTACTTATTTTTCCGCGAATTGCAGACAAGACAATCTTTGCCGAATACCGGATTCTAGTACTTTATGCGGGATATGCGGGCTTCCTCCATCTCGGTCTTCTGAATGGCTTTTACTTAGAGTCGTTACACAGCGACTCACTAATGGCGAAGCTTGCTCTTTTTCGCAAAGCGCGGCGCCTCCTGATCGTCCTTTTGCTTATACTAGCGCCGCTGGGAATCATCGCCTTTCGGTTCCTCAACCCCACGTCGTCAGCAACTACAACAGTCGCACTGATATTATCTTGGCTTTTGCTTAACGGACAGACGCTACATAACTATTCCTCCCAGGCACAGGGCAGATTCGAACGTTTTTTTGCCTATAACTGCATCGGTCGCTGCGCAGGACTCTTGCTTGTAGCCATAATCGCATTTTGCAGAGATACGACGACGCTCACTCTCGCGTGCTCATTTCTGCTGCCAACGGCCGTATCAGTTGCCGCGGCAGAAGTACTTTCAAAACGAGATTCCTCACGCGCGTGCGCACGCTCGGAACCGGCCGAACGCAACGTATCAATAGCCCTCCAGTGGAAGTCTTGCGCCCATCTTTATGCCGCGAACGTTTTTGCGACTCTTGCTCTTTCGACCGACAAGATCGTTATCGCATCACAATTCGCCCGACGAATCTTTGCCGATTATTCGTTTGCCTTCAGTTTAAGCAGCCTCGTGTTATATGCTGGCGACGGAATGGCGACTGCGACTCTGCCTCTCCTGCTTCGAAAAATTGAAAATGAGAAGCATTGGAAACAGTCGCATGCCGTCTGGCTATTTCTCTATTGGGTTGCGCCCTTTATATGTTGGCCAGCCGAGATATTCATAAGACGATGGTATGCAGGCTACCTGACTTGTATACCGTTTCTGATGTGTTTCTCGGCGACTCTACCGGCAATAATATATTGCAAGGCATATTGCGGCTCCGCAGCGATTGCGTCCAGAACGTCGCATTTGCAGTCGAGAGTTAATTTAATGGGCCTTGCCGCCGCGTTAATTGGAATTGCCGCTGCACGATATTATAGCCGCGACCCACTGGTCATGTGTGGCGCTTGGTGCATTGCTATTCTTGTATGGGCTGTTTTATGTTCATGGCGCCTAGGAAAAGGTGCTGACGATCGAGCCAAGGCTGGCCTGCATGTTGGACTCGGAAATGTCATTTGTTCCGCCGGGGCCTTCGGATTGGGATGCTATATTTCGCGTTACGGCTTCCTCGCCGGAGGGCTGGCCCATGCGGCAATCGCGGGAGCAGGAATATTCTTGTTCTCAAGATTTATGAGGGAGACGAGGCCATCAACGGAGGGCGCCGGTAGCTATTCCTAACATTTGAATAGCCTCTCTCGATGATCGCCCTTACGGCAGTTAAGGAATGTCCGACTCCGGTGCGAGTTGTCATTCTAAACTTCAACCGGCCACATTTGACCGTACGATGCGTCCATTCGGTGCTTGGGCAAAGGAACGTGACAATCGAATTGGTAGTTGTGGATAACTGGTCCAATGAAGCACAGCTTGTCGAGCTGCGCAGTGCCTTGCCTGCCGGCATCACCCTTTTAGAGAACAAGGTGAACCGGGGCTATGCAGCCGGAAATAACACTGGACTGCGCCTCCAGGAGAAGCCGGCGGATTTCGCACTGGTTCTCAACAATGACACTGTTCTCATCGACCCGCATACAATCTCTACGTTAGTGAACGCTCTGAGAAACAACGCAGCTTTAGCAGCATGCAGTCCTCTCGTCCACGATGCCGAATGCGGCATTTTGCCAGAAGCCTCTATTCAAGTGCGCCGAATTCCGAATTTTTGGGAGTTGATTACCGTGTCCTCTGCGGTGTTGCGCCGACTTCCAGGCCTTCGCCGCATCCATCGCCGCCAAGTCTATGCGGATGCAAGACCCTTCCCATTGAATACCGTCGTACCCACAGAGACGATCAATGGATGCTGCTTCCTTATCCGAATGAGCACTCTTGAGGCCATTGGCTACCTTGACGAAGGCACATTTCTTTATTCTGAAGAGCTCATTCTGGGCTTTCAGCTGCGGGCGTCCGGATTCGGGTGTGCGCTTGTGACGCAGACAGTTGTTCAACACGAGCAGGGTGCCAGTACTGGGACAAACGCAGCTGGGTCCAATGTTACCGGAATGTTGAGGCGTATTCGAAGCGAAATCTATTTCGCGAGAGCATATCTCGGAGCCGGCGTCACGGCGACTCTGTTGATCGCCGTTGTTGGCCTCTTTGATATATGTTGCAAGGTAATGTATTCCGGCTTCAGAAACCTAAAATGATGGTCATTTTTGCTGCACCAGCTGCCAATATAATATGCCAGCGCACGCCGTATTGTCCCGTTGAGTCCAACTTATCTGAACACCCTTAGTCTTCTAATGGCTTCGGAATTATATCTACTTGAGCCGCAATGAATCCACAAACGACGAAAGTGGAGCAGAAGGCCCAGGCCCCAGACAGATTAGCCAAGGAGTCTCGCGTGCACGTTGTCAGATTGATGGGAGGGCTGGGGAATCAAATGTTCCAATATGCATTCGGACGGCAGCTGTCGGCTCGAAGCGGCATCGATGTCAAATTCGATGTAAGCAATGGTTTCAAACACGACCCTTATCGACGTCATTTATCATTGGGCGATTTCAACACAACATTAGTTGAAGCTCACTCCCGAGAGATCCCCTTTGGCATGTCATGGAACAGTCCTTGGCATCGAATAGCCAAGCTCGGATGGCATGCTGTGCCTTCGGCTTGGCAGCAGGTAGTCTACGATGCCGACCCGTTTCAATTCGACCCCTCGCTTTTTGCTAGTAAGCGATCAAGCGCCTATTATTTTGGATATTGGCAAAACGAACGATATTTTTCGCAAATCGCAGAAACCATTAGACAGGATTTTACGCTTCTGCGTGCGCCTCCCACGTCGACGGCAATTCTCATGCGAGAAATGGCAAGCTGCCGTTCGATATCGATGCATGTCCGGCGGAATCATGGCGTAAGCACGAGCGGCGAGTTGATTCAGAAAGGGCGGGACCTTCACGGTGCTTGCAGCGTTGAGTACTTTCATGCAGCCTTGGAGAAGGTCGGCTTCGAACCAGGCACTGTATGTTTCATTTTCTCGGACTCTCCGGCATGGGCCGAAGCGAATTTGAGATTACCTGTGCCGGCAAAATTTGTCTCCAAGAACTTCGAGGCCTCAGACGCCGAGGAATTGCTATTGATGGCTGCATGCAAGCACCATGTGATTGCTAATAGTTCATTCAGTTGGTGGGGTGCGTGGCTAGGAAGGAATCCAGGCAAGATTGTGGTTGCCCCGCGGAGGTGGCTAGCTGGATCACCCGAAACGGCCGGGGATATTTGCCCACCATCATGGATAAGGGTTTAGAGGCAGCCCACGAAGTTTTGGGATATTTTAAAGCAGCCCACGAGCCCGATGGATCCCCCCCCGCTTATGCACTCTGAAACAGTCCGCAAATGCAGAGCGTATATAAGGGCCGCATTTTGTTCGAGCGGGCACTCCGCATCTTAGGCGGCACATTTCTCTTCCCGCTTCGGCACTCGCACTATGACATATGAAATGCTTCGTCAGAAAATAACTTTTCGCCATCTAGCACATTTCTTCGACCGCTATCCGTCACGCTTGCGCCGAGGCACGCTCAAATTCCGCGGCCTTCGACACACAATGTTTCATGTCTGACACAGCTTTCGAGCCTCTCATTACCGTAGGACTGCCAATATATAATGGCGCACCTTATTTGCGTTCAGCGGTTTTGTCGATTGTGGCGCAAACATATCTTAATTGGGAGTTGCTCCTTATCGACGACGGTTCAACCGACAGTTCCATAGACTCCGTTTCTGATATCCGTGACTCCAGAATCACTCTACTCCGGGATGGACGCAATAAGGGCGCTGCTGCTCGTCTCAACGAAGCAGTTGACCTAGCACGAGGCCAATTCTTTGCCCGCATGGACCAAGACGACATTTCTTACCCCACTCGGTTCGCCAGCCAGATAACACGATTTCGCTGTGATCCGCAGCTCGATTTGCTTGCGGTTCGAGCAATCAAGATATCTAACACGAACGATTTTCTTGGGTTCTTTCCGTCGCCAGCTAGCCATGCCGACATCTGTTCAAGCCCGTGGAGAGGCTTCTACATGCCGCATCCAACATGGATGGGGAGGATTCAGTGGTTCCGCAAGTATAGGTATAGAATCCCGGAATCCTATTTCAGCGACGACCAAGAGTTGCTTTTGCGCAGCTACCGCGACAGCCATTTCGCATGCCTCTCGGAAACTTTGTTTGCCTACCGAATTCATGACAAGATCAGGTGGCGAAAACGTTTCAAGACGCGTTGGACGGTCTTGAAGCTGCAGGCAGCAAGTTTTATCGGGAGCCGCCAATATGGCTTTCTACTGCGTGCCGGTGTCGTCTTTCTCCTTCGGCTCGGTTCCGATTTCTGGATGTTCCTGACTCGGCCATTCCCCGGAATTTCGAGGGGTCAAGCGGCACCAATGGAAAAAGGCCCGGCTGTCCAACAGTGGTTAAAGGTGAGAGAAGTCTATTGGCCGAGCAAGGTATGAACTATCTCTGGACCACAATATTCGCAGCCGAGGGGCTCATACGTCAACATTGGGAATTGTGAGTTCGATGCGCGTTTGTAGAGTGGCAACAGTCCCGTTTTTCCTGCTGCATCATCTCGGGGAGCAGACCAGATTCTTGGCGCTTTCAGGCTGCGAGGTGGATCTCGTTTGCAGCACCGGCCCCGGTTGCGACGAACTTGCCCGGATTCCGGGTGTGGCCCTGTTCGCTGTTGAGATTCCCCGCAAGATCTCTCCGTTGGCGGACTTCTTGGCGCTGATTCGCCTCTATCGCTTGTTTCGCAAGAGGTCCTACCAGATAATGCATTCGACGACCCCTAAGGCGGGGCTGCTAAGCGCACTGGCAGCCCGAGCGGCAGGTGTTCCCATCAGGCTCCATACGTTTACTGGACAGCCTTGGGTGGAGATGCACGGGATCCTGCGATGGATCGCAAAAAGCTGTGACCGCTCAATTGTTTCGCTCAACACGCAGTGCTACGCCGACAGTAGCAGCCAGAAGGATTTCCTGGTAGCCAAAGGCGTGGGCAGTCACGCGTCGCTATCGGTTCTGGGAGCGGGATCGCTCTCCGGCGTCGATGTAAACCGTTGGGAAGGCGCCCGCGAACAATTCCGCAAAGACGAGACACGGACGTACCTCGGTTTGCCACTGGGAATCCCCGTGATTGTATTTGTCGGGCGCGTGACGCGCGACAAGGGAATCGTCGAGTTGCTGCGTGCCGCAAAGCTCCTGGATTCATCAGGCATCAAGAGCAGCCTCGTCATCGTGGGTCCCCTCGAAACCGGCGGCGACGTCGAATTGGAGAGAGAACTCGCGGAAATTCGCAGCAGCAACACTGTCCATCTGGTCGGCTACGATCCCCATCCCGACAGGTTTCTGGCCAATGCGGATATACTATGTCTGCCAAGCTATCGGGAGGGATTCGGCAACGTAGTGATCGAGGCGGCCGTCATGGGGATACCGTCAGTCGGCACGTCGATCGTGGGACTTACCGATTCGGTCGTGACTGGGGTCACTGGATTGCTCGTTCCGCCAAAAAATGCACAGCTGCTTGCGGATTCGCTGCTCCTGCTGTTGCGCGATGCAGAGCTCAGAGAAAAAATGGGGAAGGCGGCCCGAGAACGTGCGTTACGGCTTTTTGACGCCCGACAGGTCAATGACCTTCTCTTGAAGGAATATCAACGGCTTCAAGGATTGGCGGATCTGAAAAATGCCCATAGCCGGTAAAAGCGGAAGGGTGCTCGTCACCGGTGCGAATGGATTCGTCGGAACGGCCTTATGGGAGGCTCTTGCCGGGAACGGGATTGCGACCCGATTGGCCGTTCGCAACGCCCAAGCGTGCGACGCCGTTCAGCGCAGAATCGGGACGATGGAAGGGGATCTTGGAGCGGAGACGGCCAAGATAGAAGTGGTCCGCGTCGGCGACCTCTCAGCCAATACCGATTGGCAAGCTGCGCTCGCCGGGGTCGACGTCATTGTCCATCTCGCCGGGCGAGCGCACGTGTTCAGGGAGCACGCGGCTGATCCGTTGGCGGCCTACCGTTCCGTCAATGTCGAAGGCACCAAACGGCTTGCCGAAGCGGCGGTCGCCCAGAAGGTGCGGCGACTTATCTATGTCAGTTCCGTCAAGGTCAATGGAGAGAGAACTCTCGAACGAGCCTTTGACGAACACGATCTGTCTCAGCCCGAGGATGCGTATGGCATCTCCAAGTGGGAAGCGGAGCTGGCGCTTTGGGACCTCGCCTCAAGGAAACCCATGGAAATGGTCGTGCTGCGTCCGACATTGATTTACGGGCCCGGAGTGAAAGGTAATTTCTATGCGCTGATGCGCGCAATCGCCCGCGGAATACCCCTTCCGATCGCCTCGGTGAAAAATCGACGGAGCCTCCTTTACGTCGGAAATTTTGTGGATGCGATTTTGCGTTCCATCGGCCATCCTGCCGCTGCCGGGAAGACCTATTTGGTCGCTGACGACGAGGGCATGAGTTCGCCTGATCTCGCGCGCCATGTTGGCAGTGCTCTCGGACACCCGGCCCGATTGCTGGCATTCCCACCGAGACTCCTGAGTCTCGGCGCCGCAGCGTTGGGAAAGACTGCAGCCATGGCGCGCCTCCTCGGGTCGCTGCAAGTTGATAACTGCAAGATACGGCGCGAGCTCAGTTGGGAGCCTAGCACGAACATTGAGCAGGGCCTGGCGGCGACTGCCAAGTGGTACCGTCAACAATCAAGCCTTCATGGATCCGAATGATTTGCACGCCGGCGATTGGTTTGGGCGTCGTATCATCGCCGATGCTAAGTATTCCTGGATGATGATCTTGGCCGACATGCAATTCCTATGAGCCTCTTTTGGACATTCATATTGACCTCGGTGATTTCATACCTGGGCGGTTTTGTCGCCAAGGCGCTCCTCACACGATATGGCATTGTCGACCGGCCGAACGAACGATCAAGTCATGACAAACCTGTGATACGCGGCGGGGGCGTCGCTGTCCTGTTTTCCGCCGCGGTTGTCTCATGCCTCGCGGTTCCAACGAGCAGCCTGCCCAGATTGGCCTGGATCGCGCTAGCCGGATTGGTCGTGGCAGTCGTGTCATTCTTTGATGATCTTCGCTCGTTGCCACAGGTACTCCGGCTTGGCGTTCACGCGGGCGCCGCGCTCATTGCCCTCTGGGTGCTAGGATTTGCGGGACAGACGAGCCAATCACTGCCGATCGCGGCGTTTCTTGCCGTTGTTTGTTTTCTCTGGATCGTCGGCTACATCAACGCGTTCAACTTCATGGATGGCATCAACGGAATGGCCGGAATGCAGTTGGTCGTGACGGGTTTGGGCACGGCGCTCGTCGGAATGACCGCCGGCGAGAGCAGCCACCATCCCGCAATCATCCTCGCCTTCATCCTCGCTGGCTCAGGGGCCGGATTTCTCCCGCATAATTTCCCGCGCGCACGGATGTTTCTTGGCGACGTGGGCAGCGCACCCCTCGGCTACTTCCTCGCCGTCCTGGCGGTGTGGCTCGCGCGCGACCTCGAATGGTGGCTTCTGGGCGCGTTCGGATTGCTCCAAGCGAACTTCATCCTCGACACCGCGATAACCTTCGCGCGGCGAACGATGCGAGGAGAGAAGTCATTCGAACCGCACCGCGAGCACTTTTATCAATTGCTGGTGCGGGCGGGCAAGTCACATCAGTTTGTAACTAGGCTGGAATGCCTTATCCAGCTTCTCGTCCTTTGCATCGTGCTCGTCGCAGTGGATATGGACTGGGCTGCTCGGATAACGGCCGCCGCGACGGTAGTTGCGATGTGGCTGGCCTTTTTTGGATACGCCGAATCGAAGTACCGCACCACGGTCACCGGCGGCAATATCGCCTGAGCATTTGGCGCCGCGGGGCGCCTTTCGATCGGAGCGGACGTCGGCAGACTGGCCGTTTACGCGCTTTTCAAACTGGACGTTTGGCAAGCCGCCAAGCAAAGCTCGCCGTTGGATTTCTATCGTGACGCCACAATCTCAAAGCCGCGCTCCAAGGGCGGGTGCGCTCTCCTTACAGGGAAACGACTTGCGTCATTTGAAGGCCTCAAAATCATATGGATGAGCAGGGCGACCCACTTCCCGGTCCCGGAGTGAATGGTCAAAGCGGATCTTCATCGCCTTTTGCCGATGCGTCCAACGGACAGACATTCAGCGATGCTGGGGGCCTCGCCAGAGTGCCGCTCCTGCTCGTCATCTACAGTGGGGCGATCGTCGGGTCCCACTGGCTGGGATACCTGATTCGGTTTGAGTTTTCGCCGCCGACTGACGAGCAGACGCTTTTCTGGCGGACCTTGCAGTGGATGCTCCCGGTCGAGCTTCTCGCTCTCCTTGTCTTCGGACAGTTTCGTAGCCTCCTGACTTATTTCAGCCTTCCGGACGCAAGGCGCATTGTGATGGCTTGCGGCATCTCGAGCCTGATTTCGCTGGGAGTGTGGTATGTCACGACGGGGCAGTACGCGCCCCCGCGCTCGATCATCGTGCTGGGTTTCCTCCTGGACAGTGTCGCGCTGGGGTGCGTGCGGGTTGCCTTTCGCATGCTGCGGGAGAGCCAAAAAGGCCATGGGAAGGGCACTCGCCCGCTGCGCCGGATAGTGATCGTCGGTGCGGGCGATGTCGGCGCGAACCTCGCCAAGGAGATGAAACTCAGGCGCGATCTCCGGATGTACCCCATCGCTTTCTTCGACGATGACCGCGCCAAGTGGAGAACGCACGTGCACGGAGTTCCGGTGATCGGGCGTCCGGAATTGCTCAGCGAGGGCAAGATCCAGGCGGACGAGGCAGTCATAGCGATGCCCAGCGCGTCGGGACGGCGCATTCGTGAGGTGGTGCAGGTGTTCAATGAGGTGCGCCTGCCGTTCGAAACCGTGCCCTCTATGGAACAGATGGTGAACGGCGTCGTGAAGGCCTCCCAGATCCGCCCGGTGCAAATCGAGGATCTCCTGGGACGCGAGCACATCGTCCTTGAGAAGGAGCGCATAAGGGAGCTGGTGCGGGACAAGGTGGTCATGGTCACCGGGGCCGGCGGAAGCATTGGCGCCGAATTGTGCCGGCAGATCGCCGGCTACCATCCCTCTCGCCTGCTTCTCGTGGAGCGCTGCGAGGTGCAGATGTACCAGATTGAGCAGGAGCTGATCGGCCTCGGGCACGGCTCGCGCATCAACCCGCTTATCGCGGATGTCCTGGACGGCGAACGCATGCGCGGGATATTTGGACAATTCCAGCCTCGCCTGGTGTTCCATGCGGCCGCGCACAAGCACGTTCCCATGATGGAGCACCAGCCGTACGAGGCGTTCCGCAACAATGCCATCGGCACGAAAGAGATGGCTAAACTTTCCACCGAATTCGGGGTCGAACGTTTCGTTCTGATCTCCACCGACAAGGCCATCAATCCCACCAATGCGATGGGTGCCACCAAGAGACTGGCCGAACTCTACATCCAGGCGCTTCAACGGCATAATGGCACGCACACGCGTTTCATGGCCGTGCGCTTTGGCAATGTCCTCGGCTCGTCGGGCAGCGTGATACCCACCTTCAAGAAGCAAATTTCCGCTGGCGGCCCGGTTACGGTTACCCACCCAGATATCGCGCGTTACTTCATGACCGTCCAGGAGGCTGTCGGGCTGGTGCTGCAGAGCGCCGCTCAGGGCCAGGGCGGCGAGATCTTTGTCCTCGATA
>Ga0302326_10028614_pt1 | contig 11209 bp, 5 predicted proteins | sample Palsa_T0_3_FD_202264 | JGI IMG/M metagenome (GOLD analysis project Ga0302326, IMG submission 202264) | Peat permafrost microbial communities from Stordalen Mire near Abisko, Sweden - Palsa_T0_3 | ecosystem: Environmental > Terrestrial > Soil > Palsa > Peat permafrost | place: Sweden: Abisko...
AAAACGTTTGGCGCTGGTCAAAGGCCTTACCGACGAGCAGGCGCACACGCTGGCGCACAACGGCAAAGTGATCGTCCATATCGATGGCGGGTTGCACGCTACCGAGGTGGCGCCCGCGCAGATGACCATCCAACTCGCGTACAACCTGGTGACCGCTACCGACCCGGACACCACCGCGATTCTCGACAACGTCGTCCTACTGCTGTGGTTCTCCATCAATCCGGACGGCCAGAATATGGTGGCCAAGTGGTACAAGTCGAACGTTGGTACACCGTACGAGGTGAGCGGCTTGCCGGGTCTGTTCCAGGAATATATCGGCCACGACAACAATCGCGACGGGTACATGAACAACATGATCGAGTCGCAGGTGATCACGCGCACCGAGCTGGAATATTACCCCGAAGTGAATTACAACCATCACCAGACCGCGCCTTTTCCAGCGCGCATCTGGATTCCGCCGTTCGGCGACCCGGTGTCGCTCAATCCGCACCCGCTGATGTACCGCTGGGTGAACGTGTTCGGCACGGCGATGGCGGCGTACCTTGACGAGCACGATATGCCCGGCGCCATGCACCGTGGCCGTTTCGACGATTGGTATCCCGGCTTTGTCGACCATGTCAATAATTTCCGAAATACGGTTTCGTTCCTCACCGAGACGGCTCTCTTCGAATACGCCACGCCTCATTTCTACACCACCAGCGATTTCCCCACGCAGAGCCAGGATCTGCATACACAGGTGTTCTACTCGAGCCCGTGGAAGGGTGGATGGTGGCGCCTGGGCGACGCGGTGCGGTACACGCTGGGCGCCTCGATGGCCGTGCTCGATACGGCGGCCAAGAACCGCGAGGAGTTGCTTTACGACCGGTACCGCGCCGGGCGCGACGTGATTGCGCACTTCACGGCGGATCCTCCCTACGCATACATCATTCCGCGCGAGCAGCGGGACACACCGACGGCGGCGACGCTTGTCGAGAAGCTGCTGATCGATGGCATTGAGGTGCATCAGGCGACGCACGAGTTCACCGCCAACGAGTCGAATTACAAGGAAGGCGACTGGGTGGTGCTGATGGATCAGCCTTTCGCGGCGCTGGTGAAGGAGCTCTTCGACATCCAGAAATACCCCAATTTGCCGGGCATGCCGCAAACGGCTGCCGCGGAGGGAGCAGCGGGCGGAGGACGCGGTGGCCGCGGTGGTGGGGTTGGCGCAACTCCGGCGCCTGCTCCTGCTGCACCCGCACCTGCGGCGGCAGCAGGCGGCGGTCGAGGCGCTGGAGGTGGCCGCGGAGCAACTCCGGCCGCGGGCGCCCCGGCCCAGTCTATACAGACGCCATACGACGTGACTGGCTGGACGCTGCCTATTCAGATGGGGGTCGAGGTGGTGGCGGTGACGCAGCCGGTGAGCGATGCCACGCGGAAGACGCTGCACAAGATCGATCGCGTGGAGCCGGCGGTGGGAAAAGTGGAAGGTTCAGGCCCGGTGTTTGCGTTTTCGCACACCAGCAATGCGGCACTGCGTGCGGTGAATGACGTTCTCGCCGCGGGCGCAACGGTGAGCTTCGGCAAGTCCGATGGCACGGTGTACGCTACCAGCGCCGCCGCTATCTTGAAGCAGAGCGGCGTGGACGCGAAGTCGGTGAGTGAAGCGCCGGAGGCGTGGCCGGTAAAGAAGCCGCGCATCGGCATCTACCAGCCATGGAGCGGCAATATCGACGAGGGGTGGACGCGTTGGATCCTGGAGCAGTTCCACTTCCCCTTCACCGTATTGCACAACCCCGAGATCCGCGACGGCCATCTGAAGGAACAGTTCGACACCATCGTGTTCGCGGAAATGAACGCGCGCCAGATTATGGACGGCGCCCGCGAAGGCACAGTGCCTGGGCAGTACGCGGGCGGCATCGGCGATGAGGGAGCGCAGGCGCTGCGCGATTTCGTCAATGCCGGCGGCACGGTGGTGACTATGGGTAACGCGGCGACCTTCGCCATCGAACAATTCAATCTGCCGGTTGCGAATGCGCTCGCAGGTCTGTCACAGAGCCAGTTCTTTTGCTCGGGCTCGCTGCTGCGGGTGGAGATTACCGACGCGAAGCACCCGCTAGTCGCCGGCCTTCCGGCGATGCCGGCGGTGATGTTCGAGCGTAATCAGGCTTTCGACACGCGCCAAGGCTTTCGCGGCCGGGTGTTAGCGAGCTATGTGAAGGATCGCAATCCGCTGGTGAGCGGCTACCTTTTGGGCGCGGAGCAGATCCAGGGGAAGGCCGCGGCGATCGACGCTTTCTACGGGACGGGACACGTCGTTATTCTGGGTTTCCGCCCGCAATGGCGCGGGCAGTCGCACGGGACTTACAAATTCCTATTCAACGCGCTCTATTACAACCCGTCGATGGCGCCCGAGGGTGGCGGCGGTGGAGGGGGCCGCGGCGGCGGCCGGTCGGGCGGCGGAAATCCACAGCAGGCCGCATGGCGGCGAGAGGCCGAGTCTGTGAAGACGGAAATTACGCGCCTGGCGGAGCTGAATCGGACTTACTTCAGCGCGCGCGGACCGGCCGCGGCGGAACCCGGAAAGCAGCTCGAAGCGGTGCTGGATGCGTTTCAGCGCGATCGCATTCCTCTGCTCGACGATTTGCGCGCGCAAGTGGAGGATGCGGCGATTGTGCGGGCGGAAGCCGCATGGTCGGCGCAGTTGGTGCGGCTAGCGGTCGACTTGAGGACGAAGGATTTCAGCGCGACGAAAGTGGAGGATCTGTTGGATCAGTATAAGTTGGCGGTGGTGCCATGAGAAGACCCCAGAGGTCGTCGGGCGAGCGCCGCTCGCCTGGGCAAGCTAAAGCATACCCCACAAGCAAACGCACTGGCGCCGGCTTGCTTCTTGCCCTATTCGCCACTGCGGCATTTGCGCAGGTGCCGACGCCGGAATCGGTGCTCGGGCACAAGCCCGGTGACGATTTTTATCTGGCAACTTATGAGGACGCGCTGGGGTACTTCAAGAAAGTCGCGGCATCCTCGAATCGCATCAAGCTGGTCAATGTCGGTAAGACCACGCGTGGGCGCGAGTGGTGGATCGCCTTCATTTCCGACCCGGCCAATCTGGCGCAGCTCGATCACTATAAAGATGTCTCGCGGCGGCTGGCGCTCTCGCGCGGAATCACCGACGACCAGGCGCATGCCCTGGCGCGCGAAACGAAGCCAATTATCCACATTGATGGCGGGCTGCACGCGACCGAAGTTGCGAACCATCAGCACACTATTCAGCTCGGGTACGATCTGGTGACTTCGGAAAGCGCCGAAGTGAAGGCCATCCGGCAGAATCTGATCGTGGAGTTGTGGTTCTCCATCAATCCGGACGGACAGACCGCGGTGGCCGAGTGGTATCGCCAGAATGTGGGCACGCCCTATGAAGTGAGCGGCATGCCCGAGTTGTACCAGGAGTATGTGGGGCACGACAATAATCGCGACGGCTACATGTTGAACATGCTGGAGTCACGCGTAGTGACGAAAGCGACGCTCGATACCCAGCCGCTGGTGTTCTATACGCAGCATCAATCGGCGCCGTTCCCGGGGCGCATTTACCTGCCGCCGTTTGCCGACCCGATTTCGGCCAACATGCACCCATTGATGGTCCGCTGGCTCAATCTGATCGGCATGACAATCGCGGAATATCTGGATGACCACGGTCTGCCGGGCTCTATGCATCAGGAGACGTTCGACGTCTGGTATCCCGGGTATCTCGATAACATCGGGAACTTCCGCCACACCATCTCATTTTTTACCGAGACGGCGCTCTATCAATACGCCACGCCGCATTTTTATACCCTGGACGAGTTTCCCGCGACGCGGCAGGGGCTAGGCGAGGAAATGCTCTATTCGAGCCCGTGGAAGGGTGGATGGTGGCGGCTTGCCGATGCGTGCCGCTATATGTACGAAGCGGACATGGCGGTCCTCAACTTATCGACTAAGTACCGCGAGCAGATGACTTACAATAAGTATCGCGCGGCGCGCGACACTATCGAGAAATTCCAGAAAGACCCGCCATACGCCTATCAGATTCCGCGCGAGCAGCACGACGCGCCCACGGCCGCGCTGCTGATGGAGAAGCTGATGCTGCACGGCATCGAGATCCATCAGGCTGCCAAGCCGGATGCGTGGGTGATCCTTATGGATCAGCCTTTCGCCGGGCTCGTCAAGGAGCTATTCGAGCCGCAGGTTTATCCCACGCTCTCACAGCGGCCGTACGATGTTACCGGTTGGACGCTGCCGTACCAGATGGGCGTGGAGGCGCACGCCATGACGACGCCGCTCTCAGCGCAGTTCCGCGATTCGCTGCGGTTGATCAAGGATATCAACGGGCTCGCGGCGCCGTTCCAATTCGGCACCAACGCCAGTTTTCGCGCCGTCAATCAGATTCTCGCTGCCAAGGGCAAAGTAGTGGCCGCCGGAGACGATATTGCGGTTTCCGACATCGACAAGGGTAAGCTCGAAGCAATCCTGAAGGAGAACCGATTGCGCGCGGGCGGGGCGGCAAAAGAGGGCGCGAAAGCCATGAAGCCGCTGCGCATCGGCCTTTACCGGCCGTGGAGCGCGAGTATCGATGAGGGCTGGACCCGCTGGATCCTGGAGCAGTATCAGTTTCCATTCACCAATATTTACAATGACGGCATTCGCGCCGGGCATTTGCGCGAGCACTACGACACGATTGTGCTGCCCGATATGGGCGCGCAACAGATCATGAATGGCCGCCGTCCGGGCACGGTTCCCGAACGGTATGCCGGCGGAATCGGCGACGAAGGCGCACAGGAGTTGCGCGATTTCGTCAATGACGGCGGCACGCTCGTCACCTTCAACAACGCTTCGCTGTTCGCGGTGGATCAACTCAAACTTCCGGTGACGAATGCGCTGGCGGGCGTTCCGGCGGCACAATTTTCCTGCTCCGGCTGCCTCGTTACGGTGCACATTGAAGATGCCAAGAGTCGTATAACGGCCGGTCTTCTGCCGGATACCATCGTGATGTTCGAAGGCGGCCCGGCTTTCGACACGAAGAGCGACTTCAAAGGCGCGGTGCTGGCGCGCTATCCGAAGGAACGGTCGCCCTTGGCCAGCGGATATCTGATTGGACCCGAGCATTTGGAGGGCAAGGCCGCGGCGCTGGACGTGGAGTTCGGCAAAGGCCACGTTATTCTGCTGGGATTCAAGCCGCAGTGGCGTGGCCAATCGCATGCCGCGTATAAGTTCTTCATGAACGCGTTCTACGGGGAGTAAATCGCTATTTCACTCGCGGCTGGGAAAGCTCGCATTGAAACGGAAAGCCGAACCCTTGCAAAATTGCCCGGATCAAGTCCTTACCGGCGATTCATGGCGAAGGCCGACGCCGCGCGGAAGAACGAAGCGGGAGCTTCTTCCGTGCCAGACGTTCGACCTCAACTGCCAACTGTGCCGGAACGATGATGCAGTTCAGAACTCCTGATGCCGCCCCGCAATTTTGGGGTTCGTGAGGATAATGGCCTGAGCCCGTTTCGCTTCCGGGACCACTCCCTGACGGTCGTGGCTCAGTATCGGCACACTGCGTTTCCGAGCCGCGACCGTTAGGGAGTCGGTTTGCCGGCCTCATGGCAAATTCCATGAGATCAGGAGTTCTGCCGTTAGAGTTCATCGCCTGGACGCATACGCGCGCCCTACGAAGCGTATTTCAGCCGACGATGATCCTTCAAAATGCAGCGATCCATGATCACCACGAGGCCCGCCTCTTCCGCCCGCCGTGCTGCCTCTTCGTGGATTACGCCTTCCTGCATCCAGATCACCTTCGCGCCCTTGCGAATCGCCGCCTCGACAATCTCCGGCACGTACTCCGAGCGCCGGAAAATATCGACGATGTCCACGTTTTCGGGGACGGAATCCAGGTCCGGGTAGCACTTCTCACCGAGAACCTCCGACTCCAGCGGATTCACCGGGATGATGCGATAGCCGGCCTTCTGCATGTACTCGGCCACGCCGTAACTCGGACGGAATCGCCTGCCGGAAAGGCCCACCACCGCAATCGTGCGGCACGAACGGAGAATGGAATCGATCTGCCTCATACGGCCTCCCGCGCTTTCGGCTCCTTCGTCCCGCCGCGAACGGCGCGCTGCAATTTATGCAATTCCTCCGCCGAGAGATAGCGGAATTCACCCGGCTTAAGCGCGCCCAAGTCTATCGGCCCGATGCGCACCCGCCGCAGCTTCTCCACCAGCCGGCCGAAATGTTTGAACATCAGGCGGATCTGATTGTTGCGGCCCTCGTAAAGCCGCACCTCGTACCAGGGATTCTCGGCGTCGCGAATCATCTTCAGCCCCGCTGGCATGGTGCGGCGGCCGGAGAGCGGCACGCCCTGGCGGAACTTCTCCTCCTGATCGGTAGAGAGCGCGCCGTTCGCCTTTACGAGGTATGTCTTCGGCAAATGTGTGGATGCCGAAGTGATGGCGTTCGCCAATTCGCCGTCGTTGGTCAGCAGCAGCAGGCCTTCGCTGTGATAATCGAGACGTCCGACGGGATAGACCCGTTCCTTCACGCCGCGCATCAATTCCATCACGGTGGCGCGATGCTGCGGATCGCTTACCGTGGTGACGGTGTTGTTCGGTTTGTGCAGCGCGATATAGATCTGATGCTTGGGCGCGTGGATCAAACGCCCGTCCACTTTGATGTGGTCGCGCTCGAGATCGGCCTTCGACCCGAGTTCGGTGACCACCGCGCCGTTGACCGATACGCGGCCTTCCACGATATACTTCTCCGCCTGCCGCCGCGAAGTGACGCCGGCTTGCGAGAGGATCTTCTGAAGGCGCTCTTCGGGCATTATGTCTCCTGGGTTTCGACCGGTGGGACGGCCTCGGCGTCCGCCGTGGGAGCTCCCGGCTCTATTTCCGAGCCGCGCGCGTGAGCAAGCGGTTGCGGCACTGGCGCCGGAGACTCCGCTTGCAGCGGCTCGGCCTGAGCCGTCTTCGCGTCGGCCGTGGCAGCTTCGGGCTCTGTTTCCGAGCCGCGCGCGTGAGCAAGCGGTTGCCGTTCTGGCGCCGGAGATTCCAATTGCAGCGGCTCGATCTCGGCCTGGGCCGTCTCCGCGTCGGCCTCGGCAGATTCGGGCTCTGTTTCCGAGCCGCGCGCGCGAGAAAGCGGTTCCGGCCCTGGCGCCGGAGATTGCGCTTGCAGCAGCTCGGCCTGGGCCGTCTCCGCGTCGGCCTCGGCAGCTTCGGGCTCTATTTCCGAGCCGCGCGCGTGAGCAAGCGGTTGCGGTTCTGGCGCCGGAGATTCCGCTTGCAGCGGCTCGGCCTGAGCATTCTCCGCGGTCTCCGCGTAGGCCGTGGGAACTTCGGGAGCTTCTGCTTGCGATAGTTCGGCATCGGACCGCGCCGCCGCGTGGGTGGCCGGAGCTTCACCGGCAGCCGTTTCGGCCGCCGTCGAGGTCTCTGTGTCGGTCGCAGGAGCTTCCGGCGCGACATCTTCGCGTACGGGCGATTCGACCTTTGCAGCCGCCTCCGAGAAAGCTTGCGGCGTCTCCGGAGTCTCGCTTTCCGCCATGGACATTCGCCGGATCTCTTCGAATTCCTTGAGCGTCGGCAGTTCGCTCAAGTCCTTCAATCCGAACTGAATCAGAAATTCCTTGGTGGTCTTATAAAGGATCGGTTTGCCGAGCACATTCTTACGGCCCGCTTCAGTGATCAGCTTGCGATCCAACAGCGTCTTCAGCACGCCGCCGCCCTGCACGCCGCGGATGTCCATAATCTCGGGCGAGGTCACGGGCTGCTTATACGCCACCACCGCCAGCGTCTCCAGTGCCGGCAGTGAAAGCTTCAACGGCGCTTTCAGGCTCTTGACGAAACTCCGCACCGCCTCGTGATGCTCCGGCTTGGTGGCCATCTTATATCCGCCGGCCACTTCCTTGATGCTCACTCCGTGCTCGGGCTTCTCGAATTCCGCCATCAGTTGCTGCAGCAGCATTCGGATGCGTTCCGGATCCTGATTGAGCGCGGCCGCGATCTGCGCCGGCATCAGCGGCTCTTCCGCCACATACACGCAAGCCTCCAGCACCGCCAGCAGTTGCACATCTTCGATCGCCGCCGGCTCCGGCGCATCCTCCTCCGCCGGCTCGCTCGACGCAATCCATTCTTCAATGGAAACGGTCTGCGGCTGGGTCTGTGCGGTTTCCTCGACGGGCTCTGAGTCGGGCGTTCCTTCGGGTTGGGTTTCCAGTTCTTCCATTCGTGTCACTTACAGGTATTCGTTTTCAATTGCCGCGATGGGCTGGTCGTTCTTGAAAACCTCGTCGAACCTCTCGTGCCGCTGGAGCGCGATTTCGCCGAAGAGGTCCTCCTGCGTCAGCACCACCGCCTGCATGCGCACCATCTCCAGAACCGCCAGGAATAGCGTGACGATCGCTCGCCGCGTGCGCTGTTTTTCGAAAATACGGAGGATGAATACCGGCTTGTTTCCGCCGGCTTGCACGAATTCGTCGCGCAGATAGCGAATCATGCCCGCCACCGTCACATCGGCCGCTTCTACCTCGTAAATCGGGCGATTCTTGGCCCGTTCCAGCATCGCGCCGAGCGCCTTCACCAGGTCGAACATCGTAACCGTCAGTCCCGGATCTTCGTTCTCCGCAATAAATGATTTCAGCTGCGGGTTCGACCAGACGTTTTCCTCAATCAGCCGCTTCTGCTGCAACATCTCGGCGGCATTCTTGAAGCGCTCGTGCTCCAGCAGCCGTTCCACCAACTCCTGCCGCGGATCCTCCGCCTCCTCGCCCTCTTTTTGCAGCGCCGGATCGCTCGGCAGCAGCATCTTCGACTTGATATGGATCAGCGTCGCCGCCATATAGACGAATTCCGCCCCCAAGTCGATGTCCATTTCCCGCGCTTTTTCCAGGAATTCCAGGTACTGGGAGGTTATCGTCGCGATGGGGATGTCTTTGATGTCGATTTGCTGCTTGCGGATCAGATCCAGCAGCAGATCGAGCGGCCCCTCATATTGGTCCAAATGGAAGTTAAGCGGCGAAGACACTATCTTTCACGATAGCATGTGGGGGCAACCAGCCACGGTTCGAGCACGTCCAGATTTATGGTACACCGGGACAAGCGGAATGGCCGGTTCGATGGTGGCACGGGGATTGTGTGTCTTAACGTTGCTGTGCCCTCTGGCCGCCGCGGCTTTTGTCCCGCCGGCCGGCCCGGTGCTCCGCGTCTCCACACTGGACAAGGCCAATCAACCCGTGGCCGGCGTCCAGGTGCAACTCAGCCTCGCCACCACCCTCATCGCCACCTCAGCTACCGACGCCCAGGGGCACGCCATCTTCACCGAACTGCGCCCCGGCCTCTACACTCTGCTTGCCAATAAGGACGGCTATCAGCCGGTGCGCCAGGCCGACCTCACTATTGAAACCGAAAGCACCATCTCGCTCGAACTGACGATGGTCCCGACACTTACCCATTCCGATAGCGTCGACGTCTCCGCCACCGCTTCCCCCGTGGAAGAAGGAGCCTCCGCGGGCGACGTCAGCATCACCCCGCAAGCTACCAACGACCTGCCCACCCGCCCCGCCAACGTCGCCGACGCCCTGCCCCTGATTCCCGGCGTCCTGCGCGAACCCGGCGGCGCCCTCTCGATTTCCGCCGGACCTGAGCATCGCTCCGCCATGGTGGTGAACTCCACCGACGTCACCGACCCCGCCACCGGCCAATTCGGCCTCACCGTCCCCATCGATAGCGTCGAGGCCATCCACGTGTATCAAACCCCGTTTCTCGCCGAATACGGCCGCTTCACCTCCGGTCTGGTCGCCGTCGACACCCGCCGCGGAGGCGAAAAGTGGAAGTGGGAATTGAACGATCCGCTGCCCGAATTCTACATTCGCAGTTGGCGCCTGCGCGGGCTCAAAGACGCCACTCCGCGCTTCAACTTCGAAGGGCCCATCATCCTGGGGAAACTCTATATCTCCGAGGGCATCGATTACGAAATCCGCAAGACCGAAGTCTACGAGCTGCCGTTCCCCTATAACCAGAAAAAACAGGAGGGCGTGAATTCATTCGCGCAACTCGACTGGCTGGTCTCCGACAAACAACTGGTCACCCTCACCGCTCACGTGGCGCCGCAGAAGATGGACAACGTCAACCTGGATTATTTCAATCCCGAACCCACCACCCCCGACGCGCGCACGAGCAATTACACCGGCGTGCTTTCCGACCATCTGACTATCTTCGGCGGACTCCTCGATACCAATTTTTCAGTGACCAAATTCGATGCGAACATCTGGGGGCAGGGCAATGCCAATCTCGACCTGTTTCCGCAGGGCAACACCGGCAACTACTTCGCCACGCAGACTCGCGATGCCCTGCGTATCGGCGGCACAACCACATTTTCCTTCGCTCCGTGGCGCCATTGGGGCGTTCACAATTTCAAAATCGGTGCCGACGTGGCAGGCAGCAACGAGGATGGACAGGTGCAGAAGCATCCCGTCGACCTGTTCAACGCCAACTCCCAGTTGCTCGAGAGCATCGTCTTCACACCGGGTCTGCCCTTCGAGATTTCCGACGTTGGCGTGTCCTTCTTCCTGCAGGATCATTGGCAGGTGAACGATCGCCTGTCGTTCGATCTCGGCTTGCGCTCCGAATCGCAGGAAATTACTGACTCGTTACGACTCGCGCCGCGGGCAGGCGCGTCGTGGAGTTTGTGGCCCTCCGAAGGCACCACCGTCAATGCCGGTTTTGGTTGGTTCTACGATCGCGTGCCGATGAACATTTTCGCCTTCGCCGATTATCCTTACGAAATCATCACGCAATACGACCCCGCAACCGGCGATGTCTCCGGCGGCCCTTACCTCTTCAAGAACACGCTGGGCGAAGTCTACCGCCATCATCAACTCATCTTCCAAGGTCCGCAGCCCGGCAATTTCTCGCCCCAGAGCCAGATCTGGACTCTGCGCCTCGAGCAGCCCATCGGCAGCGCCGTCAAGCTACGGGTGGGCTACATGCAGAACGATGCCGATGGCTTGGTGATTGTCACGACTGAAGGTCCCGATCTCGCCACCAACACCGGCGGCTACCTGCTCTCCGGCGCGGGTTCGTCCCGGTACCGCCAACTGGAGGCCACGGCGCGCGTGCGTCTGCCGGGCGAAGGCCGCCAGCTTTTCTTCTCTTATGTCTATAGCCGGGCGCGCGGCGATCTGAACGATTTCAACAATTACCTGGGCAGCTTT
>Ga0302326_10028617_pt1 | contig 11209 bp, 10 predicted proteins | sample Palsa_T0_3_FD_202264 | JGI IMG/M metagenome (GOLD analysis project Ga0302326, IMG submission 202264) | Peat permafrost microbial communities from Stordalen Mire near Abisko, Sweden - Palsa_T0_3 | ecosystem: Environmental > Terrestrial > Soil > Palsa > Peat permafrost | place: Sweden: Abisko...
CCGCACCCAGGAGCAGACGGTGCGGATTCAGTGGGACTTCAACCGGCAGTGGTCCGCGGTGGCCGTGCGCGATACCAATGGATTGTTTGGGATCGACTTTCTGTATCGGAAGCGGTTTAAGTAGCGCCTATCTGGGGATTTCGAACCGATAAATACCCTTACCTCGTGGCCCAGCGCAAGCAGCTCATTGCTGATCGGATGCTGATTGAGAAAGATTGGGTTTTGGTCTTCGCCAAGGACGTGGAGTTTTCTAGCCCGTCTGCCGCCGCCGTCGTTGTGTACGGCGGAAGCGCAAACGGACTTATTGCCTGGCGGCTCGCCCACCATTTCCCTGCGTGATCAACTCCAAAATCCGCGCTCCGAAGCGCTCCGCTTTGCGCTCTCCGATTCCAGGCACTCCGAGCAATTCCTCCATATCTCGCGGCCGCTGCCGGCACAGCGCATCGATCGTGGCGTCGTGCAGAATCACATACGGCGGCATTCCTTGCGACTTCGCTAACTCGCGCCGCCATGCGCGCAACCTTTCACGGAGGTCATCCTTGACGGCATCCGGGGCGGGCAGTGCCGCCGCGGCGGCCGCCGCTTTCGCAATTGGCGCGGGAGCAGCGGCTGTTTTCACTCGCGGAACAGGCGTGTATTTCCGGGCGGTCCACTCCAGCGTTACGCCGCACACGTCGCAGGCTCCGCACGTTTCCCAGCGCGGCGTCTCGCCAAAATGCAGGCAGATCTGGCGGTGGCGGCAACGCGGCTGTTCCACGAAACGGCGCAGCGTGTGGTAACGCTGCCAGGCGCGCTCGCGTTCCGCGGAGTCCTGTAACTGCTGCACGAAATGCGTCAGCAGTCCGATATCGCGCTTCTGCCAGAGCAGGACGCAATCGGCAGGTTCGCCGTCCCTTCCGGCGCGGCCCGCTTCCTGATAAAACTGCTCGATGGTTTTGGGCAGCGCCAGATGAATCACCGCGCGGGTGGCCGGCTGATTGATCCCCAGTCCGAACGCCAGCGTACCCACCAGCACCCGCTTTTCTCCGGACATCCACAATTCCTGATTCTTCTGCCGCAGAGCCGCGTCCATTTTGCCGTGATACGGCACGATGGGTACGCCTTCGCTGCCCAGCCGCGCGGCGATCGATTCCACCGCCTTGATGGTGGGCGCGTAGAGGATCACATTGCCCTCGCGATACCAATCCAGGGCCGCCGCGAGCATCGCGTCCTGCTGGCGCGGCGCGCATTCGTGCACCACGTAGCGCAGATTAGGGCGGTAGAAGCTGCTTACCGAGAGCAGCGGGTCGCGCAGCCCCAATTGCGCCAGGATATCGTGGCGCACCACGCGCGTTGCACTGGCGGTGAAGGCCGCGATGGGCACCGCCGGGAAGCGCTCGCGCAGAATGCCCAACTGACGGTATTCCGGGCGGAACTCATGTCCCCATTCCGAAATGCAGTGGGCTTCGTCGATGGCGAAAAAAGCCACCGGCACCTGCCTCAGCCACGCCAGCATGTTCTCCTGCACCAGGCGCTCGGGCGACACATACAACAACTGCAAAGCGCCTGATTCCGCCTGCCGCCGCACCTCGCGGGCGCCTTCGTAATCCAGCGTACTGTTGAGAAACGCGGCGTTCACTCCGATTTCGCGCATGCTGGCGGCCTGGTCCTGCATCAAGGCGATCAACGGGCTCACCACCACCGCGGTCCGCCCCAGAACCACCGCCGGAAGCTGATAGCATAGCGATTTTCCGCCGCCCGTGGGCATCACCACGGCGACGTCGCGGCCGCCCACGATCGCTTCGACGATGGCTTCCTGACGCGCCCGGAACTCCGAATATCCCCAGTGTTTCTTCAGGAGCGCCCGCAGATCGTAAGGCAAGAGGTTATTTCTTTCCGAGGTGCAGCGCGACTGCGCCAAACGTCAGGCGCTCAAATGCAACGCCGGCGAATCCCGCGGCGCGCATCTGTTCGGCGAGTCCTTCGGCGCCGGGAAACTTTTTGATGGACTCCGGCAGGTACGTGTATGCGTCACGCGAGCCGGAGATCATGCCGCCCACGCGCGGCAGCACTTGCGTCGAAAAGAATCCGTACATCCGCGCGAACAGGGGATTGGTGGGCTGCGAAAATTCCAAAATCGCCAGCGTGCCGCCGGGTTTCAGCACGCGCGCGAGCTCGTCCAGCCCGCGGCGATAGTTGGTGAGATTGCGGAACCCGAAGGCCACTGTGATCAGATCCAGCGAATCCGCAGCCAGCGGCAGCGCCAGCGCGTCGGCTTCAAACAGCGGCGAGCGGAGTTTGTGAGCCGCGATCTTGCGCCGCGCTTCGATCAGCATGGGATGGCAGAAGTCGCTGCCCAATATCGTGACGCCCTTGCGCGCCGCAGCCAGCGACAACAACACATCGCCCGTGCCGCAGCACAGATCCAGAACCTTCGCGTCCGGCCGCGCCAGCACATCGGCCACGCGCTTCACTGCGTGTGCGCGCCAACGCTTGTCCAGATTGAAGGAGAGCACATGATTCAGCAGATCGTAGCGCGCGGCAACGCGCCCAAACATCCCGCGAACCCAGCGCGAGGCCGCTTCTTCGCTGGCGATCCCTTGGGGCGTGGTGCCCTTCGCCGGCGTCATGATTTCAGAGCCGCTTCGATGGCGTCCATGACCGTGCCGTCGTCGACGCCGGTGACCACTTTCACTTCGCCGATCCGCACCGGCAGCACGAAGTGGACTTTCCCCTGCACGGTTTTTTTATCCGCCGCCAGCCGCGCGAACAAGTTCGACGCGGAGATGCCCGCGAGCGTCGGAATCGGTCCGTAGCTGCGGATTACCGTATGAATCCGTGCCGCTTCGGAGGGCGCAAGGTCAACCACACGTTCGGCCAGCGCCGTCGCCGCGTGCATGCCGAAAGCCACCGCTTCACCATGCAGGAAGCGCTGGTACTGTGTATCGGCCTCCAGCGCATGTCCCACCGTGTGCCCGAAGTTCAGGATGCGCCGCAGATCGCCTTCGCGCTCATCCGCGGTCACTACTTCGGCTTTGATACGCACCGCGCCGGCGATGATGCGATCGACGGTCTCGGGCTCCTGGGCGAACACGCGCTCGGCGCCATCGGCCAGCACGCGGAATAACTCGGCGTCGCGAATTACGCCGCACTTGATGATTTCATACAAGCCTGCGCGATACTCGCGCTCCGGTAGCGTCCGCAGTACGTCAGGATCGATCAGCACCACCAGCGGCTGATGAAAACTCCCCACCAGATTTTTGCCCGAAACCAGGTTCACGCCGGTCTTGCCGCCCACCGCCGCGTCCACCTGCGCCAGCAGCGTGGTGGGAACCTGGATCACCGGAATGCCGCGCATGAACACCGCCGCCAGGAACCCCGCGACGTCGGTCACGATGCCGCCGCCGAAGGCAACGACTACGCTCGACCGGTCGCCGCCGCCGGCCATCATCTGCTCGGCCAGCGCTTCTACTTCCGCCATTCTCTTGCGCGGTTCGCCTCCCGGAAAGAACAGCACCTGGTGCGCATGCACGGCCAGCGCTTGCTCCAATTTCGCTCCGTGGAGGTCCCAGACATCGGCGGTGGTCACCACAAAGATCTTGCCCGCGCGCTCCGGCAGGAACTCGGCAACGCGCGCCAGCGAGCCTCGCTCGACGATGGCATCGTAGGCGCGCTGCGGTGTCTCCACGCGAAAACCGGGCATACGTTCGTTGTACCATGGGCGTGTCTTCGCGGCTTCCGCGCGCCAATGCGAATCTCTCAAATCCAATCACCGCTCCCCAAGTCCTGCGAGCCGCGCTGGCCCGCCGTGGTCGGGCTGCTGGCCGTCAACGCGTTGTTCTACGCGCTGCCGCCCGCGTTGAAAGTGGCTCCCGACTGGGTGTTCATACTGCTGGTGGCCGGATTGATTTTGCCAGGCGCGATTTTTCGCTCGACGCGGCGTCTCCCGGTGGTTCGCATCCTGGGCTATACCGCCGTAAGCATCATGACGGTGGCGATGATCGGCTCGCTGTGGCTGCTGGTCTCGCGGCTACCGCAGCACAAGGAATCGCCTTCCCAACTGCTGCGCGCCGCTACCGCTTTGTGGATTGCCAACATATTAATTTTCGCGTCGTGGTATTGGCGCCTGGATGCCGGCGGCCCGTCGCAACGCGACCTGCAAGGATCGCATACCGACGGCGCTTTCCTGTTTCCGCAGATGACGCTGATGCCGGAGCTGCGCAAGGCCATGGAAGAAGACGATTGGAAACCCGGCTTCGTGGATTATCTGTTTCTGGCCTTCAACACCAGCACTGCGTTTTCGCCGACCGATGTGCCGGTGCTCTCGCGCTGGGCCAAAGTTCTGATGATGATTCAGGCCATCATCTCGCTGGCGACGATCGCGCTTCTGGCGGCGCGCGCTGTAAATATCCTGTAAGCGGATCTGGTGATTCTAACCCGTCATTTTCTGGCCCATGCCGATCGCATTGACGGTGAGCAGGAGCGCCCGCAGCGTCTCTTCGCCGTGGTCGCGCCGCCATTCGGCCAGCAGCCGCACCTGATCCTGATGCAGCTGCCACAGGGCTTCTTTTCGGAGCTCGATGGCCATAGCCAGGCGTGGACGCCGCCGTGTAGCGGGCCCCCCGAACAGGTCCGCAAGACGTTCCACGGCCAGTTCGTATTCGCGCAAAATGAGGTCCATGAATTTGGCGCGCAGGCCGGCATCCGGAACCAACGACGCGTAGAGCTTCATAATTTGCGGGCTCGCCATCAGCAGGCTGGCTTCGACGTTGTGCAGCAAATAGCGGAGCATGGGCCACTTGGGCGCTTGCGCGCAGAGCGACTGCCAGTCTTCTGGCGACGACCGCCGCAACTCATCGAGTGCAGTGCCGGCGCCGAACCAGCCCGGCAGATGGAAGCGGGCTTCGCTCCAACTGAAGACCCAGGGGATGGCGCGCAAGTCCTCCAGCGATCCGGCGCCGGTGCGACGCGACGGCCGTGAGCCAAGCTGCGTCTGCTCTATCGCATCGATGGGCGTCGCCGCGCGGAAAAACGCGACGAATCCTTCCGCCTCGACGAGCGCGCGATAGGCGGTGTAGCTGCGCTCCGCCACTTTCGACCAGATGCCTTCCAGCGGATGCGGCGCGAAGTCTTGCGCGCTCTCCGGCGATCGCTGTTTTTCGCGAAGCTGCCGTTGATGCAATAGCGAAGTGCGCGTCACGCCTGCCAACAGGCGCTCCAGATGATACGTGGCCGTCAAACGGTTCGCGTATTTCTGTGAGATCACTTCGCCCTGCTCGGTGATCCGCATCCGGCCGGTCAGCGAACCCGGCGGCAGCGCCTCCAGGAAGAAATGCGTAGGACCCGCGCCGCGCCCGACTGTTCCGCCGCGTCCATGAAAGAACGCGAATCGCACATGGTTGGCCTGGGCCACCTGCGACAACCTGCGCTCCGCGCCATACAAGGCCCACTGGCTGGCGAGGACACCGCCGTCTTTATTGCTGTCGCTGTAGCCCAGCATGATGACGGCTTCCGGCGGTTCTTGCTCACGGCGCGTCCGTTCCAGTGTCTGCCGCGTAATCGGATGTTTCAGGAATGCGTCCATCACCGTGTCGCTATGCTCCAGATCGCGAATGGTCTCGAACAGCGGGACCACCGGCAGTTCGCAGGCGAGCCCTCCGGGAGTTGCCACTAGCAATCCGGCTTCACGCGCCATCAGGTAGACGCCCAGCAGATCCGCCTCGCTCCGGGTCATGCTGACGATGATCGGACCGAGGCCGGCGGCGCCGTGCCGGTCAATATGTTCGCGCAGTACGCGGAACAGGCCGGTCATGTGAAGCGCCTCGCCCTGGAGCGGCGTGTGCGGAGCGGTAAAGGGGCGCAGCGTGGTCAGCTCGCGATTCAGAAACTCCAACTTTTCTTGTTCGCTCCAATTCGAGTAATCCGTGCGCGGCAAGCCCGCAGCTTCCAGCAGCCCGCCGATCGCGCGATCGTGATACGCGCTGTTCTGGCGGACATCGAGCGTGGCCAGGTGGAAGCCGAAAGATCGCACCAAAGCCGCGGCGGGACGCACGTCGATCTCGGCTACGTGCCGCGCGCCGGCTTGATTGAGCGAGTGCTCGAGGAGCGCGAGATCCGCCAGCAGTTCCTGGGTCGAGGCGTGTTCCGCATCGCCCAGCCGCGCCAGCATCAGGTTCACGAGTTGACGCCATGGTTCACCGTAATTACGGGCCAGCGCCGGGGCGGCCAGCGCGTCTCCCAACTTCGCGGCGAGTTCGGCGATGCGGTCCTGCAATGGCTGCGGAACCGGCGAGTTCGCTTCCGCCATGCTCAAGCGCGCGCCCAATTGGAACAAGCGCTCGCGAATGACCACGAGCGCGTTTTCCCGCAGCCGTCCCAGCGTCTCGGCGGTGACGCCGGGCGTCACGAACGGGTGCCCGTCGCGATCGCCCCCCACCCAGCTTCCGACGGCGAGCCCCGGCAGCGGCGGAGGCTCCGTGCCGAACACCGCGCGCCAGCAATGTTGGAAGCGCAAGTCGAGCAACTCGACGGCTTCCGGAAATACCGTGCGCAGATAATGCAGCACGCCGGTTACTTCACTCGCGATGTCGGGCCGCTCCTGCCGGATTTCGCCGGTGCGCCACAGGCGTTCCAGGGCCGCTTTCATGCGGCGCTCGAAGATAGCCAGCTCGACTTCGGTGAAATTGCGGTTGTCGCGCTCGACCAGCAGTAAATACAACGTGCGGTGATGCTCCAGCACGGTGGCCCGCTTGGCCTCGGTGGGATGCGCCGTCAGCACCGGCTCGGCCGACACGCCGCGCATGGCCTGGCGGACTTCCTCTTCGGTGAATCCGCGCTGGCGCAGATCGTTCAGGTTCCACAGCCAGAAACCGGGCTCGCCCTCGCGACGGCGCGGATCATCGGCGCGCCGCCGGACTTGGTTCGAGGTATTTTCCTCCACTACATCCAGAAGCTGAAACACGATGGACAGCGCCTGGCAGTAGCGCGAGGAGTGTTCGGGCGCCGCCGCGGGCCATTGCGGCGCGCGATGCGCGGACCCCGGCACGGTGGCAAAACATGCTTGGATGAACGCGGCTAATTCGGCGTCGCCTTCTTCGAGAAGCATCGCGCAAAAGAGCGAGCGCAGGTAGTCAAAACTGGAGGTCCACTGAGCGAAACCTTGCTGGAGAGAGGGCGCTGTACCCATTCCTCAGCATACTTTAATTTGCGGATTCCGCGAGAACTTGGACCGCCGCCATTCGCAGTGCGCGAGCCAGCGTAAAATAGAAGCGGATGCACGAAGTATGCCGCGCATAGTCAGCGACCGCGCGAACAAGACCGACCAGGTGGTGCTGTTGCCGTCCTCTTTAGAGGATCCAACGAAAGCGCCACCGGGTGCCTACCGGGTTCTCATCTGGACAGCGTGCATTTCCATCTCCGCGTTTTTCGCCGCGCTGATCATTGCTTACGTATGGCGCTCCGGCATGGCGTCTTACTGGGAGCCTTTCCGCTTGCCGCGCGTACTGTGGCTGAGCACGGCGCTGATTCTCGCGAGTAGCGTCACGCTGGAGACCGCGCGCCGCGTGTTTCGCAAGGGCCAGTGGCGAGTGGCGGACCGGTTGCTGCTGGTAACGGCGACGCTCGGCATCGCGTTCCTGTCGGCGCAGTTAGTGGCATGGCGCGATCTTTTGCGCCAGGGCGCCTACCTGATGGAAAATCCGCATAGCGCCTTCTTCTATCTGTTCACCGGGTTGCACGCGGCGCACTTGCTGGGCGGCCTGATCGCGCTCTTCGTGGTCGTGTTCGGGCGGAAGAAACGGCGCGAACTGGTGGACGTGGTCAGCTATTATTGGCACTTCCTGACGGTGCTGTGGCTGATTCTTTTCGAAGTGCTGAGAACCGTCACCTAAATCATGCCGCCCGTGACGAACGCTCAGATAGCGCCGACGGCCCGGGTGCATCGCGACGCCAAGATCGGCGCCGGCGTGGTCATCAACGATTTTTGCGTGGTGGAAGAGGATGTGGTTCTTGACGTGGGATGCTTTCTGGAGCCCTACGTCTACGTCAAGCGTTGGACCACGCTGGGAAAGCACAATCACATTTCCGCCGGCACCGTGCTGGGCACCGATCCGCTGGATAAAGGATTCAAGGGCGACCGCAGTTATCTGAAGATCGGCAACGGCAACAAGATTCGCGAGCATTACACGATTTCGCGCGGGACTGGGCCCGAATCGGAAACCGTGATCGGCGACGGCAATTACATTATGACCTCCGGCCACATCGCGCACAATTGCAAGATCGGCAACCAAACGGTGATCGCCAGCGGCGCGTTGATTGCCGGTTACGTGGTGGTGGAAGACCAGGCTTTTATCTCGGGTAACGTGGTGGTTCATCAACATTCCAAGATCGGTCGCCTGGCGATGATCGGCGGCGGGACGCGGGTGAATCTGGATGTGCCGCCGTATTTCCTGTACTCGGATTTCAATGTCAAGCCCACCGGTTTGAACAGCGTCGGACTGCGGCGCGCGGGCTTCGACGCGAGTGAGATCGCTGCACTGAAGGCGGCGTATAAAGTTCTATACCGTTCCGGGTTGAAGCTGGAAGATGCGCTGCAGAGCATCGAACACGGCGTTTCGACCGAGCACACGCGCCACCTGGTGTCGTTCATTCGCTCCAGCACGCGCGGCATCGCGCGCGAATAACCTGTGGGCTTCCGCGATAAGCGTATTCAGGATCAGCACCTGCGGGTTTGGCGAGGCGGTGCATCGAGCGCCTCCCGCTTAGTCTCGATGCGTGACGCCTTTTCAACGGCTATGGCTCGCGCAGACGGTCAGTCTGCTGGGCGACTTCGTGGCGCTATTCGCGGTGCAGGTGGCAATCGTCTTCCGCATGCACGGCAGCGCCAGCGACATGGCGGGAGTGTTCATCGCATCGCTGATACCCAGCGTGGTGTTGGGGCCGGTGGCTGGAATGTTCGCCGACCGTTGGGATCCGCGCCGCACCATGATCGCAAGCGACGTGGCGCGCGGAGCGCTGGTCCTGCTGCTGGCGTGCGCGGCGACGGTGCCGCAAATCGGCGCCATCAGTTTCGCGGTGAGCTGCGTCTCCAGTTTCTTCGCGCCGGCGCGGGCCATCACGCTTCCGCTGCTGGTTGCGCCGGATCTTCTGCTCGCGGCAAACGCGCGGATGCAGCAGAGCATGCAGGTGGTGCGGATTGCGAGTCCCGCGATTGCGTCGGCGTTGGTGGCGGGTTTCGGCGAGCGCGTCTGCTACGCAGCCGATAGCGCGACGTTCTTCTGCTCGGCGTTGCTGCTGGCGACCTTGCGTTATGCGAGGCCGGTGAGCCGGCCGCCTTCGTGTGCTGTCCTCCGCGATCTCGGCGCTGGATTCAGTTTTTTGGTTGCCGATCCTCGATTCTCTTTTGTGGTGTTCTCCATGACCGCTGGGACTTTCGCCACCGGATGCTTCGGCGCGCTGGCGTCAGTTTACGTTCGAGATGTCTTGCATCGCGGACCGACGCTGCTCGGCACGATCGGCGTGCTGATCGCCGCCGGCACGGTGTGCGGCTCGGCATTATTGAGCAAATATGCGCGCCGGCAAGATCCGCGGAAATTAATCGGATCCGGCATGGCGGCCGTGGGAGCGTCGATTCTTTTGATCGCGGCGCGACCCACGCAAGTCGCGGCGTTGATCGGATCCGCCGGCATGGGGCTCGGAGTCGGCGTGGTGGTAGTTGCGGCAGCCGTCATGTTGCAGGGCGAGACTCCGCCAGAGATGCGGGGTCGGGTCAGCGGGGCGGCAGCAGCGCTCGCTTCGCTCGCGCAGTTGGCGGCCTTGCTGCTGTCGGGTATGTGGGCCGCGCACCTGGGGATTCGAGGCGTGTTCGCGTTGAGCGCGGCCCTGCTATTTGCGACCGGGGCTTACGGGCTTTTGCGAAACCCAACAAAATGTCCTATCATCGCGCCAAGGACCCTCCATGCCACAACCTGAACAGAACCTGAAGAATCACGCTCGCTTCGACCCGATGTTTCATGGGTTTTTATTTGTGGGCGCCTTGATATTGCTGGGCGCAACGATCTATGCCTTGGTCCAGCAACCCAACTGGTGGGGAGTGGTGCGGCTGCTCGGGGTTTTGTGGGCCATCGTGCTGATGGTTAAGACGCGCACTTACGCCATGAAGGTGCAGGATCGTGTGATTCGCCTGGAAGAGCGGCTGCGGCTCGCCCAGTTGCTGCCGGAATCCACGCGTCCGCGCATCGGCGAATTGAGCGAAGGACAACTCATTGCCCTGCGCTTCGCCTCCGATGGCGAGCTAGTTGGATTGGTCGAACAAACGCTCGGCGGGAACTGGGACCAGAAGCAGATCAAGTCGGCTATTGAGAACTGGCGGCCGGATTACCTGCGGGTCTGAAATTTTTCCGGGAACATTCGCCGCCTTCCATCCGTATCTTCGGGGCATGAGAGGCAGATTGCTGCTGACCGGGCTGGCGCTATTGGCACTTACGGGGTGCGATGCGCGGGCCAGATCGTCGTACCTCGGCCCGCTCCTGCACGTTAGCAAGTCCATCGAACTCGACAAGGCGGACATGGTGCGCGTCGAAATGCGCATGGGCGCCGGCGAATTGAACGTGGAAGGCGGGTCGCCGCGGCTGCTGGATGCCGATTTTGCGTTCAGCGCTCCTGAGCAGGAACCAACCGTGCGCTATGAAGACGGCAGCTTTCGCGGCCGCCTCACGATTGCGGAGCCGAGCCATCATTTCGGATCTTCGGGCCGTTACGAATGGAAGCTCCGCCTGAACAACGATGTTCCGCTGGATGTCGTGACGCATCTGGGCGCGGGCAACGCGGAGATGAACCTGGGGGGCCTGAATTTGCGCGGCGTTGAAGCGCATATGGGCGTGGGCAATCTGGACATGGATCTGCGCGGAAATCCGAAGCGGGATTACGACGTGGAGATTCACGGCGGCGTGGGCAATGCGACGGTGCGGTTGCCGGCGGGTGTGGGCATCGTCGCGGATGCGCATGACGGCATCGGCAATATCGACGCGGAGGGCTTGGAAAAGCACAATGGCCGCTGGGTGAGCGCGCAGCGCGAGAATGCAAAGGTCACCATTCACCTGGACATCCGCGGAGGGATCGGCAATATTACGTTGCGGGCGAACTAGGACGATTCCGGGTTAATCTAGTTTCCAGTGAACACTACCACTGGGCAAATCATTTCCATCGAAACGCCGAAGTGTGAACCAGGCAT
>Ga0302326_10028618_pt1 | contig 11208 bp, 7 predicted proteins | sample Palsa_T0_3_FD_202264 | JGI IMG/M metagenome (GOLD analysis project Ga0302326, IMG submission 202264) | Peat permafrost microbial communities from Stordalen Mire near Abisko, Sweden - Palsa_T0_3 | ecosystem: Environmental > Terrestrial > Soil > Palsa > Peat permafrost | place: Sweden: Abisko...
TGACGTGCGGCATGTCGAAGGACAGTTCCGAGCCGCCCTGATAGAGCGCGCCGAAGAGCACCGCCGCCAGGAAGATGCCGACGGGGTGGTTGCGCCCCATCAGCGCGACCGCGATGCCCACGATTCCGGCGCCGCCGGGAAAATCGAGCAGGATGCGATGCTCGGCGCCCATGAGCTCGTTGAGTCCCAGCCCGCCGGCGAGCGCTCCGGATATCAGCATGGCGAGGACCGTCACGCCCGCCGGGACGATGCCCGCGTAACGCGCCGCGGCCTCATTCTGTCCCGCGACCCGCAGCGCGTAGCCCCAGCGCGTGTGCCAGATGAACAGCCAGACCAGCAAGGAAGCCGCCAGGGCCAGGCCGAACGCCAGGTTCAGCGGCGACGGCGAGAAGTCGATCCCGGCCCGGGCCAGAATGTCATGGGCGGAGGGCAGCCAGGTGCCGGGCGCGAATTCACGCGTTTCCGGCGACTGCTGCCCGGGCTTGATCAGCACGTTGACGAGGAGCCACGTCATCAGCGCCGACGCGATGAAGTTGAACATGATCGTCGTGATGACGATGTGGCTCCCGCGCTTCGCCTGCAGCCAGCCCGGGATAAACGCCCAGGCGGCCCCGAAAAGCGCCGCGGCGATCACCGCGAGCGGCAGGACGATCCAAAACGGCAGGGAGCCGCAGCCCAGGCACACCAGGCCCACCCCGAGCCCGCCGATATACGCCTGCCCCTCCGCGCCGATGTTGAAAAGGCCCGCGTGGAAAGCCACGGCGACCGCCAGGCCGGTAAAAATAAAATTCGTGGCATAATAAAGCGTGTAGCCGATCGCCTCCTGCGAACCGAACGCGCCCGCGACCATGAGCTGCAGGGCCTGCCAGGGGTTTTCCCCGATCAGCCGGATGATCAAACCCGAGAGCAGCAATGCCAGCACGAGATTCACCACCGGCAGCAAAACCGGCTCCATCCACCGAAGATTGCGGGATGTCGCATTATCCATGTTCAGCTTTCTTCCGACTTTTCAACTTTCTACTTTCTACTTTCAACTTTTATCCCCGCCATCATCAGCCCCAGGCGCTCCTCGGTCGCCTCCGCCCGGGGCAACTCGCCGACGATCTCACCCGAGACCATCACGAGGATGCGGTCGGCGAGGCCGAGAATCTCGTCCAGTTCGACCGAGACGAGCAGGAGCGCCTTGCCGGCATCGCGCAACGCTACCAGGCGCCGATGAATGAACTCGATGGCGCCGATATCGACGCCTCGCGTGGGCTGCCCGACCAGCAGGACGAGCGGGTCGGAATCGACCTCGCGGGCGAGCACGAGCTTTTGTTGGTTGCCCCCGGAAAAGGCGGACATCGGCAATTGCGGCTGCGGGGGCCGCACATCCCAGGCCGCCATTTTTCGTTCGCAGTCGTCCCGGATCGCTCCGCCGCGCATGAACGGCCCCCAATTGTAAGCCGGGCGGTCGTGATAACCGAGGATTGCATTTTCCTCGGCGGGGAAACTGGCGACGATGCCCATGCGCAGCCGGTCCTCCGGCACGTGGGCGAGCCGCCGCGCCCGTGGATCTGAAAAGGTGGGGCGAGTTGCCCTCAACCCGCCTGCTGCTGCCGAGTCCAACGGCGTGTCGGGGGCAACCCGCCCCACCTCGATCGAACCGCTGTCCGGCTTCAGCAAGCCCGCCAGCGCCTCAAGCAATTCCGACTGCCCGTTGCCGGCCACCCCGGCGATTCCGACGACTTCCCCCGCGCGCACCTCAAAGCTCACTCCTTTGACCCGCATCACGCCCCGCCGATCGCGCACCGCCAGATCCCGCACGGTGAGCAGCGCGGCGCCGGGCCGGGCCGGGCCCTTCTCCACCTGCAGCAAAACCGATCGCCCCACCATTTTTTCCGCCAGCTCCCGCGCCGACGTCTCCGCGGTCGCCACCTCGGCGACGACGGATCCCTGGCGCATGACGGTAACCCGGTTGGTGATCGCCATGATCTCGCGGAGCTTGTGCGTGACGAGAATCACGGTTTTGCCCTGGTCGCGCAGCCGGGCCAGCATTTCGAAAAGCTGCCGGGCCTCCCCGGGCGTAAGCACGGCGGTCGGCTCATCGAGGATGAGGATATCCGCGCCCCGGTAGAGGGCCTTCAGGATCTCGATCCGCTGCTGAAGTCCCACGGGCAGGTCCGCGGCGACCGCTTCCAGCGGCACTGCGAGGCCGTAGGTCCGCTCGATCCGCTCCAGTTCAGCCCGGGCCCGCGCCAGGCCCCCGGCGAGCCGCCATCCATCCTCGACGCCGAGCACCACATTTTCGAGCGCCGTGAAATTGGGCACCAGCATGAAATGCTGGTGAACCATCCCGATGCCCGCGGCAATGGCGTCATGCGGCCGCCGAATTTCCACCGGCCGGCCGCGCACGCGGATCTCACCCGCGTCGGGGGCGTGAAAGCCATAGACGATGTTCATCAGCGTCGACTTCCCGGCCCCGTTCTCCCCGACCAGGCCGTGGATCGACCCGGGGGCCACGACGAGGGAGACTCCGCGGTTGGCGTGCACCGCGCCAAAGCGCTTGTCGATGCCGCGCAGCTCAAGCGCCGGAGCCTCGCTATTCACGGTATTCGGGAACCTTGATCTTTCCGCTGATGATGTCCGCCTTCGCCCGCTCCAGCCGCTGCTCGATCGCCGGGGTGAGGATGGCCCGATTATTCTCGTCGAGGGAATATCCCACGCCGTCCTCGGCCAGGCCGAGATCGACGGGTCCGGGTTTCCAGGTGCCGTTATATGCGGCCATGGCCGCCTGGTAAACCGCGACATCCACCCGTTTTACGGCCGAGGTGAGCACGCTGCCCGGATGGATATAATCCTGGTTGCTGTCGCAGCCGATGCTGAGGAGACCGGCGTCCTTGGCCGCCTGCATGACGCCGAGCCCCGTGCCGCCCGCGGCGTGAAAGACGACGTCGGCCCCGCGCCCAAACTGGCTTTTCGCGAGTTCCGCTCCCCGGGTGGGGTCGTTCCAGGCGGCCGGGGTGCTGCCGGTCATATTTTCGAAAACCTCGATGTTGGGATTCACATACTCCGCGCCGGCCTTGTAGCCCAGGGCGAACTTGCGGATCAGGGGGATGTCCATCCCCCCGACGAAGCCGATCTTGCCGGTCTTGGACGAGAGCGCCGCGGCCATGCCGCAGAGAAAGGACGACTCCTGCTCCCGGAAATTGACCGACTCCACGTTCGGCAGGTCCACCGTGCCGTCGATGATCACGAATTTCACGTCCGGAAACTCCCGGGCGACCTGGTCCACCGCGGAAGCCTGGGTGAATCCGACCGCCACGATGAAGTTGGAGCCATGCCGCGCGAATTGCCGCATGATCTGCTCGCGCTGCATGGCATTCGTGATCTCGAAATCGCGAAAAGCGACGCCGGTTTCCTGCTTGAATCGCGCCACGCCCACGCTGGCCGATTGGTTGAACGAGCGGTCGAACTTGCCGCCGAAGTCGTAGACGATGGCGGGGCGGATCTCGGCGGCGGTGGCGCCGGCGGCCAGGCCAAGCGCGATAATGCCCGCCCGGAGGAAGGGGAATTTGGAGGTCATAAGGTTCACGGTATCGGCATCGGGGGAAGATTCCAGATATCCCGGGCATATTCGCGAATGGTCCGGTCGCTGGAAAACCTCCCCACCCGGGCGGTGTTGAGGATGGCCTTGCGGGCCCATCCCGCGGGGTCGCGAAACGCGGCGTCAACTTTCGCCTGGCAGTCGACATAGGCCCGGTAGTCGGCGAGGACCATGAAGGGATCCCCGCCCCCGAGCAGCGTGTCGTGCACCGCGGCGAAAGCGCCGTGCTCTCCCGGCGTCCAATAGTCGCTGCCCAGCCAATCGACGACGGCCTTGAGCTCGGCGTCGCGCTGATACCAGGCGCGGGGATCATAGCCGCCGCGCCGGAGCTCATCGACCTCGTCGACCGTCATGCCGAAAATGAAGATGTTATCGGCGCCGACCTCCTCCAGGATCTCCACGTTTGCGCCGTCGAGCGTGCCGATGGTGAGCGCCCCATTGAGGGCGAGTTTCATGTTGCCCGTCCCCGACGCCTCCATTCCGGCCGTCGAGATCTGCTCGGACAGGTCCGCGCCCGGGATGATCTTTTCGGCCAGGGAGACGCGGTAATTCGGCAAAAAGGCGACTTTGAGCCGGCCGGCCACCCGCTCGTCCGCGTTGATGCGCGCGCCGATGACATTGATGGCCCGGATGATGTTTTTCGCGATATCGTAGCCTGGTGCGGCCTTGGCCGCAAAAATGAACACCCGCGGCGCCATCTCGGGCGCGGGGTCCTGGATCAGCCGCCGGTAGAGCGTAAGAATGTGCAGGAGGTTCAGGTGCTGCCGCTTGTACTCATGCAGCCGCTTGATCTGCACGTCGAACAGGGCGCCGGGGGAAACCGCGAGACCGCACAATTCGGCGATCACGCGCGCGAGGTCCTCCTTGTTGGCGCGCTTCGCCGCCATGAATTCGCGCTGAAACAGCGCGTCGTTGGCGAATTTTTCCAGGGCCCGCAGCCGGTCGAGATCGCGCGCCCACGACTCGTCGCCCAGGACGCGGGTGATGAGCCCGGCGAGCCGCGGGTTGCTCTCCAGCAGCCAGCGGCGCGGGGTGATGCCGTTCGTCTTGTTCTGGAATTTCCCCGGATACAGGGCGTCGAACTCCGGAAACAGCCGTTTGCGTAGCAGCGCGGAGTGCATCTCGGCCACGCCATTGACCGCATGCGAGCCCACCACCGCGAGGTTGGCCATGCGCACCTGCTTTTGTCCATTCTCCTCGATGAGCGAACAGGCGCGCTTCCGCCCGTTATCCCCGGGCCAGCGCTGCTCGCAGACGAGCATCAGCCGCTCGTTGATTTCAAAAATGATCTGGAGGTGACGGGGCAGCACCCGGCCGAAGAGCGGCACGCCCCATCGTTCCAGCGCCTCCGGAAGGAGGGTGTGGTTGGTGTAGGCGAAGGTGCGGGTGACGATTTCCCACGCCGAGCCCCAATCCTTGTTTTCCTCGTCCAGCAAGATGCGCATCAGCTCGGGGATGGACACCGCCGGGTGGGTGTCGTTGAGCTGGATCGCGACCTGGTCGGAGAAGTTTTCCCAGGAGTTCTGGGTGTTGCGAAAATGGCGCCGGATGATGTCCCGGAGGGAGCAGGCGACAAAAAAATACTGCTGCACGAGCCTCAGCTCCTTGCCGTTCTCCGTGCGGTCGTTCGGGTACAGCACCTTGGAGATGGTCTCGCCCACGGCCTTTTCCCGGACCGCCTCGACGTAGCCGCCGGAATTAAAAGCCTCGAGATCGAAGTCGTCGGTGGCGCGGGAGGACCAGAGACGCAGCAGGTTCACGGTCTTCGTGCCGTAGCCCGCGATGGGAATGTCGTGCGGCACCCCGAGGACCGTTTTTGTGTCGGTCCATTTCGGCTTGGAATGGCCGCGCGCGTCGAACACCTGCTCGACGCGCCCGTAAAGTCTCACCTCCTGGGTATATTCGGCCCGGACGACCTCCCAGGGGTTGCCGAACAGGATCCAGCGGTCCGGTCGCTCGACCTGATGGCCATCGACAAACTCCTGCTTGAAGAGGCCGAACTCGTAGTGAATCCCGTAACCCAGCGCCGGATAGTCGAGCGTGGCCAGCGAATCGAGAAAACACGCGGCGAGGCGGCCCAGACCGCCGTTGCCCAGGCCCATGTCCACCTCGGCTTCCCGCACCAGGTCGAAATCGACGCCGAGCGATTGCAACGCCCCGCGCGCCGTCTCGGTGAGGTCAGTCGCGAAGAGATTGCTCTCGAAGAGCCGGCCCACCAGGTACTCGAGCGACAGGTAATAGACGCGCCGGGCATTATTGGCGTTGTGCACCGCCTGGGTCGCGATCATGCGCTCGTGGATGGTGTCGCGCACGGCGAGCGCGGTGGCCACCCACCAGTCCCGGGGGGTGGCCGAGGCGGCGTGCCTCGCCAGGGTCGATATGAGGTGGTGCTCAATGAGCAGCCGAAAGTTCTTATCGGGCAATGTCATGGATGTTTAGGTGCCTATACCGCCTGATTTGAAAGAAGCAATTTCGGAGCCATACGAGTTTTATTTCTGGAACCTTCTCGCCAGCTCGCCATGGCCGAGCTCGATGCAGGTCGGCCGGCCGGCCGGGCTGGTCAGGGGCGACGTGGTGGCGAACAGCTCCGCGACCAGCGCCTCCATTTCCGCCGGCCCGACCACCGAGGGCAGCCGCACCGCCCGCGAGGCGGCAAGACGGGCCAGTTCCTCGCGGGCGAGGTCGAGGTTCCTGTCCGCGAGCCGCCCCTCGCGCACCGCGCCCAGAAAGTCGCGCAGAAACGGTTCGGCCTCAGCCGGCTCCATCCAGGCGGGCACCGCCTCGATGCGGAAAAAATTGCGCCCAAACTCAGCGACTTCGAAGCCGTGTTCCCGAAGAAAGGCCTGCCGGTCGAGCAGCAGCGCCGCCGCGATCGGGTCGAGTTCCAGCGGGATCGGAATGAGCAGGCGCTGGCCGTGCACGCCGCCGGCCCGAAACCCGGTGAGCAGCCGCTCAAACCACACCCGCTCGTGGGCGGCACGGCGGTCGAGCAGCACGAGCCCGGCGCCCGTTTCAAAAATTGCCGTCGCGCCGTGGGCCAGGCCGATGAACCGCCACGCCGGCGTCGCCGGCGGCGCCGGGTTTGGGAGGGGCAAGTCCGCGGTCGGCGGGGCAATCGGCGGCTCGAAGGTAGACGCCGCATCCTGCCGCGTTCCTCCCACAGAACGCGGCAGGATGCCGCGTCCACCTTCTCCACCTTCCTCCGCCGGCGCACTTGTCGCGCCCAAGCCCGGCGAAGCGGGCGACGGCTGACCCAGTTCCCGCAGCCGCTGGAGCACGCTGCGGATCACGAATCCCCGCACTTCAGGTTCGTTGCGAAAACGCACCTCGCGCTTGGCCGGATGCACGTTCACGTCAATCGCCGCAGGGTTGCACTCGAGGAAGACGAATGCCACCGGATACCGGCCCTTCGGCACCGATTGGTGGTAGCTTTCCAGCAGGGCATAATTGAGCGTGCGGCTGTCGACCGGGCGGGCGTTCACAAAGGTGATCATCTCATGCCGCGTGGACCGGCCCACCCCCGGCCGCCCGATCAGGCCGCGCAGGCGGAGATCCCCCTCGGCGGCGTCAATCGGGATCAGCTCCCCGGCGAGCTGGCGCCCGAATATTTCCGCCACGCGCTCGGCGAGCGTCGTGCAGGCGGGCGAGCGAAAGACAACCCGCCCATCCTCCGCCAGGGTGAAGGCGACCCCCGGGAAGGCCAGCGCGTACAGCCGCACGCACTGCGCGATATGGGCGCCCTCGGTGCGGTCGGTCTTGAGGAATTTGCGCCGCGCGGGCACCGGATGAAAAAGGTGGGCGACCTCGACCGAGGTTCCGACCGGCCGCCCGCAATCGCGCGCATGCTCGAATTTGCCGCCGTTGACGAGTATTTCCGTTCCGGCGTCCCCTTCGCCAATGCGGGTTTGGAGCGTGCAGCGCGAAACACTGGCGATTGACGGCAACGCCTCCCCGCGAAAGCCAAAGGTCGTCAGCCGGTCGAGGTCGGCCGCCTCGCTGATTTTGCTGGTCGCATGGCGCCCGAAGGCGAGCAGCGCGTCGTCGCGTCCCATCCCATGGCCATTGTCGTCAACCCGCAGGAGCGCGCGGCCCCCGTGCCGAAATTCCACCGCGACGCGCGTGGCCCCCGCGTCGAGCGCGTTTTCGACCAGCTCCTTCACCACCGCTGCCGGGCGCTCGACGACCTCGCCCGCTGCGATCTGGTTGGCAACGCGTTCGGATAAAACTCGAATGCTGGGCATGCCTGCGTTGGGCATCAGGCCTGCAACAGCATTTTCCAGCGGGCAAATTGCCGGTCGATCTGCTTCGGTCCCGGCATGCCGGGGCCGCGGCGCTTTTCGAGGGCGTGGCGCAGATCAAAGACTTTTGCCCAGCCCGGGCCGAAACCGGCATGGACTTTCCGGACCTCCGCGGTCGAAAGCCGGTTGAGCGGCCGGCCCTTTTTTTCCGCCAGGGCCACGATCGCGCCCACGGCATGATGGGCCTCGCGAAACGGCACGCCGCGCAGCACGAGGTGGTCCACGAGGTCGGTGGCAAGCAGCGCGGGATCGCCGGCCGCCGCCGCGCAGCGGTCCCGGTTGAATTTCACGCCCTCGAGCGCGCCGGCCAGGACGTCGGCGCACAGCGCCGTTTGATCGAAGCTGTCGAAGACCGGCGCCTTGTCCTCCTGCAGGTCGCGATTGTAGGTCATCGGCAGGCCCTTGACCAGGGTCAGGAGGGTCTGGAGATTGCCTTGCAGCCGGGCCGATTTGCCGCGGATCAGCTCGCACGCGTCGAAATTCTTCTTTTGCGGCATCAGCGACGATCCGGTGGAAAACGCCTCGGGCAGTTCGACGAATTTGAATTCCGCGCTGCTCCAAAGGATCAGATCCTCGGCCATGCGTGAAAGATGCACCCCGGCGAGGGCGGCGGCCGCGGCAAATTCCACGCAAAGATCGCGGTCGGCCACCGCGTCCATCGAATTCTGGGTGATCTGGGGGCGGCCGCGGGCATCGACAAAGCCGAGCGCCCGGGCGGTGAACTCGCGATCAATGGGCAGCGTCGTGCCGGCGATGGCCCCCGACCCCAGCGGGCACCAATTGGCATGCGCCGCCACGTCGGCCAGGCGCCCCCGGTCGCGCTCCAGCATCTCGAGCCACGCAAAAAGATGGTGGGCCAGCGGGACGGGCTGCGCGCGTTGCAGATGGGTGTAGCCGGGAATGAGCACGTCGCGGTTCGCGCCGGCCGACGCCAGCACCGCGAGTCCGGCGCGGCGGAGCTTTTCCCGGAGAACCGCGCAGGCGTGCTTGAAGAAAAGGCGCATGTCGGTCGCCACCTGGTCGTTGCGGCTGCGGGCGGTGTGCAGCCGCGCCGCGGCGGGCACGCGCCGCGCGAGCGCCCGCTCGATGTTCATATGGACGTCCTCCAGGGCGATGTCCCATTTGAATTTGCCGGCCTCGATCTGCGCCAGGATGGCATCGAGCCCGCGCACGATGGCGGTGCGATCCCGCGGGGTGATCAGCCCGACATGGGCGAGCATGGCGGCGTGGGCCTTGCTCCCGGCGATGTCAAAGGGCGCCAGCCGGCGGTCGAGGGAAACCGATTCGCTGAACCGGAGCATCAATGCGGCGGGCCCGGCGCCAAACCGCCCGCCCCAGATAGCCTGTGAGGACTTCGCCATAGGCGTAGTCAGGCGGCCCGCCCGATCCGTGCAACGCGAAAAAGGCGTCAGGGCTTGGCCGCGTGCTGGTCGACGGATTGGGCATTCTCCTGCTGGTGGGAGTGGACCCAGGCAATTGCGACACCGCCCATGACAAGAAAAAGCACGACCAGGCCGGCCATCCAGAAATTCACCTTGGTTGTCCGTTTCTGCACGTTCACCACCGGCCCGCTTTCATTTTGGTCGAATCCCATGGAAGTGCCAACAAAGACACCGGGTGGCGGGAAAAGTGTCCTGGAAGAGAACTGTTTGTCGATGCCGGGGTCCAACAGGGTTCCGCTTCTGTGTCAGACCTGCCCCCTTCACCGATTCCCGGGAAAGGTTCCGTCCCGCTGTTTCGACGGCGGGCGACCGCCCTATTCCGCGCCGGTATTGCGCTGGTTTTTCTTTCGCTGGCCTCGGTGGCCTACGGCGTTTTCGAGTATTACCACTCCCCGTGGTGGACGCGCGTGGGATTTTCGCCTGACCAGCCGGTTCCCTTCAGCCACCGGCACCATGCCGGGGAATTGCGCATCGACTGCCGTTATTGTCACAGCTCGGTCGAGTCGTCGCCCTTCGCGGGCATGCCCTCGACCCAGACCTGTCTCAGCTGCCATTCGCAGATATTTGCCGACACGGCTCTCCTGCGCCCGGTGGTCGCCAGTCTCGAGCATGGGGTTCCGCTCCGCTGGCACCGCGTCGCGGACCTGCCCGCCTATGTTTATTTTGACCACAGCATTCACGTGGCCAAGGGCGTCAGTTGCACGACCTGCCACGGGAACGTCGGCGATATGGCGCTCACCGCCAAGGCGAACCGCTTCGACATGCGCTGGTGTCTCGACTGCCACCGCAGCCCGCCGCGGGCGGTTCACCCCGCTCATCTGACCAATTGCTCCACATGCCATCGCTGACTCCTCATTCCCCGGCAAATGAATTTCCGGATGGCGCGAGCCTCTGGCCGGAAGACCTCGACCGCCGGGAATTCATCAAGGTAATGGGTGCTTCCCTGGCTCTCGCCGGACTCGGCTCCTGCGGGCGCGCGTCCAAGGCGCTCGTTCCCTATGTGGTCCAGCCCGGGGAGATCGTCCCCGGAAAGCCGCTGTATTATGCGACCGCCATTCCGGTCGAGGGTTACGGCCGTGGAATCCTGGTGGAGGCTCACGAGGGACGCCCGACCAAGATCGAGGGCAATCCGCGTCACCCGGAAAGCCTGGGCGCGACCGATGCGATCACCCAGGCCTCGATTCTCGACCTGTACGATCCCGATCGCTCCCAGGCTCCCCTGGCCCGCGGCCACGCCGCTTCGTGGTCCGCATTCGAAGGCGAATGGCTGGAACGCCGCCAGGTTCTTCTGGGCGTCGATGGCCGCGGATTTACCGTGCTGACCGAGCCGACGACTTCGCCCACCCAGCGGCGTGAAATTCACCGGCTGCTCGATCGATTCCCCCGGGCCCGTTGGTATCAGCACACTCCCCTCGCCCGTTATGACAGCGATGGCGTGCAGTGGGACTGCGACCCCGGGGCTGCGGATGTCATCGTCGCGATCGAAAGCGACTTCCTTCACCGCCACCCGGCCGGATTGCGCTATGCCCGCGCCTTCGCCCGGCGCCGCCGGGTCGAAAACGGCGGGATTCGCGCCAACCGCCTCTATGCGCTGGAGGCGGGCTGGTCCCTGACCGGGGCAATGGCGGATCATCGCCTGCCGGTGTCGCCGGCCGGGCTCCGCCGGGTGCTCGATGCGGTGAGCGGCGCGCTCGACGGGAATGCGACCGATCGGGACTCCGACTTGACGCCGGACGAACGCCATTTTGCCGGGTTGATGGCAACCGATCTTCGTCTTCATGCGCCCCGCGTGCTTTGCATCGCCGGCGCCGAGCAGCCGGTCGAAATCCAGCGGTGGGCGCACGCGGTCAATCATCGGCTCGGGGGCGCCGCTGCCTTGGAG
>Ga0302326_10028619_pt1 | contig 11208 bp, 9 predicted proteins | sample Palsa_T0_3_FD_202264 | JGI IMG/M metagenome (GOLD analysis project Ga0302326, IMG submission 202264) | Peat permafrost microbial communities from Stordalen Mire near Abisko, Sweden - Palsa_T0_3 | ecosystem: Environmental > Terrestrial > Soil > Palsa > Peat permafrost | place: Sweden: Abisko...
GCGAACGCAACGGCGATCGCAATCAGCCAGAGCGCGGCGGTCAAGAATGATTTTGGCGCAGCGCCAAGTTGGGCGTCGGATCGATTGGCGGGGGAATCAGAAGGATTCGCTGCTGCTGTTGTTAGCAATGGCATTGAACCCTTTGAAGCCATGACACCGAAAGGTCTTGAAGGTGTGAATCTTCACGCCGCGCACGATGATGTCAAGGTCTGGGAGCGGCTCGATGGTATCGAAGGCAGCGGGGATCTCCGGGGTCATGTCGCCGCCCTTTCCCACATAGATGGCATCGTGTCCGACCAATGGCGAAGTGTGATCGAGGCGGCGATCGGACCACATGTCATATTGCGAGAGCCGCTTGCCGAAATAGGGGCCGGCGCAATACGTTCGCGGCTGGCCACGGACGTAAAACGCCATTTCGGCGGTTTGCTGGTAATCGTCACACATGATGAATGCGCCAGGGGGAAGGGAGGCGAGTTCGTCGGTGACGACATCGCCAAGTGTATGCCAGCCGCGCAGGCGGGCCATCAGATCCGCGTCACCAGGTTGCTTTGTGAAATGCTTGGAGATGGAAATGAGAATCGATGAATCGTTGGCGATCGGCATGAAAAGCAAACCCAGCACGATCGTGGCGTAGAACCATCCTCGCCATGGTCGCCAGGCAGCGGGTGATTGCATGCGCATCGACAGAAATCGCGCAGTGAGGATCGTCAGCGTGAAATACGCCGGCGCCGGCCAGTTCACCTGGACCTTGGCAACGAGGCTGGCGAGAAAGTTGAAGGCGAGGAAGCCCAGGCCGATCGCCGCGAGAAAGAAGGTCTTGCGATCGACGCGGCGATGGCGAATAGCATCGACGATGGCCGCGATCATCAGGACGGCCAGCGGCGGGCCGATCACGCCGATCTGCGAGGCGATCAACATGAACTCGCTGCCACGCGACAGGGCGCCGCCGGAAGCGCCGGTTTGATGGGCGACGTGGCGAACCGTCACCCAGTTATGGCGGGCGTTCCAGATGACAACGGGGGTCATGCAAACAAGCGCGAGGGCGCAAGCGAGCCAGGGCCCGGCGGTCCGTAGGGCGCGGCGCCCGGTTTCATCAAGCAGCATCGCGACGCCGAGAATCGGGAGCCACAGGAGCATCGCGTATTTGCCCAGGGCGCCGATTCCGACAACCAGACCGATCACAGGCCACGGCCAGCGTTTGGCATTAAAGAGCGCGATCGCGGCCAAATAGGTGGCCAATCCCCAGCAAAAAAAGAAGGGGGAGTCGATCGTGATCAGCAGACTGCCGGCGATGAAGAGGGGCACAAGATGATTCAGCAGCACTGCGCCCAGCGCCAGCCGGTCGCTGTGAAAAAGTTTGAGCGTCAGAAGGTAGGTGATGATGGAGGTGCCGGCGCCCAGCAGAAGCGCGGGCAATCGAACAGCGGGCATAGTGTTGCCAAAGAGAGCGCAACTGGCGCGGATGATGTAGGCGATCAGGGGACCCTTGCTGTAGTAGCTTAGGCCAAGCCGGCGGGACCAGTCCCAGTATTGCGCTTCATCACCCGATAGATCGACCGGGCAATTGTGAATCAGATAAAACAGGTGAGCGGAGAAGCCGGCGATCAGCAGTAATGCGAGAATCCATCGGCAGCGAATAGGTGTTAACAATGTCGCGGATGAATCGGTTGTTTTTGGTGTCGGCAACATCGTTTTGAAAAGAAGACGGTTTTGAAATAGCTGTCTGTGTTTTCCGCTTGCGGCTTAGCGGGCCGGCGATGCTACTCATTCAGGAGAGTCGCTGGCCCGCTAAGCGGCAAGCGGCAAGAAACGCGTTGCATCGTCATCGAGCGATTCTCATTCGGGTTTCGCCGCGGGATCGACACCGTGCACGGTGAGACGCGCCGGGTGGCCGAACCATTCGCGGCGACCGTGGCCGTACATGGATTCCATCGTTTTTTCTACGTCAGCCATGGTGCCGGTTGGAGCGATCCAGCCATTCTCGATGTCGGGAAAATCGGTGCGGCAGTTGGCGCATTTTTTCCCATCATAGAAGCGGATCGGGCACCAGAAGGATTCGACGTTTCGCAGCATCTCCGCGCCAAGGGAGTAGACGCCGGTCATCCAATCGCAATACAGACACCAGACCAGATCGTGACCGATGAGTCCGGAGAATTTCTGCCGGCTGACGTTGATCCATTCGGATTGCTTGTACTTTGGAAAACCGAGGAGCACGACGAGCGGCCAATACGAAATCACTTGTAGAATGCGGATGAACCAGAAACCAGGCAAGGCGATGAGGGTGACCCAGAGGGCCAGATGATTGCGCCATCGGCCCACTGTTCGGTTGATGAATTTGACGATGCGCGGGCCGCGCGCGGCTTCTCGGTAGGCTATCTCGTGGCCCAGACACCACAGGCCCATGGCAATCATCTCGCCGGCAAGCGATCCGGCAAACCCAACCCACCCAAAGATGCTCGCGGCGACAACCCAGGGCAGCCACGTCATCGCGGCAACCCAGAAATCGAGGAGGGGAGCCCGCGTGGAGAGATCGATGAACATCCGGCCCAAAGGCGAAAGCTTGCCGGCGACGGAAAGGAGCGAGGCGATGGCCGTTACGATGATGGCGGTGGCGACGAGAGATTCGAGAAATGAAAGCAGATAAAAGTGCATGCGGGAATATTGCGGGCGGACGAGGAGTCTGTCCAACAGTGGACATTGATCGTTCGGGAATTCATCCGGCGATTGTGGGAATCATTCCGCACTCTGGACAGCGACCAGGCGTCGCCCTGAGGTCGTAGCCGCAGTTCGCGCAAAGGGCTCGGCTGGAATCGATATACTTTGGCAGTCGGCGTGCCCATCCGAATGCGATGATGGAAATCGCCAACAGCACCCCCTGGATGAACCAGTTGGAAACCATGATTAGGCCAGAGGCACCGGTAATGTCGCTAGTGGTAAATCCCGGTTGATTATGACGGGTGAAGTTGTGTCCCCAATCGACCGACAACAGCGGGCCGCCCCAACTGATGTACGGGTGCATCTGCCTTCCCCAGACTACGGAGGGGCGATGAAAAGACGTGGACTCCGGCGGCGACCTGACCGGCCCCGGGACGATATGCGGGTAACGATGCCAAAGACGGATGAAAATCCGTTGGGTGGAACCTTCTGTCGAAAAATGCCAGTTTCCCCACTGATAGGCTGATTCGCGCCAGCCGCCCGCAACATGGCCCAGCGACGTAAGCGCGAAAAATATCAGCGACAGTCCGGCGATTGCATTCAGCCAAAGTCGACGGCGATTCATTGGCGATGATTCTACGCCGGTTTGATTGAAGATCGCGACTAAGAGGTGCGCCAAGGTTGTCAGTGGCGGCGCTTTAACAAACCGGGGGCATTCACAAGTTCGCCGCCGCAGTTTTTATCGGACTTAAGCAATCGGCGCGATGTGGTCGATAGAAAAGGTACCAACGTCCAGCAACCAACCGCAGGCAATGAATCGAAGGAGAATGTGATGAGCCGTAGACTTTTGCTTCAGTCCGTAATGGGCCACCTCAGCCTGCTCGAACAAAAACACCCGCGCAAGGCCGCCTCGCCGATCGCTAAGCGCACCAAGCAGTACATCGCCAAGCTGCGCCGGGCAGCTTAGGGGTTGTCTCACAACCTCTCGGAGCCGGGCCGTGTCGTCCCGGTTGTATTCATTTTCTTCGCGCCCGCCGCGTCTCCGCGGTGAATCCTGGATTCTCAGGGCTAGAAGCGGAGTTGGCTCAATCATTTAAATTGAATGATTTCGTCCGGGCCGCGATTGAGCCGATAGACCGAGCATGACCAAGCGCATCGGGAACGGTCTTCAGGCCGAATCGATCTGCCGTTATCACCGGCATCTGGAGCGACTGGGCCGGGCGGGCACGCTGGAAGAAAGCGCTCGGCAATGGATCAGCCGGTACGCAGTGACGTGGCGGAAGCATCATCACAAAAAGCGCCGGCACCAAACCATCACGAGCGAGTCGAAAATTTGAACAGGCCGAACTGCTGATACCGTTCTCCCGGACGGAGGATGATCGACGGGAATTCTGGATGGTGCGGTGAAGCGGGAAAATCCTGCGTCTCCAGACAGAACGCGCCGTGCTTGTGGTAAGTGCCGCCCAGCCCCATGATTGTTCCGTCCAGAAAATTGCCTGTATAAAACTGAATGCCGGGCTGATCGGTAAACACTTCCATCACCCTGCCGGTCTTCGGTTCGTACACGCTCGCCACCGGCGATTTTCCGCCGGGATCGTCCAGAACATAATTGTGATCGTATCCCACCGGAAGATCGGCGATATTTTTGCCGATCGGCGTGGGCGTGGTCAGGTCGAGTTTAGTTCCTTTGACCGGCGCGATTTCGCCGGTTGGCAATAGGTTTGCATCCACGGGTGTGTACCGGTCGGCGGCGATCGTGATTTCGTGGCTGAGAATATCTCCCGATCCGGGCCCGGCGAGATTGAAGTAGGCGTGATTGGTAAGATTGACGTAAGTGGGCTGGTCGGTGACGGCGGTATAGTCAATACGGAGTGCGTTATCGTCGCCCAGGGTGTAAATGACTTCCGCCTGCAAATTGCCGGGGAAACCCATCTCGCCATCGGCGCTCAGGTAGGAAAGCGCAAGCGAATTTCGTGATGCGCTCGCTTTCCAAATCACTTTATCAAATCCGCGTTTTCCGCCGTGGAGGGCGTTGGGGCCGTCGTTGGCAGGGATGGTGTAAGTCTTTCCATCCAGCTCGAACTTTGCATTGGCCATGCGGTTGGCAACGCGGCCGATCAGTGCGCCAAAAAACGGCTCGCTGGGCAGCGTGTAAGGTCGAACATCATCGTGGCCCAGGTTAATGTTTCCCAACTGGCCATGGCGGTCGGGCACATATAACTCGGTGATGCGGCCGCCGAAGTTGGTGATTTTTGCGACCAGGCCGTTGCGATTGGTCAACGTATAGAGAGCGACAGCGGTGCCATCGGCGAGTGTTCCAAAAGGTTTGGCGAGCGTCATCGGAATGGGTCTCCGGTTTTGAGGAATCGTAGCGGGGAGATATCGCGCGCACCAATCGCGCGGCAACTGGTCGCTCAAGCAACCAGTCCGCTTAATGGGTCGGTGGAGCAGGCTCGGCGGCTTCCCAGCCGCCGCCCAAGGCTTTGTAGAGAGAGACTAAATCGGTGGAGACAGCGCGATCGCTCTGCACCAGCGCATCTTCCGATCCGAACAACGAGCGCTGGGCATTGAGCACGTTGAGAAAATCCGTGGAACCGACGGCGTAGAGCCTGAGGGAAATATCCACGGCACGCCGGTTGGCGGCGACGGCGTCGGATAATGCCTTGCGGTGAACCTGTTCCTTCGCATAGGCAATCAGCGAATTCTTCACATCCTGCAAGGCGGTCAAAACGGCCGTCTGATAGGCGAGCAGCGCCTGCATCTGGAGCGAATTCTGAATATCGATATTCGCGCGGACTTGCCCGAAGTCGAGAATCGGCCAACTGACGCTGGGCCCGATGTTCCAATAGCGGCTGGATGCGTTGAAAAGGGGCTTAAACTGCGGGTTCTGCAGACCCAGCGAGCCGGTCAGGGAAAAGTCAGGAAATAGCTGCGCCGTCACCGCGCCGATATTCGCCGTCGCGGCGGCCAACTGGCGCTCGGCCCGGCGGATATCTGGGCGACGTTTGAGCAGATCCGAAGGCAAACCGATCGGGATTTCCGGTGGCGTGGTTGGAATCGGTTTATCGGTCTCCAACTCCTGCGCGAGCGAATCGGGTTCTTGCGCCAGCAGCACGCTGATGGCATAGATGCTCTGCTCGGCGGAGGTTTCGAGCACGGGTAACTGCGACGCGGTGCTGGCCACATCCGCCTCGGCATTGGCGACGTCGAGCGCGGTAACGAACCCTCCCAGCAACCGGCGGCGCGTCACCGCGGCGGTATGTTCCTGGGCATCGAGATTGTTGCGCGCGATGACGATCTCCTGCTGAAAGCCGCGCAGCTCGATGTAATCCAGCGCGATCTCGGAGAGGAGTGTCACCAGAACATCGCGCCGGTCTTCAACGGCAAATCCGACGTTTGCATCGGCCGCTTCCACGCTTCGCCGCACGCCGCCGAAAATGTCCATTTCCCAGGTCGCATCCAGGCCCGCTTGCCAGAAATCGTTGGAATGATCGAAGTGGCCGCTGTTGGCGCCCGGTGTTTCGGCGGAGCCCTGGCTGTGGCTGCGCGAGTAGGACCCGGCGGAGCTCACCTGCGGAAAAAGCTCCGATGCCGTCGCGCCGCGCTGGGCTCGGGCCTGGAGAATGCGATACTCGGCCGCGCGCACATCGAGATTAGCCTGGACGCCGCGATGGATCAGCGAATCGAGCTCCGGATCATGGAAGGCCGTCCACCACTGGGCGACAGCAAGCGGCTCTTCGACGGTGACGCTCCGCTGGGTCGTGGGCAGCACTGTCGATTGCGTGGTCGGCTCGGGCGTTGGGGCGTTCCAGCCTTTGGAAACGCGGGTGTTCGGGGCATGATAGTTCGGGCCAACCTCGCATCCCGTGATCATTGCGGTGAGGAGCACGAACACCAGCCCTGACACGAATGCAAATCGGCGATCGCAGCCCCGCATATACACGCGGGGCTTCTTAACCAATTCGCGTGTTGAATAAGTCGGGCGAATATCGCTCATGTTTGATCCAGGAGAATTGGCGCAGCGTGCACCGGATGCGCGGTCGAGAGGAAGTTTCGGATGAAGTGCTCGCAAGGAAGTGCTTATTCGTATCGCAAAGCCTCGATGGGGTCGAGGCGCGAGGCCTTCCAGGCGGGATAATATCCGAAGATGACGCCCACCGCCGCCGACACCGCCACTGAAATGATGATCGCGGGAACGCTGATTTGGGTCGGAAGGTGGCCAAATATCCGAAGCAGAATCGAACTACCGCGGCCAAGCACGATGCCCAATATTCCGCCCAGAAGACACAGCACGGTCGCTTCCACCAGGAACTGCCGCAGGATATCGCCGGCGCGGGCGCCCACGGCCATGCGCAGCCCGATCTCCCGCGTGCGTTCGGTCACGCTCACCAGCATGATGTTCATGATTCCCACGCCGCCCACCAGCAGCGAGATCGCCGCGACCGAAAGTAGCAGATTGGTCATCAACTTGGTGGTGCCGGTCAGCATGTTGGTCAGTTCGCCCATGTCGCGGAGATTAAAATCGTCGGGATCATCCCCGCCAACGCGATGCCGCTGATGAAGCAACGCCGTGATCTGCTGCATCGCAGCGCCGGTCGCGGCACCGGAGGTGGCTTCGCACATAATCTGATCCACATTGATAAACCGCACCGGTTGCGGCCGATCGACAGAGGCGAGCGCATCAACCGCCGGGAAAAGATCGAGCGAGGTGTCGGGATAAAGAGCGCTCAGCGAGTTAATGGTCGAGGTTGAGGCCCCCGAGGCACTCGAGATGGTCGCGGCGCTTCCGTAGGATTGCCCTGAAAGCCGGTATTTGACCGTCGTCCAGGGCAGCAGGACCAGATCATCCTGATCAAACCCCATCATGTTCGCGCCCTTGGCGCGCAGCACGCCGATGACGCGCAGCGATACGTTGTTAATGCGAATGTCCTTCCCCACCGGAGATTGCTGGTCGAATAGTTCATCCGCGACAGTCTTACCGATGAGGCACACCTTGCTGGCATTGCGCACTTCCCGATCGGTGAACGCTTCCCCATCGGCCATGTCTTCCCAGTCGCGAATGGCCAGAAATGCCGGCGTCACGCCTTGAATCGTCCCGGGATTGCAGTTGTGGTTTCCGTAGATCACCTGCGCGCTCCGGGATCGGACGATCGGGCAGGCATTCTTCACGGCTGGGCACAGCCGCAGGATCGCATCGCAATCGTATGGCGTAAGGGTAAGAATGCTCCCCGCGCCCCAGTTGATTCCAGAATTGGTCGCCGCGCCCGGCAATACGAGCACCGTGTTCGCGCCCATGCTGGTGATATTGCGTTGAATTGCCGCGCTCGATCCCTGGCCGATTTCCATCGTCGCGATAACCGCCGCAACGCCGATGATGATCCCCAGGCACGTCAGCGCCGAGCGCATGACGTTGCGACGCAATGCCCGCAGGGCAGACCGAATGGTGCGAAAATGGGTATGGAAATACGCGGTCATGATGCAGACATATAGTTGCCCGATTCGATCAGTCCATCGCGCATGAGAATCTGTCGTTTGGTGTGCTGCGCCACATTCCGATCATGAGTCACGATGATAATCGTGATGCCCTCCTCCTCGTTTAGCCGCTGAAACATCGCAAGGATTTCCTCGCTGGTGCGGCTGTCGAGATTGCCCGTCGGCTCGTCGGCGAGCAACACCGGAGGCTTGTTCACCAGCGCCCGCGCGATTGCCACGCGCTGCTGCTGGCCGCCGGAAAGCTGGCTGGGATGATGGTCCATCCGATCGGCAAGACCCACCAGCTTCAGCACCGCCTCGGCCCGCCCCATCGCCTCGCGATCTCCTAAATGTTTGGCAGTGTAACTCAGCGGCATCAGCACGTTGTCCAGCGCGCTGGTACGCGCCAGCAAATTAAAGCTTTGGAACACAAATCCAATTTTCTTGTTCCGTACCATCGCCCGGCCGTCACCATCCAAATCGCCCACCTCCTGACCATCGAGGAGATAACTCCCGCTAGTGGGTCGATCCAGACAACCGAGAATGTTCATCAGCGTGCTTTTGCCGCTGCCGCTGGCGCCGGTCAAAGAAACCATCTCGCCTTTGTCGATTGCCAGCGTGACGCCCTTGAGCACGGGCACATCCATTTCCCCGAGGAAGTAGGTCTTGTGCACATCGCTCAGTCGGATCAGGCCATCGAGCTTGGCGGCCGGCCGAACGCGAAGTGAAGGAGAATTGATTTGAGTGGCCGTCATCAGCGTCCGCCCCCTCGACGACCAAATATCTTGCCAAACTGCGGAAGGAACGGATTGCCGGCGCCTCCGCCCGCATCGACGATCGCATCGCCCACGATAACGGGTGTCCCCTCGGGCAGCACAGCCGAGTCGACGGGGATCACTTCGGTATTTGCCCCATCACTCACCCCCGCCCGCACTTCGATCGGACGCACAAAGTTGCCCGATCGCACCCACACCAGGCCGTGCTCGTAGCGCACCGTATCGTGACTGTCGTCCGTGCCGGCGGCGGGGCTTGTGGTTGGACCGGTGTCGGGGGAAGACGACTGCTCGGCATCGGCCTCCTCGGAGGGACTGCCGTCGGCATGTGACATATGCCGATCCGCCCCACTTTGCGCGATCGCGTTCTGCTCCCGAACATCGGGGGCCACCTGCGTCTCCTGCGGCATCCAGTGCAACGCAGCGCTGGACACCAGAAGCGCGTCCTTCCGCTTGGCAATCTGGAACTGCACATTCGCCGTCAAATACGGAATCAGCCTGCCGCTGGAATTATCCGTAACGATCTCCACGGTATAGGTCACCACGTTTTGCGTCATCACCGCGTTGTACCGAACCTTGTTTACTTTCCCAACGAATGTCTTCCCGGGAAACGCATCGACTGTGAAGGTGACAGGCTGACCGCTATAAATGTTTCCCACATCCGCTTCGTTCACCGATGCCCAGACCTGCATCCGCTTCAGATCCTTGGCCATGAGAAACAGGCTGGGAGCGCTGAGACTGGAGACGACAGTCTGGCCGATGTTGACCCGGCGATCGATGATCACGCCCTTCACGGGAGAGAGGATCGTGCAATAATCCAGATTTTTCTTGGCTTTCTTTGCCTCGGCTACGGCCGCCACCACCGCGCTCTGTGTCTGCACCACAACTGCTTCATCCACCGCGACATTCGCCTTGGCGGATTCGAAGTTGGCCTGATACATGTCGTAATCGCTCTCGGAGAGGGCATCGGAAGGGCCGATCTTCTGAGCGCGATCCCAATCCCGCTGTGCTTCGACGAGCTTGGCCTTCATTTGCCCCAGATCGGCCTGCGCTCGAATGACATTGGCGTTGGCCTGATCGATGGCAGCCTGGGCGCTATCGGCATCGGCGGCGTAGAGCGATTCGTCGACGTGCGCCAGCAACATCCCCGCATCCACTTCGGTGCCGTAATCCACAAACTTGCCGGGCTTTTTGGGATCCTTACCGAAGTAATCGATCAACCCACCAACCTGAGCGCCGACATCAACGACCTCCTCCGGCTCGACGGTTCCCGTAGCGCTGATGGTGGATTCGACATCGCCCCGCTTCACCGCCGAGGTGCGGAAGGCGTCGGCCGGCGTGGAACTGCGACGCCACCACCACCCACCCGCGCCCAGCACGAGCACCACCAGGACAATCACCAGGACAGTCTTGCTAAACAACCACCTCATGAACTTCGCTCCGAGCGTCTTTCAAGACAACAAAGATACGGCCCGAGAAATATCCGCCCACACCGTCGCATCTGAGCGGGGTGCGGCGCGGTCAATGCAAATGTGTCGACGGCAATGCACTCTCGACATGCGATCGCCCTGCTTACGTGTATTCGGCAACCGACGTAATGTTGCAATCGTCCCACAATTGTATTCCGATAGGCCATTAAGATTCCATCTGTCAGGTATATGGGAACAGGCAAGGAACAGGACTGGAACGACCGTCTGTATCACTCCAGAGATGTTATCTGGGCATCGCGATGCGTCGGAAACCAGATTTTAGCAATCGTTTGATGATCTTGAGGGTCTATCATGTCGCCTGATCCATTTGTCGAAGGAGCTCAGACCATGCGGAAAGCGGATTGTACAGCCGGCGAGTTAGCCCGGCGGATGGCCATTGTTGTTGGGGTTGTGTTAATCGTCCGGTTTAGTTCGCTGCCGACGCACGCCCAGGTAAGTCCGGCCCCGGCCACGCCCCTGAGCGCGCCGGGGGATTCGAATCGCTGGCCAATGCATCTGGACACGGCCAGCGGCCAGATCACCGTCTATCAGCCGCAGATGACCAATTTTGACGGGGACAAGCTCACCGCCCGCGCCGCAGTTTCGGTCATTCCTCCGGGCCAGCAGGATCCCATCTTCGGCGCAATTTGGATGGAGAGCCGGGTCTCGACGGATCGAGCCGCTCGAACGGTACAGATTCTCGATATTACCGTCACCAAGGTTCGCTTCCCCGACGCCGCCGGGCCAACCGAGCAGGCACTGACCGATGCGATGCGAACGACGTTGCCTCAGCAGCCGATGACGCTGTCGCTCGACCAGCTCCTTTCGATGCTGGAGGT
>Ga0302326_10028621_pt1 | contig 11207 bp, 10 predicted proteins | sample Palsa_T0_3_FD_202264 | JGI IMG/M metagenome (GOLD analysis project Ga0302326, IMG submission 202264) | Peat permafrost microbial communities from Stordalen Mire near Abisko, Sweden - Palsa_T0_3 | ecosystem: Environmental > Terrestrial > Soil > Palsa > Peat permafrost | place: Sweden: Abisko...
CTGCCACGAAGCGCAAGGCTTCCTCTTCAGCCGCGCATTGCCGGCGGCCGACGCGCACAAGCTGCTGCTCCGGGCGGCCGAGAGCATTGGGGGCACGCGTACGCAGCGGCTTAGGTCGCTGATCGGATAGTACCGCTCCACACCATCCCGCCAAGGGCACTGGATCTGCTCCTCACGTGCAGATGTACTAGCCGGGTTCCTTGGTGAACACCAGCAGGCGATTGTTTGCGGGCAGGTCGAAGTCGGCATCCAAGCGCAAGCCATACTGGTCGGCGAGCAGGCTGACAGCCTCGATGTCGCGCAGGCCCGATTGAGGGTCGCGTTCTTGCAGCATGCGATCGAATTCCTGGTTGCTGTCCGAGGTGTATCTGCCGGCATAACGAAACGGCCCGTAAATGCACAGCACGCCGCCCGGCGCCAGCACGGTGCCTATGCCATTGAACAGGGCCATCACCTCGGGCCAGGACATGATGTGCAGAGTGTTGGCGGTAAACATGGCGTCCACGCCGTGCACCGGCCACACGGCCTGACGGACGTCGAGCAGCGTGGGTGCGCGTACATTGTGCGATCCTTCGAGTTTTACGCGCTCCGTCAAATCCGCGAGATACGCCAATTGCTCCGTGGGGTGCCAGGTCAGATGGCGAAGTTCCTGCGCGAAATAGACGGCATGCTGGCCGGTGCCGCTGCCGATTTCCAAAACCTGGGTACGGTCGGCGAAGCGCAGGCGCAACACCTCGAGGATGGGGTCTTTGTTGCGCTCGCAGGCTGCTGAGAAGGGGAGCATGGGACCTCGATTTTGCTATTCAGCCAAGTGGCGAGTAAAATGTGGCCACTTGGCTAGTACGGTGCAATATGACGGCTGAGAGCATCCTGGGCCTTCCCGCGGTTGAACGCGACCCGCTCGAACTCATCGAGGCGTTGGGCGAGGGCTTCCCGGCAAAGGCACTCCCCCATTTTAAGCGCGCGGCGCGTCTATCTGATAGCGATTTTGCCCGGCTGCTGGGCCTGGGTGGACGCACATTGACTCGGCTGAAATCGGCCCGTACGGGGCGACTGTCCGCCGACGTATCGGACCGATTGTACGCGGTGGCCTCCGCTTACGCGCTCGCAGAAGACGTATTCGGTGAACGCGATACCGCCCTTGCATGGCTGGAAGAACCTCAGTTTGCATTGCGTGGGCAGCGGCCCCGTGACCTGCTGTCTACCGAGGCTGGCCGGCAGCAAGTGCGCTCACTGTTGCAGCGAATAGAGCACGCGCAACTCGCCTAAGACGGCCCGTGCGCGTTTTCCGCCTCTGCAAGCAAGCGTATTCCGAGACCGTGTTGTCGGGCGAGGGCGGTCTAGTCGTCGATGGCCGCTGGCATTCGAGGGGATCTCGAATCGTCTACACCGCAAGCTCCGAAGCCCTGGCGGTGCTGGAGACACGTGTGCACATCGGCCGTTTCGTCCCCAAAGCCCCGTACGCCATTCATGAGATTGAAATACCTGAGGCGCAAATTCAGATGCTCGCCATTGGCGAGCTGACCAAACAATGGAATTCCGTCCCGGCGAACCAGCATACGCGCCGTATTGGAAATGATTGGCTGCGCGTCGATTCGTCTTTAGCTCTTTCAGTGCCATCGATACACACTGCAACCGATCGCAACATCTTGGTGAATCCCGCACATGCCGCAGCGCCGGGCGTTGAGATCGTCGACATCCGACGGTATCAGTTTGATGAGCGTCTTTTTACAGTGAGCGCTCGGCCGAAACCGCGTCGCCGCAGGTGACCGCGCCGTGGTGCGACGCGGAGTTCTACTCAACCCATGCAACTTTGGTTACAGTGTCGCCCCTGTTGATGGTTCACGAACCCCTATTGATGGTTCACGAAGGAGATATTGATGTCGATTTCCATGTATGACATTTCGATTCCGGTATTGGCGCGCGGCTTGACGAATTTGTCGGCCATCCTCGACAAGGCGGCCACACATGCCACTGCGAAGAAATTCGATTCGGTGGTGCTTGCGCAGTCGCGCTTGTTTCCCGACATGCTTCCGCTCGTGCGCCAGGTGCAAATCGCCTGCGACACGGCCAAGGGCGCGGCGGGTAGGCTGGCGGCGGTCGAAGTGCCCAAGCACGAAGATACGGAGGCGACCTTCGCCGATCTAAAAGCACGCATCGCCAAGACGCTGGACTTCGTCAAGTCGATCACCGCGGCTCAGCTAAAAGACTCGGAAAGCCGCAGCATCGAGCTCAAGTTCCCGAACGCCACCTTGAAATTCACCGGCGTCGCCTACGTGACGGACTTCGTGCTGCCGAATTTCTACTTCCACATCAGCATCGCGTACGCGCTGCTGCGCAAGGGTGGAGTCGAAGTGGGCAAGGGCGACTACCTCGGCGCCATTCAGTAACCGACGCTACACCGTTCGACGGGTTGAGGCCCCGCCAGGGGGTAGGTACTCATGAAGCGACAACTGGCGGATTCAGTTGTCGCTTCATGAGTACCTACCCTCTGGCGGGGCTTTAATCCGTTGAGCGGTTTAACGCGGGTTGCGGGGGGTTAGGTGAGTTGGTCGACCAGTTGTTCGATGCGCGAGAACAGCTTGTCTTCGGTGCGCGCGTCGTGGGCGAAGCGTAGTTTCAGAGGTCCGTCGAGGCGATATTCTTTCGGCCGGCCCTGGACCAGCTTGAGCACGCGTTTGGGATCGACCTTGTTGGTTTCGGCGAATATGAAATAGCCGCTGTTGGCGCCGGCATCGATTTTGCGGATGCCGAGTTCCGCGGCGCGCAGCTTGAGCTGGGTTGAGCGAAACAGCGATTGTGTAAAGGGCGGCAGAGGCCCGAAGCGGTCGATCATCTCCACTCTCAATTCGTCGAGTTCGTCGCGCGAAGCAGTGCCGGCGATCCGCTTGTACAGCACGAGGCGCAGATGCACGTCGGGGACGTAATCTTCGGGGATCAGAGCGGGCAGGTGCAGTTCCACTTCGGGCCCGGCGTCGAGCGGCCGTTCGAGGTCGGGTTGCTTGCCGGATTTCAGCGCCGCAACGGCGCGCTCCAGCAATTCCATGTACAAGTTGTAGCCGATCTCCTGAATCTGTCCGCTCTGTTCGTCGCCGAGTAGCTCGCCCGCGCCGCGAATCTCGAGATCGTGGGTGGCCAGGGTGAATCCAGCGCCGAGTTCCTCGAGCGATTCCAGCGCTTCGAGGCGTTTGACCGCATCGGCGGTCATGGCTTTTCGCGGCGGCGTGATCAAGTAGGCATAGGCGCGGTGGTGCGATCGCCCGACCCGGCCTCTCAATTGATGGATTTGCGCGAGGCCGAAACGATCCGCGCGGTCGATGACGATGGTGTTGGCCGTGGGCACGTCGATGCCGCTTTCGATGATGGTGGTGCAGACCAGCACATTGAAGCGCCGATGATAGAAATCGAGCATGAGCTGTTCGAGATCGCGCTCGCGCATCTGGCCGTGGCCCACCGCGACGGTCGCTTCCGGCACCAGCTCGCGAATCGCCTGCGCCGTCTTTTCGATGGTCTCGATGGTGTTGTGCACGAAGTAAATCTGGCCGCCGCGGCGAATCTCGCGCAGAGCGGCTTCGCGCACCATGGTTTCATTCCATTCCAGGACGAAGGTCTTCACGGCCAGGCGTTCTGCGGGCGGAGTCGTGATCAATGACAGATCGCGCAGTCCGCCCATGGCCATGTTCAGGGTGCGCGGAATGGGCGTTGCCGTCAGCGTGAGCACGTCGACCTCGGTGCGCAGGGCTTTGAGCTTCTCCTTGTCGCGCACGCCGAATCGATGTTCTTCGTCGATCACGATCAGGCCCAAGTCCTTGAATCGCGTCTTGCCCTGCAGCAGCCGCTGAGTGGCGATGACTATGTCCACCTTGCCCGCGGCGATGCCGGTGAGCACGCCCTCGGATTCCTTGTTGCTGCGAAAGCGCGACAGGCTTTCGATTTTCACCGGCCAGTCGGCGAACCGATCGACGAAGGTGGTGTAGTGCTGCTGGGCGAGCAGGGTGGTGGGCACCAGCACCGCGACTTGCTTGCCGGCCTGGACGGCGACGAAGGCGGCGCGCAGCGCGACTTCGGTCTTGCCGAAGCCGACATCGCCGCAGATGACCCTGTCCATGGGCTTGTCGGATTTGAGATCGCCCAGTACCTGGTCGATCGCGGCGGCTTGGTCGGCAGTCTCTTCGAAGGGGAAGCCGGCCTGGAAGGCGCGATATTCGGCCTCGCCCGACAGCATTTGCGTGCCCTGGCGGGCAGCGCGGCGCGAATACAGATCCAACAGCTCCGCCGCCACATCGCGTATGCGCTGCGCCGCCTTGCGGCGCGCTTTCTGCCATTGCTCGCCGCCGAGCTTGTGCAGTGGCGCCGATTCTGCCGGCGCGCCGGTGTAGCGCGATACCAGGTGCAGCGCCTGCACCGGAACGTACAGCTTGTCGCCATCGGCATATTCGAGCACCAGAAACTCGCCGGTGTAGCCGGCCACGTCCATGGTCTGCAGTCCGACGTAGCGGCCGACTCCGTAGGATTCGTGCACCACCGGCGCGCCTATGCGCAGGTCCGACAGCTCCTTCAGTATCTTGGCCGGGTCACGCTCGGCGCGGCGGCGCCTGCGTTCCTGTCGCGCGCGATCCCCGAACAATTGCGCCTCGGTCAGGATTTCCAGCGCCGGCTCATCCAGCCGCATGCCCGACACGGCGGGCGACACCGTAATTCCAAGGCTGAGGGAGCTGCCGACGAAGCTCGCGAAATTCTCGAAGATCTTCGCTTGAATGCCGCGGCCGCGCAGCAGGTCGAGCAGCAGTTCGCGGCGTCCCGCGGACTCGGCGGCGAGCAGGATTCGCGCCGGGCTGGCTTGGATGTGGGCCGCTAATTCCGACGCCGGCTGTTCGGCGCGCGAATCGATGCGTACCGCGGCCGGCGCGGTGCTGGGGAAATTTTGAATGGGCCCCGCGGTCTCCGGGGGCCATTCGAAGGTGTGCAGTTGAATCCGCCGCCAGGCTGCGTGCGAGGCCTGGAATTCCGCGGGCGTCAAGTACACTTCCGCCGGGTCCAGGATCGGGCGGTGGCGGTCATGGCGCAATTGCTCATGACGTTCGACTATGCCGTTCCAGAGGCTGTCCACGCCGGACGCCGCATCGTTCATGTCCACGAGCACGCTGTCGGGCGGCAGATATTCGAACAGATGGGATGTGCGGTCGAAGAACAGGGGCAGGAAGAATTCGATGCCGCCAGGCGCTATTCCGGCGCTCACGTCGCGATAAATAGCCTGCTCCGACAGATCGCCCGTGAAGCGCAGGCGATAGCGGCGGCGAAACTCGCGCACCGCATCGGGATTCAGCGGCGTCTCGCGTGCGGGCAGCAGCTGGATGCGGTCCAGCTTCTCCAAGGAGCGCTGCGAATCCGGATCGAAGCGCCGGATGCTGTCGACATCGCGGTCCAGCATGTCGATTCGATAGGGAGTATCCGAGCCCATGGGAAAGACGTCGATGAGCGAACCGCGGACCGCGAATTCGCCGTGAGCAACGACTTGCGTGACGGCCGCGTAGCCGGCCAAAGCCAATTGCGCACGCAGCGCTTCGAGGTCGAGAGTTTCGCCGACATGAACCTTGAGCGAGTAGGCGTCGACATAGCTACGCGGCGCCAACCGCTGCAGCAGCGTGTCGACGGCAACGAGCCATACCCCCTTGCGGGCGCGCGGAAGCTCCGCCAGGGTGGCGAGCCGGGCCGAGGTGATGTCGGGATGCGCCGAGAATCCGTCGTAGGGCAGGGTTTCCAAATCCGGAAAAACCCTTACGGGCGCACTGCCGTCGGAGAAGAATCGAATTTCATCGCCGAGGGCCTCTGCTTCGCGCGAGCTCTGCGTGATGACGATGAGCGGCGCGTGCGAGCGCGCCGCAGCTTCGGCGATGGCGAGCGCCGCCGCCGCGCCGTAGAGCTTGCCCCATTTGAGGACGGGCGCTTCGGTAACCGGGAGACTGGGTTCGAGTAGGGGCATCGACACTTCAAGGAAAGCGAAAAAAATAGATGCCCGCCGCGAACGGGTCGCGGTGGGCCTGATCTTCGAATATTACGCGATTTTGGCTTAGGAGTTCGGCGCCGTGCTGCTCGGGGCGTCGCTGGCCGGGGCTGTGCCGTTCGGTGCCACGCTGCCAATGACACTGTCAATTACATAGTTGGATTCGAAATACACCACAAAGCCGGGATATTCCCAGCGAGAAATCGGCGGCTTGCCGACGGCAGCCAGCTTGCTGACCGGGGCGCCGAACTTGGCCGCCACCTGGCTCATGGTCATTCCGCGGTTCGGAGTGGCCACATCGGAGTCCTTCACGGCGATGCCGTTGTCGACCGCAACGGTCGCGGCACCCGCAATGCCGCTGGCGAATACTGCCGCCAGCAGTAGGTTTCTATACCTCATGGCGTACTTCATTTGTCTACCCCTTAATACTGTATAAACCCTGGGCCTCCTAAACTATAGCACCGCCCCGGGGGGGCAATACTTGACCCAATTAACACTCTGATTACATTGCGATTTGTGGTTTAATCCCCGCGCATGTTCCAGCCCCTCCCAGTTTTCGTGGGCCTACGCTACTCCCTGGCCCGCGAGCATAGCTTCTTCGTGTCTTTCATCACCTGGGTGTCCCTGGTCGGGGTCGCTCTGGGTGTGGCCGCCCTGATCACGGTACTGTCGGTCATGAACGGCCTGGAGTCCGAATTGCGGACCCGCCTGCTGAGCTTGACGGCGCACGCCACTCTGAACGCCGCCGGCGCGCCTATTCGCGACTGGCAAGCCCGCATCCAGCAGCTGCGGGGATCGCCGGGCCTGCTGGGCGCTGCTCCGTTTCTCGATACCGATGCCATGATGGGCCGGGCGCCCTCCATGAGCGGCGCCATCGTCCGCGGCATCGACCCGGCTCTGGAGCCCCAAGTGACGTCCATTGAGGACACCCTGCGCGAGGGCAAGCTCACCGACCTTACGCCGGGATCCAACGGAATCATCCTGGGCCGCATGCTGGCCTACCAGTTGCAGGCGGGAGTGGGAGACACGGTGACGGTGATGATTCCGGGAACCGCCACCGGCGGCGGCGACGCCATCGTGCCGCGTCTGCGGGATTTTCATGTGGTCGGCATTTTCGAGGTCGGGCTGCAGGAGCACGACAGTGTATTGGCGCTGGTCAATCTGCAGGATGCCGAGGCTCTTCGTGGTCTCGACGGCCCGACGGGGATGCGGCTCAAATTCTACGATGTGCTGAAGGCGCCCGAGCTGGCACGAATCGCCGCAGCGCGGCTCGCGCCGGGCCTGCAGGTGCGCGATTGGACTCAGGACAACGAGGCGTATTTTCGCGCCATACGCATTGAAAAGACCATGATGGGGCTGATCCTGATGCTCATCGTCGCCGTCGCCGTGTTCAACATAGTGGCCACGCTGGTCATGGTGGTGAACGACAAGCGCACGGATATCGCCATTCTGCGCACTCTGGGCCTCAGTCCCCGGGGCGTCATCGCGGTGTTCATGACCCAAGGGGTGCTCATTGGCTGGATCGGCGCGGCTTTGGGAGTCACCTTGGGGCTGGCGCTTGCGCTCAACGTGGACGTTATCGTGCCGGTTCTCGAGCAGACATTCGGCTTTCACTTCATGGACCCGGACGTGTACTACATATCGGGTCTGCCGAGCGAAGTGCACCCGGGCGATGTGGTGAGGATCGGCATGGCCGCGTTCATCTTGACCCTGGTCGCGACCGTGTATCCCGCCCTGCAAGCGGCGCGCACCCAGCCCGCAGAAGCCCTGCGATACGAATGATGCGCTACTGGTACGAGGGATTCGTCGGGCTGAGGTATCTGCGCGCATCGCCGAAACGCGGTTCGCTGTCTTTGATCGCGGGCATCGCGATATTCGGATTGGCACTGGGTGTCGCCGTGTTGATCGTGGTGCTGTCGGTCATGAACGGCTTCGAAGAGGTGCTGCGCACACGCATCTTGAGCCTGACGGCGCATGCGACCATTTCGGGACTTCAAGGACGGGTGGCGGACTGGCGGCCCGATGTCGGGAAACTCGAGCATTTTCCAGGAGTGAAGGGTGCGGCGCCGTATATCGAGGACCAAGGCATGATGATCCACGGCGATAAATCGTCGGGTGTCCTGCTGCGCGGCATACTGCCCGATGCGGAGCGGCAGGTGGTGGATTTGGAGCCGCATTTGTTGAGCGGCCGCTTGAGCGATCTTGTCGAAGGCAAGTACCGCGTGATCCTGGGTGAGGCGCTCGCCGAGGAGCTCGGCGCGAAGCTGGGCGATCGGGTGGTGCTGCTCGTCGCACAGGGCGATGTCACCCCGGTCGGGGTGATCCCGCGCATGCGCGCGTTCCAGGTGAGCGGCATCCTGTCCATCGGCATGTATGAATACGACCGCCGGATCGCCATCGTGGCCATGCAAGATGCCGCCAAGCTCTTGCGCATGGGGGACGAGGCAACGGGTATTCGGCTGAGTTTCACCGACATGTACGCCGCGCCGCGGATTTCGCGCGCCGCCGCCGTTTCGCTCGGCGGGGACTGGGAAGTGCAGGACTGGACCGCCGAGCATGCCAATTTCTTCCGCTCGATTTCCATCACCAAACGCATATTGTTCTTCATTCTGTCGCTGATGGTGGCGGTGGCCGCATTCAATATCGTGTCAACCATGGTCATGGTGGTGAAGGACAAACGCCGCGACATCGCGATTTTGCGCACCTTCGGGTCTTCGCCCCGCAGCATTCTGACGGTGTTCATCGTCCAGGGCAGCTTGATCGGACTGCTCGGCATCGGTCTCGGAGTGCTGCTGGGTGTCCTGATCGCGGTCAATCTGCAGGATCTGGTGCACGGGCTCGAAGGCATCGTGGGATTCAAATTCTTGGACGCGCGGGTGTATTTCATGAGCGACTTGCCGGCCCGCGTGCAGACCGCCGACGTGGCGCGCATCTGCGGTTTTGCATTCGTGCTCGCCTGTCTCTCCACCGTGTATCCGGCGGCGCGTGCCGCGCGCCTGCCGCCAGCCGAATCACTGCGAAACGATTGAGGAACGGAAGATGACGTCGAATGCAAATGCAGCGGTGCTCGAGGGCAGGGACCTCGTCAAGGAATTCGTCCAGGGCGATGTTAAAATCCAGGTGCTGCGCTCGGCTTCCATCAGCGTCCTCGCGGGCGAACGCATCGCCATCGTCGGCGCCTCGGGATCCGGAAAAACGACGCTCCTGCAGTTGCTGGGAGGGCTCGATTTGCCGACCGGCGGCACCGTCGAGATCACCGGATCCGCAATGCATCGCCTGAGCGACGCCGAGCGTGGCCACCTGCGCAATCGCGCCGTGGGATTCGTCTATCAATTCCATCACCTGCTGCCGGAGTTCACCGCGCTCGAGAATGTGGCGATGCCCCTGCTGGTGCGGCGAATGCATCCGCGCGCCGCCAAGGAACGAGCCGCCGCCCTGTTGGCGCGCGTCGGATTGGCTGAGCGCCTCACGCACCGCCCCTCCCAGCTCTCCGGCGGCGAGCGGCAGCGCGCCGCGGTGGCCCGTGCGCTCGTGACTCAACCGAAGCTGGTGCTGGCGGACGAACCCACGGGCAATCTCGACGGACAGAATGCGGCGCAGGTGTTCGAATTGATGCTGGAACTCAACCGCGAGTTCGGTACCAGCCTGGTCATCGTGACCCACGATGAGCGCCTGGCGGCGCGGCTCGATCGCGTGCTGGTTCTGTCCGACGGTATGCTAGCCGCGCGCAACTCCGCCGTTTGATTAGGCGCCGTTTGATTGGGCAACGTTCGATCGGGCGCGCCTGCGCCGCAAGTGGTAGACGACGCGTGCGCGCCATGCGAGTTGCGCCAGCACGTAGCCCGCCCCGGCTGCGATCGATCCGAGAACCAGCGCTCCGAGCAGCAGCGGTGCCCACAATTGGCCCACCTGCATCCATAGGTGGTGGTGATGCACCACCCTCAGGAAGGGCGTCAGGTCCATATCCATCAGCTTGGCGCCCACCCAGATCGAACCGGCCACCTGCGGCAGCCAGGTGAACGGGTTGCTGAGGAATACCGTGGCGACCAGCACCGGCAGGTTCAGCCGAAACAGCATTCCGAGTACGACGCAGGCCACCAGATGCACGGGCAGGGGAGTCGGTGGAATGAAGGCAATGAACAGGCCCAGCGCGAAAGCCCGGGTGACGCTGTGCCGATGGAAGGTCCAGCATCCGCGATCGAGCACGACCGCCTTGAAAGGCCTCAAACACCAGAGTTTCTCCAGTGTATGGCGGTCGGGCGTAATGCGTTTCAGCCAGCGTTGCATATCGCTATTGATTCCCCCAGGACTCGGCATTATGCCGTTTTCGCCGGCCGGCGACAGTGATCTACGACCGTTACGCAAATCAATGAGTTAGCCTCGGTCCGATGGCGGTATCTCATCCGTCGGCGGTCAAGTATCATGCCCGCAGATTTATACTTGACCGAAGAGGACGCAATGTGGGAGATCATCCGCGCAGGCGGCGGCTTCATGTGGCCGATCATTTTATGTTCCATCGCCGCGGTGGCCATCATATTGGAGAGGCTCTGGACCTTGCAAAGCAGCCGCGTGATACCGCGCGACCTGTCGCAGAAGGTGTGGAACTGGATAGAAGCCGATCAGCTCAGCGACAAGCTGGTGGTCGCCCTGGAGCAGAACTCGCCTCTGGGCAAGCTGCTGGCCATCGGCCTCGCGAATCGCAACAGGCCGCGCGCGCTGATGGTGGAGAGGCTCGAGGACGGCGGCCGGCACGTGGTGCACGAATTGGAGCGGTTCCTGAACACTCTGGGCACGATAGCGGCGGTCGCGCCGCTGCTGGGCCTGCTCGGAACCGTGGCGGGTATCATTCATGCCTTCAACGCCATCACCGCCAATGGCATAGGAGACCCGCGGATCCTGTCCGGCGGCATCGGTGAAGCGCTCATCACGACGGCGGCCGGATTGACCGTCGCCATACCCTCGCTGATCGCCTACCGCTTCCTGCGCGGCAAGGTCGAACGCCTGGTGATACGCATGGAAAAGGAAGCGATGAAGCTCGTCGATACTCTGGACGAGCGCGGCAGGCTGACGGCGGCCGACTGAAATGAACCTACGCCCACGCCATCGTGAAGACCCGGAAATCAACTTGATTTCCATGATAGACGTGCTGCTGGTGCTGCTGATCTTTTTCATGGTGTCGACCACCTTCAATCAAGAGGGCCGC
>Ga0302326_10028622_pt1 | contig 11207 bp, 15 predicted proteins | sample Palsa_T0_3_FD_202264 | JGI IMG/M metagenome (GOLD analysis project Ga0302326, IMG submission 202264) | Peat permafrost microbial communities from Stordalen Mire near Abisko, Sweden - Palsa_T0_3 | ecosystem: Environmental > Terrestrial > Soil > Palsa > Peat permafrost | place: Sweden: Abisko...
TGATTGGTCCGTCAAGCGCGAGGTTGCGCCTCACATCGACGTGCGGCGGTGAAAAAGTGACGTCCCAAGCGAAGTGTGCCGAAAAGCGGCGGAGGTGGGCATTCTCCTTGTTAACACGCCGGAGGAGTTCCGAACGGATCGAGTAATGCGCCTGCAGCAGCGATGCGCGCAGCAGCTTCTCCGGCGGGATAGATGGTCAGCCGAGCGGGCGTACATCGACTGAAAATCCGTGCTGAGGTCCGACAGGCCGCCGTTCACAATCTCGCGGATCGCGCGAAACGGGTGGCTTTTCGGTCACCGCGTCTCCAGATCGACGTAAGAAAACAGCAATCCAGAGCGTTCAGCCCCTCGCGCGATTGAGGATAAGCAGGGAAACGATCTCATCCCACGGCGTCCGGTGACAACGATCACGGCGAGAGATGTGCTGCGGCGTGCCAACTCCTCCTGCAACCGGAGGCCGTCCATGTCGGGCATCCGCCTGGGTTATTCGTCTTGCCGTGGGGGCATGAATCTCGGGCAATTGCCTTACTTTGAAAGGCGTCGGCGCTTTCGAAGGCGCCTTACAGTTCTACCAATCCCTTGAAGCCTTTGGAGCGGGCGAGGCGAATCGAACGCCCGACCCTAACCTTGGCAAGGTTATGCTCTACCCCTGAGCTACGCCCGCGATCCAAAGGGAGCGGGTTATCGCCCGGCGCGGGGTGCAATTCAAGGGCTTGTCGGTAGGGGGATTAATGGGATTCGCGTTGCGGTGAGGGGCCGGAGGGGGCGTTTCGGCTGGTGGCGGGTGTTCGGGGGCATCGCCGATACCTTGCGGGTGGAGAGACCCCCTCTCCTTGGTCGCGCCGTACGCTGTCGCTACGGCGCCCCCGGTGGGGGAGAGGAGAACCCCGCCGCCCCCCGCAACCCCTTTTCTTTCGCGGGCATAGCGACCATCTTCCGCGTCTGAACAGGAAAGCCTTTCACCCATGCCACTGATCGATGCCTCGGGACGTCCGCTCGCCAGTCCCAAGCCCGTTTCCGCCGACGCCGCGCCCAAAGCCGCGGCCGGCGCCTATATCAAGGATGCCTCGCTCGAGACCTTCGCGGCCGACGTGCTGGAAGCCTCGCGCGAAGTGCCCGTCATCGTCGATTTCTGGGCTCCGTGGTGCGGGCCGTGCAAGCAGCTCGGCCCGGCTCTCGAAAAGGTCGTGAACGAGGCCAAGGGCGCGGTTCGGCTCGTCAAGGTGAACATCGACGAGAACCAGGAGATCGCGCGGCAGTTGCGCATCCAGTCTATCCCCACCGTCTATGCCTTCAAGAACGGCCAGCCGGTCGACGGCTTTATGGGGGCGGTGCCGGAAAAGCAGCTGCGTGCCTTCGTGGACCAGCTCGTCGCGGGGGCGGGCGGCGGCGGCCATGGCGGCCACGACCATGCAGAGGAAATCCTCGCGGTGGCCGACGAAGCCTTCCAGGCGGGCGATCTCGGCCAGGCGGCGCAGGCCTACGGCCATGTGCTGCAGGACGAGCCCGGCGATCCGCGGGCCGTCGCGGGGCTCGCGCGCTGTTATCTGAGAAGCGGCGACGTCGAGCGCGCGCGCCAGACCTTGGGCCTCGTGCGGCCCGACGGGGCAGGCGACGAAGCCATTCGTGCGGTGGAAGCCGAATTGCGCCTGAAGGAACAGGCGGCGCAGGCGGGCGATGCAGGGCCGCTGCTCGCGAAGCTCGCGTCCGATCCGAAGGATCATCAGGCGCGTTACGATCTCGCATTGGCGCGCGACGCGCAGGGCGATCGCGAAGGGGCCATCGGCGAACTGCTCGAGATCATCCGCCGCGACCGCAAATGGAATGAGGACGCGGCGCGCAAGCATCTCGTCACGCTCTTCGATGCCATGGGCCCGGCCGATCCGCGCACCGTCGCAGCACGCCGCAAGCTTTCCGCGATCCTCTTTTCGTAAAGACCCATGCAACGCTATCATTCGATCGAAGAACTGCCGCCGACTCTGCCGATCTTTCCGCTGACGGGCGCGCTTCTGCTGCCGCGCGGGCATCTGCCGCTCAACGTCTTCGAGCCGCGCTATCTGGCGATGGTCGATGCGGCGCTCTCCGGGGCCCGCCTCATCGGCATGATCCAGCCTGTCGAACCCGAAGACAAGGTGCTCAAGCCCGCGCTCTCTGCCGTCGGCTGTGCGGGGCGCATCGTATCCTATCGCGAGACGGAGGACGGGCGCATCCTCATCACGCTCCTGGGCGTCTGCCGCTTCCGCATCATCGAAGAGATCGAAGATCGCGCTCCCTATCGCCAGGTGCGCGCCGAGTATGGCCCCTATCTCTCCGACATGGTGGCGCCGCCGCCCGAGAGCTTTCCGCGCGAGAGGCTCGCCACCGCGCTCAAGGACTATCTCACCCGCCGCGACCTCAAGGCGGATTGGGGCTCGGTGATGAGCGCGCCGGCCGATGTGCTGGTGAATGCGCTTGCCATGCTCTGCCCCTTCGAGCCCGCCGAAAAGCAGGCGCTGCTCGAAGCGCCCAGCTGGGCGGAACGCATCGACACACTGGTGGCGCTCCTGGAAATGGCGGGTGCGCCTGATGCCAGCGGCGCCACGATAAACTGAATGGCAACTGAAGCCCGAATGGCAGAGCCCGATCCCAAGCTGCTCGAAATCCTCGTCTGCCCGGTGACGAAGACGACGCTCGTCTACGATCGCGAGAAGCAGGAGCTCGTCAGCAGGGCGGCCGGGCTCGCCTATCCCATCCGCGCGGGCGTTCCCATCATGCTCCCGGGCGAAGCACGAGAACTCTCCGAAGCCGAGCGGCTGGCGCGATGACCACGCGCCCCTGGCCGGTCGAGATGCGGCTGTCGAAGGACAAGGCGACGTTCACGGTCGCCTTCGACACCGGCGAAAGCTTTGCGCTGGCGGCGGAATATCTGCGTGTCGAATCCCCCAGCGCGGAAGTGCAGGGCCATGGTGGCGATCAGAAGCAGATCGTGGGCGGCAAGCGCGGCGTAAAAATAGAGGCCATCGAGGAAGTGGGGAACTATGCCGTGCGCCTGCGCTTCGACGACGGCCACGACACAGGGCTCTACAGCTGGGACTATCTCCACGAGCTCGGCGCCACCCACCCCCAGAAATGGGCGACCTATATCTCGGCCCTGAAATCGCGGAAACTGGAGCGGTGAGCGCGACGGAATCGAAAATCGATCTGAAGCCCGCGCATCATCACGGGGACCATTCCCTTGCGGGCCATACCAACGCGGCTGCGCGCGCGCCGCGCCCGCAACGTCCCAAGCCCATCATCCGCGGCCAGGACGGCACACAGTGGAAAGACATCTATCATTTCGTGCTGATCGCGCCCTGGTGGCAATTTATACTGGGCCTCGCGGGCGTCTATCTGTCGATCAATGCGCTCTTTGCGGGTTTGTACCTGCTCGATCCCGGCGACATCGCCAATGCGCACCCAGGTTCTTTCGCGGACGCGTTCTTCTTCAGCGTGCAGACCTTCGGCTCCATCGGCTACGGTGTGCTCGCACCCACCACACGCTACGCCAACGTCGTGGTGACGGCCGAAGCCTTCGTCTCGCTGATGAATCTTGCGATCGCGACGGGATTGATCTTCGCGCGTTTCTCGCGACCCTTCGCACGCGTCGTCTTTTCGAATGTCGCCGTGATTGTGCCGTTCGAAGGCGTGCCGACCCTGATGTTCCGCGCCGCCAACCAGCGCGGCAACCAGATTCTCGATGCGAATGCCACGGTTTCCTTCGCCCACCAGGTGACGACCGCCGAAGGCATCGTCATGCGCCGTTTTGAGGAGATCAAGCTCGTGCGCCCGCGCACGCCGCTCTTCAGCCTCTCCTGGACGATGATGCATCCGATCGACGCGGCGAGCCCGCTCTATGGTGCGGATATCGACATGCTCCACGACCAGCAGACGGAGATCATCATCCTCCTGAGCGGGATGGATGAAACATTGTCGCAGACGATCTATGCGCGGCATGCTTATTCGCCCGACGATATTCTTTTCGACCGCCGCTTTGTCGACGTTTTGACGCGCGCCGACACGGGGCGGATGGTGGTCAATCTCCACCGTTTCCACGATACGGAAGCCTGGACGCCGCCTTGAGCTGCCATCTTGAGAGGCCATCTTGAGAGGAGCGCCGCAAGCCGCTAGGTTCGCCCCACGATGGAACCTTTCAAAACCCTCAGCGGCGTCGCCGCACCGATCGCGATGATCAATGTCGACACCGACATGATCATCCCCAAGCAGTTTCTCAAAACCATCGAGCGCACTGGCCTCGGCAACGCGCTGTTCCACGAATTGCGCACGCGGGCCGACGGCAGCCCCGATCCGGACTTCGTTCTCAACAAGCCCGCTTACAAAAACGCGAAAATCCTCATGGCGGGGGCCAATTTCGGCTGCGGCTCGAGTCGCGAGCACGCGCCGTGGGCTCTGTTGGACTATGGCATTCGCTGCGTCATGGCGCCGTCTTTCGCCGACATCTTCTACAACAACTGCTTCAAGAACGGCATTCTGCCGATCGTCCTGCCGCAGGAGACGATCGATCTGTTGATGGACGATGCCGAACGCGGCGCCAATGCCGTCGTCTCGGTCGATCTCGAGAAACAGGAAATCCGCGGGCCGGACGGCGGCTGCGTGAAATTCGACATCGATCCGTTCCGCAAACAATGTCTCCTCAACGGTTGGGACGACATCGCGCTCACGCTGCGCAACGAAGCGAAGATTTCCGGGTTCGAAGGCCGCCGCAAAGCCGAGGCACCCTGGCTGTGACGCGTATCCTTTTGCTTCCCGGCGACGGCATCGGGCCCGAAGTCATCGTCGAGACGCGCCGTGTGCTCGGCTGGTTCGCGCAGAACCGCAATTTCGCCTGCACGCTCGAAGAGGCGCCGATCGGCGGCATCGCCTATGAGACGCTGGGCACGCCGGAACCCGATGCCACCATCGCGAAAGCCAAGACCGCGGATGCCGTGCTGTTCGGTGCGGTGGGTGGTCCCAAATGGGATGCGTTGCCTTTCGAGAAGAAACCCGAACGCGGACTGCTCAGGTTGCGCAAAGACCTTCAGCTTTTCGCCAATCTCAGGCCCGCGCTCTGCTTCGATGCGCTGAAGGATGCCTCCAGCCTCAAGCCCGAAATCGTTTCGGGTCTCGATATCCTGATCGTGCGCGAGCTCACCGGCGGGGTTTATTTCGGCGAGCCCAAGGAGACGACGACGCTGCCCGACGGCCAGAAGCGCGCCATCGACACGCAGGTCTACACCACGCACGAAATCGAGCGCATCGCGCGCGTCGCTTTCGAACTCGCGCGGCTCCGGGGCAGGCGCGTGGCATCGGCCGAGAAATCGAACGTCATGGTGACGGGCGTATTGTGGCGCGAAGTCGTGACGCGCGTGCATGGATCCGAATTTCCCGATATCGAGCTGACCCACGTGTTGGCAGACAATTGCGCCATGCAGCTCGTGCGCAATCCCAAACAGTTCGACGTCATCGTCACCGACAATCTCTTCGGCGATGTGCTGTCGGACGAGGCGGCCCAGCTGACGGGCTCCATCGGCATGCTGCCGTCGGCGTCTCTGGGCGCGAAGGCTGCGGCAACGGGCCGGCAACCCGCGCTCTATGAGCCCATCCACGGTTCGGCGCCCGATATCGCGGGGCAGGGTCTCGCCAACCCGATCGCCTGCATACTCTCCTTCGCCATGTGCCTGCGCTATTCCTTCGGGCGTCTCGAGGATGCGAAATTGCTGGAGGACGCCGTCGAACGCGTGCTGGCGGACGGCAATCGCACGGCCGATATCATGCAGAGCGGCATGACGAAGCTCGGCACGGCGGCCATGACGGACGCGGTGCTGAAGGCGCTCACGAAGCTCGCAGCATAACGAAGGTCGTCAAGGCGCATACGAAGCAAACTCTGCAGCCCGTCCGACGACATTGCGCGTGCAGTGGAGCAAACTTGTCGCCGCGATGCCGGTTGTGATACTCACGGCAATCGCATGCGGGAGCGGTCGATGTCTGACCCTGTCGAAGCATTGCTCATCGATCTCGTCTCGTGGATCGCGCGCGAAGACCGCGATTACGCCGACGTCATGGACGCGTGGCGGACCTCCTGTCCCAGGCTTCCCGTTTGGGAAGAAGCGAATTCCCGCGGGCTCGTGACGCGGAAATATGAGAGTGGCCGCGGACCCATCGTGGCGTTGACTGAGACAGGCCGCTCGTTTCTCGAAAATCGGTGCAAGTAAAGCTGCTGGGACCGCCGGCGTCCCGCCGGCATCTTCCACGTTTCCCCATGCCGGCGGGACGCCGGCGGTCCCAGCAGCATCTACCAGTTACATCTCCACAACCGCCTTCCCGATGATGGTGCGGTTTTTCAGCGTCCAGAGCGCGTCGATCGCGCGATCGAGCGGAAAGCGCGCGCCGATGTGAGGCCGGATTTTCTTTTCCGCCAGCAGGCGGTCGAGGGCGGCAATATCTTCGCGGCCTTTTGCGGGAAATTTGCGGCCATATTCGCCGGCCCGCACGCCCACAATCGAATAGCCCTTGATCAGCGGCATGTTGACCGAAATCGAGGGGATGCGTCCGCTGGTGAAGCCCACGATCAGCAGGCGCCCGTCGAAAGCGATGCAGCGCGCGGATTCGTCGAAGACATCGCCGCCGACAGGATCGTAGATCACATCGGCACCCCTGCCGCCTGTCAGGTCCTTCACGGCTTCGCGAAAGTTCTGCGGGGGCAATACGTGATCGGCGCCGTAGGATTTGAGAAATGCGCGCTTCTCGTCCGTCGATGCGGTCGCAATGATGCGGGCGCCCAGAACCTTGCCGAGATCGACGGCCGCGAGGCCGACGCCGCCCGCAGCACCGTGTACGAGCAGCCATTCGCCGGGGACAATTTCCGCCCGGCGAACGAGGGACACGTAGGCCGTGATGTAGGCAAACGTGAAGGCCGCGGCGGTCGCATAATCGGCGCCGTCGGGAATGGGACGCAGCGAGGCTTCGGGGCGCTGTGCCTCTTCGGCGAACGCGCCGGTCAGCCCGCCGGCGGCGACGCGGTCGCCCATCCTGAAGCGCGTGACGCCCGCGCCGAGCGCAACGACGTCGCCCGCCAGCTCGCCGCCGACGACGTATGGCGGTTCGGGCTTGAACTGGTATTTGCCGTCCGTCATCAGCAGATCGGGAAAATTGACACAGGCCGCGCGCACCCGAATGCGCACCTCGCTGGGCGCCGGCGCGGGCAATTCGACATTTTCGAAAGCGACGGAGGAGAGATCCCCGCTGAAGGACTTGCAGACAAGCGCCTTCATGCGGCCGCCGCGTTGCTTAGGCGGTTTTCCGCAGGCACCGGCTTCACATGCGGCAGGGCCCGCACGCCACCCATGAAGAGCGCCGTCGCGAACGCGGCCGCTTCGGCCGTGTCGGCATGCTCCCGGCGCAGCATGCGCTCGGCCATCTCGAAGGCGACGCCCACGATGGCCGCCATCAGGTAATCCGCGTCGATCGGCGGGAACAAACCCTTGGCGATGGCCGCCTCGAGGTCTTCGCGCAACTCCGCAAAGCCCGCGATGATCTCCTGCGTGTCCATGCGAACGCGTAACGTGTCGGTGTTGCGGCGGATGGCGTGGAAGTTGCCTTCGTCGCTCGCGACATATTCGAGAAAGGTGCGGAAGGTGCCGGAGATGAATTCCTCGATGGAACTCGCCTTGGCGCGCTCCTCGTGGAGGCGGGGGCGGATGCGCAGCGCGCTCTCGTCCTGGATGGCCTGGAACACTTCCTCCTTGGATTTGAAATAGTTGTAGAACGTGCCCGAGGCCAGCGGCGTCGCCCGGATGATGTCGCGAACGGTTGCGGCGCCATAGCCCAGCTCGGCAAAAACCTGCCGTGCCGCCTCCAGGATCGTCTGGCGGTTCTGGGTCTTCGTCAGTTCGCGCTTGCCGTTCGACTTGGAGGGCGGCTCGGTCTTTGAGAGGTCCGTTTCCACGGCTGAGTCCTCAGGGGTGACCGGTGGATTCTACAGAATCATGACGCCACGTCAATTTTCAAGCCCAACACCTGAGCTTGCGATGGGCGTTGACACGGACCCGCGCCTCCCATTCAACCGGACGATGACCGAAGACAATTCCGACATTCAAAAGTTCGCGGCGGCGCGACTGGGCGACACGGCTTTCTTTGTGTCGCTCGGAGCCGAGGTGCTCGAGATCGCCAAAGGCCGCGCGCGGTCGCGTTTGCCCTACGCGCCCCACCTGGTCGGCGATCCCGACACGGGCGTCATCCATGGCGGCGCCATTACCGCGATGCTGGACCAGACCTGCGGCATGGCGGTGGCGTCCGCGCTCAAGGAGTTGATGCCGTTTGCCACGCTCGATCTCAGGATCGACTACATGAAACCGGCCGAGCCGCACGCCGACATCTTCATCGAGGCGGAATGCCTCAAGGTCACCCACGAAGTCGCGTTCACACGCGGCATCGCCTACCAGTCCTCCGCCGAACAGCCGATCGCGTTGTCGACCGGCGCCTTCATGCTCATCCGCTCAGGCGGCGGAAAGACGGGAGGTTGACCCCATGGACGTGCTGAAACTCGCTTCTGCAGAAGGACGCGCTCCCGATCCCGCCGCGCTGCTTGCGGCGATTCCCTATTGCCGACATTTAGGGCTCAGCGTGGAGACCGCCGGGAGCGCGCTCGTGCTGCTGATGCCGTTTGCGCCGCATCTGATCGGCAACCCGGTCCTGCCCGCGCTGCATGGGGGCGTCATCGGCTCGTTTCTGGAAACAGCCGCCATCGCGCAGATGATCTGGGAATTGGGCGGCGGACAGTTGCCCAAGCCCATCGACATCACGATCGATTATTTGCGCTCCGGACGCGCCGTCGACACCAGAGCGCAGGCACGCATCGCCAAGCTGGGCCGGCGGGTTGTCAACGTGCATGCGGAGCTCTGGCAGGAAGATCCGGAAAAGCCCGTCGCATCCCTGCGCGGGCATTTCCTGCTGTCCTGACGCCTCAGTTGAGCGCGCCGTCGGCGCCCGCCAGGCTGAACCGGCCTGCGCCCGAAAGCACCACGCACAAGCCGCCGATCAGGTAGAACACTTCGAGTTCGAGGGCGTAGCCGCCGCCCGGCTTGACCGCGAGCAGGCTGTGCATCTCGGAAAGGTAGACGGCAACCAGCATGTTCATCACGATCAGTGCGCCGCCGACCCGCGAAAAAAGGCCGACGGTGACGAGTACCGGACCCAGGAGTTCGCCAAGGTAAACGCCATAAGCCAAGGATGGTGGCCAGTGATGCCCGCTGATCATGTGCTTGATGGGATCGATGCCGTTCAACAGCTTGTAGACACCGTGAAACAGCAAAAGCACGCTGACCGAAAGCCGCGCGATCAGCTTGCCGAGATCGTCACTCATGAACCACCCCCCATACACCGTGCCGCGTTCACCCCACGCGGTAGCGCAACGATATCCCATTTTTGGGGCGGCGGCGAGGCATGCGGTCAGGCAGCCGAATTCGATGTGATCTTTTCCGTCGCTGAGGCCGGATGGGACGCTTGCGCAGGTGGTGCGAACAGCCAGGCGCAGGCGAAGAATCCGGCAAGAGCGCCTGCGAGCTGCGCGGCCACGAAAGCCGGCGCAGAGCGGGGCGCAATTCCCGCAAAGCTGTTCGTCAGGGTTCGCGCGAGCGTCACGGCCGGATTGGCGAACGAAGTCGATCCGGTGAACCAATAGGCGGCCGCGATATAGAGCCCCACCAGCGACGCCGTCGAAGCAGGTTTGAAACGCGTCGCGCCCGCGATCGTGGCGATCAAGCCGAAGGTCGCAACAAACTCCGAAAACCATTGCGAAGGTCCCTCGCGGAGCTTATGCGAAATCTCGACGAGAGGTGCTGCGAACATCGCGTGCGCAGCGACCACGCCGAGGATCGCCCCGGCACATTGCGCGGCGACATAAGAGCAGGCGCATGAAGCGCCGAGTTCCGCCCGCAGCGCTGCATATAGAGTGACCACAGGATTGAAATGCGCTCCGGAAACGGGACCGAAGATCGCGATCAACACCACCAGTGCCGCGCCCGTCGCCAGCGTGTTGCACAGAAGTACGAGCGCAACGATTCCGCCGGCCAATCGTTCGGCCATGATTCCCGAACCCACGACGGCGGCCAACAGAAAGGCAGTTCCGAGAAATTCGGCCGCGATTTTTCTGGACGATAGGTGGGTTCGTCCGGTCGTTTCACTTCTCGCGCCGACACGCACGCCTCGATCGTCGATGCGCAGGACGTCGTCCGTCACAGGTCAACCTTCGAATCGCGCAATCGCCCGATTTCATCGAGTCGGTGTTTCAACGACAGTCGATCAAGGCCCGCGACGGGCAAAGCGACGAAAATTTCGATCCGGCGCTCCAGGAGCAGAAATGCTTCGCGAAAGGCTCGCACAATCTCGATCTCGTCGCCTTCGACGGCGGCGGGGTCGGGAATTCCCCAATGCGCCGTCATGGGATGGCCGGGCCAGATCGGGCAAACCTCGTGGGCCGCGTTGTCGCAAACGGTGAAGACGAAATCCATCACGGGCGCGCCGGGCCGATCGAATTCGTTCCAACTCTTCGAACGCAGGCCTTCGGTCGAGAATCCGAGCCTTTCGAGTTGTGCGAGGGCATGCGGATTGACTTCGCTCTTCGGGTGGGAGCCGGCAGAATAGGCCCTGAATTGGCCCCCGCCCATTTTGCTTAGTATCGCTTCCGCGAGAATCGAACGTGCCGAATTGCCCGTGCAGAGGAAGAGTACGTTAAACGGAATATGGCTCGTTTCCATTCGCGGCGGCGCTCAGGAACAGCAGGCAGCGCCGGCGGCGAAGGTTGGCGCAGGTTTGGGAGAAACGTCTTCGCGCAAATCTTCGCCATAGGCTGTCGCCTCGCCGAATGTGAAAAACGTCTCCCAGCGTAAGCCGCTTGGGTCCGCGACCCAGGATTTGTTGGATTGGGCGTAGCAGCAGATCGCGGATTCCTGATCGCGCGTGACTTCGCCTGCCGATCTTAATCGGCCCGCGATATCACGGAGCTCGTCATCGGTGTCAACCTGGATTCCCAGATGATCGATGCCGGTCGTGCCGCGTTGCGAGATGGCCAGACTGACCCTGGGATCGTCGAGCATCCATTTCGCGTAATCGGGCTTCACGAGGCTGGGCTGTGAAGCAAACAAAGCGGAATAGAACCCGATCGCGCGTTCCAGATCGTCAACGGCGATGTGAAC
>Ga0302326_10028623_pt1 | contig 11207 bp, 6 predicted proteins | sample Palsa_T0_3_FD_202264 | JGI IMG/M metagenome (GOLD analysis project Ga0302326, IMG submission 202264) | Peat permafrost microbial communities from Stordalen Mire near Abisko, Sweden - Palsa_T0_3 | ecosystem: Environmental > Terrestrial > Soil > Palsa > Peat permafrost | place: Sweden: Abisko...
CCACAAGGAGAGGTGACCGAGTGGCCGAAGGTACCCGCTTGCTAAGCGGGCGCAGGTCAAAAGCCTGCCGCGGGTTCGAATCCCGCCCTCTCCGCGGATTTTCTCGAATAAATTCCGCGTCGCCAGCTCTGGCGAGGCAACCACTTGGACCGCAGGTTGGACCGTTCAGTGTCCGCGGGCGGGCAGCGGTGACATGGACCCTGACGACGGTCCCCCCGCGTGCCGCTTCGTCCACGGCTCCCGGTGGCGATCTCGATGCGCGGGATGCGCAGAGCGCGAGCCCCAAGGGCGACGGCGCCGCGCCGGAGGGCCAGTGACGTCAGACCGGTCACCCGGTTCACGGTCATCTTGGAGCCCGCGTCATTTTCTCGTGAATGAAATCTCGAGGCCTGTCTACCAAAGACGACGCACGGCAAACGATGCCGTCACGGGTTCAGATTCGCTGGCTCAGCGAACAGGGGGATCACCATGTCCAGGACGGATCATGCGGTGTCGACGCTCCGCGTTACGCTGGCGACGACGGCGACGTTGTTGTGTCACTGCAGCGGATCGCCGGGCGATCCGGCATCGAGCAGCGAAGCGTTGTCGGCTCCTTCCGCTGACTTGATCGCCGAGGAACGCCGTCACCATCACAAGCACCATCACCACGACGCCGGTGTGGAACCGGATGCCGCGCTTGATGCGAGCGACGGAGCCGTGGACGCGGCGAGTCCTACGGATCTCGCGGCGTCCGTCACGGGGTTCAACTTCAGTCCGGAGTGCAACGACCCCCCGCCGGCCGCGCAGACCTTCACACTGACGAACAGGGGCCGCACGGCGGCGACCTGGACGGCGACCTTCCCGTCGTATCTCACGGTGTCGCCGACGATGTCCACGTTGCGTCCGGGCGATTCGGTCACCATCAGCGTCGACGTGGGCGCCGTCGGCACGGGTGGAATCATTCCGGAGACCCCGGGCCAGATGTACACGCTATCCATCGAGACGGCGTCGCAGACGATCGACATCGGGATCACGTCCGTCATCGACGGCTGCCTCTTCGAGGGCACTCCGACGACGGTGAATTTCGGCGACGTTCCCGTCGGCAACACCAGCGCGTACGTCCAGGTTCCGGCGGCGAGCACGAGCTGCAACTCGTCCTTTAACCCGCAGCTCCTATCCTTCGATGCGGGGGCGGCGTTCCAGGTGGGGGTTTTCGCAGGATACTGGCCGGTCACGTTCTCGCCGACCACGGCGGGTCCCCAAACGGGTACGTTCGCCTTCAACACCGGGAGCTCCGACACGTGAGGCGGCGACGTATGGCCGATCGTCACCCTCACGGGCACTGGCGTTCTTCCTGACGCTGGCGCGAGCGACGGCGGCGCGGTCGACGCCAGCACGGACTCCGGCTCCCTGCAGGACGGCAGCACGGATGCCACTCTGGGTGTCCCCGAGGGCGGGACGGACGCGGCGTCGCCGGATGGAGCAAGCGGTTCAAGCTTCGGCTCGATCTCGGTCGGCAACGACTACGCATGCGCACTGTCGACCAGCGGCACGGTCTACTGCTGGGGCGAGAACGACGTCGGACAGCTCGGCATCAGCAACACCATCGCGGGCGACGAAACGACGCCAACGCTGGTGGCCGGTCTGAGCAACGTCGTCGCCGTAGCCGCCGCGAACGACCACACCTGCGCCCTCGTATCGGGAGGCACCGTCGCTTGTTGGGGCTCGAACTACCTGGGCGCGCTCGGCACCGGCAGTCTCGATACCGCCGGCGGACCAGGGACGGCCTTCCCGCCGACCGCGGTCGCGGGCTTGAGCAACGTGACCTCCATCGCCGCGACCGACGAAACGACGTGCGTCATTCGATCGGACGGCACGGTCTGGTGCTGGGGCGTCTGCGGCGAGGGCCAATGCGGTAACCCGAGTGCACCGGCGGACGATCCCAACGTGACGCAGGTGTGCGCCTCGACGAGCGGGGCGACGGGTGTCGATGCCGGCGCCTGCGCGTCCTTCCTGACGGGTGCCACTTCCGTTTCCGGCGGCGCGAACTCGTTCTGCGCCATCCTCTCGGGGGGTACGGTCGCGTGCTGGGGCGCGAACGTCGGCTCGTTCACGCCCGTCACCGTCGCGGGCCTCTCCGGCGTCTCCGCGGTGGCGGTCGGCGAGGGGTATGCGTGTGCCCTTCAGTCGACCGGCACGGTCGCGTGCTGGGGGTCGAACGCCGACGGGCAGCTCGGCAACGGGACGACCCTCGCTTCGACCTCGCCAACCGCCGTCACCGGGTTGACCGGCGCCATCGCGATCGCGGCCACGCAACGCGACACGAGCACCTGCGCGCTGCTCTCGGGCGGCACGGTCCAGTGCTGGGGAGACAACGACGAGGGCCAGCTCGGCAATGGGACGACCACGAACGCACTGACGCCGACCCCCGTGTCGAACCTCTCGCAGGTCACAGCCATCTCGGGCGCCGCGTGCGCCCTTCTGACGACCGGACAGATCGAGTGCTGGGGCCCCGGTAGCGACGGACAGCTCGGCAACGGCACCACCGTGAGCTACTCGGACGTCCCGGTCTTCGTGGAGTGACGAGCGCTCGTTTGAATGACTCGTTTTCGCTCGAAAACCAACAAACGGTCTGTGCAGAAGCGAATCGCGGTTCTCCTCTTTGCGCTCGTCGCTTGCGGTGGCTCCGGGGCGATAACCTCCGGTCCGAGCGACCGTGGCGGGATCTCAAGCACAGTTGCGTCCAACTCCCCCGATGGTGCGCCACAGAACTTCGCCATCGGCGAACCAGCCTTGCCCATCGAAGATGGCTTGGTGCTCTGGCTGCGTTCGGACACCGGCGTGACCTTGGCTGCCGACGGGACGGTGTCCAGTTGGGACGACCTGACGGGCCTGGGCAACCGCGACGCCACACCCATCTTCAAGATGCCAGGTCCGCTCTACGTCCCGGATGCGCACGCCGGCTTTCCCGCGCTGCGCAGCGACGGCACCCCGCGGTCCTTCTTCGTGAACGGCGGCCACGGTTATCCCGTACGCAGCGCGTCCACGGTGTTCCTCGTGATGAGCCTTCCGAGCGCACAAGGCACGGTGCCGGGGGGAGCCCCCGCCGGGACCGAGGGGCTCGCGTTCGCCATCGAGTCGAGTCAGGGGCACCAGTACTCCGTGATCCAGACGTCCCAAGGTGGCGTCGAGTGGGCCAACGCATCGACGACCGCCCTCCTCGACGGCGGGAGCCCCCTCGCAACCGATGCTGGGACCGAAGATCTCTTTTACTTCACGACAAGCTTGCCCTCGAGCGGGCTCCATATCTTCGCCGAGACGCAGCTCGATGGCGTGTCGGGCAGTGGCTACTACGACGGATGTGAGGTCGCGACGTTCGTCCCGATCGGGCCGTCGCTCTACCTCATGAGCCTGATGGGCGGCCCCGGAGACGCGTTCCTCGCGGGCAACAACGATCCGCTCGGCGTGATCATCTCCGCAGGATTGTTCGAAACGACCGGCGACCTGATGGAGGTGGTGCAGTACGACGCGCAGATGTCGGCCGAGCAGATCGCGACCGTGAGCAACTATCTGGCGCGGAGGTACGGGATCTCGGCATGCACCCCGTCCACGCCCATGCAATGAGCGACGGGCGCGCCAGCCACACGCGCTCGCGCGGCGCAGCTGCCTCACGGTGGCAGCGTGATGCGCACGAGCTGGGCGGTCGAGGTGTCGATCGCCCAAAGATTGCCGTCCGAACCGGAGGTGATTGCGCCCAGGGAGAGGTTGGGTGCGAAGTAGACGCTGACTGTGCCCGAGGTGGTGATCCGCGCGAGCCAGTACTGGCCAAAGCTCGTGGTCCACAGATCGCCGTTGCTGTCGACGGCGATGCCGCCGGTGGCCCTCCCGTAGCTGGCTCCCGGGATAGGGTACGTCGTGATCGTTTCATTGGGCGCCACCTTTATGAACGATGAGTCCGCGGCCAGCCACACGTTTCCGTCGGGTCCGGTGATCATCGCCGAGACCGAGACGTTGGAGGTTGTGGACGCGGGAAACTCGGACAGGCCACCATCGGTCGTGCTCATGCGGCCGATGTTTTGGCTGCCTTCTTCAAAGAACCAGACGTTGCCGTCGGCTCCAAAGGCGATGGCCTGCGGCGACGATTGGAAGGCGAGCGAGAATTCATTGATGGTCCCCGAAGGGGAGATGCTCGCCACCTTGTCGGTCTCAGACTCGGTGAACCATACGGCGCTCGTGCTCGCCGCGAACGCAAAGGGCTGTCCAGTTGGGGTGAACGAGGCCGTCGTGCCCGCGGGCGAGCAGCGATCGACCGAGCCTTCCGCCGCGTACCAGACGTTGCCGTCGGGCCCGAGCACGATGTCCTGGACCAGCGAACTTCCCTGCGTCGTCGTCTGGATCCCCGGGTCCGTGAAGCTCGAGACGACGCCGCTCGTCGTGCCGTAGTAGACTTTGCCGACGGCGGGAAACCATAGGTTGCCGTCGCTCCCGGAGGCGATGCCTGCCGGGTAGTCCGCCCCGGTGGAGTACGGCGTCACCGTGATCTGCGGTCCGGCCGCGAAGGCCGCCGTCGCGGTGTTGCCCGTCGAGGAGTCGGTGACGGTCACGCTGCCCGTCACGAGTGACGCGCTGGCGTAGGTGTGGGTCCCGCTCAGGGTGAAAGGGCTGGAGCTGCCGGATACGACACCCGCCGATGTGGTCCCGTCGCCCCAGGCCATGCTGACGGAGAGGGCCGCGGCGGAGTCGCTGGTCAGCGCGTCGGTGACCGTGCCGACCGTCGTCGTCAGCGACGATCCCGCCGAGAACGAGAAGTCGTTGCCGGTGGCGAGGAGCTGCGTCGTGCACGTGCCATTGACGCAAACGCCTGACGTCAAGCACGGAGTGCCTGGCGACGCGCTCGCGCAAGAGCCCGCGGTGCCCGTCCCCGTCGCCTGGATCGGAGGTGTGCACACGGGCTCCATGTATCCCGTGAACGAGACCGTGCCCGTGCGGGCGCCGAGGGCCGCGGGACTGAACGTGACGTCGAGCCCCGTGATGGGGCCGGTGCCCACCGACACCGACCCGGAGAACTCCGGAGACGGCGACGCGGAAAGGGTTCCCGCAAAGTATTCGCCGTCGTCGCCACTCGACGCCTCCGGAGCCGCTGCATCCGTGCTCGCGCCGCTGTCGTCCCCACTCGCAGCGTCCGGGCTTGCATCGGCGGGGGCGCCGTCGGCCGATCCCCCCTCGAGGCTCGTCGCCGCCCCGTCGCCCGCATCCATAGCGGTCGCGGCGGCGTCGCTCGCGTCGCCTTGCGCAGCCCCGTCGTCGCCGGCGTCCGGCTCCGGGCCGGACCCCCCGCTCGTGCTGCTGCAAGCCGGCAGAAAGGAGAGCGCGATCGAGAAGATGGCGCCCACCACTCCCGGGGTGCGACGGCCCTTTACGCATGAACGAATCTCGAACGTCATGGTTTCCCCCACCCGCACTCCCAGCGCCTATGCAACGAACGGTCGACTGCGCGTCCACAAGGATGCGCAAAGGATGAGGATGCGGCAAGGACGCGTGGCGTTCATTTTTTTCGAGGCGGCCCCGGAGACGCCCTTTCAGCGAGGGGTCCGGATCCGAGGGGACCACCCAGAGGCCTACGCCTCAGGGGCCGGCGCAGCCACCGCCGGCGCACCCGCCTTCGCCGTCTCCGGGATCATCTTGTGGATCCCCCTCATCATGACGAGCGTGACGAGCGAGGCGCCGACGACGACATAACCGAGACGCTCGAAGTGAAGGAGGAGCCCCCCCGGTGCTTCGACGACGACGAGGCCCGCGATCGCCGCCGCGATGCCCCCCGAGAACTGCTGCACCGAGGAGCTGACCGACATGAACGAGCCTCGGGTGTCGGGCGAGGGGACGGCGGACATCAGCGCCGAGGCCGGGACCATGCGTGAAAAGATGCCGACGAAGAGCACGGCGTTGATGGTGATGACGAGCGGCAGCGGCGTCACTCCGAGGTTCGTGTAGATGAGGACCATCAGGATGGTGAGCGCCGTCCCGAACGTGAACGTGTTGAACTTCCCGAATCGGTCCGCCGCGCGGCCGACGAGCGGCCCGGTGAAGATCGTGCAGAGGCCGGTGACGAGATAGAGGACGGGCAGCTTGTCGACGCTGATTCCCACGTTGTGGACGGTGAAGGCGCTTCCGAAGGGCATCAGCATGAAGCCGCCGGTGCTGAGCAGCGCCGTCGTGGCGAATGCCTGCAGGTAGCGTGGCTTGCCGACCGTGGCCCGCAGGTGGCCGAGCGCGCTGGTGCCGCCGTGGTGTCCCGGGCCTCGCAGGTGTCCATCGATCGGCTGTAGCCAGAGCAGGATGAAGACTCCGACGACCGCGCTGACGGCGACGATCATGATGAACGGCGCATGCCATCCCCAGAGGTTCGAGAAGAAGAGGCCTGCGGGGATGCCCAGCACCTGGCTCGCGGCGAAGGCCGTCTGGACGAAGCCCATGACGCGTCCGCGCATCTCGAAGGGAAAGAGGTCGGTGGTGATTGCGAACACGACCGAGCCGATCACTCCGCCGAAGCCGCCCGTCACCATGCGCGCGACGAGCAAGACCGGGTAGCTATCGGCGAGGCCGCAGAGGAGCGTGCCGAGGACGAAGCCGGCGTAGAAGAAGAGCAGGAACTTCTTCCGGTCGAAGCGATCGGCGAAGCCGGCGGCGAGGAACCCCGACGTGCCGGCGCTGAATGCATAGACCGAGACGACCAGCCCGAACTGCGCGGGCGTGATGCGCAGGGCGGGCATCAAGACGGCGCCGAGCGGCGACAGCGTCATGAAGTCGAGGATGACGGTGAACTGCAGGAAGGCCAGCAGAGCGACGACGAGTTTTTGGTAGCGAGTCAAGCGTCCGTTCTTCGATGCGCCCGGATCGTGCCGGTTGCCTCCACTCTAATAGACATGCCACTCCGAGAGGGAGCGCGGCGCAGCGCCGAGGGCTACGGTGGGGCGCCGTGGTGCGCCTGGTCTATTCCAACCGGACCGAGGAGCTCGTCGCGGAGCTGGCCGCGCGGGTGCGGGCGCAGCAGGCGCGCGACGGGGCGCTCGTGCCGGTCACGGTGGTCGTGCCGAGCATCGGCGTCCAGGGTCACCTGCGGCTGGGGATCGCGCGCGCATGCGGGGTCGCGGCCAACATCGAGTACGTGCGGCTCACACGCTTCGCGGCCGATGTCGTGGCGCGCGCCCAGGGCGACCGTGTGGCGGATGCGTCGGCGATCGGGGCGATGGCGCTGACGCTGCTGCTGGACGACGCGGCGCTCGCCGCACCGGAGCTCGCGCCGGTGCGCGGCTACCTCGTCGGCGCGGGCGAGGCGGCGGACCCGATGGACGCGCGCCGCGTGCAGCTGGCGTCGCGCATCGGGCGGCTCTTCGACGAGTACACGCTCTCGCGCGGCGATCTGCTCGCGTCGTGGGCTTCGGGACCCACGCTGGGCGCGCGCCACGCGGAGGTCGAGATCTGGCAGCGGCACATGTGGCTCGCGATGTTCGGCGCCGGGGGCCTGGCCGAGCGCCGCGGCGTCGCGGGCCGCCGCCTCGTCCCGCTGCACGAGGCCGTGGCATCGCTGCGGCCGACGCGCGAGTCGGCGCCGGGCGAAGTGCACGTCTTCGGGTTCTCGCACGTGGCTCGCACGTTTCACGATCTGGTGGCGCGGCTCGGGCGCGCGACCGACGTCGCGGTGTACGCGGTGTCGCCGTGCGAGGGCTTCTGGGAGGACACCGACGCGAGCGACCCGCCGCTGCTCCAGCTCTGGGGCCGTCCGGGGCGCGAGCACGTGCGCGCGCTCAACGAGCTGGCGGGCTTCGATCACGACGACCGCTTCGCCGATCCGATCGACGACGCGCGGCCCGAGACGCGCACGCTGCTGCACCGGCTGCAGCGCGACATCCTTCGGCGCAAGTCGCCGGACGCCGGTGCATCGTCGACCTCCGGCGGGGCGACGGCCGACGGGACCCTCGTCATCCTCGAGCACGCGAGCGCCCGGCGCGAGCTCGAAGCGGTGGCGAGCGAGATCTGGCGTCTCGTCGAGACCGACCCCACGCTGACCTTCGACGACGTGGCCGTCGTCCTGCCCGAGCCCGACGTGCCGCGGTACGCCGCCCAGATCGCGGCCGTCTTCGGCGAAGCCCACGACCTGCCGTACCGGATCTCGGGCGCCGCGCTGACCAGCGACAGCCGCGTCGCCGAGGCGGTCGATCTGCTCCTCGGGTTGCCGCTCGGGCGTTTCACCCGGCAGGACGTGCTGCGCGTCGCGATGCACCCGTCGGTCGTCGCGACGATGGACGACGTCGACCCGGAGCGCTGGGTCGCGTGGGCCGACGGCCTCGGCGTCATGCACGGCGTCGACCGCGTCGATCACGCGGACACGTACATCGCGCGCGACATCCTTCACTGGGACCAGGGGCTGCGCCGCCTCGCGCTCGGAGCCTTCATGGCCGGCGACGCGAGCGGGGATCCGAGCCCCTTTCAGCTGGGCGCCGAGTCGTACGTCCCGTTCGAGGTGGGGAGCTCGGACTTGCGCGACGCGTCGGCGCTGGGGCTGCTCGTGCGCTCGCTCCTCGCGGACGCGCGGTTCGCGCGCGACGCGGAGCTCACGATGGCAGGCTGGGCCGATTTCTTGCGCGCGCTGATCGCGACGTACGTCGCGCCCGACGGCGCCGTCGAAGAGGAGCAGCTGGCGCGTTGCCTGCGCCAGGTCCACGCGCTCGCGTCCATCGACACCGGCGGCGCGCGCGTTCGGTGCCGCGTCGCGTTCGACATCGCGCGCGAGCGGATCGCGTCGCTGCAGAGCCCCTCGTCCGGCGAGGGCGTGCTCGTCGCGAGCGTCGCGGCGATCCGCCCGCTGCCGTTCCGGGTCGTTTTTGCCTGCGGCATGGGCGAGGGCAAGTTCCCTTCGCCCGACGCCGACGACGCCCTCGACCTTCGCGCGGTCGAGCGCCGGCCGGGCGACGTCAGCGCGCGCGAGCGCGACAAGTTCGGCTTTCTCGAGACGCTCCTCGGCGCGCGCGATCGCCTCTACGTGTCGTACGTCTCGCGCGATCCGCTGACGGGCGAGGCGCTCGCGCCGTCGTCGCTGGTTCAAGACATCTTGCTCGTCGCCGGGCGGGGCTACGTCGCCGACCCGGGGGCTCTGCGCCGTCACCACCCGCTGCGCCGCTGGGACCCGCAGTACTTCCCTGCGCTGTTCGGGGCAAAACAAGCGCCGATCGCCGCCAACCACCTCCCCGAAGCGCACGCCGAAGCGCGCGTCCTGGCCTTGCGACGGAGCCTCGACGCGGCCGGCGGGGGCGTCGACGCCGACGCGGTCCTCCGCCGCGCGCCGTCGGACTCCGAGTGGGCCGCGCTGGCGTCGCTGCTCGGGTTGACCAGCGTGCCCGAGGCGCCGGCCGTCGCGCAGCCGCGCATCGCCGTCCCCATCCACGCGATCCAGAGGTTTCTCGACTTTCCGCTGCAGGGGTGGGCGCGTTTCCGCGTGGGGCTCGAGGAAGACGAGGGCGAGGATCCGATGGCGTTGGAGGACGAGCCGTTCGAGACGCCGGCCCGCGAAGAGACGATGTTCTTGCGCCAGGTGCTCCGCGCGTCGATCGCGGACCGCGTCCCCATCGAGCGTGCCTACGACGCGGCGGTGCACGCGCGCGAGCTGCGGGGCGAGGGTCCGTCGGGGCTCTTCGCGTCGGGCGAACGCCACGAGCATCTGGGTGTCCTCGCGATGTGGCGGCAGGAGCTGGCGCAGCAAAAGCTCGCGCTCGATCAAGTGCAGATGCACCGCTTCGGTCGCGGCGGCGAGCACTCGCCGGTCGACCACGTGCACGACCCGGTGTCGCTCGACGTCGACGTGACGGGCCCGACCGGGATCACCACTCTCGTGCGCGTCGAGGTCGGCGGGCGGTCGCTCTCGACGGCGGGAGGGTTGAGCGAGTCGGTCACGCTCTTCAAGCGGGCCAAAGAAAACAACGACGCGTGGAGCGAGGCCGGGCGCGAGCGGAACGCGCTGCGCGCCTTCATCGACCACGCGATGTTCTCGGCGTCGGGCCTCGCGGCCGACCAGCCCCACGCCTCCGTGCTCGTCGTGGCCACGCCCGAAGGCCCCACCACGCGGCGCGTAGAGTTCGCGCCGATGTCCGCGGACGACGCCAAGGGCTGGCTGAGGAGCGTCGTCCGCGACTTGCTGCAGGAGACGCACGCGTACTTCCTGCCGAGCGAGGCCGTCTTCGTGCACGCGCAGTCGAGCGCGACCGATCCGATCGGAAAGCTGCTCGACGAGGCACGCGGGCGCCTCGCGCGATCGGATGGCCCCTTCGCGCTGCGGTCCGCCTACGGTCCGGTCCCGCGTCCGCACGCGTATCCGGCGCCCACCGACGCCGAGGCCGCCGCGATGATCGCCCGCCGATTCGGCGCGTACTTCGCGCGCCGCGAGGCGAAGGGCGGGGAGCCATGACCAGCGCCGACACCTTGCGCGTCGCTCGGCCCGCCGTCCTGCGCCGCTTGCCGCTCGACCGGCACGCCATCATCGAAGCGTCCGCCGGCACGGGCAAAACGTTCACCCTCGAGAACATCGTCGTCGAGCTGCTGCTCGGCACGGACGTGCCGCTCGACCGCCTGCTCGTCGTGACGTTCACCGAGAAGGCGACCCACGAGATCCGCACGCGCGTCCGGGCGCGCCTCGAAGAGCTTCGCGCGGGCCGCGGCGCGCCGCCGAGCGACGAGCAGCTGCGCGACGGCGACTACTGGACGATCGACGCGCGCGCCCGGCAGAAGCTGGAGCACGCCCTCCGCGCCTTCGACGGGGCCACGATCGCCACGATCCACGCCTTCTGCTTCAGCGTGCTCCGCGAGAACGCGTTCGCGAGCGGGCGCCTCTTCGAGGAGCGGCAGGTCGACGGGCGCGAGTCGTTCGGGCGCGCCTTCCGCGACGCGCTCCGCCGCGAGATTGCCTGCGATCCGGCGCGGGCGTGCTGGCTCGAGGCGGCGCTGCGGTCGGGCGCGTCGCTCGACACCATCGAGAACTCGCTGTGGAAGTGCGCGACCGCGCACGGCGAGCTGCGGCCCACCTTCGACGCGAACGCGCTGGCGGCGGCGCTCGCGGACTTCCCCGTCGAGGACGTGCGAGGCTCCCGTGTCGAGGTCGAGCTGACGGCGCAGCGCATCCACGCGAGCACGCGCGGAGCGATCCTGCGCTCCCTGCAGACCACAGCCGCGTTCGTGCA
>Ga0302326_10028627_pt1 | contig 11205 bp, 9 predicted proteins | sample Palsa_T0_3_FD_202264 | JGI IMG/M metagenome (GOLD analysis project Ga0302326, IMG submission 202264) | Peat permafrost microbial communities from Stordalen Mire near Abisko, Sweden - Palsa_T0_3 | ecosystem: Environmental > Terrestrial > Soil > Palsa > Peat permafrost | place: Sweden: Abisko...
ATACAGGCCGCGAGCGCGCAGCGCGTCGCGCACCTGCAGCCACAGCGCCAGCTCAAACCGGGTTCGCACCACAGGTCACTCGCCGCAGCGACTAATCACTATTAGTAGCTGTACCCAAGATGACAGCGGTCAGAACCTCCGGCTGATCCTTCGCCCGTCCCTGCAGAGAAGTTCTGTCTAACGGCTGTCGTCTTCAGCCTTGGTTGCTGAAGACGGGCGTGACTGCGATTGCTCCACCGCAGGGGTTGATTTGCTCTCGTAGCGGGTTTAGCGCCGTGGGCAGCCGGATGCGTACGGCGGCGTGGGGTGCGAATCGGGCGCTGAGCGCGTCTGCGACGGGCCGGCAGCGATGTCCGTTGCCGTAGTTCATTGGGGCATAGAAGAAGACGAACTCGCCTCGGCCTCGTCCGAGCAGCGAGCGGAGCGGGTGCGGGACAGATTCCAGGTTCGGAGCTCCGTTCGTTTGGGCGACGTGGATGCGTTGCCCGCGATCTAACAGGCCGATGACTGGATATCGGTACAGGTGGCAGGCGGTGGCGGATCGGTTGCGGATCTGGAAGACGGCCGATTCGGTGCCGGTACCTCCGCTCGATCCAGAGTAACGCAGGGAGAGCCGGCAGCGGCCGTCGTGGACTGCCGGCCGGGCGGACGCGCCGCAGGCGGCAATGAGCATCGCCGCCGCGCCGAGCAGCGTAAGCGCTTGGCGGGCGGCCAGACGCCCGCGGGTCGGCGTTCGCCATCCGCCTGCTCTAGTTGCTGATGTCATTGACGAACTGGGCGTAGGGGATCGACGCTTGTTTGGTCAGGGGGTTGCTGATCAGGTCGCTCAGGAAGGTGCTTGTCGCGGTGTACCCGTTCGCGATGTAGGGGCCGACAGAGCCGGTGCAGCCGCCGGGCGATCCCCCTTGGACAAGGTCCGACTCGAACCTGTCGGGCCGCTTACCTCCGTCGTGAGCAGGTCCGTTCTGAGCGCCCCACAGGCTAACGCGCTGCCATTCCTGGGCTTGCCCGCGGCAGTAGATCTGCGGGAAGTTCATGCGCATGTGGCCGTTGATGGTGACCCCCAGTTTCCAGTAGAAACCGAGGTTCCAGGGCGAGTCCTCGCCACCGTCCGCGGTCGTGTCGCACTTGAACGTCTCCCCTGGCCCCGCGTAAGGAGGACAGCTGTCCGCCGCGCCCGTATTGATGAACGGCGCCTGTGTGCTGCTCTCGTACCCGGCGAGCCACTCGAAGGCGTTTGCGCGAAGGTTATCGGCGGCAGTTGTCCCCTCGGTGATGGGCGGGCCGAACCCACCCTCGATGTCGTCGCTGCCGACAACGGCCAGCTCGTGTAGGTAGCGCTCAGCGAAGAGGTAGACGAGGTTCAAGGTGTTCACCTCGGTCGCCCAACTCCTCCCAAGCGCAGTCGTGTTGTCGCCATCGTTCGTTACCCCGATCGAGACCGTGAGCGCGCCACCGCCACTCTGAGCGCGGCACCCCAGGTACGCGCTGATGAAGTCCGACGCTAGACGGTAATCGTCGGTGAACGATCGGTAATCGCCCATCGAGGCATCCTTGGCTAGGGTCTTCCCGCCCCCGGCGAGGAAGCCCGCTGGGAACATCGACCCGAAGTGAAGGTTGACGTAGGCAAAGCGCTTCAACTTCGCAAAGTCGCATCCGGCTGTCGTCATCCCAGCCTTGCTGGCGTTAACATTGACGTAGTAGTAGTAGCCCGCTACGGGCGATGTCGCGGACGCCGCTACGTCGGGCCCCGGCGGCGAGCTCACCGCCGGACTCGGGTAGGTCTGCAACGCTGTCGGCGCAACACTCCCCAGGATGGACCCGGCTCCGCCTAGCATGCCCGACCCCGAGTCAAGCAGCGCGACGATCTGCGGGATGGTAGCCGTGCTCGCGGGCACTGGGCAGACGATCCGCGCCGGGGTCGCCGGATCAAAGACCCAGTATGTGCCGTCCGAACCGCTGAGCACGAGCAAGCCGCCAGCGGCCGCCGCGACGCTGAACATCGCATGGACTCCAGGGACGGTGATCGTCGTTGCCGGAGCGCCCGTGATCGCGCCTGTGGTGCTGTCGTAGGTTGCTTGCACGAGTGTCGCTTCCCCATTTGCGTCCTCGCCGCCCCATACCTCCGTCAAGGTGCCGCCGGAAGCGCCGGATGGCACGCCCACCCATCCAGTCAGGCTGTTCGTGAACACCGACGTCGGCACCGGCGCACCGCTCGCGTCTACACCCGTGAAGACCCCAGTCGGCGGCGCCGGAAGTGGACCCGGGTCGGGCGCAGACGCGGGGAGCGGAGAGACCAGCTGCTGATTCAGCCAGGACGCCCACGACGCCAGCGCGGCATTGGTGTCCGCGTCGAGCGGCTGACCGTCATGACAAAGCGCGAAGCCAGACACCACTGCCGTCGCGCAGGCGTTCAACGGCGCGACCGTCCGATCGGCACCGGCAACCGCAGGAGCCGCGCACGAAAGCGCCGCTACGCCCCCGATCGCCAGCCAGCGGACCACTCGAGCGCGCCCTTCGATTGACGGCCGCGATACACCGAGCGCTGCCATGCGTCCAGCACGCTCTCTATTTCTCAACATGTGTCCCTACTTCCTGTGCCGAGACCGCTGCAAGGATCCCCGCCACGGTGGTGGCTTGAGCCCAACCTCCTGAGCAAAGGCTAGTCGGGCTGCCAAGCAGCTCCAGACCAGTCCAGAATCGCAGCGGCGTCTCTGTGCCGCAGGATTCCGGACTACCAACTCAACGGCGACTAACGCTTAGCGTTGGATTTCGCAGACTTGTGGTCGGAACCCGGACCCCGGCAGCGTTGTGGTGGCCGGTTGCGCTCATGGTCGCTAACCCCTTAAGGGTTGGCGCCGAGCGCTGGTGGCGGTGCAGCGCTTAGTGGGCCAACCCTCTGGTCCGGCGCTTCGACGGTTACTCGGCGACGCCCGCGGCCTCCTGAGCGTCACCGACCGTCCGCAGCCCGATCGGGCAGCTGACGCCGGTCCCGCCGAGGCCGCAGTAGCCCATCGGGTTCTTGTGCAGGTACTGCTGGTGGTAGTGCTCGGCGTAGTAGAACGGGCCGGCGGCGTCGATCTCGGTGGTGATCTCGCCGAGGCCGGCGGCGCTGAGCCGTTCGCCGTAGGCGGCGCGTGAAGCCTCGGCGCCCGCCTTCTGAGCGTCGCTCGCGTACAGGATCACCGAGCGGTACTGGGTACCGACGTCGTTGCCCTGACGCATGCCCTGGGTGGGATTGTGGTTCTCCCAGAACAGGCGCAATAGCTCGCCGAAGCTGGTCGCCTCGGGGTCGAAAACGACGAGCACGACCTCGGCGTGGCCGGTGCGCCCGCCGCAGACCTCCTCGTAGGAGGGATTGGGGGTGAAGCCGCCCGCGTACCCGACCGCGGTCGTGAAGACGCCGGGTGCCTGCCAGAACACTCGCTCTGCTCCCCAGAAGCACCCGATGCCGAAGATCGCCCGCTCGAGGCCCTCGGGGAAGGGCGGCTGTAGTGTGGTTCCCAGGACGGCGTGACGAGCCGCGACCGGCACCGACTGCTCTCGACCTCGGAGCGCGTCGTCGGGGTCGACCATCGTGGTCTTATGTCGGAAATTGAACATGTATCAAGGGTACGCCGCGCGTGTTAACGGCCGCGAACAGCGCCATCCTGCTCGGCCAGGAGCCACTCGCTCCCCGCGGAGAGGTCAGGCACGCCCATCGCGGCGGCGACGTTCAGCCACATGCCGTAGCGGACAAACTCGTCGATCCGCTCGGGCTCGGCGCCCGAGAGGCGCTGGACGTGGGCCACGAGCCTTGCGAAGCAGCCGCGGACGCGGTCGCGGATGACCTCGTCGTCGCAGGCCGCGTAAGCCTGGTGCTGCAGCATCAGGTAGTCGCGATGATTGGAAAGCAAGACCTCGACATAGGCGTTGCCCATCGCCCGGAGCACGTCCTCGTCCGGCGGCGCGATCGCGGGGTCATAGTCGGCGGCCGCCCGGGCGAAGATCTCGGTGGTCAGCTCGAAACCGCGCTCGACCGCGGCCAGGAACAGCTCACGCTTGCTGGCGAACAGGCTGAACACGTAAGGCTGCGCGACGCCGACGCGGCGCGCGATCCGATCGACCGGGGTCCCGTGCAGCCCGCCGTGGGCGAACTCGTGGACCGCGGCCTCGATCAGCGCGTCCCGGCGTTCGGCTGCCGGGACGCGCTGGCGTGAGCTCGAGTCTGGGGATCCTGAGGTGGTGGCCATGGCGGGGATGTTATGACTCGGTTCAGGCCGCCAGCCGGGCCATAGGGGAGACGGCGACGGCCTCGTCAGCACCGGCCTGCGCCGCGAGGGCACGGGTGTCGAACGGAAGCACGGCGGCGATCAGCGCTCCGAGCGCAAGCACGCCAACGCCGACCCACATCGCCGGAACGAGCCCATTGACGAATGCCTGAGGCGACGCGTAGCTCCCGTGCGAGGTGAACACGGTCGCGAGCACTGCGATGCCGAGGGTGCCGCCGAGCTCCCGAATCGCGTTCGTGGCACCCGACGCCTGCCCGGCCTGGTCGGTCCGGACCGAGGCCAGCACAGCACTCGCAGACGGGGCGAATACAAGTCCCATGCCTGCGCCGGCGAGGATGAACGGCACGACCATGCTCGCGTAGCTCATATCGGTTGTCGTGATCGACGCGAGCCACCCAAGTGCAAGCGCCTGCATCGCGAGGCCCGCGACCATGAACAGGCGACTGCCGTAGCGCTCGGAGAAGTAGCCCGCCAGCGGCGCGGCGACCATCGTCGCCCCGGTCCAGGCGAGCAACTTGACGCCGGCCTGCAGCGGCGTGTTCCCGAGCACGTTCTGCAGGAACTGGCTGAGCAGGAAGATCGAGCCGAACATGCCGAAGTACATCGCCAGCGAAACGGCGTTGGTGACCGCGAAGCTCCGCTTGGCGAAGAAGCTGAGCGGCAGCATCGGCTCGGCGGTACGGAGCTCGTAACGGATGAACGCGAGCACGAGAACCAATCCGGCGGCGAGCGCGATCACGACCTCGGGGTTGGTCCAGCCGAGCGATTGTGATTGCACGAGACCGAAGACGACCCCGAAGAGACCGGTCGAGGCGAGTGCGAGGCCGCCCAGATCGAGCCGCGCCGACGGTCCGTGGCTCTCGGTGAGACGCGTGGCGGCGAGGACGACCAGCACCATCCCGATCGGGACGTTGATCCAGAAGATCCAGTGCCACGAGGCCGCCTGGATCACCGCACCGCCGACCAGCGGACCGAGTGCGACGGCGGTCCCACTGATTCCGGACCACACGCCGAGCGCGATCCCGCGCCGCTCGGGGGGGAATGCGTCGGCGAGGAGGGTCAGCGTCAGGGGCGTCACGATCGCGGCGCCGATGCCCTGGGAAGCCCGAGCCGCGATCAGCAGCCCGGTGGAAGGTGAGACGGCCGCGGCCGCTGAGGACGCGGTGAAGAGGGCGATCCCGGCGATGAACATGCGCTTGCGGCCGAAGCGGTCGCCGAGCGCGGCGCCGGTCAGCAACATCACGGCGTAGGCCAGGACATAAGCGTTGACGGTCCATTCGAGGGCCTGGATCGACGCGCCCAGGTCACGATGGATGCTCGGAAGGGCGACGTTCACGACCAGGTTGTCGAGAACCACCATGAACAACCCGATCGAGACGATCGCCAGTGTCCATGTCCTGCGGCTTGAGCTCGTCATCACTGCCACCTCGCTTATTAGTGAGTGCTAACTGAGCGTGTAGCTTAGCAGCCACTAAGAAGTTGTCAAGGGAGCGTTCTCTCAGTAGGCGATCAGGGCGTGGAGCAGCCCCGGAGCCACGTAGACCTCCCACAGCGCCGTTGCGATCAGGATCGGGATCGCCAGGGCGACGGTGACGAAGGTCGCTGCGAGCAGCTTGTCCCAATCGCCTTGGCGCGATGCGATGATCCACGCCGCCAGTGGCAGGAACAGGGCGGTGACCTCGGGCACGGCGTGGGGGAGGAGCCCGAGCAGCAGCAGACCAGGTGAGGTTCTCAGCGAGAACGCCGCGCGAGCGAGGCCGGTTCCGAGTACGCGTGCCTGCATGCTGAGCGAGAAGGCGGTGGCGCAGGCCACGAAGGCGATCGCGATCGCGCCGCCGCGCTCGTGGATCACGCGGGCGACGCCGTGGTGCTCGCGAGCCTGGATCGGAAGCGAGCTCCCGGCGATGAACCCAGCAACACAGGCCATCGCGTGGAGCGCCAGCACGAGCGAATTGCTGAGGAGGATGCGAGCGACGTCCGCGCTACGACCGACGAAGAACGGAGGCTTGTGGAGTGAGGTCGCGACCGAGACGGGCGTGATCGCCGCCACCAGCCACACAGCGATCAGCAGCACGGTGGCCGCGGCGAAGCTTCCGATCAGCCATGACCTGAGCACGGGCCACGGCTCCCGGTTCCACGCCGCCAGGGCCGAGCGGGTGCTGCGGATGCCGTGGACGAATGCATACGCCGACGAGTCCATAACTAGGTATGTCGGCGCTCAGGGACGCGAGCGTGAGTGGGGCGGCTTAGCCGCCCTTGGGAGTTCGCCTGGCGGCGAACGTCCCGGGGAACTCCCCGGCGGCTCAGGAACGGCCGGTCGTCGCCACCGGAAGCAGCTCGATCAGGTTGGGGATCGGCTCGGGGTCGCCGACATAGGTGCCCTGACCGCAGTCGACTCCGTAGTCGGCGAGGATCTCGAGCGTCTCCGCGTTCTCGACGAACTCGGCGATCGTGCGCAGTCCAAGGCTGCACGCCATCTCGGCGACGTGCCGGACGATGAGCTGGTCGGTGGCATCGCGCGTCAGGTCGCGGATGAAGTCGCCGTCGATCTTGATCCAGTCGAGTGGGACGTGCTTGAGGTAGTAGAGGGACGCGAACCCGGCGCCGAAGTCGTCGAGGGCGAACTGGCAGCCCAAGCTTCTGAGCGTGCCGGCGAATCGCCGCACCTGGTCCATGTTGGCGATCGCCGCGGTCTCGGTGATCTCGAACACAAGCGACGACGGATCGATCCCACTCGCCGCGAGCTCTTGCGAGATCATCGACAGGAGGGAGGGATCGCCGAGCGAGAGGGCAGATACGTTTACCTCGTAGGTGATGGTTTCACTGGCCAGCTCCGCCGCGGAGATCAGGCAGATCGCGTACGAGATCATTCGCCGGTCGATTTCGCGGACTGCTCCCGTACGCTCGGCGGTGGGCAGAAAGGCGCGCGGCAGTGTCGGCTCCCCTCGGTCGTCGAGCAGTCGCGCGAGGAGCTCGTACTTCGAGACCGAGCCATCGTGCAAGCTCATGATCGGCTGGCGGTACGGCACGATCAGCCCCTCGTCGAGGCCCGCCCGGATGCGCTTGGACCACGACGCCCGCTGCCGGCTCTGAGCGACCGACGCGATCGGCGCCCTGAACACGCCGATCTGGTTGCGGCCCGCGTCCTTGGCCTCATAGAGCGCGAGGTCGGCCGCGACCATCACGTCGTCGGTGGCGACGGCGCCAGCTTCGAAGGCGGCCACGCCGATGCTCACGCTCGGGCGCAGGTGATGGCCGGACAGGATCAGCGACCGAGCGCCGATCGATTCCAGCAGGTCCTGTGCGACCGCCCGCGCCGCGTCCTCGGTGGTGCGCGGCAGGAGCACCGCGAACTCGTCTCCGCCGATGCGGGCGAGGACATCGGTCTGGCGCATCCGCGAAGTGACCACCGCGCCGACGCGCCTGATCATCTCATCGCCACACGCGTGGCCGAGGGTGTCATTGACGTCCTTGAGGCCGTCGATGTCGATCAGCATCATCGCCGCCTCTCCGCCGTAGCGGTCGACGAGCGCGACCTCCCGCGCGAGGCGCTCCTCGAACTTGGGCCGGTTGAGCAGTCGCGTCAGCCCGTCACGCTCTACGAGCTCGTGCAGGAGCGCCTCGTCGCGCTTGCTCTCGGTGAGGTCGCGGATGGCATTCGAGAACAGGCTTGGCTCACCAGTCGCGAGCGGGCTGAGGATGATCTCGGCCGGGAACTCGGTTCCGTCCTTGCGCCGCCCGTAGAGATCACCGTCGCCTCCGATCGGCCGCTCGGGGGTCAGCATCCTCACGTTCTGCCCGATCAGCTCCTCGGCACGGTACCCGAACGTTCGCTCGGCCTGGCCGTTGGCGTGCGTGATCTCGCCGTGCGCGTCGACGATGACCACCGCGTCGGCTGCGGCTTCCAGCAGCGAGCGAAACATCCTTTCGGAGTCGGCGAGCTGCCTGCCTTGCCGCATCGAGCGCGCCATGAACGCGCGGTGTCCCGCGCCGAGGCGGTAGACGAGCGAGCTGAATATTTCGTTTAGCGTCACCATCAAACGGAGCCTCCATGCCCGCCCGATCGCCGGCTCTCGCCTGGGATGCGAGCCCTCGTTACCGAGGGTCTCGACCTCGGTTGTGGCAGATGTTACCAGCGCTTGGAATTGCCGTTGCCGGTAGCGTCCCGCACCGTGACGGCATCACGTGCGGATCCCGGCGAGCTCGCAGGTCGACGCGGTGGCCGGACGCGGATCGCGAACGAGTGGTTCTCGACCGCCGACCCGGCACGCTGGCCGAGCCCTCCTGCCGGCGACGGCAGGCCCGTTCTCCTGATTCCCGGGTTCCTTGCCAACGACGGCACGCTCTCGCGGATGGCCGCGTGGCTGCGTTGCGGCGGCTTCCGCACCTATCGCAGCGGGCTCGCGCTCAACACGGCCTGCATGGAACCGCTGGTCGAGCGGCTGGAATTGCGGCTGGCAAGCATCGTCGAGCGGACCGGCCGCCGGGCGCTCGTGCTCGGCCAGAGCCGCGGAGGGGCGCTCGGCCGAGTGCTCGTGGTTCGCCGCCCTGAGCTGGTCGAGGGCCTCATCACTCTTGGCTCTCCGACCCGCGACCAGCTGGCTGTGCATCGCGGAACGTGGTTGAGCATCGGCGCCGTCGGACTGCTCGGGACGCTCGGCTTCCCCGGCTGTCTCAGCATCAGCTGTCGCGCCGGCGCTTGCTGCGCATCCTCCCGCGCGGACCTGCTCGCCCCATTCCCGAGCACAGTCCGCTACGTGACCGTGTACTCCAAGAGCGACGAGGTCGTCAGGTGGGAGGCCTGCCTCGACGGCGCCGCCGTGCCGATCGAGGTTGACTCGACCCACATCGGCATGGGGTTCTGCGCTGCGGTGTGGCGGACGCTGGCGCCGGTGCTGTGACGGGCGCTCGGCGCTGTGTTAATGCAATCAACATCGGAGTAGGGCAGCTGATAAACGGTGGGCCGCGACGCTGTTCGGAGCGCCGCTTGCAGACATATAGAGGCTTAACAATGGATAGTAGAGTGCGACGCCGTGTCCGCTCTGATCGAGCCCGGCTATGCCGGTGACGCTGGGCACGACGGCCCACGTCTCACCGTGCCGGGGCCTCGCAAGGTCTCGGCAGTTGTCCCGCTCGCCGGCTACCTGATCCTTGCGCTGATCTTCCTGAGCCGCACCTGGCTTGGCGGAGCGCTGGGGCGTCGACTGATGGGCCGTGGGGGCGACCCGCTCGGCTTTGTCTGGTTTCTTGCGTGGCTGCCGCACGCGCTCGGTGCGGGTCATTCTCCGTTCTTTACGACGGCGATCATGGCGCCGCAAGGAGCGCATCTGCTGAACAGCACCGCCATTCCACTGCCGTCATTGCTTCTCTGGCCTATCACCACGACTCTCGGGCCTGTGACCAGTTACAACGTCCTCGCGACCTTGGCAGTGACCGCTTCGGCATCGGCGGCTTACCTTGCGCTCGTCCGGATCACACCACACCGGTCGTCCGCCTGGATCGGCGGCCTGCTCTACGGCTTTGGTGGCTACATGGCGGGCCAGGCCACGGACCACGTGAACCTGATGATCGTGGTGTTCCCTCCAGTCGCGGCGATCCTGATCGATGACATCAGGCGCGGTAGAAGCCCGGTCAGAACCGGACTCCTCCTTGGCGTGTGCGCCGCCGCCCAGATCTTCATCAACGAGGAGGTTCTCGCGGCGACGACAATCATGGCGTTGCCGGCACTTGCATACCTCGCGTGGACGAGACGACCTCCGCGCGCGGTAGCGGAGCGGTATGTGCACGCCTTGGCCGCCGCGGCGATCGCGTTCGCCGTCATTGCCGGACCCGCCCTGGTTTACCAGCTCCTCGGGCCGCAGCACGTGACAGGCATGTTTGTGTATCCCGACAAATACGTCAACGATCTAGCCGGCTTCGTTGTCCCGAGCATGGGCCAGGTATTGAGCACCGGCGGCTCGCGTCATCTGACGAGCGGTTTCTCAGGGACCGACGGGGAACTCGGATCGTATCTCGGTGTGCCGCTCATCTGCGTCTTGATCTGGGCCGGCTGGCGGCTCCGTCGCCGAGCCCTGTTTCCCGCTTTCTTACTGACCTGCGCGGTGATCCTCAGCCTCGGCCCACGCCTGCATGTTGCGGGACACGACACAGCGATCTATCTCCCATGGATTCTCCCGAACCAGATCCCGTTCTTGGAGAACGCCGTCCCAGATCGCTTCAACCTCTTTATCTGGCTTGCGGCAGCCGTCCTGTTCGTCCTGCTGATCGATGACCTACGAGCGCGACCGTTCCGCGGTCGGCCTGCGCTCGGATTGGCGATTTGCGCAGTCGCCCTGGTTCCGGTCGTTCCCAGCTTGGCGCCGTCGGAGACAACGGTGCTGCCTCGGGTCATCGGCAACGCATCGGTATTCCGGCACCGGTTGCCAGGGGTGAGGATTGTCCTCATCACCCCGGTGAACAATGGCCAGCTCGCGATGTATGCGGAGGCAGAGTCAGATTTCGCGTACCGCATCGCCGAAGGTGGGGTGTTCGTGCCAAACGCCGATGGGCCGTCGTACGGGATGCGTCATGGCCCGTTGCTGTCCGCGATGTCAACATTGAGCGGTTATGTCGCCCCGTACGTCGGGCAAACGCGCACAGCGGAAGCGTGCCTGGCCGAGGGCGACGCCACTGAGCTGAATCGGACATGCCGGTCCTACTATCTTCGTGCACTTCGAGCACTGAAGATCGATGCGGTGATCGTCTCGAACCTCGGGTCAGCATCGGCCAAGGCTCACTATCGCTGGTTCTTCCGGTCACTGCTCGGTCCAAGCGTCGGACCGGGCCGAACCCGGGCCGTATTGAGTTAGCGGGTCTGGACTGACGGTGCGGGTGTCAGCTGGCGAGTCGTTCGTCGTCGGCGATCACGCTGGCGAGGCGTCGCAGCAGTGGGAGA
>Ga0302326_10028630_pt1 | contig 11204 bp, 11 predicted proteins | sample Palsa_T0_3_FD_202264 | JGI IMG/M metagenome (GOLD analysis project Ga0302326, IMG submission 202264) | Peat permafrost microbial communities from Stordalen Mire near Abisko, Sweden - Palsa_T0_3 | ecosystem: Environmental > Terrestrial > Soil > Palsa > Peat permafrost | place: Sweden: Abisko...
ACAGCCTTGATATTGAACATGATCCTCAAGCCAAAGAAAAGTGGCTCAAGCGCTCACGGCTTATAGCTGAACGCCGAGAGCAAGTTGCTTCGTAAGCGACAAGGGGGGTGCATTCTATACACGGGGGCTTGTGCCGCGGTAGAGTGGGGAGATGAAACATGCAGCCAATGAACACCGAGATTATACCCTGGAGGAGATTGGAGACTGGATTTCGCGTTACCGAGCCAGCGGTCTTGGGCTGGGGGCTTTTGCGGCGCAACACGGATTAGCGAAGAGCCGATTGCACTATTGGGTCTACGATAAGCGTTATTCCAAGTTGGCCAAACCATCCCTCTCCGCCCCGCTGTTCCGGGAGGTAAAGTTGGCTGGCGGCTTGGTTCTTTCGAACTGGGCGGCGGAAGTCAGTTTGTCTTCGGGCGGGGCCGTGCGGTTTAGCGCGGCGGCCACGCCGGAGTGGATCGGTTCGGTGGTCGAAGCACTGCAACGGCCATGTTAACCTTATCGCCCGCGACGCGGATCTTTCTGGCCGTCACGCCCATTGATGGCCGCAAGAGTTTTAATGGCCTGACGACCTTAGTCAAAGAAACCCTGGAGCAGGATCCTGTTTCCGGTTTTTTGTTCGTCTTCCTCAATCGAGCGCGCAATCGGCTAAAAATTCTTTTTTGGGACGGGTCTGGACTGATCCTTTACACAAAACGGCTCGAGGGAGGTCGCTTTGCCGCTCCCGTGGGCGAAGGCCGCAGCCAGTGCATGCGCCCGGAGGAGTTGACGCTGCTCCTGCACGGCATTGAGGGCACCTCCCGGCGGCAGTGGCATCGGGTCTAAAGATTTTTTCATTTTCGACTGGACTCCGGATTCTGGCTCCGTTAAGTTCGGGGGCGTGGCCGAGAACCTGATGATCCAGGGCCGTGCGTTGAGTGGAGTGGACCTGCAAAGCATCCGCCAGTGGCTGGGAGAAAATCCCCACTGGAGCCGATGGCGTTTGTCCCGGGAGTTGGCCACGCGCTGGGACTGGCGCAACGGGGCGGGACAGTTGAAAGACATGGCGGCGCGGACGTTGCTGGGGAAGTTGGAGCAGCGGGGATTGATTGGCTTGCCACCTCGCCGACAAGTTCCCACCAATCGCATGCGTTGCGTGGGCCAAGAGGCCGGAGAACCGGAGTGGGATCAGGGCCGGATAGACTGTGACCTGGCGCAACTGGATGGGCTCACGGTGAAAGAAGTCAGCACTCAATCTGGCGAACGGGCTTGGGTGAGGGCGGCGTTGCGCCGGTTTCATTATCTGGGTTTTGGCGGGGCCGTGGGCGAGAACTTGCAATACGTCGTCCGGGACGGTGCGGGGCGCCCGTTGGCTTGTCTGGTGTTTGGGGCGGCGGCCTGGAAGTGTCAGGACCGCGATCAGTTTATCGGCTGGTCGGCCGGGCCACGGCAAAAGAACCTGGCGTGGGTGGCCAACAACTCGCGTTTTTTGATTGGGCCGGGTGTAAAGGTGCGGCATTTAGGCAGTTGGATCCTGGGCCAGGTGGCGGGTCGGATCGCGCGGGACTGGCAAGCCAAGTATGGGCATCCGGTGGTGCTGCTGGAGACCTTTGTCGAACGGGAACGTTTCCGGGGCACGGTGTATCGTGCGGCCAACTGGCAGCGGGTGGGCGTGACGGCGGGGCGGACACGCCAGGATCGCCACACCTCTATGCAAGTGCCGGTCAAAGACATTTATCTCTATCCGTTGCGGCGGAGTTTTCGGGAGGTCCTCCAAGGGTGAAGACGCCCGAGGAAGTTTTGCGGGAGCTGGCCCATAATCCGGCCGGGTTGCTGGAGTATGCCGCTCAGCTCCAAAGGCAACTGACGCTGACGCAGCAGGAACTCGAGCAAAAGGCGCAGCAACTGGCCGAAGCCCAGGCGATCATTGCCGATCTGAAACGAGAGCTCTTCGGAGCCAAGGCCGACAAGCTCAATGAGGAACAGGAAGCGCAACTCCGTCAACTGCTGGGCGATGCTCAGGAGCAAACCCAGCGCACTACACCCCTGAGCCAGGAGGTGCTCGAAGAAGCCCTGGCCCAAGAGCGAGCCGACCAACGTCAGCGCGCCAAGGAACGCCCGCGCCGCCATTTGCCTCCGGTGGAACTGGAAAAGCAACAAGTCATTCTGGAGCCCGAGGATAAGCTCTGTCCCACCAGCGGTCAGGAGAGGCCGCGCATCGGCCAGGAAGTTACGACCGAGTATGATTACGTTCCCGCCAAATTGATCATCCGCGAGATCGTCCGCCCCAAATATGGGGGGTGTCAAAAGCCCTGCTGCCCGGGAGTAACGATTGCGCCGTTGCCGCCTCGTCTGCTGCCCCAAAGCAAGTTGGGGCTGGGACTGGCGGTCCACCTCTTACTCAGCCGTTTTGACGACCACCTGGCCTATTACACTTTGGAACGGATTTTCCGGGAGCGTTTTGGCGTGGTCATCACCCGCCAACAAATGGTGCAATGGGTGGAGAAGGTGGCGCATTTGCTCCTGGCCATTTACGGGCTGATTTGGGAAGAGCTTAAGGCGGGCGATTACCTGCAAATTGACGAGTCCCCGGTGAAGGTGCTCGATCCAGAGGTCAAAGGCAAAGCGGCTCAAGGCTACCTCTGGTTTTACTCCACACCGGGCGGATACGTCTTCCTGGAGTTTCATCAAAGCCGGGGCCGCGACGGGCCGCGGGAGCGACTGCGCGGTTTTCGCGGGACCATGCAGACGGACGGCTACGAGCTTTACGACGCGCTACGTAAGGAGCAACGGTCCACGCTCAAGCGGATCGGATGTGTCAGTCATGCCCGTCGAAAATTCTATAAAGCCTTGCTGGAATCGTGCTCGGAAGCCCTATGGTTCATCGGCCAGATGCGCCAACTCTATCAATTAGAACGAGAACTCAAGGACGCCAGCCCCGAACAGCGGCGTCAGGGCCGGCTCCAGAAAGCCCCCGCCATCTGGTTGGCAATGAAGCGGCGGGCCGAAGTGATCCGGGCCGACCCGCGCGTCCTACCCAAGAGCACTCTGGGCAACGCCGTGCGCTACCTCCTCAACGAGTACACGGCCTTGGTCGGTTATCTGCGGGACGGCCGATTCGAAATAGATTCAAACTTGGTTGAGAACGACGTACGACCTTCAGCGGTTGGAAAACGTCGATGGCTCTTTATTGGGCATCCGAATGCCGGTTGGCGTAGCGCCGTCATTTACACCATCATCCAAAGCTGCCGCCGCTACGGGATTAATCCGCAGGAATACCTCACCGACATTCTGCAGCGCCTGCCCTCGATGACCAGCAGCCAGGTTCGAGACTTGCTCCCAGACCAGTGGCGCAAAGCTCGCCAGCCTCACGGAGCCCAGGTTCAGTAACCGCCCGCATCAGGGCGATCGGAACCTCGGGGACCTGTATCCCTAACGACGCTTACGTTGCTTCGAGATTTTCCGTCTCAAATAATCGCGAAACAAGTGAGGACCGGCCAGAGGACTAATTCTACTGCTCACGCAGACCCGCGCAGGCTTTGCGGGATTTTGCCATTCAATCCTACACCAGGCTGATTTTGTCTTCTTTGCGCAGGGTGACGATGGCTTTTTTCCAGTGCGGTGCGCGGCCCTCGAAGGGCGTGCGGCAACGGCGAGCCTTGCCGCGGACATTGAGCGTGTTGACTTTGATGACCTTGACTTTGAATAGCTCCTGCACCGCGTGGCGGATCTCGCTCTTGTTGGCCCGGCGGTCGGCCACCACGGTGTACTGATTGTATTTTTCCTGTTGACGAGTGCCCTTCTCGGTCACGCGCACGGTCTTGATGATTTCAAAAGAGTTCATGTTATTCCTTGGCCAGGCGTTTCTCCACTTGTTCGAACGCGCCGCGCGTAAAAACCAGTTTTCCGCTGCGCAATACCTGATAAGTATTGACTGAGTCGCCTGTGGTCAACTCAACGCGCGAGACGTTGCGCGAGGCGAGTTGCAAATTCTTGTCGGCGCCGTGGGCCACGATCAGGGCAGTGCCTTCCACTTGCAAGGCGTTGAGCACGACCAGAAAATCGCGGGTCTTGGCGGAAGGAAGTTTCAAATCATCGACAATGAGAACATCGCCGGCCTTGAGGCGCTCACTCAGGGCTTTGCGCAGGGCCAGTTCGCGGGTGGTGCGGTTGACTTTCTTGCTAAAATCGCGAGGCTTGGGTCCGAAGACCACGCCGCCGCCGCGCCACAACGGCGATTGAAAGGAACCGGCGCGCGCGCGCCCTGTGCCCTTCTGGCGCCACGGTTTCTTGTTCGTGCCGGCGACTTCGCCGGCGTTCTTGGTGCAGGCGGTGCCCATGCGCTGAGCGGCATTGTAGGCCACGATCACCTGGTGAACGGCCTCCGTGCCGCGGCCATTTTCGATGAGCTTCATGGTGATCTCCACTTCGCCCCGGTCCTTGCCCTGAATATCTTTGACTGCGAGCTTCATAAATTATTTCTTCTTGGCGTCCGCCTTGGCGGGAGCGGCGGGTTTGGCGGGTTTGCCTTTGCCAGCCGCTGCGGTTTCGGCGACGGCGGTGCGGACGGCGAGTTTCCGTATGGCGCGCTCGGAGCCTTTGGGCAGCTTTTTGGCTTCGCGGATGACAACGTAATCATTGTTGGAACCGGGAATGGCGCCCTTGATCAACAAAACATTTTCAGCCTCGCGCACCTGAATGATCTGCAAATTCTGCGCGGTGCGGCGGACCTGGCCCATGTGGCCGGGCATCTTCATGCCGCGCATGACCGTGCCGGGAAAGAGGCGCTGCCCAATGGCCCCGGAACGACGGCGCCAGCCTTTGGCCCCGTGCGAAGCGTCGCCGCCGCGGAAATTGTGCCGCTTCATCACGCCTTCAAATCCACGCCCTTTGGTGATGCCGATGGCATCCACGAAATCGCCCTGCGCGAAGATGGCTGGGCCGACCACGTCGCCGGGTTTGACCGGGAGGGAAAAATCCCGGAACTCGCGCACGCGTTTGACCGGCGTGGCGGAGTGTTTCTTGAAATGGCCCAGCAACGGCTTGGTCACGCGCTGCTCTTTTTGGTCGTCGAATCCCAATTGCACGGCGTTGTAGCCGTCGGATTCGACCGTTTTGGTCTGGATGACGCGGTTGGGGCCGACGAGAACTATAGTCACCGGGACGAGCGTGCCGCGAGCGTCATAGACGCTGGTCTGGCCCAGTTTTTTGCCGAGGAGTCCGAGCATGGGGAAAGTGGGGGTTAAATCTTGATGGTGATGTCCACGCCGGCGGGCAGATTCAACTTTTTGAGTTCGTCCACCGTCTTGGCCGTGGGTTCGATGATATCCAGCAGGCGCTTGTGCGTGCGCTGCTCGAAGGTTTCCTGCGATTTTTTATCCGAATGCGGCGAGCGCAACACGGTAAACCGCTCGATGCGGGTGGGAAGTGGGATGGGGCCGGCCACCCGCGCGCCCGTGCGCTTGACCGTTTCCACAATGTCGTGGGCTGATTGGTCAATGACGCGGTGGTCAAAGGCCTTTAATCGAATACGAATGCGCTGTCCTGCCATATAAAAAGAACAAATTTAAGTGTTTAACTCCTGGCCGCCGGCTTTTTGCCAGCCGCTTCCAAGATGACGCTCAAGACACTGCCAGGCACCTGCTCGAATGTCAAGGGCTCCATCGAATACGACGCGCGTCCCTTGGAAAGGGACCGAATGGCCGTGGCGTAACCGAACATTTCGGCCAGCGGCACGTTCGCGTTGACTATGGTCTGTCCGGACTTGGAGTCAATGGTATTTATTTTTCCGCGACGGCGGCTGATGTCTCCCACCAAATCACCCTGATACTCATTGGGGGTGGTCAATTCCACCTTCATGATCGGCTCCAGCAAAATAGGGTTGGCCTTTTTGAAGGCGTCCTTCATGGCGAAAATGCCCGCCATTTTGAAGGCCATTTCGTTGGAATCGACTTCATGGAAAGAGCCATCGACGATCTCGACTTTGATGTCGATGACCTGGAAGCCGGCATAAACACCGCTCTTGCACGCTTCTTCGATGCCGTTGATGATGGCGGGAATATATTCCTTGGGGACGGCGCCACCGACGATCTTGTTGAGAATCTCGACGCCCTTGCCGCGCTCCTGGGCGGCCAGGGTGATGCAGGCGTGGCCATATTGGCCGCGTCCGCCGGATTGCTTGATGTATTTGCCTTCGCCCTCGGCCGTGCCGGTGACGGTTTCTCGATAGGCGATTTGCGGCGCGCCGGTGCTGGCTTCGACTTTGAATTCGCGCCGGAGGCGATCCACAATGATTTCCAGGTGCAATTCACCCATGCCGGCAATGATGAGTTGGCCGGTTTCGTCGTTGTGGAAGCAACGGAAAGTCGGGTCTTCTTCCGCCAAACGTTGCAAGCCTTCGCCCATTTTCTCGTTGTCGGCCTTGGTTTTCGGTTCCACTGCCATGCTGATGACGGGCTCGGGGAAGGTCGGCGGGGAGAGCGCGACGTCAAATTCCTCATCGCACAATGTGTCCCCTGTCCAGATGTTGCGCAGGCCGACGAGCGCGGCGATGTCGCCGGCAAAAACCTGGTCCACGTCCTTGCGTTCGCTGCCCTGAATGATCATCAGGCGGGCCACGCGCTCGCGGCGGCGCGTGCGAGGATTGTAAATGTTGTCGCCCTTCTTGAGCTTGCCGGAATAAACACGGAAAAACACCAATTTGCCCGCATACACGTCCGTCCAAAGCTTGAAGGCCAGCGAACAAAATTTACCGTTGTCGTCCGATTCGACCATGACAATGTTGTCGGTGCCCGGTTCAAATCCCTGGGCTGGCGGGATGTCCAGCGGGTTGGGCAGATAGTCCACGATGGCATCGAGCAGACATTGGACGCCCTTTTTCTTGAAGGCGGAGCCGCACAGCACCGGAACCATCTCGATTTTGCAGGTAAGACGGCGAATGCCGGCCTTGAGAATCTGCGGTGGAACGGGCTGGTCATTGATGACCAATTCGGCCACTTCATCGTCCTTGTCGGCCACGGCGTGAATCAATTCGTTCAGCGCGTCCTTGGCTTGCTGTTGCAATTCCGCCGGAATGTCGGTGATGGCATAGCTCAAGCCTTCCTTGACTACTTCGCCCTTGCCCCAAGTGATGGCGCGCTGGCTGACGATATCTATGACACCTTCGAAGTTTTCCTCCGCGCCGATGGGCAGATAAATGGGGAAGGCATAGGCGCCGAGCTTCTTGCGCATGTCTTCGAGCGCGTTTTGGAAGTTGGCGCCGATGCGGTCCATCTTGTTGACGAAAGCGATGCGGGGCACCTTGTACTTGGTGGCCTGGCGCCAGACGGTTTCGGATTGCGGCTGCACGCCGGCCACTCCGCAGAACACCGCCACCGCGCCATCCAGCACGCGCATGGAACGCTCGACTTCGGCGGTAAAATCAACGTGCCCAGGGGTGTCAATAATGTTGATGCGATGGCCGACAGCGGGGTAAAGTTTCTCCAGCGTCTCTTCCTTTTTTTGCGTCCAATAACAGGTGACGGCGGCGGCGGTGATGGTGATGCCGCGTTCGCGTTCTTGCTCCATCCAATCGGTCACCGTGTTGCCGTCATCGACATCGCCGATCTTGTGGATGAGGCCGGCGTAAAAGAGGATGCGCTCGGTCGTGGTGGTCTTGCCGGCGTCAATGTGAGCGGCAATGCCGATGTTGCGCGTGCGCTCCATCGTGTATTGTCGAGCGGGCGAGTTGACCGCCTTCTTCTCTTCTTTCACTTCCAAAATCGCGTCTGACATATAAAAAAAGGCCCCGATGTATTGTTTCCGCCGGGGCGCTGGCTCAAATTGTTAATTTACCAACGAAAATGCGCAAAGGCCTTGTTGGCCTGCGCCATTTTATGCACCTCATCGCGTTTACGAATGGCGTTGCCCTGGCCCTGGTAGGCATCCATGATTTCCGCCGCCAGCGCCTCCCGCATGCCTGTGCCCTTGCGCGCGTCGGCCAAATCCACCAACCACCGCATGGCCAGCGACAACTGGCGGTCCAACGGGACCTCCACGGGAACCTGGTAGGTTGCGCCGCCGACCCGGCGGGGCTTGACTTCCAAACGCGGTTTGGCGTTATCAACCGCCCGTTGCAAAATCTCCATCGGATTGCTGGCCGGGTTTTTGGTCGCAATATTCTCAAAAGCGCCATAAACGATTTTCTGAGCGGTGGTTTTTTTGCCACCGTTCATGACCGTATTGACCAGGCGCGACACCAGAGTGCTATGGTATTTGCTATCTTCCAACAGCGGTCTTTTAACTGCACGACGACGACGAGACATAAAATCAATTAACTTTGGGCTGCTTCAGCCGGTTTGGCGGCCACTTTGGCCGCTTTGGGGCGTTTTACACCGTATTTTGAGCGGCTGACGCGCCGCTTTTCCACTCCCGCGGCATCCAGCGTGCCACGAACGATATGATAACGCACACCGGGCAAGTCTTTGACGCGTCCTCCGCGCACCAGCACAATGGAGTGTTCCTGGAGGTTGTGGCCTTCATCCGGGATGTAGGCGATGACCTCGAAGCCGTTGGTCAGGCGGACTTTGGCTACTTTCCGCATGGCGGAGTTGGGCTTTTTGGGCGTGCGCGTCATGACCTGGATGCAGACCCCGCGGCGAAAAGGCGAGTTCTGCAAGGCCGGTGCTTTGGACTTGCTGCGCAATTTATTTCGTCCAAATCGGACGAGCTGATTAATAGTCGGCATTTGTGCGTTCGTTATCCGTCCGTTTTTCCCCACGAGGGAAACGGAGCGCGGAATATACATAACCTGCGCGATTGTGGCAACAAGTTTTTTTAAAAAAACCGCCGTTTGGGAAGATAGCCCGGATTTGGGCCTTTTCAAGGAGGATGCGATTCCATATTTCAGCAGTTGCTGATTTCTTCTGTTTAAAGCGAGTATGTCCGCATGAATGTTGCCGAATTGCCCATTCAGATTCAGCCATCATCGGACGAAGGGTGGATTTTTGTTCGCGGTTGCATCCGCTGATTTTTGGCCGCGTCAAAGACGAGTTGTTCCCCGTGTATGAGCGCGCATGACGCCGATTTGACGTTGCGGCAGATCACTTCTTTGCGGTTTCCGTCATCAGGCGGACCAGGCTGGCGCGGATGGTGCCTTCGACACCGGTCGATTGGCAGGCGGCTAGAATTTTCCCGTCCCGTTGCACGAGGACTTTGCGCACTTCGGTGCCGGCTATCCTTGGGGAGAATGAGGGGTCCAGGCTGCCGTCGGGATTGAGCCGGGCTAGATGGTCGCGCGGGATGCCATTGATGGCGTTGAAGTCGCCGCCGATGATGATTTTGTCATCGCTTTGCAAGGCGATTGTTTCGACCGTGCGATCCGCGCCGGAACCCGGATTGAAGGTCGTGTCCAGCGATCCGTTCGGATTCAAGCGAGCGATGCCTTTGTAGTTGGCCTTGTGAACGGTCTCGAACTCGCCCGCAATAAGAATCTTGCCGTCACGCTGGAGAACAATGGCGCGGACCGTGCCGCTGACGTCGCTTTGAAAAACGTTTTGATCCGCGCCGTCTGGATGAATTCGGCTCAACCTGGGTCTCAAGGATCTATGGTATCGGGTATATTTTCCGCCAATAAGCGTTTTGCCATCCGGCTGCGCCGCCGCCGCCAGCACAGCGCCGTTTGCTCCTGGCCCCATCTTGAAGGTCGGGTCAATGTGGCCGCTGGCGTCCAACCGCGCAACGCCGGAACGCTTGGATTCGCCGATGTGCTGAAATGCGCCGCCAAGGAAGATCTTATTTTCAGCCCACAACACGCAATCGACTTCCTTATCGGGGCCGCTTCCCAAGTCCAGACTCGTGTCCAGCGTCAGATTCGGCTCCAGGCGAGCCAACCTTGGCCGTCCGAGTCCGCTGACCGAGGTAAAATCGCCCGCGATGAGAATGCGTCCGTCGGGCTGAATGGCTATGGCATGGACCGCGCCATCGATATCTGCCCGCGGGTAATCCAACTTCCCGTTGCTTTTGAGGCGGACAAGGCCGCGGCGGCCAATGCCATCGAATGTGTCAAAATGGCCGGCTACCAAAATTCCGCCGTCGGACTGCAAAGCCAGATCGTTTATTTCCCCGTCAGCTCCGCGACCCGCCTCAAAGCCAGGGTCAGGCAGAATTTGAGGCGTGGAAACAGTAATGGGCGGAATAGGCTGGAGCGGAGGGGAATTTGATTGAGGCTTCTCCAGGGGCGGTTTGTTGACAGCAACAACGGCGTTGCTCGCAACCGCCGCCGCCGCCGGAATGGTTGCCGGTGGCGGTGTGAGGGCCGGCGGCGGCCGGCGGTTAAGCCAAAACACAAGGCCGATGCACGCCAACCCCCCCACCACGGCCAGCCAGCGCCAGGATCCGCTTTTCGCCGGTTGCTCCACAAGCGGGCGGGCTGTGGGCGAGTCAAAGACCGTGAAGGCCAGGGTCGACTCAGGCGGCGCATTCACATCGGCCAATCCGGTCCAGTCGGCCACCGCCCGGACGCTTTGTGGACGATTGGAAGGCTCCTTGGCCAGGCACGCCATAATCATGGCGGCAACCTCAGGTGGCACGTCGTCGGGCGAGTTTAGCGCCGCCAGACGCTCTTGCAGCGGGGGCGGAGCATTGTGGCGCACTTGATGTGCAATGTTTCCCTCGTAAAACGGCGGCTGGCCGCACAGCAAATCATAAAGCGTCGCGCCCAGCGAATAGATGTCGTCCGTGACCGCAGCCACTTCGCCCGCCAATTGTTGCGGACTCATGTGTGTGAGTGTTCCTCCTCCGAAACGCCGCTCCACGCTGGCGGGATCAGCCTGCAACGCCGTGGCCGCCAGGCCGAAATCCGCCAGCTTGATCCGCTGGTTTTCCGCCAGCATGAGGTTGGTTGGTTTGAGATCGCGATGGATGACCCGTTCGCCGTGCGCGTAAGACAGCGCGTCGCACAATTGCTTGAGAAGCGGCTTGAGGTCCGTCCAGGCAAAGATGCCGTTGGGTTGTTGAGTCATCAATTCCCACAGATTTGGGCCGTTGACATATTCCATGGAAATGAAGGCCAGTTCGCCGGGGGCTTCGTACAAATCGTAAATGCGGATGATGTTGGCGTGAGTGAGTTTGCGGCTTTTTTGCGTTTCCTGCCGCAGGCGCCCCAACTCCACCGGGTCGTTGCGGACGGTGGAGGAAAGGAATTTCAGCGCCACGGATTCGTTGAGCCGCTCGTCGTGAGCCAGCCA
>Ga0302326_10028632_pt1 | contig 11203 bp, 9 predicted proteins | sample Palsa_T0_3_FD_202264 | JGI IMG/M metagenome (GOLD analysis project Ga0302326, IMG submission 202264) | Peat permafrost microbial communities from Stordalen Mire near Abisko, Sweden - Palsa_T0_3 | ecosystem: Environmental > Terrestrial > Soil > Palsa > Peat permafrost | place: Sweden: Abisko...
CAAATATGGCAAAACATTTTCTGGCCTGACGGGCTTCGACGACCACTTTTTTCAGGGAAATGATTTCGGTCATGAAATGGCTATAGCCGCTAAGGATGTCATCGTTGAGGTTGATAGCGACGGAGATGACATCAAAGAACCCCATCTCGCATTTCTCCGCCGGGACGGCCAGGCCGAGATGGGCCAGGTAAACACACAACCCGATCGATTTGAGCAGCGTGGATTTGCCTGACATGTTCGGTCCGGTGATCAGGGTAACATTCTGATGGATGTCGATGCTGTTCAGCACCGGATCTTTTATGAGAGGATGATAAAACCCCTGAATGGACAGCCCTTCGCGGGTAAAGGATGGAAAGGTAAAATGATGTTTCACTATCCCCTTTGATATAGAAAGAAAGGCTTCGAAGATGAAGAAGTCATTCCAGAAAACGTCCATCTCGCCATTCCTGCATTTCTGTTCCAGCATCCGCAAAAGCCGGCGCATGTCCCTAATGGTAAGGCCATTGCCGCGCACGGCAGCCTGGTACCTTTCGATGTCGAGGTCTGCCAGCATCCGGCGGATATTCCGCAACCTGTTTTGGAATTCCCAGGGAAAGTGATCGGGGCCGAGGCCGGAGAACCAGGCGTGCTGGACTTTATGAAAAAAAAGGACTAGCTGGCTGAGCCTTCCTTGTTCCCGATGACGCCTGACCCTGGCAAAAAGAAAATGGATGGCCAGGGACCCGCCGATCACTTCGTCCTCCCGGATGTGCAGTTCCTGCACATAAGTATGGACCTCATTGAATTCGGACCTGGAATAGGAGAAAGGGCGATAGAGCCGTTCATGGCCCATGAGTGCCTTAATGATTTGCTGTCGGATGAGGACTTCGCCGAGGGTATCGGGCACTTCTGACAGCAGTTGTGTAAGGACGTCTCTCGAAAATTCATTGCAGCAGAAATCCAATAAAGGAAGGATTTCCTTTTGAAAATGCAAGTCGCCAATATTTTTCATGTAGAATTTATTGACCCATTCAATAGATAAGTTTGCCCGGTTGAATGTACATAAGGTTTAGCGTTAGAGGTAGATCGGACGAGGATTTAAGGGGATTTTAAGAAGACTTTGGGAATTACAGTGCTGAAACTGGGGGATGGCGGAGGGCAGGGAAAAATGGTACAAACTATAACCAATAGAATAGGGTAAATTTTTCTCATATAAAAGGCGTTAGGGCGATTGGTTCAGCGTTGGGAGAAGTAATTGGAATTTAATACTATAACTCCAAATAAATTAGATAAACCGCCGTTATAAATGTACCTTTTGTGCTGGTTGTATGGCGTTCTTACGTATAAATCGCCATTCTGTTGAGATTTCCCTGACACCAAACATTCATCAAAAAAATTTGTAAGGGAATCTTTATGCTAAAATCTAATTATTTATTCTTATGAAAAAGAAGTTACAGGTCGGCATTATCGATCTGGTTTGTAAAGGGCCAACTGATACCTTATGGGGAAAAATCATGCATGCCAATCTGGCCAGTATTATGCCGCAGGTGGTCGCCACCTGGTGTGAGCAGGAGGGGCATGATGTAAAAATGATCTGTTATACGGGGCGGGAAGATCTCACCAAAGAATTACCGGAAGAAGTCGATATCGTTTTTATCAGTTCGTTCACGCAGGCCGCCCTGCTGGCGTATTCGCTGAGCAATTATTTCCGGACCAAAGGTATTGTCACTGTCCTTGGCGGTCCTCATGCCCGGTGCTACCCGGATGATGCGATCCTCTATTTTGATTTTGTCCTTGGCTTCACCAACAAGAATACCATTATCGACATACTGGACAATTGTACTCCTCAGGGCCCTGTCGGCACCTATCTGGCGACCGGCAAGCAACCGGCCAATCTGCCCGGGGTACAGGAGCGCTGGAAATTCATAGAATCCACTTTAAAGAAAGCGCCTTTGCTGAAGATCGTTCCTATGATCGGCAGTATGGGCTGTCCGTATACCTGCTCGTTCTGCATCGATTCGACGGTGCCTTATCAGCCGCTGAGTTTCCAGGGCATCAAGGAAGACCTGCAGTTCCTGCTGACGAAATTTAAAAAGCCGATGGTGGCCTGGCACGACCCGAATTTCGGTGTCCGGTTCCAGGAAAGTATGGACGCGGTCTCGGCGGCCGCGCCTCCGGGCAGCTTTAGTTTCGTGGCGGAAAGCAGCCTGTCGATCATTACTGAAAAGCACCTGAAGGTCTTTAAGGAAAACGGCTTTACGGCTTTGTTGCCGGGCGTTGAGACCTGGTATGAACTGGGGGGGAAGTCAAAGACGGCGAAGACGATCGGTGAGGAGAAAGTAAAGCAGGTTGCCGAGCATGTTAATATGATCTTCGATTACGTCCCTTATGTGCAGACTAATTTTGTGATGGGGCTGGACAGCGATTCGGGGGCGGAGCCTTTCGAGCTGACCAAAAAATTCATCGATCTCTCCCCCAACGCCTTCCCGGGGTATTCGCTGCTGACGGCGTTTGGCGAAGCGGCCCCCTTAAACCTGGGTTACCAGCGTGAGGGCCGGGTGCTGGGCTTTCCGTTCCATTTCCTCAATAATCATCTGGCCATGAATGTGAAGCCAATGAATTACGAATGGGTGGATTTTTATGACAAGGTGATCGATCTGACGGAATACAGCTTTTCGCCGCGGGCCATCTGGCGCCGGTGGAAGAACAACAAGAATACTACTGCGAGGTGGATGAATGTGATGCGGGCGATATCGTCAGAGGGGTATGGCAGGATTAAGTTTTATAGAAAGGTGAGGGAAAACCTCATCCATGATAAGGCCTTCAGAGATTACTTCGAGGGGGAGACGGACGAGCTCCCGGATTTCTACATCAATATCATCAAACGTGACCTGGGCCCCTGGTATCAGTGGCTGCCCGAGGGCGCTATCCGGCATAACCCGAATGCCTACCTGGACAAGCAGGCGGATACGAGGGTTGTCGAGAAGACGGTGGCGTAAGGGCGCGCGGGGTGTGGGCGCGCGGAAGCGGCGGGGCGATGAAAATGCGCGCGCGGACGGGGGGCCGTGTGAGGCCGCGGGGCGGACGGGATTGCGCGCGCGGCTATTCCGCCCTTAAGGTTTTGACGGGTTGGGTCATTGCGGCCCGGATGGCCTGCAAGCCGACGGTCCCGGCGGCGATGAATGCAGTGAGCACCCCGGCCAGCGCATAAATCCACCAACTGATGCCGACGCGATAGGGATAATCATGAAGCCAGTTATTCATATACCAGCAAGCCAGCGGTGCGGCGATCCCAAAAGCTACGATGATCAGCAACAGGAAATCCTTTGACAGCAGCGAAGCAATCTGGAAAACCGAAGCGCCCAGCACCTTACGGATACCGACTTCTTTTATCCTGTTTTCTGCGGTGTAGGCAGCCAGTCCGAAAAGGCCGAGGCACGAGATGAAGACACTCAATCCGGCGAACCATGCGGCCAGCGATCCGGCCTGTTTTTCACCCTCGAACTTCTCGGAATAGAAATCGTCGAGAAAATGATATTCAAAGGGATAGTCCGGATTGTATTTCGCGAAGATGGCGGTCATCTTTTCTATGCCGGCGGTGGTAGATTGCCGTTCATTCAGCCTGCAGGTGATGGTGCCGAACCAAGGGTTATCCGGCTGGCGGATGGGGCCTTTGATCAGTACCGGGGAAATGGGATAGAACGGTGTCCCCGTCACGAAATCGCGCACGACCCCGACGACATGCCAATCTTTTTTCAGGTTGCGGATATGCTGACCGATAGGGTTCTTAAATCCCATCAACCGCAGAGCGGATTGGGTGAGGACAATGGCTGACGAGTCATCGGGATAACGCCGGATATCTATTTCCCGGCCGGCCAGGAGTTTCAATCCCAGTGTGGATGCAAAGCTGTGATCGGAATAAAATTCGATGAACTGATTTCTGGCGAGGGTGTCTTTGCCGGACCAGGTGTAGTCGCCGGAACTGCTCCAGATATCTGTGACGGGCGAATTGGTCCGTATGACCTCTGTGGCCACGCCGCTGCTGATGAGATCGTGCCGGATGGCCTCATACCGGCGTCTGACCTCTCCCTTGATAAACGTAAAGACGAGATGATCCTGTTTGTAACCGATATCCCTGGCGCGGACAAAGCTGATCTGTTTATAAATGACGAGGGTGCAGATGATGAATGCGATGGCGAAGGTGAATTGTAGCACCACGAGTATTTTGCGGGGGCCGAGCCAACCATTTACCCCTTTGAAATAACCCTTCAGGATATGGACCGGATTATAAGCGGCCAGGTAAAAGGCGGGATAGCTGCCGGCGAGCAGCCCGGTCAGCAGCAGGAAGCCGATGGCCAGCAGCCAGAACCAAGGGCTGGCATAAGGAATTTCCAATGGGCATTCGATCAGGTGGTCGAACCAGGGGAGAGCCAGCTGGACGGCAGCCAGCGCTATTACTCCTGCCAGAAAAGCCGTCAATACGGATTCCCCGAAAAATCTCCCGAGCAGTGAACCTTTGCCTGCGCCGATCATCTTACGGATACCTACTTCCTTGGCCCGCTGCATGCTGCGCGCGGTGCCGAGGTTCATGTAGTTAATACAGGCTACGAGAAGGATCAATCCTGCCACCAGGATCAACAGGCGGATGAATTGGATCTCGCCGCCTACGATCTTACCGTTTTCGAATTCGGAATACAGCCTCCATTTGCTGATCGGATGCAGGAAAATGTCGGTGTGAACGCCGGGGTCGTTTGTACGGACGATGTAACGAAAGCTATTATCCGCTGTCGCCTCGCTGACCCCCGGCCGGAGAAGCACATAAGTGGAAATATGGGTGCTGCCCCAATCATGGTCTTCCCACCCGACCTCCTTTGTATAGCTCCAGGGCACGAGGTAGTCCAACTGGAAGCGGGTATTTGGGGGCATGTCTTTCAGGATGCCGGTCACTGTGAAGAAGGCGTTGCTGTCGATGCGTACGATCTGGCCCATTGCCTCCATGGTACCGAAAAGGCGGTGTGCGGTTTTTTCTGTCAGCACGATAGAATGAGGGGTCGCGAGTGCGGTGGCGGCATTGCCCTTTATCAGGGGGAAGCTGAACATGGTCAGAAAACCGGGATCGGCCAGGAAGCCATAGGTCTGGAGATGTTGATCGCCGGAAGTGAGAATAAAGGCGCCGACCCAATTGGTCCGGACTACGTCTTCTACCTGTTGCGGATAAGTCGATTGGAGAACGGGGCCGAGTACCATGGGGCTGGCGCCCCAGCATTGGATCCGGCCATCTATGACGGAGCGGCTGTATACCTCATATATACGGTCACCATTGCGGTGGAAGCGGTCGGTGCTGATTTCATTGTGGATCCATAGGAGCAGCAGTACGGCGCTGGCGATACCTATAGCGAGGCCGCTGATATTGATGGCGGAAAAGATCTTGTTGCGGCTGAAGCTGCGCCAGGACACTTTGAAATAGTTTTTCAGGATACCGTTTTTCCATGAGGAGGAGGGGGCGGCCGGTTGGGGGATGGGAGCGGTGGCCGGTTGGGGGGAGGGAGCGGCGGCATGTTGTTCGAGCCGAAGCAGGTGTTCATCAAAAGCCTGTTCTGCTATCTCCCGGTTTTCCGGTTGCCGGGCCTTCCAGTAATCAAATAATATCTGCAGGGAATAGACCTCGTCGGGATGTTGCTGCTGCCACTGCTGCAATTCCTTTAATTCTTCATCCCCGGCCTCACCGGCCAGTTTACGAGCCATCAGGATCCATATGCGTTCCTGCCCTTTCACAAGGGGAAGCTAGTGATTTTTGATTGAATTATCGGTCCTCAATTGGCCGGAAGGGCCAAAATATCGGCGCTGATGGGGCTATTGCTGATGGCCGTCGCGGTGTAGGTAATGGTCTTTTTCTTATAGGTGTAGGTGTATTTCAATACCAGGCCGGGGATTTGGGCAAAAGCCGGTTCGAGGAAGGAAAAGACAGGTCTTTGAATAGCCTGCGTATAATAGGCCGTCAATTGCCGGCCGTCTTTGAGCGAGATGATGGCTTTTTTGCAAACATGGCTGAGGATCATGGCTGTGTCCCGGGTAAACTGGCAGGCGGAGCCGGCATATTTCTTATTGTATTGCATCCACTGGGTAGGGGTAAGGTCTGAGCGGTGTTTGATATTTCCGGATTCCTTGATGATGGTCACACTTTTCAGGAGGCCCTTGTCTATGAGAACGAATACGCTCTGGATGCGCATGAGGCTAACGAGGCGCATCCTTGCCACATGGGCGCCGGCAAAAAGGGTTTCGATACCGCCGTTGTAGGTCTCGGCGATGCCGGCGCCGGACTTTTTGGAGGTGATAGTGATGGAATAGGGAATGGTGAGATCTTTTTCAGTTTCAGGCCGGAATGCTGCCGGGGCAGGCTGGTGGAAAGACAAGCTGCGTAAGCTGATGATACTGATGACGACAAGGGGGATGAACCGCATGCTGATGGTTTAGGTGGTTGTCACTTGAAAATAAACTCTGCCAGGTCGATGGGGTCTACCGCATTGAAGAAGGCGGTGCTGTCGAAATGTTTTTCATCCGCCTTTTTCCAGTCTTCCAGCTTTTCCTTCATTTTCCTGGCCCTGCGGGTAGGCTTGCCATTGGAACGGGTCTGGTACATTTCCTTTATCATGGCTATTACCTGTTTTGAAATAACAATATTCGTATACTGGTCGAGATGTACTTTCATCGCCTGGTCGTCGGCCTTGCCGACATGGTCGGCGATTTCCGGATACCTGAAGCTGGTAAAGGTGACCAGCAGGTCATTACCGACCAGCGGGAAGGCGTGATGATCAATATACAATGCTTCCGGGCGGTTAATCCTGGTAGTTATATTGGTGGCGGTTGGACCTGGGGCGGTCGAATCGGTTGCATCACCGGTCACGGCCGTTGCTATACCGGAGCTATCTCCTGCAATGGACTGAGGTGCGATTGTGTCTTGCTGCGCCGGCAGGACGGAAGCGGGTGTCGTGGTTTTCCGGGCGACATCCTTTGTGCGTTGCCGGGGAGAGATTTCCGTCAGGTAGAAGACAAGTCCGGCGACGATCACCAGGCATGCGGCTACGGCGCCATAGAAAAACCGAAAACGCGGGAACCAGCCATTGCGGCGGGGTCCGGAGCCGATGGTCGAATTTCTGATAGCCGTCTGTATAAAAGCGGGAGGCGGGGTGATGTATTGCTGCAATCTTTCCAGACTGCGGAGGCCTTTTTCTTTGGTACGGAAGTCATGAAGCACCCGCTGGGACAACTCCTGTGGAGGAGTCGTCTCGTGATCCTGTAAGCGGCGCCATATGTCGGGTCGGTTGTCCATCAGTCTTTTTTCAACATTTTTTGAAGCAAAACCCGTGCTCGAAATAATTGTGATCGGCTGCCTTCCTCCGAAATATTCATCAATTCACCGATTTCTTTATGGGTGTACCCTTCCACCATGTGAAGGTTTACAACGGTGCGATAGCCATCCGGCAGTTGCCTGATGGCCCGGACCAGGTCTTCGTTGGTTAGTCGGTCGTATCCGGTCAGGTCATCGGACGCTTTGTCCATGCCTTCCGGCAAACCAGGTAATAAGAGGTTTCGTTTTTTTATTCCGTCGATGCAGGTGCTGACGAAGACAGTTCTCGCCCAACCTTCGAATGATCCTTCCCCGCGGAAGGAAGACAAATGCCTGTATAATTTTACAAACGCTTCCTGAAACCAGTCATTGGCATCATTGGCATTACCGGCATAGCGAAGACACAAGCTATACATTTTTCCGGCGATGGCATCGTAGATAAGTTGGAAAGACCTGTCATCCCCCTTGGACGCTTTCTCAGCTAAGACTTCAAAAACGGGGTTCACGTTGCGCGTAGGATCCATGTGCAAATATCTATATTCTTATAAATATTTCCTACTAGTCAACACAACTTTCGAAATAAAATAAATTTCGGTTCTGCTGAAACGAAAGTGGATTTCGCACAGTCTTTATAGAAAGGCTGCAACGGGACGCCCATGCAATCTTCTTACGCTGCTCCTAAAGCGTACCAGCTCAGCGCGGTATGACCTTCTGCGCCCGTAACCCTCATGTACACTATCCCGGCATCGGCCACCATGGCCGCCATCTGTCGGTTTTCATTTTCATGTTCTATTCATGCAAGTCAAAAACTACCCGTAGTTTATGAGAAGGATTTTTTGTGTCTTATTATCAGTTGCGGCTATTAACGTCTATGGACAGACTAAGCCTGGTCTTATTGGGTTCGGCGCCGATGCCGTCAATTTTGTGGGGGCGGGTTCTCAGAGCGGGACTTACGATCCGGGGTTCTCCATTATGTATTGGAAGGGCATCACCCATAAGATAGATTTTTCCGTCCGATATAACGGGATCTTCTCCGATTATACCAAGCATCCTACCGAGTCTTCTGATGTGTCCTCGGGTTATATCAATGAGTTTGAGGCTTCGCTGCATGCACGGCCCATCAATGATGACCATCTGCTGTCTCCATTCCTCTCTGCCGGGATCGGTGTAGGAAATTACGGCAACCGCTGGGCGACCTACACACCACTGGGCGGTGGTATTCAACTGAATATGGGCGGTACGGACTATATTTTTCTGCAGGCCAATTACCGGATCAGTCTGCAGGGTGCGAACCTTGACAATAATATGTTCTATTCAATTGGGTTCACCGAATCGATTCGGTCTCCGCGCAAGGCTGAGCCTGTCGTGAAAGCATTGCCACCGCCTCCCGTCGTTGAAGTCAAAGACCGGGACGGGGATGGGGTTCCGGACAGCCTGGATGCCTGCCCGGATGTAGCCGGTCCTGCCAAATTCAATGGTTGTCCCGACACGGATGGCGACGGCATTCCAGACAAGGATGACAAGTGCCCGAATACGCCCGGCGTTGCCAAATACCAGGGATGTCCTATCCCCGACACTGATGGCGATGGTATTAATGATGAGGAAGACAAATGTCCGACTATACCGGGTGTTGCCAAATATCAGGGCTGCCCGATTCCTGACCGGGATAGCGATGGAGTGAATGATGAGGTGGATAAATGTCCGGACATACCGGGTGATCCCGCCAACCAGGGATGTCCGATTGTAAAGGAAGAGGTAAAGAAGAAGGCGGACTATGCCGCTCAGCACATTTACTTTGCCACCGCCAAATATATTCTGCTGAAGAAGTCCTTTAAAGGGCTCGATGATATAGCGGATCTCCTGAAGAATGATCCGGGGCTGAAGCTGGCTGTCGACGGGTATACTGATAATACCGGGAAACCCGAAAAGAACCAGGTATTAAGTGAAAACCGAGCGGCGGCGGTAAAAAAATATCTCGTCGGGAAGGGCATCGGGGAGGATAGGATATTATCTGCCGGTCATGGTCCTGCCGATCCGGTTGCGGATAATAAAACGGCGGCCGGCCGGGCCCGTAACAGGCGTGTTGTGCTAAAGCTTGATTATCTGTAATACCGTACATATGAAAGACTACGAATTAAAAGAAGAGAAAGTGCTATTGCACGCTCTTCAACAAAGGAACATCCGGGCCTTCATGCAATTCTATAAAAACTATGGGGAGGATTTATTAATATTTGCCTATACCCATCTACGTGACCCACGGCTGGCGGCTAAGACGGTAGATGAGTTTTTCGAAAACCTGTGGTTGGATGCCAACTTCGAGGCCATTAATCCGCCCATTTATACATTTCTAATCGATCAAATGCGAAAACTATGCAAACAAAAACCCTGGTGATCCTGTGGATGAGCATTTTTTGTGGAACGGGTGTCTTTGCTCAGGCCTATGTCGGACAGATCGAATACAAAAAAACGCAAGCACCCGCAGCGACGATCCGCCTGCCATATAGTGCCGGTTCAGTGGAAGACGGTCTGAATGAGTATATGACGACGAAAGGCTTTAAAAAATCATCTGTAAGCGGGCTGACTGTATTCAGAGGTGTCCCGCTTGACGCTTCAGATACCGATGGGAGTGATCTTTATTTCTCCACCGCTGCTGCCGGCAGGAAAGAAAAAGATATGACCTTATTGAATTTATTGGCGGTTAAAAAGAGCCAAGACCTTTTAGTCCGTACTCAGGGTGATAGCGACAGGGTAGAAAAAGCCAGGCTGTTCCTTGATAGCCTGGCCACTTTTATGGATGTCTATAACACGCGACTGCAGGTCAACAACTGGCAAAAAGGCCTTAACAAGGCGCAGCAAAAGATGAATGGCCTGATCAATGATTCGACGGACCTGGACAAGAAGCTACGCAGGCTGCAATCGGATCTCACGCAGAATAAGTCCGACCAGGTGAAGGCCGCTGCAGAGCTGCAGGCGAATATCAGTGCGGATGACGATACGAAGAAGAAAAGTCAAAAGAAGCTCAGCCGGCTGATAGATGATCAGGGCACGCTGGAAAAGAAGATCCGCAGAACGCAGGATGATATGGAAGAGAACAAGACCAGCCGGAAAGAACAGCAGGATGAGATCAACAAGGATCAACAAGGCCTGGAGGCGGTGAAGGCCAGACAGAACAAATAATTATAACAACGTTTGTATCAGGGGTTTCAGTCGTCAGGGATCAAAGGGGGGATTGGAAATGTTAGCAGCCATTTCCGCCCCCCGATTTTTTTTATGGTGCTTCCACCAGCGCTTTGATGGCTTCGAGGATGGGGGTCCAGCCGCCGCCGTCGACGGTATGCTTATACCGGTTGTCGCCATCTGCGACGGTACTGTAGTCTCCCTGGGTCACGGTCGCCAGGGTTTGGCCGTCTTCTTCGGTCAGATCGATGGTAATGGTGAGGTAGTTTTCCGGGAGGTCGGGGATCTTCGGATTATTGGGGTCAATCACGGTGTATTCGAGATATTTCCCGGGTTGGATCTTTTTGATCGTGCCTTTGACGGCCACGAGTTCGACTCCATTGAAAGTCCCCTTCCAAATCAATGGGCTGCCTTCTTTCCAATCGGATAGGGCTTCACAACCAAACATGTATTTTTTTGTCTCGTCGGGGTTGGTGAAGGCGTTCCAGACCTTTGCGGCGGGGGCACGGAAGGTGATGGTGTCTTTTACAATCAGTGGCTGGCTCATAGTAATGATGTTTGTACAATATTAAGGGATCTGGTCATGCCGGGATTGCGCTAAACGGATTCTTTCTAACGCTTTGCGTTGCGATCAGATCTGACCTCACGCCGGTCCGATCACCGTTTGGCGTTGCGATCAGGCGCCGGCCTTTCTGATTG
>Ga0302326_10028633_pt1 | contig 11203 bp, 9 predicted proteins | sample Palsa_T0_3_FD_202264 | JGI IMG/M metagenome (GOLD analysis project Ga0302326, IMG submission 202264) | Peat permafrost microbial communities from Stordalen Mire near Abisko, Sweden - Palsa_T0_3 | ecosystem: Environmental > Terrestrial > Soil > Palsa > Peat permafrost | place: Sweden: Abisko...
CCTCGAAGGCGGGGTGGCCGCGGTGTTTCTGGCCTCGGGCCAGGCGGCCGAGACGTTCGCCATCCTGAACCTGGCCGCCGCGGGCGATCACATCGTGTCCAGTCCCAGGCTCTACGGCGGCACCTACAACCTGTTCCACTATTCGCTGCCCAAACTCGGCATCGAGGTCAGCTTTGTCGAGAATCCCGACGACCTGGACTCCTGGCGAGCCGCAGTGCGCCCCGACACCAAGGCGTTCTTCGCCGAGACGATCTCCAACCCGCAGATCGACGTTCTGGACACCCCCGGCGTCTCCGCGGTCGCCCATGAGCACGGTGTGCCGTTGATCGTCGACAACACCATCGCCACGCCGTACCTGATCCAGCCGATCGCTCAGGGCGCCGACATCGTCGTGCACTCGGCCACCAAGTACCTCGGTGGGCACGGCGCCGCGATCGCCGGGGTGATCGTCGACGGTGGAACCTTCGACTGGACGCAGCAGGACCGCTTCCCCGGCTTCACCACCCCTGACCCCAGCTACCACGGTGTGGTGTACGCCGAACTGGGTCCGCCCGCGTTCGCCGTCAAAGCGCGGGTTCAACTGCTGCGCGACTACGGGTCGGCGGCATCACCGTTCAACGCGTTCCTGGTCGCGCAGGGCATCGAGACCCTGAGCCTGCGCGTCGAGCGGCACGTCGCCAACGCCCAGCGCGTCGCCGAGTACCTCGACGGCCACGACGACGTGCTCTCGGTCAACTACGCCGGGCTGCCCGGCTCGCCGTGGTACGAGCTGGGAAAGAAGCTGGCGCCCAAGGGAACCGGTGCCGTGCTGGCCTTCGAGCTGGCCGGCGGCGCCCAAGCCGGCAAGGCCTTCGTCAACGCGCTCGAGTTGCACAGCCACGTCGCCAACATCGGTGACGTGCGGTCGCTGGTGATTCACCCGGCGTCGACGACCCATGCCCAGCTCAGCGCCGAGGAGCAGCTGGCCACTGGCGTGACACCGGGCCTGGTACGGCTGGCCGTGGGGATCGAGGGCATCGACGACATCCTGGCCGACCTCGAACTCGGCTTCGCTGCCGCTCGAAAATTCGGCGACGTCGCAGCCAGCGGTGATCCGCGCGCCGTGGCTGCGTTCTGAGGAGCGCGGACGTGACAATCTCAGACGTGCCGACCCAGACGCTGCCCGCCGAGGGTGAACTCGGCATCGTCGACGTCGGCTCGCTGACGCTGGGAAGCGGCGTGGTGCTCGACGATGTCAGCATCGCCGTGCAGCGGTGGGGCGAGTTGTCGCCGACCCGCGACAATGTCGTCGTCGTGTTGCACGCGCTGACCGGCGACTCGCACATCATCGGTCCTGCCGGCCCCGGGCATCCAACGCCGGGCTGGTGGGACGGCATCGCCGGTCCCGGTGCGCCGATCGACACCGACCGCTGGTGCGCCGTGGCCACCAACGTACTCGGCGGTTGCCGCGGCTCGACCGGGCCAAGCTCCCTCTCTGCAGACGGAAAGCCATGGGGCTCAAGGTTTCCGTTGATCACAGTGCGAGATCAGGTCACCGCTGACGTGGCTGCGCTGGAAGCGCTGGGCATCACCGACGTCGCCGCTGTCCTCGGCGGGTCGATGGGTGGAGCCCGCGCGCTGGAATGGATGCTCGGCTATCCCGATCGGGTCGGTGCGGGGCTGCTGCTGGCGGTGGGGGCGCGTGCCACCGCCGACCAGATCGGCACCCAGAGCACCCAGATCGCGGCCATCACCGCCGACCCGAACTGGCAGGGCGGCGACTATCACGGCACCGGACGCAGCCCCAAAGACGGCCTGAAGATTGCTCGACGTTTCGCGCACCTGACCTACCGCGGCGAGGTGGAGCTGGACACCCGCTTCGCCAATAGAGCGCAGGCCGGCGAAGATCCTGCGGATCCACTGGCAGGCGGCCGCTACGCGGTGCAGAGCTACCTGCAACATCAAGGCGGCAAGCTGGTGTCGCGGTTCGACGCGGGCAGCTACGTCGTCCTCACCGACGCGCTGTCCAGTCACGACGTCGGCCGGGGCCGCGGCGGGGTTGCCGCCGCGCTGCGCCGCTGCCCGGTGCCGGCGGTGGTCGGCGGAATCACCTCCGACCGGCTCTATCCGTTGCGACTGCAGGCCGAGCTGGCCGAGTTCCTGCCCGGATGCGACGGCCTGCAGATCGTCGAGTCGATCTACGGGCACGACGGCTTCCTGGTGGAAACCGACGCCGTCGGCGACCTGGTTCGGCAGACGCTGCAATTAGCCGAAGGCGCGTGTTCGCGGTGACCCGATCTTTTCCGGCCCGCTCATTGTCGTTCGGCTCTGAAGCGGCCGCGTACGAACGCGGCCGACCGTCGTATCCGCCGGACGCGATCGACTGGCTGTTGCCCACCGGAGTCCGCGACGTGCTCGACCTCGGCGCCGGTACCGGCAAGTTGACCGCCAGGCTGGTGGAACGCGGGCTGGATGTGGTGGCCGTCGACCCGATCGCGGAAATGCTGGAGATGCTGCGCAAGTCGCTGCCGGACACCCCGGCCCTGCTGGGTACGGCAGAGGACATTCCGTTGGCGGACAACAGCGTTGACGCGGTGCTCGTCGCGCAGGCATGGCATTGGTTCAACCCGGAGCGGGCGATTCCCGAATTGGCCCGAGTGCTGCGGCCCGGCGGACGACTGGGTCTGGTCTGGAACACCCGCGACGAGCGGCTCGGCTGGGTGCGGGAACTTGGTAGCATCATCGGCCGCGACGGCGACCCGATGCGCGACCACGTGACGCTGCCCGAACCTTTCACCGACGTCGAACGCCATCAGGTGGAGTGGACGAATTACCTTACGCCGCAGGCGTTGATCGATTTGGTCGCGTCGCGCAGTTATTGCATCATGTCGCCCAACGAAGTCCGCACCAAGACGCTCGACCGGGTCCGCACGTTGCTGTCAACGCATCCCGCACTGGCGAACGCCGGAGGTCTCGCACTGCCTTACGTCACCGTGTGCGTGCGCGCGACGCTGTCCGCTTAGCCCGCTTGCCGCAGTTCGTCATCGCCATCGTCGCGAAGCAGCTTCTCGGGGTGATGAAACAGGTTGACGCGGGGTTGCCCGCGCTCGAGATGCGGAGGGGGAATCCATTCCGTGCGGCCGTCGGCTCGCTTGCGCGTCTGCCAGCCACCGGGTTTGACAATCGAGTGATGACTGCCGCAACTGAAGGTCAGATCGTCGATATCGGTCGTGCGGCAGATGGAGTAGTCGGTCACGTGGTGGACTTCGCAGAAATAACCTGAGGTCTCGCAGCCGGGATGCGAACAACCACGGTCCTTCGCGTACAACACAATTCGTTGGCCGGGCGAAGCCAATCGCTTGGTGTGGTAGAGCCCGATTGCCCGACCCTTGTCGAAGATCGCGAGATAGTGGTGTGCGTGGCGAGCCAGCCGGATGACGTCGCTCATCGGCAACAGGGTGCCGCCGCCGGTGAGGGCCTGGCCGGTGCCGGCTTCCAATTCCTGCAAGCTGGTGGTGACGACGATGCTCGTCGACAGCCCATTGTGTTGACCCAGTTCACCCGAGGCCAGCAGTGCGCGCAGCGCCGCCTGCAGGGCGTCATGGTTCCGCTGAGCCGGAGTGCGCTTGTCTCGGTCGATGTCCTCCTGGGACGGCGTTCCATCCAGCGTGGGCGTATCGCTGTAGGGGTTCGCCACGCCCGGTGCGGCCAGCTTGGCCAGAACCGCCTCCAGGGCGGCCCGCGCGGCCGGGGTCAGATACCCGCGCAGCGTCGACATGCCGTCCGCCTCTTGCTTACCGAGCACCAGTCCGCGCCGGCGCGCTCGGTCCTCATCGCTGAAATCGCCATCGGGATTGAGACATTCGGCCAGCTTGTCGGCAAGCTTGCCGAGTTGCTCGGGACGGTACTGCGTGGCGAAGTCGGCCAGCTGCGCCTCGGCCTTCGTGCGGGTATCGGTGTCGATCCAGCACGGCAGCTCGCGCAGAAAGCTCCGAATCACCTTCACGTGCGCGTCGCCGATGGCGCCGGCTCGCTGCCCGGCGGCGGTGGCCGGCAAGTGCGGCGGCAGTGGTTCGCCGGAGAGCGGCCGCCGTGAGCCCAAGTCCGCGGCCTCGTCGATACGACGACCGGCCTCGGCGCGGGTAATGCGCAAGCGGTCAGCCAGAACATGCGACAGCTTGCCGCCGATCTCGGCAGCGGTGGCTTGATGGCGCACACCGTTGATCAGTTCATGGCGGGGTACCGCGAGTCGGCGAACTTGCTGTTCGATTTCGTTCAGCAGCGTGAGCCGTTCTGGGGTGGTCAATACGTCGAAAGACAACTCGACCAGCCCGGAAACACCGTCACGGAGCGCGCCGAACCGCTCGACGATATCCTCCCGACCAATCGAATACATGTTCGAATGATACCGCCACCGACCGTCACGACACGGCCTCAGACGGGCCGGTGTGCACGAAGGTCAGACTGTGGATAACCGGCAACTATGCACGGGAAGCTCGAGGCCCGACGGGTAGGTCACGACACTCTCCTCGTTGTTCCCGCGTAACCGAGCGCCAGCTCGTACGTGGACAAGTTGTCGGCCGAAATCCGGGCGTGCACGCGGTGTTCGACGAGTGCGCGGAGCACCGGGTTATAGGCGTGGTACGTCTCGTGAAACGTGAGCAACGTGGTGCCGTCGGCCTGCTCGTCAAGCCGGTGATAGCCCTCGGCGCGAGACCAGAGCGGCTTGCTGATCGCCACATAACGCGACAGCTCGTTGATTCTGGCCTCGGTGACGACCTCCCACGACCTCGCCTTGCCCCCGGACAGCAGGTAGCGCGGCACGTCGAACACGCAGGTCCGGACCAATCCTTGGCCGGCCTCGTCGCCGTCCTGGAGGATCTCCATGCTGCCTGCGGGGTACTCGATGGTGCGGGGAAGAGTGGCACCCGCGGGTACCGGCGGATGCAGGACCCGCCACACAGTCCGGGCGGGTGCCTGGACGACGAATTTGGCTGTGAAGGAACTCATCGATGCTCCCTCCAGGCCGGCTGCAATGCGATACCTACGCTGTTCAACTTATCTGGCAGATCCTCGCTCCGACCGCGGGATCGCGATCACAGGTGTGGTCACACCGGCATGCCGGAGAACATCACCCGGCCCGGGTCGTACTTCTGCCGAACGGCGCTGAGCTTCGACAGGTTCGGGCCGAAGTACCGCGACGCCGATTGATTGGCTTCGAGGTAATTCACATATCCGCCAACCGAATACGCCTGCACCGCTCGGTGCGCGGTATTGAGCCAGTTGACCGCGCCCGAAGGGTCACCCGGTGTTTCGACGTACCACTGCACCAGCGAAGACTGCCTGCGCCACGGGAACGCCGACGCTCCGGCCGGCACATCGGCCAGGGCGCCGTCGAGCGCGTGCATGATTGCCAGCATGCGGCCGGCGCCCCTCGGGAACGCGTCGACCGCCGCGGCGATCCCCTGGGCGGCCGCCGGCGTCAAAGTCGCGAAAACGTCTGAGCCGCCGACGTATCCGAGTGGCGACGGGTTGAGATTCCCGACGGCCAGAAAGTTCACCAGGTCCAGATAGTTGAACGTGTGATTGTCGATGCCGGCCGGCTGGACGCCGACGGCTGCCGTGATGGCGGACGCCACACTGTTACCCGAGCCGGCCGGGCAGGTCGCCAAGATGCGACAGTGTGCGCCCATCGCATCGACGGTGGCATCGGCCAGCGCCCAATTGCTCCGGTCCGCGGTACGCAGCCAACTCTGCCAGCCCAGCAGCACCTGTGCGAAAGCCTGCCCAGGGAAGTTGAGGTTCACCGCGTCGACCTCGCCGGTCGGAAACGTGGCAAAGGTCAGGGACGTCGTCACGCCGAAATTACCGCCGCCGCCGCCCCGTAACGCCCAGAACAGGTCGGGCTGGCTGTTGGCGGACGCGGTGACCGCTTGACCGCTGGGCAACACCACCGTCGCCGACCTCAACGCGTCGCACATCAGGCCGGCGTGCCGGGAGTGCGCCCCAAGCCCGCCGCCCAGCGCGTGCCCGGCGGCACCCACCGACGGACAGGTACCCGTCGGGATCCCCCGGCCCGCAGCCGCCAGTACCTGATGCATTGCATACAAACTCGTCGCGGGCGTCACTGTCACCAGGCCGGTCGCGGCGTCGTACTGGACGTCACCGGGCAGCGGACGCAGGTCGAGGACCATCGCGCCGTTCGCGGTGGACGCCCCGACATAGGAATGCCCGCCCCCGCGCGCGGCGACCTTGAGGTTGTTGGCCGCAGCGAATGTCATCGTCTTCTGCACATCGGCGGGCGATGTCACGGTGACCACCGCCGCCGGGGTCAACCCGTTGAAGTTCGTGTTGAAAACCTGCTTGGCCGAACCGAATTGCGGACCATTGGGCGCGATGACCTGCCCGCCGATGGCCCTGGACAGTCCGTCCCAGCCGGATCCGACCGGTTCACCGCCGGCGCGAGCGGAGCCGAAGAACGCGCCGGCGGCCAACGCTCCTGCGGCGCCACGCAGGAACGTCTGCCGCGATATCTCGCGCGTCAACGTCGGACCCCGGTCATGTCCTGCATTGTCAGCCACTCGGAGGCTTCAACCGCGGTGGCGCAACACGTGTCGAGGCGCGTCGCGCGAAACGTATGCGAACTTTTACGTCACCGTGTTCTCGGCGTGACAGCGGTAGACCACCCTTCGGTACAGACCATGAAACTTGGGGGTTGGGTATGGGTCTGAGCTGGATGACGCGGCTGAACAGTCAGCCGTTGGGCGTGCGGGCACTGCTCGGCGTCGGGTGTCTGATCACGGTCGCCACCGCATTCTCGGCGCCGGGCGAGGCGGACCCGAGCGACGACAACTTCATCGACGCGCTCAGCCACGCCGGCATCGAGTACGGCGAACCCGGAAATGCGATGGCCGTTGGCCAGTCGCTGTGCCCGATGCTCGCGCAACCCGGCGGCAGTTTCGCCGCGGCCGCCTCCAGCGTGGCACACAGCGGCATGTCGCCCCGGATGGCTCAGCTGTTCGCCACGATCGCGATACAGACCTATTGCCCGACCGAGATCACAAACATCACCAACGGCAACATATCTGGACTGCCGCAGGTTCCGGGGATGACCGGAATCCCAGGGATCTAACGCGTCCCGAGCGGGTCGATCGTCCAGGCGATGTAGACCATCGCCGCCGCGACGGACGCCATCGTCGCGAGATCAATTCCCTTGCTGCGCACCACCAGAAGCCCGGCCCGGTCTTCGGTGAGCGCCAACCGCAGTACCGCCGCGAAGCCGGCTCCGATGCCGATCAGCAGCGCGCCGCGGCGCCAGAAATTCGCCGCCACCAAAGTGAACGCCACCACCAAGATCAGCACGACCGCGATCATCGGCCACTGCAGGCGGAGTAATCGGCGCACGCTCAACGACTTTCGGCCAACTCGACGACGTTGGTCAACAGGAACGCGCGGGTCAGTGGGCCGACGCCACCGGGGTTCGGCGACACATGGCCGGCGACCTGCCAGACGTCGGGATGCACATCGCCGGTCAATTTGCCGTCCACCCGGCTGACGCCGACGTCGACGACTGCCGCACCGGGACGAACCATGTCCGCGGTCAGCATGTGCGGCACACCGACACCCGCCACAATGATGTTCGCTTGCCTGGTCAACGCGGGAAGATCACGAGTTCCGGTGTGGCACAGCGTCACCGTCGCGTTCTCAGAGCGACGGGTCAGCAGCAGGCCCAACGGGCGGCCGACCGTCACACCGCGGCCGATGACCACCACGTGCGCACCCGCGATCTCGACATCAAAGCGCCGCAACAGGTGCACGATGCCGCGCGGGGTGCAGGGCAGCGGCGCCGGTTCGTTGAGCACCAAGTGGCCCAGGTTCGTCGGGTGCAGGCCGTCGGCATCCTTGGCCGGGTCGACCCGCTCCAGCGCCGCGTTCTCGTCCAGGTGCTTCGGCAACGGCAACTGCACGATGTACCCCGTGCACTCGGGGTTGGCGTTGAGTTCGTCGATGGTCTCGTTCAGCTTGACCTGGGTGATGTCGGCGGGCAGGTCGCGGCGCAGCGAAGTGATGCCGACCTTGGCGCAGTCAGAATGCTTCCCGCGGACGTAGGCCTGCGATCCCGGGTCGTCACCGACCAGGATGGTGCCCAGGCCGGGTGTGCGCCCCGCCGCGGTCAGCGCGGCCACCCGCTCCTTGAGGTCGACGAAGATCTCGTCGCGCGTTGATTTGCCGTCCAACGTGATTGCGCCCACGTGCTCCAGTTTGGCATGCGCGCGCATATAGACACTGTGCAGATTGATGGCGACCCGCCGCGTTCGGCTCCGCCGACCTTGCGATCGCCATTACGCTCCGGACATGTCTGAAGCCCCGGACGTGCTGGCACCGGCGAAGCTCGGGCCCATCACGTTGCGCAATCGCATCATCAAGTCCGCGACCTTCGAGGCCCGCACCCCCAACGCACTGGTCAGCGACGACCTGATCGAGTACCACCGGCTGCCTGCCGCGGGTGGGGTCGGGATGACGACCGTGGCCTATTGCGCGGTGTCCCAGGGCGGCCGAACCGAGGGAAACGGGATCTGGATGCGCCCGGAAGCGGTACCCGGGTTCCGCCGACTCACCGACGCGATCCACGCCGAGGGCGCGGCGGTCTGCGCGCAGATCGGTCACGCCGGCCCGGTCGCCAATGCCCGCTCCAACAAAGCCACCGCGCTGGCGCCGGTGCGGTTCTTCAATCCGATCGGTATGCGTTTTGCCAAGAAGGCCAGCCGCGACGACATTGACGACGTGATCGCCGCGCACGCCAACGCCGCCCGGCTTGCCGTCGACTCCGGATTCGATGCTGTCGAGGTGCATTTGGGGCACAACTATCTGGCGAGCGCGTTTCTGAGCCCGCTGATCAATCGCCGGGGCGATGAGTTCGGCGGATCGCCGGAGAACCGGGCCAAGTTGGCCCGCGCGATGGTTCTGGCCGTCAAGCGCGCCGTCAAAGACCAGATCGCGGTGACCGCCAAACTCAACATGACCGACGGAGTCCGCGGCGGCATCTCCGTCGACGAAGCGCTCATCACGGCCAAGTGGTTGCAGGACGACGGTGCACTGGACGCCATCGAACTCACCGCAGGCAGCTCGCTGGTCAACCCGATGTACCTGTTCCACGGCGACGCCCCGCTCAAGGAATTCGCCGGCGCCTTCAAACCGCCGCTGCGCTGGGGCATGCGGATGACCGGCAAGAAATTCCTTCGTGAATACCCCTACCGCGAGGCATACCTACTGCGCCACGCCAGCCGTTTCCGCGCCGAGCTGACGATGCCGCTGATTCTGCTCGGCGGGATCACCAACCGGGAAACGATGGACCTGGCGATGGCAGAAGGCTTTCAGTTCGTCGCGATGGGCCGGGCTCTGCTGGCCGAACCGGACTTGATCAATCGGATCGCGCGCGACGGCCGCAGCGTGCATTCGGCTTGTACACACTGCAACCGGTGCATGCCGACGATCTACACCCGCACCCGCTGCGTGGTCACCGGGGCTCCGGATTTGCTTGCCGACGATGCCGGCCGGCAAGCGGCCCACTGAGCGGCAGGCCCCTCCGACAGCGTCGCCAAAGCCCTGTGTCGCTCGGTGCCGAGCGACAGGCAGCCGATAAAGTCGGTTCAGTGAGCCAGCTAAGGTTGGGGCAATGAGCCAAGCAGCACCGCCCGTGCTGACAGTTCGGTACGACGGATCACAACGTACTTTCGCAGCGGGTCACGACGTCGTCGTCGGGCGCGATCTTCGCGCCGACATGCGCATCACCCATCCCTTGATCTCCCGGGCGCACCTGCTGCTGCGTTTCGACCAAGGCCGCTGGCAGGCCATCGACAACGGTTCGTTGAACGGGACTTTCGTCAACGGTCGCCGAGCGCCGATGATCGACATCCACGACGGTCAAGCCATCAACATCGGCAATCCCGATGGGCCGCAACTGACTTTCGAGGTCGGACGCCACCAGGGGAACGTCGGCCGGCCACCGCAGACTACGTCGATGCCGATCGCCGGCGTGTCGGCCCCGCCGCGGCCGCCGGCGCACGCGCAGCAACCGCCGTCCCGCCCGCAGGCCGGACTGCGGCCGCCGGGCCCGCCTCCCCCGCCGGGTCCTCCTCCCCCGCAGCCACCGCCGCGGGCGTACTCGGCGGCGCCGCCGCCCCCGCCGTATCAACCCAGCGCCGGGCCACGGCCACCGGCATATCCGCCGGGTCCTCCACACCAGCCGCCGCCGCAACACCGGCCACCCCCACCCCCGCCGCCACCCCCGCCGCCGCCGAACGCCGGACCGAAGACCGAGATGGGGCCGGCCAGCAGGCCGCCCGAATCGGGCAACCTCGCGACGAAGATGATCCAGGCGATCCTGCCCGGGTCCCTGACACCGGACAAGCCGCCGGGCTCGGCGACGATCGGTCGCGCCAACGACAACGACATCGTGATTCAGGACGTGCTGGCGTCGCGTCATCACGCGTTCTTGGTCGACTCGCCGCTCGGCCTCGAGATCCGGGACGCGAACAGCATCAACGGCACGTTCGTCAACGGCGTGCGCGTCGGCTCGGCGGTGCTCAGCGAGGGCGACGTCGTCACGATCGGCAACATCGACCTGGTCTTGACCAACGGCAACTTGATCCGCCGCACCGAAGCCGCGACCCGCAGCGGTGGCCTGGAAGTCAACGGCGTGCACTTCCGGATCGACGGCAAGGAACTGCTGGACGGCATCTCCCTGACGGCGCGGCCCGGCACGCTGACCGCGATCATCGGGGGTTCCGGCGCGGGCAAGACCACGCTGTCGCGCCTGATCGCCGGATACACCCGCCCCAGCTCCGGCAACGTCACGTTCGAAGGCCACGACATTCACGCCGAATACGCGACGATGCGCAGCCGGATCGGGATGGTGCCGCAGGACGATGTGGTGCATCGCCAGCTCACGGTCAACCAGGCTCTCGGTTACGCCGCCGAGTTGCGCCTGCCGCCCGACACCAGCAAAGAGGAACGCTCCCAGATCGTCGCGCAGGTGCTCGAGGAACTCGACCTGACCAAGCACGCCGACACCCGGGTGGACAAGCTCTCCGGCGGGCAGCGCAAACGCGCCTCGGTCGCGCTGGAGTTACTGACGCAGCCGTCGCTGCTCCTGCTCGACGAGCCGACCTCGGGCCTCGACCCGGCGCTGGACCGCCAGGTGATGTTGATGCTGCGCCAGCTC